>BNJS01003124.1_pt1 | contig 170930 bp, 284 predicted proteins | sample 8540461 | NCBI WGS metagenome assembly BNJS01 (sample SAMD00202454, study PRJDB9452) | human saliva metagenome | isolation source: human saliva | place: Japan
GCCATCGCGCCCGCCTGCCCGCCAGTCACACACACGACGCGCGCGCGCGCAAGCAGCAACACCACCGCGTAGAACGAACGTCGAGGATACACATATCTCGCGCGCTGCCATCGCGTTTCCGATGGCGCCATTCAGCCACCCTTATGCGTTCGATGCATCATCACGGCCAACACACACACACACACACACACACACACACACAACACACACACACACACACACACACACACACACACACACACACACACAACACACACACACACACACACACACACACACACACACACACACACACACACACACACACAACACACACACACACACACACACACACACACACACACACACACACACACACACACAACAACAACACCATAATAAGCGATATCGATGAAGGCCGAAAATGAGGATGCATACGGAGGAGGAGAGATCCGTCTCCTGATGAAGGAGAGCTATCGGCAGGGGCTGATCAACAGCACGGGAGGCAGACTTCAGATACGTATTCTCGTTCACGGAACTGAACGCGCGTGAGATTATGGCGTTGCGCACGGACACATGATCTGTCTTTATTCTCGACGACATGCCTGCAGAGCGCATCAAGACAATTTCGAGGAGCAGCAGACGCGCTATCCCGTCTGTTATGAGGACAAGGACCATCATTGCTGATTTATCCACGTAAAGGATCTCCCGCTCTGCTGATCCGTGGGGAGCGGTTGCCGCTGAACCCGCGCCGCTACATCCGGGCAAGGCACTTGTTTTGTACCGAGAGCATGGACGGCAGCGTTCTCCTGCGTACGATGTAGCAGGAGCAGGGCCGCAGCCGCCATCGGTGGATGAGTACGGCGGCGCAGCGGGATGGTGACGGTTGAGGATATCATCGAGCACAGACAAGCGATATCATGACGAATCGATGAAGAACGCGAGAATGTAGAGAGTGGCGTGCGGGCGGTGTCTGCTCCATCGACGCAAAACCTCCTCGAGAGGTCTACGATCGCCGGTATCTGCATTGAGGATGAGGATGTACAGTACTGGCGGATGGTCTCATGATCAGCCTGGAGAGGCACCGCGGATCGGATGGCAGCGCATGGAGGACTTATTCTATGTCGAGGAGGTCGATGGCGGCATTACACAAGCCGTCCATCTCACGTATTAATGATAAAGGGAGGCACAGGCGCAGCCTGTGAAAGAGGAGGAGTAGTATTATGGCGCTTGATTTGCAAGCCGACAATGAGATCATTGCGGCCTTTACGGTGGATACAGAGCATCTGCGTGAGGTTGCAGCCACCTCTGCCAGGATACGCCGGGGCTTGCCGCCGGACCTCGACCATCGCTTCGTATGCTGCCGTCCTTATCTGACCCCGACGGCGAGGAGCGCGGCAGCCATCTTGCACTGCCGACTTTGGCGGGACGAATGTGCGCGTCCTGCCCCATCGGCTCGGGAGGGCAATGGGATGGCGCAAATGCCTCCCGCGTCGCAAAACCGCTCAAGGTCGATGGCGTCTACGATTTTGTTGGTGCGGATGACGGGCGAAGATGTTTGACCGCAGGACTTGTTGATGAGGCTGTTGCTGGTGACCATGAGACGCCATATCTTGACATACATTTTCCTTTCCGTCCAGGCAGACGTGAACACGATGGCCTGATCATTTGGACGTGAAGGGAGTTTGCGTACGCGGCGTTGAGGGTGAGGTTGTCACGATCTCTGCGAGCAGCGCTCGTGCGTCAAGGTCTCTCCCTGAATGTCACGCCGAACTCTCAGTCATCAACGATACAGTAGCAGTCCTCCCTCTCCGCAGCCTTACATCAATGGAGATACGAAGATCGGGGCGATCTACGCAACAGGGCACAATACCTGCTATCTCGAACCTCATACGGGATGGCTGAGCCGCCGATGATCATCAATATGGAGTCGGAGGCTTCCAAAGATCTCCCGAACCGCTTTTGATGTGGCACTGATGCTGCATCTGAAAAAAGGGGAGCAGCGTTCGAGAAAATGTGGTTGCCGGACGCTATCTAGGTGAACTTTGCCTTGCCATGGCAGAGCTTCTCGGCGAAAAGGGACGTACGTATCATTTACGAGTGTTGATCTTAGCCGCATGCTCGCGATGTGGGGAGGACGCAGCTGGCAGCAACGATCGTTGAGGCCGTGACGGGAAGACTCTTCCGGTCGAGGATGCGGGGTGCGCATTCGTATTTTGCACGCGCAATTGTCGTGCGATCTATACGCCTCACAGCGATCCTTTGCTGGGGACTTCCGTGGGCAGATCAATGGTGCAGGCGAGATTTGTCCGCAGCACATTGCGGTCGATGGCAGAGCATGAGAAGATGCTTTGCCTGCAGGAGGAGATGTGGTGCATTCTTCGAGCCTCAAGGAGATGCGGCGAAGGTGGATACCATGCTTGGTGCAAGGGTGGATCGGGGACTTGGTGCCGCAATTGCTGCGGCAATGACAGAGCGGGGTTGGATACATTTCACTCTTGCCTCACAGGCTTCTGTCTGTGCTATGATAACAGAATATAATTCATATTAGTGATGAAGGGCTTTTCTGCTCACGTTGTTAATGGTAATTTCGATGCAATCGTCGCACCATTCCTCATCGCGTCTCGTGCTCGCAGGCAAGGTTAAGTCTGCTTGGCATGGGAGTGTCTTGACGGCGGCGTATATTACCGCTTCAGGAAAGGCGCGTGGGATGATGTGCTTGCGCGTGACTCCCGGTATTTGCAATCCTGTTCGGTGTGATCACCACAGGATTAAAGTGGATGTTCGTTGATGAATATCCCTGCTGCTGCCCCATAGCGGTGCAGGGATTTTTAGGAAAACGCCAGCAGAGGGGCATCGGCATGCTTTTTGCATGAGCAGAGCCGCTTTTGCTGCCGGGAGGGCAGTGGCGGCGTGCTTCTCATCTGTATGGCTTTACAGGATTGCCGGCAAGAGCTGCGCCTGCTTGGGAATATCTGAATGCGCGGGCTTTACCGTACCTGCCATACGGCCCCTGCCAAGCACGAGCTGGTTGAGGATCTTAGTCGCGTCAGGGGCATGAGGACCGATGGACCCAGTGATGGTGGCGCCATTCTCAGCGGCATAAGCGTGAGCGTTTCGATTGTCGGTCACTCTGATGTTGTCTTTGCCATGCTGCTCTCCATCGAGGTGGAGGCTGCTCATGTCAAGTATCTGCGCTCCATCATGATCGCACGGCGAGATCATACCGTCGATGCGCAGGCGCATTGACCGATACGCCGAAGGCGCGGCGCAAACCGGGAGAATGTGCCGGCAGGGGGCGAACAACACCTACCGGCGTAGTATGCCGCTGGTCTCATCCACGAGGTGATGGATGTATTATTATTCCTGCAAGGAGATTGAACGTGTCGGCACCGACCCTGACTGGCGCATGGAGCACGGCGACCACACGGCAGATCCAAAGAGTGCTGACCATTTCTACGAGAATATTCGAAGTGCACGGTGTGAGAAAATTCATCCTATCGGAGGCAGGGACATCGGGCTGCCGCTCGGACATAGGACCTGGGAGCGTATTTGGAACGAACGGCTGCATTTTTACCGGAAGATACCAGCAGGAAAGAGCATTGTAGGAACGGAAAAAGAGGAAATTATGGAACAGAACAACTGGATATCGTAAAGGAAAGAGTACACGCCTTTATGCGGGAGGGACGCTCTATCGCCCGCTGCCGATGGCGGAGGTGCTCACAGGGCTCGGATTCGCTGATGAGGAGCCTCTTCTTCATCTGGTGCTCATGGCACTGGAAGCAGAGGGGGCGATCATCCGCAATCGCAGTGGTTCTATGACTGCCGAGCCGCATGAACCTTGTCGTGGGACGTCTTCTTCCATGTCGCCCAAGGGCTTTGGTTTTATCATTCCCGGATGTTCGTGCGCGACGGAGGACGAGTCGGATGTCTTTGTCCCGCAGCGCCTCGCAACCGCCATGCACGGAGACGTGGTCGCACGCGTCACCCGTCTGAGATGCCGGACGCGCGCGAGGGGGATCATCCGCATCCTCGAGCGAGCGAACACACAATATCGTCGGCGTAATATCTGAGCGCGCAGCAAGGCACTGCGGCTTGCCGCACCGACAAAGCAAAAGATCGGGCGGGATATCTTCATCCCGAAAAGGATTTCCGGTGGCGCGAAGATCGGGCAGCAAGGGTTGTCAAGCCGAGATCACGAAGTGGCCGGAGTGAGCGCTGCAGCGCCGAGGGCGTGTCAAGAGGTGCTTCGGAAAGACGGGCGACCCTGAAAGTCGATGTGTCGCTGTGACAAGTGAGCCTACGATCTCGATGCGAGAGCCTCCCGCCGGCAGAGGCGGCTGCGCACTGCCCGGAGAACCCGCTGCCCGAGGAGAGGCGGGCGCGGCGTGACCGCCGGACTTCCATTGTCACGACCGACGGTGAGGACAATGAAGGACATCGACGTACCAGTATCTATGCCTATGAGAAGGACGGCGGTTTCTTCCTCGGTGTCTACATCGCCGATGCCGTCACGCTGTACGCGGGCGAGCCGCTCGACGTGGAAGCGGCGGCGCGGGACAAGCGTCTACCCCGTCGATCAAAGTCATCCCCTACGCCGCGTGAACTCGAACCATATGCAGTCTGAAACGAGGGCGTTGACCGTCTCTGGGCGGCGTGCAGAAGGAGACTGGCGCGGACGGTGAGGCAAGTTATGAGATTGTGCCGCGTGATTCACGTTGCACGCCGGCTGACCCATACACTGCGAACAAAACCTTGCGGGGAGGAGCCGTTTGTCGCGGACAACGAGACATTCGTTCAATGCTTGGGACGTGCTGCGCCGTCTACGCGAAGTTTGCGTGCGAAGCGCCATCGCCGCGGTGCCATCGACTTCGAACCGCCTGAGATCACAGAAGTCGACGCTGAGGGACATCCCGTCGCGCTCATAGCGCATGGTTCGATCGGTGATCCATCATCGAGGAAGTTGCGGTCATCGTGAACGAGACGGCTGCGCGCCACATGGAGCTGAAGGAAGAGCCGTTTGTTCACCGGTGCGCATGAGACACCGGAATGGAGGAGCGCTTCCAGAGTCTTCTCGCCGCACTTGGTCTGCGCTCTCAAATATCGATGAGGACGGCAAGGTACAGCCGCGCGACAAGCAGGTGGTGCTCGACCGCGTGGCGGCGCGCTGGAGTGAACGCATTGCCGGTGTGGTTGCCTGCGCTCTGGCGCAGCAGGCGCGTTAATGACGCAGAGTTTTGGGCATTGGACTTGCCGCACGCCATTATACGTATTTCACTTCACCCATCCGCCGCCATCCAGATTCCTGTTCATCGGCTTCTGCGGAGACGTTCGCCACGTGTGCTACATTGCGCCGGGAAGCGAACGGCCGCGTGCGGCTCCCCGATGCGGTGAGCACCCTCCGCGCGTGAGCATCGCCATCGAGGCGAGCGCGAGACACGGATATGAAGATCGATACATGGCGGTTCGTCGGCGAGACCTTCGAGGGCGTTGTCAGTGGCGTCACGGCGTTCGGTGTCTTTGTGGTTGAGCCCGGAAAACGGCGTCGAGGGGTCAGCACGTCCCCGACGATGGTGAATGACTACCACAGCTACGTCGAGGAGCAGTATGCGATGGTCGGCGAGCTATCGGGCACACGCTACCGTCTCGGTGATACCCCGACCATCGTTATCACGCGTGCGGATGTGCAGGCACGGACACCGGACTGTCCGTGAAGGAGCACTGCCTGCGAGCCATGCAAGCAAAAGCCCGCCGCAAAACGCTGCGCCCAAGGCTGACGCCGGAAAATCCTCCGGCAAACGCCGCTCCCGCAAGAAGAAGGGGAGCGCAAGGCAGAGCTTATCACGCCGATATTGAGGCGACCCCTGCAGAGCGGCGCAAGCACATTACCGCGGCGCATTACGGGGATCACATCGGTGCGTGCAGAGGCGTGCGGCGCGCAGAAGATACGCAGCGAGCGTTCCGGAAAACGCGCGCAGTGATGCCAGCGTCGCTAGTGCACGTCGAGCAGGTCATCGGAGCGAGCATCGCGCGTTGGTGCAGAACGTCCGCGCATCGAGGTTCCGGCGGCAGAGGAATGAGCGGTTGGCGGCGAGAGCGCGGCCAGCGTGACCATATCGTCACCGCGTCAAGGTGATACAGGGCTGAACAGCGCCGTCTGGCCGGACCTGCCGTACCAAAAGTACAGAGACCGGAGACGGAGGCAGCAGAGAAGTTGCATGTGCCGCGTCCCAATGCGGCGGATGAACTGCAAGGAATCGCCGATAAACAAGTCCGCCGATTGGTGCTGAATTTATCGGTGCCTGTAGAACCGAGGCGGCACGGGGAACGCTGAGAGGAATTTCTATGGGCAAAGAACGAAAGGTCAAGATCGCCTGGTGAAACCGCAGGCACGTCATGACCATTTCATCCATGAGACCCATGAGGCTGGGATGGAGTCGTCGGTACAGAGGTCGTCCCTGCGTGCAGGAAAGGCAAATTCAGCATAGCTATGCCTACATCAAGAACGGGGAAGCGTTCCTCGATCATATGCACATCAGCCCCACGAGCAGGGCAACCAGCTCAACCACGATCCGCTTCATGTCTGCCGCCGGTCTTCCCCGCGCAAGGCGGAGATTCTGAAACCGGCAAGACACGCGAGAAGGGGATGACCCTTGGTCCCGCTCAAGGTTCACTTCCAAGCGTGGGCGGGCAAAGCTCTCGAATCCCTCGCACTTGCGAGCGGCAAGCACAACTATGACAAACGCCAGACACTCAAGGCAAAGGATGCGAGGTGAAATGGAACAGCACCAAAGATCGGCAAAGGCGAGACAGGAGTATTTATGGCAGTGGGCGAGGCGCGTCGCCTGCACTTCGGTGCGGACCAAAGAACAGACATCTCCAGATGATCGGTGCTCGGCGGAGCAATCGTATCAGGTTTTTCTACGGCTCGGCGTCTTACCATCAGCTTCTTCGCGAGGTCTGCGGTCATGCTCGCTCACCTTCGGCGGTGGCATCATGATCTTCTTCATCATGCGATGTTCGGTGAGATGGCAGTTTATTTGCTGCGTCCGGCTCATTCAGCCTGCGCGGGTAAAATACTGGGGGATTTCCGGGCCTCTCCGGCTGGAATTATTGGTTCAACCACATCATTGTGTTCATGGCAGAGCTTATGGCAGTCGGACTATAGGAATTTTGGCTGCCGGATTTCCCCGCAGTGGCTCGCACTCATCTGCTCCTTGCCGTCATCACCGCGCTCAACCTACGAATGTTCGCTATATTAAGAAATGGACTTGATGGCAAGCCAGAAGATCACGGCGATCGTGCTCATGATCGGCCTTGCGGATGGTTGCTCATCACAGGCGCACTGCTCCGGAGAATGTCAGCAACCTCTGGGCTCATGGCGGCTTCGTCGAATGGCTGGTGGGGCTTTTTTCCTGGGACGGTTGTTGGTCAGCCTTGGAGGAATTGTTTATTACATCACGGCGGGAGAGAGGCGATGATCCAGATCGTGGCCAATCCTCGCAGGCGATCAATCAGGTGATATGGCATTTTGATTTTCACGTCGGCACGATGGCGGTGCTGGAGGCTCCCCTCGGCCGTGGAACGAGGTCGGCATGGAGGCGAGTCCCTTTGCAGATTTTCAGAATGTCGCATCCCTGCCGCTGCACACATCCTGAACTTTGTCGTGCTCACAGCAGCGATTTCGCCCATAACTCGCGATTCAGCAACAGCCGTGCGTTTGGCGGTTCCTTGCACAGCGAGGGGATGCACCGCCTGTTTTGAGAGCCTATCCACGCGCGGTGTACCCGTACCGGCATTCTTATTTTCATCGGGGGTTTCACAGCACTTCATCGGTATTGAACCACTTCTTCCTGGTGATGCATTTTCATCTTTACCCCATTGCGATCTGCGCCGCCGTAATCAGCTGGACGACGATCGTTGTCACCTCTCATCTGCAGATTCCGTAAAAGATGGAGCGTAAAGGAGACATATTAAATTCGTGCGCCGTTCTACCTGTGATCAACCATTCGTCTCTGGCCTCGCGGGCGTTAGAGCCGGCAGGATGGCGCATCCCCGGGATGCAGCTCGTCGTTGATCTTCCCGTGGCTGATTGTCCTCTGCTGGCTATCGATCAAAAACAGAAACGGGAACAACAATAAGGAATTAAAGGTCCATTCGTATGTATGCGAATGACCTTCATGATACTGGTTTTACCACAGGACAAAAAATAATGATATATGCTAGAATATGTAATAAAAATTTTGCTGGCAAGGAGGATCGTATGATTTGCAAAGAACGTGATTGAAGATAGAAGGATCTACACGTATTTGTCCTCACTGTGGAGAACGAGCACCGATTGATGATGAGTTGATACATGGAGCTCTCTCGATACTGCGGTAAAACATAAACGGACATGCTGGATGAGATCGTTTCGAATGAGCCGGCGGCGTCCTTAGAGGAGGAACGTGCAAAGTCCAGATTGATGGATCTATGAAAGTGTATGAGGGGTATTTTATCCAACACAACAACCTCTATCAGGTGCTGAGGATCTGAACTATATTGAAGAAGGGGTGAGTCGTCCGTCCTTGCCTCTGGCTTCGTCGGCGGGCTTGTTTCTTGCGCTGGTCGCCTCCTCTTCGCCATTTCGCCGAATTCATCTGGGCAAGGCTATTTCGTTCTCTGGGGGCGATTGCGACGATCGGATATCTGCGCGCCGGGCGCCGATATGAGCAACGAAAGGCTGAGTATGCACTCCTTCGTCGTCATGCCCAACGATCTGCATGCACGGCAACGCGTGCGCGGATTACCTTGCCGTCGCGTGGACACCGCCGCCGCTCATCAACCGTATGCTCGAAGCCCTTCAATCGCGAGACTTCCTCAGTGGGGAGTACATTTCGAAAACGAGCCGAATTCCGGAAAGAAACTTGCGGCATGAGCGCTTGCCCCATCATATATGAGGGTCAACCGAACACAACAAAACGAGTCACCGATGCTTTGTCGAGACTGTTGTATTTGGGCAAAATTTACCTTTGCTGGACTTACGCGAGGAGAGTACAGCCACGAAGACATTAAAGGATATGACAAACATATCGAGACCGATGTAACCGCTGTTGCCTGTAACCGTCGGTACCCAAGCAGGGAGTAGACGGCGACAACGGTGACGTAGGGTACAATGGGATACGTGGCTCGAGGTGGTGGTATTGTGCGCCTGCTGGCTAAGACCGGTGGTACAGAGATGGGGGAGGCGTGGCACCCGCAGCATTCGTGCAATTTGAGAGGATGGCGGCGATTGAGACGACGAGGATGCTCGGTGCTGTCTGGCCGAGAGAACAGCGATTGCACCGGGATGAGGATGCTGAACGTGCCCCAGCTTGTTCCGGGTCGCAAAGGCAAGTCCTACTCGCAACGAGGAAATAGAAGAAAGCGGCGGGAGGAACATGACCCGTCGCCTCGCATTTGCCTGCAGCACAACCGAGCCGACGAAGCTGCCAAGATCGAGGTACTTTTTGCTGCAGATGCCGGAGAGTTACGTCCACGCGAGGCAGAGGATGAAGATATGGGGTCATTACCTAAAGCCCCAGCCGAAGCTGTCACAAAACACGTTGAATGAGACGTGACGTGGCGCGAGGCAGAGCAGGCCGCCAGGAAGACGAAGGCAAATGAACGAGCCGAGCACAAGCGATTTTTGAGGAATCGCAGTTGGCGAAGGAGTCCGCGATACTGGCGCTGCCGTCATGGGATTCCGCCCGCAGAAAGTATGCCATGATGCAGGCGCCACGAGAACGAGGAGAGGGAGCAGATCGAGCATCTTGCCGCGGTTTTCGTTGTCGCACAGGATGCCTTCTGCAGTCTCTGATACTCCTTCGATTTCAAATGTACCGTTGATTTTTCGACGCTTCTTCCGCATTGCACCGAAGTCACGCCCCGTCCAAATGATGAAGAGCATGAAAAGCAGTGTCAGCCAAGGCGCGTAAAGATTGAAGGAATTCATCTGGAGAAACAGTACGAAGCCGTCGATCTGTGCATCCTCCGGGAGAGACGAACCAACCGCAGCCTTCCAGCCGAGACGGGAGCGATGATGATGGGGCCGCCGTCGCATCGATGATGTAGGGCGAGCCGCAGGCGGGCGATCTGGAATTTGGCCTGTGACGGGGCGCATGACCGTGCCGACCGTGGCAGCTGAAGAACAATGATAAAGATGACAATGAAAGCAGCACGGTGACGAGGGAGGCGCTGCGTTTGCCTTGATCGTGCGCGTTGCCCATCACCGTGAATTATCGCGCCTGAGCGCGTGATGGCGGCGACGAGAACGCGATGATAGATACGACGTTGCTGCTGACCGCTGCGCACCTGAAAACATCGTGAGGCCGCCTGTGGAAGTTTCCGCCCGCAAAAGAGCATTGCGCCCGGGAGAAGATGCCGATGATGAGTTGACATGTAGACTTCCTTCGTCCAGAGCGCGAGGACGATGGTGATGATCGGCGGAAGAATCGGACCAGGTTGTTGCCATGAGTTAAATACACTTTTATTGTTTTTACAAAACCACCCCATTATAGCAAAAGGAATTTGGCAAAATTTTCTTTATGCTGCATCGGCGGATGACTGTTGTTGAATCGGCAGCCTGTCCTCATGATCAGGTTGTTGCTGTGTTCATGCGTTAGCGAATACATTTAGACGAATTCATCCTTGTGAAATTTGATTGCTAATGACGTCGACACGGATTATCTCTCATGGGGTATAATGTTTGCATCATTTATCGCGTACCATTCGCGTGGAGGAGGGAATGCATGCAAATGAAATTAAGGTCGGCAAGAATGAGTCGATCGATAGTGTTTCCGCCGCTTTAAGCGTATGTCAGAAGGCCGGCACTTGCCGGAAGTTCGAAAGCGTAGAATGACATGAGAAACCGAGCGTTCGCCGCAAAAGAAGTTCGAGCAGCGCAAACGGCAAATACAGGGCTGATTGCAAAGAGGCATCCGGTGGTCGTTAAAGTCATGATGTTTATTTACCTTTTTACGAAGGATGAAGAGCAATGTCATTGATGGAAAAACTCACAGCAGATATGAAGGATGCGGGAGAAACAGGGCGAGAAGGAGCGCTCTTCCGCCATTCGCCTTGTGCGCGGCGCGCTGTTCGTCAGGCCGGAGATCGACGGCAAGCAGACGTTACGATGATGAATCAGCGGCGTCATCACGAAGGAAAGTGAAGATGCGCCGCGACCCATCGAGGAGTTTGAGCGCGCGGCGGACGCCGATCTTGTCGAGAAGACAGCGGCGAGATCGCCATTCTGATGCCATATTCGCCCGAGCAGCTCAGTGCCGATGAGATTCGGAAGATTGTCGAGGAGGAAGTCGCCGCAGTCGGCGCGGCGACTGCGTGGCGACACAAGGCGTCATGGGCGTTCTCATGCCGCGCGTCATAAGCGTGCGGACGGCAGCCAGAATGAAATTAACCGCTCCTTCTTGAAATAACTCCTCATAGCATAGGAACAATCCCCGCACATTCCTTTGACAAAAGAAAGGATTGTATAATTGGGAAAGAATCGAACATAAAAGGGAGCGCATGATGGCAGAGAGAGATAAGAAGGACATCAAGAGAGAGAAACAGATGACGCGCGAGGAAGCACTGAAAAACGCGCTCAAGCAGATTGAAAACCCACGGAAAGGAGTAATCATGCGGTCTTGCGAGGCCAAGCGCGGGTCATGAATATCGAGGTCATATCGACCGGTATTCCTGCCTGATACGTTTTGGCGTCGGCGGAATCGCGGGCGCATCATTGAAGTATACGGTCCGGAGTCCTCAGGCAAGACGACGGTAACTCACATGATCGCCGAGGCACAAAAAGGCGGTGGCTTGCTGCATTTATTGATGCTGAGCACGCTCGATCCCGAATACGCACGGCTGGGTGTCAATAGCTGGAGGAGCTTCTGATCCGCAGCCGACCACGGAGAGCAGGCGCTTGGAGATCGTCGATGCTCTGGCAGTGCAGCAGCGCGATTGATATCATCGTGGTGGACCCGGTCAGGCCTTTGTGCCGAAGTCCGAGACAGATGGAGACATGGGTGCCTCTGTTGTCGGACCGCAGGCACGTCTTATGAGTCAGGCGATGCGAAAGCCTCACGGCATTATCAGCAAGACACGCACGGTCGCCGTCTTACCGCCAACCAGCCGCGCGGAGAAGATCGGTGTCACCTATGGCAATCCCGAGACGACGACAGGCGGGCGTGTGCTGAAGTTCTACGCACCAGTATTGATGTGCGTCGCCGACTTCGATTAAGCAGGGGACTGAGTCCTGGCAACCGTGGGCGCGCTAAGATTGTGAAGAATAAAGTTGCACCGCCGCTTAATCGCCGAGTTTGACATCATGTATGGTGAGGTCTCGCGTCTCCGGCAGCATCATCGATATGGCAGCGATCTCGATATCGTGGACAAGAGCGGCGCATGGTATTCCTAGGCGAGGAACGCGTCTTGGTCAGGGCGAGGAAAAACGCGAAGATTACGCTGGAGGAGAAGCCAGAACTCATCGCCGAGATTGAGGAAAAGATTCGCACGAAACTTCTGGTTGAGGGGGAACCCTCTAAAAGAAATCCTCTTTTGAAAAAGGCTGGGGGCACTGCAGCAATAGATACTTCGGATGAGGGCGATGCCGGATGTCTGCCAGGGGAGCCGATGAATGACCGATAGCTGCGACGAACAGAGGAAGCGCGCCCGGAAAGCTGCGTATAAACGAGCACTGATGACCGCGGTCGACCATCTCGCACGGCAGGCATACAGTGAAAAGAAACTGCGGAGAAACTCGACCGCAAGGGTTTTTCCTGCGGAGGAGATCGACGATGCTGTTGCGCGCCTTTATTGAGCGACATTATCTCGATGATACAGGACCTTGTGCACAGCAGTTCATGTATCTCTACACGAGAATCGCAGTCCGTTCGTCAGATCTGTGCAAAGCTCGTGCAGCGCGGCTTGATCACGACCTTGTGCGAGGAGTGTTGTCCCGGAGGACACGTTCGAACGAGAGAGATCGCTGTAGCAGAGCGACTTCTTTCCATGAAGTTCAGACCGACGGATGCGGCATCAAAAGATGATGGCGCATCTGTATCAGAAAGGGTTTTCGCTCGATACAGCGCATATGCCGTTGTACGGATGTTCGCTAGAAGATGCAGAGAACAAAATGAGAAAGGACTTTCATTATGAACAGAGCCGATGGCGCAGAAATGGTCTTAGTACTCGATTTCGGCGGACAGCAATCAGCTGATTGCACGCCGCGTCCGGAGAAAAATCACGTTTACCGTGAGGTACACCCACATACACCGTCCAGGACCGCATTTCCCGAGAACTTGCACCGCGCGGCATTATTCTGACGGGTGGACCGAACAGCGTCTGGCGGGCGGAGGCTATCACTAGCGCCGAAAGAACTCTTTTCCTCGGGATCCCTGTCCTCGGTATCTGCTATGGTGCTACAGCTGATGGCACATATCTGCGGCGGTACGGTCGAGACTGCGCCAACGAGCGAACATGGAAAGACAGAGGTTGACATTGCGGACAAATCGTCCCTCCTGTTTGACGGCATCCCCGCAAAAATATTTTGCTGGATGAGTCACACGGACTATATCAGCAAACTGCCTGCAGCTTTCGCGCGACGGCAAGCACACCCGTCTGCCCAATTGCAGCGATGGAGAATCCTCTCGAGCGGTCTCTATGCGGTCCAGTTCCATCCTGAGGTCATGCATACGGGCACGGGACAGAGATCCTGAGAACTTTTGTCTATCATGTCTGCAAATGCACAGGAACATGGCGCATGGATTCCTTTGTGCAAAAGACCATCGCAGAGCTGTGTGAAAAGATCGGCACAGCGCGTGCCCTCTGCGCTATCAGGCGGCGTCGATTCCTCCGTTGTTGCAGTGCTGCTCTCAAAGGCGATCGGCAGCCAGCTCACATGTGTCTTTGTCGATCACGGCCTTTACGCAAAGATGAAGGGGATGAGGTCGAAGCTGTTTCGGGGAATCCGGCACGTACGATGTCAACTTTATCCGCATCAACGCACGTGATCGGTTCTATGCAAAACCTCATATGGGGATACAGAGCCAGAGGCGAAGCGCAAGATCATCGGAGAGAATTCATTCGTGTGTTTGAGGAGGCTGCGCACGAGATCTGGGGTAGTGGGACTTCCTCGTCCAGGGGACACCCATCCCCGATGTCATTGAGAGTGGTCTGGAAAATCGGCTGTGATCGTCGCACCACAATAGTCGGAGGACTGCCCGATCATGTGGGATTTCAAGGAGATTGTTGAACCCCTTCGCTCTCCTGTTTAAGGACGAGGTACGTGCTGGGGACGTGAACCCGGCATCCCGGACTACTCTCGTTGACCGCCAGCCGTTCCTGCCCGCGACCGCATCCGCATCATCGGCGAGGTGACGGCAGAGAAGGTTCAGATTGTTCAGGAGGCCGATGCCATCTATCGTGAGTGAAATTGCAGGCAGGCATTCAGAAACAGCTTGGTCAATATTTTGCCGCACTCACCAACATGCGATCCGTCGGTGTCATGGGGATGGACGCACCTACGACTATGCTCGTCCTGCGTGTGTAGAGACGAGCGACTTTACGACGGCGGGAGAGGCAGCAGCAGATCCCGTGGGAAGTCCTGTCAAGAGTCACCATACGCATTGTGAAACGAAGTCCGCGGCGTCAACCGTGTCCTCTATGACTGTCACGGGAAAAGCCGCCGGTCACCATCGAACAGAAATAGAAAATAAGCGCAGAGCGCCTTGTATATCAAGGGTATCTGCGCTATTTGGCTTCCGTGACCCCCGCTTGACCCTCCTTGTTGCCGGACTGCTTTCGATGGCAGCAATAATCATATCGCGCTCTTGTGGATATAGGTGAGTGCGTAGGTTTGTAGTGTAGTCTCGATTTTTCATGACCGAGGCGTTGTGAAATCGCTATGATCGGTATTCCCGGTGAATGAGATAGGAGGCATGAGGTGCCTAAGATCATGAAGGCGAATTTTCTCTGATGCCAACCCGTGCAGCTACACGCGCTTCATTTCATAAGATAATCCATGTTTACCGGTTTCAAATAATCGTGCATTTGATTGATTGAATGCTGCGCTTGGATAAACTGCTGGACTTCATCGACAAGAAATGCAGGATGCTGACATCACGCGCGGTCTCTTTGGTGTCTTAGGCGGGCCGATTATAGTCTTGTTATCTAGCCGTGCGTAGCTTTTTTTGGTTATGTGTATCAAATTTTGTCAAAATCAAAGTCCTCCAAGGTCAGTGCCAAAAACTCTCCAACACGCATCCCTCGTCCAGAAAAGGGATTAAAAAGAAATTCTGCATAGTGGAGTAGTGGTGTGATTGATAAATTTTGAAAAATCATCAACCGTCCAGACTCTCATTGCATCGGCATGACTCTTTCCGATCATCCCCGCTCTGTTTTGCGGTTAGTTGGTAGACCATAATAATTTACCGCAAAGTTGAAGATGGCTGCAACTTGGTTGTTGATAGTACGGAGGTATGTCTCTTGATAATCGCCCTTTTGACAAGTTCGTTTTGCCACCGCCGTATTTTTGCAGGAGTAATCTGGTCGCAAGGCAAATTTGCGAAGAACGACAACACCTTTGAGGTGAACATATATTCCTTTGCTTCGATATGTTGTAGGTCTTATGCGTGGTTTTATGTCCTCCATGTATAGATCTATAATGCCTTGAAGGTCGCGGAATGAGCGCCTTGTTTCTGCCGGTGAAAATCCTGCTCAAATAGCTGCGCGTCTCTTTGCGAATCCTCGCGGGATCGTTTCTTTTCGCCTGTCCAGTCGGTGTGTATTTGATCTTTACGCACCATGTTCCGCGCTTTGTGTCTTTATGGACGGACAAGAGATCATCGCCTTTCTCGCGTTGCTTTGTAATAGAAGCACAAGACTCTCATGAAAAGCTTTTATGTAAATCCCGAGATCACGGGATAGTACTACTCGTAATACCCATTTCAGCAGCTCCTTTTTGTGTTTTTAGATAGCTGATATACTGACGCATTTCGCTGGCCATATCTGGTGTAATATCCTCAAGATCCTGTACTGACTTCCCTGATAGGAGGGAGTCATTTCTTTGTACGATCGGTGAAGGGTCGTTTGTTCGACCAAGCAGATAATCCAGGCTGACATTAAAGAAATCGGCTATTCGAATCTAGCATTTGCGGCATCTGGATCCTCGCTTTTCATTTTCGTAGAAATTATATGACTCGTCTACTTATATTTAACTTTTTAGCTAGATCTCGTTTGACTCAGGTTAGATGTTGTTCACGCAATACTCATTCTGTTCATCTGCAAACCCCTGTTACATTATGTCAACTATTTTGCTAGCAACATCAATGGATGCAACAGAATATAGCTATTCGAATAATTAGGTTACACTAGTGCTGACAGGAAGGAAAATAGTGACGTATTATCTTCTTTGTCAACAGAATGTAGCAATTAGGTGGTGAAAAATGAAATGGTTGACAGAAATGCGCATCAAAGGGAATCTCGTCGCGGTGGATGTCGCAGAAATGCGCTCATCAGCCGGCAATATTATAACTTTATCGAAAAAGGAACCCGCCGTCCTTCTCCAGAAGTGGCAAAAGCGCATTGCTGCTGTTTTGGGGTTTTTCAAACGAGTGGTATAGATTGCTTGAGGTTGGTGGGGAGCAGGAATAAAAAGCTCGCGAATGCGGGCTGAGAGGATGTGAAGAGGCGCGACATAAAAATCCACGAGCAACTTCATTACACCCGCAGAGGTTGCGGAGATTTGTAGCAAATCTCTATGTCCAAGGCGTATAAGATCATTGCTGAACTCAATGAAGAGCTGCGGAAACGCGGTAAATTTACGATTCGCGGCAAGACAAACCGTCGTTTTTGAAGAGCAATATCTTTGAAGTTTAAGCCGCAGGGGCAGAGATCATGATCGAATGGAAGATCCATGATGTCAAGTTTGCTGCGGAAACTATCGAAAATGTCTTGCAAGGCTTTGATAGTGGACAGAAGTGGCTGGTCAGTGATGTAAATATGTCAACGCGTACTTTCCGTGACCTTTGCTGTAGATTTGCGCAGCGCATTGATGCGCAGCTGATCGAAGTCAAATATATGTCTGACGAGGCCGAACAGGCTGAGCAAAACGAGAACCTGATCCGCCTCTCTGAATACCGTGGGACGAATGGATATGACTTTTTCGCATGATGAGATATTACGTCATCTAGGAATATTCGTAGCCCCCATACCTTTTGGCGAGTTTCAGAAAGATGGTGGATTATCATGCCGTTCAAAATATCCGTACCGATGGGACGGTACGGATATGTGAAACAGAATCTGCGCCATGCTGATACAAGACTATCCACAGTCAATCTTCATCGTGCAAACCCATTTTTGATTATAGCAAATATCAAAAAGGAGGCACAAGAGGCATTATACAAGGGCTTTAGAGGAGTGCATACTATGTCAGTCGAGATCGAGAAAAATAGAGCGGAATATATCCCGTGAACTCGAGGAGAAAAATTCAAGCGCTGGAATCCTGTGAGCCCAAGATTGAACGTATTGTTAAGATTACTCCGGCAGACTACGAGAGCTTTGAAGCGTGAGAATCGCAAGTTGGAGCAACAGATACGGAAATATCGGCAGATATTAGCTGTGGGCGGTGTATCAGAGCTATCACCACCGATAGATCAGTACATCGACATGAGCAAAAAGCAGCTGAAAAATTTCGGCTGAGATCCACATCTCCAATTTTGATAAGATCCACATCCATGCAGATCATTCATCTTACAGATTATATCACTGGCGTTCAGCAGGAGTTTGATTCATTCATCTCCATGCACACAGAGGGAAAAATGGTAGTACATCCCATCTACTGCAAACTCGAGTCAGACATCCGTCGAATCAACGAAATGCTGTCCTGTAAAACGAATTTTTACAAAATCGAGGAATTACGCCTGGAAGAGCTTCATCAGACGCTGCTCCAGGTAATCGAGGTCATTGGCAGGTATTTTGAAACCGCCAATGGAGAGCCATGACGTTCGGGGAAAAGGCTTCGAACTTACGAGAGGAACGAGGCTTTTCATAAACGGATCTTGCAGGGATTACTGGCTTCACACGCCGTTCTATTTATAACTGGGAACGCGATCGGATGTCGCCCCAAAAACATTGCTACACTTGAAGTTTTGAGTCAGGCACTAGGGGTTGACCTCATATACTGGTGGAATTAGGCTGCATCAGCCTTTATCAGGAAGGCATGCAGCGAGGAGCTTCCGGATTTCTTATGCTGGCGTTTCATCTCTGCTCTGAGATTATCGAGTGCTTGCTGTACAGGCGCATCATGTCGCTCTATTTCGAAGAAATCATCTGCCGATATACCAAAGATGAGCACCAGCTCATATAGCTCCTCGGCCGGAAACTTTGTTATTCCGCGTTCGTAATTTTGGTAAGTACGCATGTTTATCCGTAGCTTTCAGCCATTTCTGCCCTGTGATAACCCTTGTTGTTTTCTGGTTTTCCGTAGGCAGTCTGATATTTTCATTGTCATTGTCAGTCCCCTTCGTGGAACGAAAAGTTTTGCGTTTATTGTACCAATTTTTGTTGCTGAGAAAAGTCTTTTATCGTGATTTACAGTCACCTACCTGATTATATCCGAGGCAAGAGAATTTAACGAGCGTTTAGAAAGGTGTTGGATGAGAGACGATGACGAAGTCTTGTGCATAATAATCGCCAGTATGGTACCAATGGTTGTATTTGAGGCATCATTACGGCCATAAATATTTTTACATCTCCAGTAGACGCCGGAGAGATTTCATTGTTTATCGAGTGGTAATTTACGAACGTGAAACCAATCGACAGACAGTGAATCTGTACTAACAACAGGCTGTACGATCTCAGATGGCAGTCGATAAAGCAAAAACTCGTTCGTAAAGGGGTGCTCTACCTGCATAAAAAGGATGCCCCTAAAATCTATGGAAAATTGGGAGAAGGGAAGTCAGTTGTCGCGCTCCTGGAAAATGGAAAGCTCTGTATATCGAGGAGAGAGGAAATGATAGAGACAGGAATATATCGTGCTGGGAAATTTTTATATAGACGGCTCTCATGGAGCAGATCTTGTTGAGATTACAGATCATGATGAATTTCAATACGGCGATATAGAATCAGGCGCCTCATTATTTGCAGTGATTGTAGATTTGGAAACCATTTCGGACATGGAGGACAGTAAAATGAATCTTGAGGGAAAAATTGTTTTCATTGTTGGGCAATCACTGGTATTGCTGACTATAAGCAGATATTTGCGGCAGAACAGCGGCTGCAAGAGCAAGACAGTATCGTTCTGAACCCTGCGGTAGTTGCCGTGGGGAATGGAATGGGAGGCCTCATTTGCAGATCACCAAGGAGATGGTGCGCTGCGCCGATGCCATCTATGTGCTGCAGAACTGGGAGAACAGCAGAGGTGTTCAGGAGGAGCTTGTTTGCAGAAAGCCTTGAAAAGAAATTATATATGAACCACGAAAGGCTGTGATCGTATGATGCCGATTGATTCATCAACAACTTTTCTGTCTGCTTTTGATCGTCATGTCGGTCAGTATTTACTATCAAATCCAGCGTTTTAGGATTGACCATTTGTGCTATTGCAACGTTGATTCTTTTCATTCTATTGCTTTAGATCCAGCCATAGACCCAACACCTATTGTTGTGCTTAGTGTATTGATGACAATATTTATACATCTCTATGAAAAATATGATGATGGATCTCAAAAGTGGGCTCTTATAAAAATATGCCAAGATGGGGCTGATCTCTGATGAAAGGTGTTAAATTGGCCAGTATGACACAATTCTTAGTGGCGTAGTGCCCCATTAACTAAGATACTCCTGCGGATAAAAGGCAGTCAGCATATAATTGGTTTGTCGAACGCCACATGAACCCTCTATGCCCCTATATTTACGAGATACTCCAGTAATCATATATTGATTGAGGGTGAGTCGAATCACAGACGAAAGCGATCGATTTATCATCCCGACGCTCCTTGACGGTTGGAAATCTAGTGTAGTCGTGCATGATATTAAAGGCGAATACTGGAAGTCACCGCAGGTTATCGAAAGCGGCTCGGGAACACGATAATCAAACTGAGCCGACAGCAACAGATGATACATCTGCGTGCTGGAATCCTCTTGACGAGATACGGATGGACAGCCCTGACAAGCTATTTGTAGCAAAGACGCTTTCGTCGGCCTTGATCCGGATGGGGAAAATGATGGTATGTGATGACGTTGTAGAAGAAGTTGCCGATGTTCTTGAAAAATCATCCTGCATCTCAAAAATACATATCACGCTGATCAAGATCGGCATCCAAAGTCTCTATCTCTTTATGATGTTGCTCAATACATACAGGATCATACGGTTGGAATGGTCGATAAAGACGGAGCTCCCTGTTTATGCATGGATGCTTTGATTGAAAATATATGATACACCCTTGAGTATCCATATATATCTTTAGAGGAACCGGAAAAGGTACAAAAATTATTGACCACAAACTTCACGGAATCGTGTCAATACCGAATCATCAGGCGTGTTATATTCTGTCCATCATAAATGCAGCACTCAAAGATTATCTTGATCCAGTGCTTAGACACCATACGGAAAAGAAGTGATTTCTGTATAAAAGATCTTATGAATCACACGCAGCCCGTATCTTTGTATCTGGTGACTCCACTGGTAATTCCTTGCCAACCATCCCCAATTTTCGTGTGTTCTTGGAAATGCTCTGGATATTTGGATATAAGGAGAGCCCATGAAGGAGATACAGATGTTGATTCTAATGGATGAGTATACGTCTTTAGGTCGCCTAAATATATTTGACTACCCTGGCTGAATTATATTCTTATGTGGGATGAAGGCTGTTTTGTTTGATGAGCTGTTACAGACTTGTAAATTTTTATGGAGGCAAGACGACGATATGCAGGTGATTTCTATCCTCGGTAAAAAGAACAAATACTCGATTATTATGGATGACCGAAGTGTTGATGTGGTTGGTGTTCAATATCAGGAGAACGATTATTTTCTCTCGCGCATGTCATGAAGCTCCTGAGAAAAGCGATCTCATTCACGGAAAATAGTACCTAAAGAGGAAAAATTATTCTTGCGGTAGAAGGTCTTGATAAATCGAGAGCGGGATGAACGTTATGGGAAATGCTCGCGTGCTTTATCCGTATTATCTGTATTGGCTTTGGGGCAAGAGACACTGCCATAAAACAACTTCGAAAGTTCTTTTTGGAAGACGCTTTGTCCTGAAGATGGAGAGTTGGCAGAAGAACATTACACTGAAGAGGCGGCAGAAGAATTTTCTTTTGTAACCTATCAAGTCTTATTTGACCATGATGGAAAAATGTTCTTGCTCCTCAATGGCTTGTAGGATGCGATGAACGAGTAGCTGTTATTTGCGCACGTTGAAGAGCGTGAAAGTGTGATTATTAGTTTTTGAGGTCATCATGAGCAACATACAAGACTCTAATATGCAGGTGACGGAAGAACGTATCAGACAATATCCCAGAAAATGTGCTTTTGAACACGGTGCTGGCATAGTCGTGTAACATCTGTCATGCAGGATCCAAACTTACATGTGACTGCAAAAGACAATTTACTCTTATCTCTCGCATATGGCGATACGATTGTCTCCCAAGAGATCAGATTTGCTATGACCTCAACATCAACAAGAATACTCACGCGAAGTATATGAAGTAGCTGGTGGATTGTGGATATATTACCCGAATTCAAACACGGGACGAGAATAACACCTTTTACCGAAACATCTACGAGATCAATTCTGAGGTGTAGGTTTCTGTAGATCTGCCTGGGAAATAAGAAATACTCGAGGAGGCATATGTTTGAGCAACTGCGAAAAACCTGCAAAATAGACGCATGAAGTTTATTTTTTTCTTGCAGGTTTGATGGCACTTTTCGTTCTTCCCCGCCGTCACAGCACATATATGTCTCGAACTTCCTGTAACGTCTGCGTTCGGTTGGCGTTACCATCCGATCTCAGGAGAGTGGTCTTTTCATGCGGGCGTAGATCTCGGATATACAGCAGGAACGCTTATTCCTGCGCTCTTGACGGCGTAGTGGTTCGCTGAGATTATACGGACGGTTATGGTAATCAAGTTCTTCTCTATCATCCGTTATTTGATGGATATACACGCTACGCTCATATGTCCGAGGTTGATGTCGCAGTCGATGAGTATGTGGCACAGGGCACGATTATCGGTCTTGTTGGTGCAACGGGACGTGTAACCGGACCGCATCTGCACCTCGAGTACATTATTCGAGGGGCGGATGGGAATTATATGTGTGTCGATCCGCCTCGTTTTATGGCAATAGGAAGGTGGAGAACGATGGCGGCGTCAAGTCTTCTGATCCAAGAATCCCCTGCTCACCGTTCAGCCGAACCTTGCCGTTCTCATCGGCCCTGAATGAGGCGATATTCTGCAGCAGCTGCAATACTGGATCAGCCGTGAGGCGGGCATCTGCGACGAATACGGACGCCGTTGGATTTATAATACCGTCAAGCAATGGAATGTCCAATTTCCGTTTTGGTCGGAGAGCACGATTAAACGCACCATCAAGTCTCTTGAAGATCAAGAGGTGATGTTATCGACGGTAATCGGAAATTCCCTACAACAAGATCGAAGGCCTACACCATTAACTATGAGCTGATCGAAGAGCTTAGTGAAAAATCGTACATAAGCAATTTCAGGAGAGCGTAGAAAGTGTCGACCGGCGTATTTCTGCGCCTCCACCGATGCGAGACAGATGGAATATGTCGAAGACGTCCATGCCCCGGAGGACACACAACCAGAAAACATGAGGCCGCTGATATATCGGAAGACAACATAGAAGGTCAAAAGGTCAAACTCGGTGAACCACGCATAAGTGTCAAAATGACACCACATGGGGGAGCAAGATGAACCACGTACAGAGTGTCAATTTGACACCACGGACGGAAGGTGCTGAAACCTCAGTAACGGCGCGGGTTTGGGCACCCTCCTCGCGCGCGCACGTAACAGAGACTACAACAGAGAACACGCATAGAATACGTGAAACAACAACAGGCGACGTTCGCGGCCTTTGTGCTGCACTGGGGTATCCACATCATCGCTGGAGCAGTTTATTCGTCGCTACGGAGAGGAGAAAGTGCGCGACAAAGCCCGACTTTTGAGATCGCCATGCAGACGAAGATCATCCGGAATCCAACGGCTGGCTTCATGCTGCGCTCAAAGAAAACTATACATTTGCGTCTGTTACCCACGGCAAGAATCAACTCCAGCCCAAACACAGCCCCTGGCAGTTATGTTCCGCCTGTACCGCCTCCCGCCCTAAAAAGAGCAAAAACAAGAACACCGACAAAACTCGCATCGAGTCACACGCCAGGCAGCTGCCGACGGTGAGGGATCTGTGTTTGCCCAGGAGTTTCTGCGAAGACATGGAATTGTGATGGACGGGCGAGTCCTGACGAACATACGGTCTCGCATTCTGAAAAACGTGCAGTATTTAATTCTGCATTCGGTTATACTGAACGAGTGATGACGTATTATGCAAGCGAGGTACATCATGGACATCGTATCTACGCCCGTGTGCGGTGGAGAGAACATCATTTCTTTTGGAGCAGAGCTAGTAGTCGTGATCGGCATGAACGAGGCGATATTTCTCCATCGACTTGACCAACTTCTGACGGACGGAGCTATGCCCATGAGAATGAGCGCAAATGGTATGCAAAACAATCGCAGACTGGCAGCATGGGGAATTCCCTCTGGTCTGAAAGCACTATCAAGAGGATTGTTCATTCTCTTGTACAACAGGATTTCATCCTTACAATCAAGGCTGAAGGGAAAAATCTTCGATCACACAAAAAGCATATACCATGACTATCAGATCGATTGAATACTTTTTGCCGAAGCTTGGCTTTATCCGAGCCTTGCCCATGAATAAGACAACGGAGGTCATATGCTGTACCACAATAAGCCGATCATGGAATGTATTTTGCCGAGACAATGCTCAATGAGCACTTTCAAGGCACAAAAAGAAAACGAACCGAGTTGGCGATTAAAATCACTTTGTCCGGAGAACTCTCGGCCAAAGATTCTGCGATGGGGGAAAAATTCTGTTTCGCATCATGAAGCAGGAAACGAATTATATCTTGGTCGATATGGTGATCCAGTCCTCCTGCAGGACTGGCAGGCCCTCGCTGATCTGAAATACAGACGTAAGGAGACGATTGTCAAGGACGGAGCTGCTGCATGTATCCTCATCTCAGTTAGGCATACGGAATTCAACGATTAAACTCTACAGTGCTCAACGCTTTTGCAGTATCGTTTGACCGTCAACGATGTTTTTCTCCGGACAAAAATCATAAACATGTTGGAGGTACTGGCGACCATCATTGCCGCAAAAGAAGAGTTGATCCCGAGTTTAAGATCATTGACGAATTTTTGGTTTTCACTCTGCTCGTGCAATATTATGACCATCACAGCCAGCTCCTCGAGAGGATTGATGAGTGTATTTTACACCAGGATAGCCGCATGAATATTGCTGTTGCAAACCATAGTGAGAGCCCGCATGATTCCAATATCGTCCTTGCGGATAAATGGGCTGAACTCGGCAGCTTCTGCCGGTATGTACGAAACTTTCAAGATGAAGTGAAAAGCTATATCTTTTGTAAAAGACCCTTGATCTGTTCAAAAACGAATAGATCTGTTCAAAAGATATGAAAATGGGATTTTCTCTGATACAATAACGTCGGAGGAGATCATATGTGCATAACAAGGCGTTTCTACATCTGGTCTGCATTGTGGTAGTATGTATTTCTCGTGGTCAATCCGCTTTCATCTGCAGATGCCCACATTGATTTACATGAATACAACGGCCAGTCTCCCTATTGGGCCTCACCTCGCGATTCCCCGGCTTTGCGGTTCGAGATGGGGATGATTGTTGCTTATGAACAGGATGAAGATGTTATGGAGACCGTTCGTCATAATGGTTACGCTGAACGATGCTGATCCTGCGTTCATCAAATACGCGGCGATAGAGGGCGGTTTCTATGAGATCGATCCAGATCTTCGGTCTGAAGCGTCAACGGAAAGCTGATCGGATACGCTATGACCGGCGATGGGAAGGGACACAATGACCGCCGCGCTGCGGGTTCTACGAGATTGAGCAGGGACAGTTCCCGCCACATAGCATACGCGCGGTAAGGAGTTGTGATGGGCGCTATACCGGCACGATCTCGACAGATCGGATATAGCCGCGTCATACCTTTATTGACAAAATAGATGAGGATGTGCAATGCAACACCACCAATTTCAATGCTCTGGGCTTGACGAGTACGCTGGAAATGCAAGAACAAATTTACGGCATCTTGTATCGGTCTTTTATAACGACCATACTTTCCTGGAAGCCATCGAGGCGGCAGTAGCCAACGCTGCAGAGTATTCCATAGGTGAACACAGTTCGCCTATTTTGATCACGCTGGCATTATGACGCACGATATTGCCGTGACCGTTACAGCAGCAACGAAGAAATTTGATGTTTGCGCTTCCGGCAGACGTTGAAGAGACCGTCGGACGATCCTGCTATAAGAGAGATGGATTGAGCGCGTATGCCAAGCAGAAAATTCCGGTGCAGGATATGGCGTATGCTCACAGGCTGCGCATATCTCTATATGGATGCGCATGGACAATCGGTCACGATGGTGCTGCAAGGAGATCAATGCAGCTCGATGACATCATAGAAACGCGCATCGGAACCCTTTGTCCCGAGATTCTTCGTAAAGAAAGACGGCGTTATCTATGAATTTTATTCGCCCAAAGGAGATGATTGCTCAGTGAATGAAACGCTGAGGGAAAACACAAAATGACCATGATTTGTCTGTTGATCCTTTTTCTGCATGGAAGCGACGGTCGTTATTTATAGTTCGACCATTTATTTTTCCCAGGCGCAGCTGTCCGACTACGATCAGGCAAACAAAGATCTTGTTCAGATGCGGCGCGAAACGCAGAGCATTCAGCTTGCGGGAAAAAGAAGATCCCCATGTTCGGCAGGGGCTCAACGAGCTGCTGATGGCAAGACCCGATGGCTGTCACTTGCTGGAGGTCGCTGTTGGCGATCTCTGATGATGCAGAGGGGAATGCGCCGCCATATGCGTATGTGACCTTTATGCCGGAGAATGATGGCGCGCTGCAAGCCTTCCGCGAAAAACATAAACCGCAGCTCCATGCTTGAGAGACCCTCTATTGACAGCATATACCAGGATGCCGAGGGGCGCAGAGTTGTGAGACTCTCGATAAGGAGGCAGCCGTGAATATGTGCGGACGATTGAATCCTCAAAGCTATATACGTGCTGGTCTCGCTTTTTATTGCTGCTCATCGGTGGATGTTGCACGACGGCAGCACTTTTTCTCAGTCTTTGGCAAACTCAGCACTCTTTTATCAGCAAGCGGCCGAGATCCGTGCAACAATGACAGAGTGGCAGGAACAGGCTGGTTTTATCAACAATCAAACCTATCGCCCGGTTCTTCCAGGGCAAACAGAGGCAGCTCGTCGGATATTCTCTTTGCAGTCCAGGCGCATCAGTTGGAACTCGTGTCTTATCAATCCTTGCATTCCAGCGGCGAGGAAGAAGCGTTGTTTCTCAAACATTCACGTTGTCGGTCAAAGCGAGCATATGCAAAACAATATCACGTTTTTAGAGGACTTTCGTGCAAAGGATGCGCCTCGTATCCACATGTCGTCATCAAGATGTATCCAGTAGACGGATATGTGCAGACAGATTTGCGCTGCCGTATTTATACAAAGTAGGAGGCTGCCTATGCTGATGATACAGAAAAAGGGAAGATCCTGGCGCATTGATTGTGACAGTCTCTATGGTGTTGTCATGGATCTGCGTATACCATAGATACGAAGATCCGGGACAGTTTTATGCAGATCACACCTGCTGTAGTTGAGAGAATCTCGCCACAGGCAGACCCCATATTCCATGAGACCATACGCGAGCTTAGCCTCATTGCATTCTCTGCTGCTGCGCACAAGGATGGGACAACACACACCCAGGAAGAGCGCTGCCGAGCATTCCCAATATAAACTTTCTCGAGGCCGAATATTCCCGTCATTACAGCGCGCCCGGTAACACTTCCACAAGAAGCTATGCAGGGCATCAGAAAAATGCTCCGTACGCACAGCGAAGTACGGGAACGCAAATATTCCGATCCAATCGCCTTCATCCAGAGCGGAAACGGAAGCACGCAGCCGTCTGACGCAATTACTACTACGGCGGCGAAGGAAGTCATTTTTCGGCAGACAGCGAGAAATCGAAAGAGTAACAATACGCTGCTGATAAATGACAGGAATTTTCAGCAGCTTTTTAGATAAAAATGAAATTTGGGTTGGAGGTGTTCTATGTGATATGGAAGCATCTGGCCGGGATATTTGTGCTGGATGTCCCGTTGATCTCATTTTTTACGAAGCCGGAAAATCCCTTATATGTGCTTTTTCTTTCGTTTTCCTCTTATGGCACATCTCCCCAGTGCGGATTTATCCGGCATAGGGATGGATGTAAAGCTTCTTTCTGCTGTTTCTCGCCGGCGCGTTTATCTATGAAAAAGCGGTACTGATATATTTTCTCCTATGCGGTATGGGCGCAGCAGCGTTTTACGTGTTCTGCCGTTTCACCGCGCAGAACAGAATCATATACGGAGACATATATCCCATACGATCTCGCCGGGCTTATCCTTGTACTCTCTATTATTTGCTTGCTTTGCCCATGCCGCACCGTTATATCAGTTGGCGTTTCTTCCTCTGGAAGAGCAAACTATGCGGATTTTTGGCGTTGAAATCGTCTCTGTCAGTATGGCAGCTCTTTTTCTAGGAGTCACTTCAAAGGAGACAGATGCAAAGGGATCTTCTACGGCGTCTTGTTCGGTCTCTGCAACCCACTTGTTTCTTTATTTCTATGCTGATCGGTCATCTCATCCGATACGGCATTGGCATAAAGTCTTTATCGACAAAGAATGTCAGGGAGGTATTTTCTTGAAGATTGATCAACTGTTTCATCGCGCGGAGCATTTTTACGCCGCCGACGACTTTGCAAAGTCCCGGCTGAGAAAGCCAGCCGCAAGTGGGACGCCCTGCGAGGGGAGATCATTGAGCAGAATTACAATCTGCGGCGGCTTTTATTGGGGCTTGTCATTGTCATCGTGGCGCTGGCTGGGCTCTGTGCTAAAGCAATCACTGAGAACACGCTTGTCTATGTAGTCGAAACGGACATCAAGACAGGGAGGTTCGCAACGTCGGGACAGCAAACTCCATGGCCAACTATACGCCGAGCGATGAGGTGTATAGTTACTTTATCCGTCAGTTTGTCCAGGATATTCGCAGCGTTCCTTTGGATGAGGTCGTTTACAATAAGCAGCTGAGCACAGCTTATAGCTTCTTAACCAAAGATGGTGCGAATATCCTCACGTCGCGCATGGAAGCGGAGAATCGTGTGCAGAAGATGGCATACGGGCGACCGTTCAGGTCACGATCAACAGCGTTATTCCCATGGAGGGCGGTAAAAGCTATCAGGTGCGCTGGTCAGAGGTTGAATACCGGGCTGGTGCCAGCCGACGTGAAGTTACGCCGTATACAGGACTATTCACCGTTGAAATCATCAAGACGGACGACAAGGAGAAACTCGCCGTCAACCCTCTGGGTATCTACATCAAGGATCTGCGCTGGGAGCGGGATACTCGAAAACGAAGGCTACCCAGGAGCCGAATGCGCCACAGACCGACACAGGCAACCCAGACGACCAAGCCAGTAAAAGAAGAGGAGAATGAAGAATGAAAACTGAACAAAGCTAATCTCAACTGTTTGTTTGCTGCTCGCTCCTGTGTTCCAGCGTATGGGGTTCAGGACGGTCAATGCGGCCACGCTTTCGAATTCCGAGCGATATGCGCCCGTGGAGCAGGAGGCCGATCCTGAAATCAGCGGTGCAGCAGAAAGTGCGATGCGGCACAGCGAACAGCTTCAAAACGAATTGGACAGCCTGACCGGACAACTCGAGTCGCTGAAGGATCAGAAAACAGCGGAAACGAAGACCCTGATCCGCACGATTTCTGAGCGACTGGCAGATCTCGAGGCAGAGCTTAGAGCTCAGTCCGATCTGCAGATGGAGCTGATGCAGCTCCCTGGAGAGCAGGTACAGAGCGTCATACAACGATTATGATGACAATCTTCCAGGCGGGCACTCATCAATCCAGTGCCATACGGCGGGAATACTCGTCTCCTACACGCAGGATGCCGCCAACGCACAGGGAAACAGCACGATGACCTTTTTCGTATGCGCCCGATCAGCTCTCACAAAAATTTACTGCCGCACAGGATACCTCACGGATATTGAGCTGAAAAAGGGCGAGCAGATCTCCTTTGTGGGCGGGGGCGACACCAGTTCGTGGGCAGTCAATGCCACGACCGTGGCTGGTGTGCCGCACATCTACGTCAAAACCGGTCGCAGTCCAGCACGACAAACCTGATCATCACCACGAATAAGAGGAGCTATCAGCTGATCCTCACTGTGAGTGATTGGTATAATCCCATGGTGCGGTGGAGCTACGGCCTCGAGGGATCGCCCAGACTGCGATCCCTGCAAAACGCAAAGGATGAGCAGACCATTACGGCGGATATGAGTGTGACCGGCGTTGACAAACTGAACTTTTTCCTACAAGGTCTCCGTGAAAGGAAATGACAGCTATAAGCCGGAGATGGTTTCTTTCGACGATGGGAGAGAAACCATCATCCGTGTGAACAAAGGCGTGAAGCGTTTGCCCGCATTGTTCATCCGCGAGCCTGGGAAAAAGGATCTCAGCTTGGCGAACTTCAAGACAAAAGGACAACTGCTATATCATCGACCGAATTATCGACCGCGCGGAACTGCGGTATGGAGAAAGTGATATTGTCAGGATTGAGCGCAAGAAATAACCCCTTGAAAGGAGCTGACTTCATTGAAACTGAAAGAGATCATAGGCAAATTTCTCGAAGTCGCTAGGGCGAAAAATTGAAAATGAAGAAGGATGAAGAAGGGCTTGCCATTCCGGACGAAGAGTTGGATAAGGGGATGGATATTAAGACACCAGAGGGCAAATAAAGTCCCATGCTCAAAGGAGAGCATGATACGATCTTTGGCCTCTCAAAGCCTGTTGTTACAGGGATTGTGGTGTTTTTCTTCTCGTCTTTGGTTTGGCATTTTCTACGCAGCGAGCGATGATGGCGAGCATACGGAGAAAAAGAGCGCCCGCGTCGAAGATATTGCGGACTCTGCACGCGTCCAGGGAGGGAAGTACAGCAGACTGTCCGATGATTACGGGGCGCTTTGAACGAGCTGAACGCATCAAGGAATCGCCAGCAGCAAGACTCCGTATAAAAATGCGGATATTCCCCAGGAGCAACATCCGAACGGCGTGCCGCCTCAGTCAACGGAAGGAATTCAGGCAATTCCGCAGCAGCCAGGCTATTTCGCATATGCCGATGTCCCACGGACATCGGTTGTTGTGCTCCTCCCGGCGGCGCATACAGCCAGAATTACGCGTTGCCGTCACAAGACCAGGCACGCATCGAGGAGGAGCGCGCTGCAGCAGATCGTTTCAAGGAGCAATTCAGATCTGCGATCGCCTTTGCTTTTTGATGGAGGCGGGAAATCATCTGATACAGGCGCTAGGGTGGGGAGACCCTGCGGTGCAGGTGACGGAAGCGCAAGCGGAAGAGTCATCAATACCGCGCAGCGCAGTTCATCTCCCACTTACAGCGAGCCGTCAGAACGTACCGTAATGGCTGGTACGCTTATCCCGGCCATGCTCTTGACGGGGATCAATACGGGATGCACCGGGACCGGTTATTGCACAGGTGATGGCAGATGTATGACGTAAACGGCCTCAATCTCGATCATCCCGGCCGGCAGCCGTGTCCTTGGCACAATCGGAAAGGTGGAAGGCGGCAGCGGCAGCAGAAACGTATCGAGCCGCATTGGGCTTTCTTTTCGACACCGTAGTTCTGCCAAACGGTGGATCATGCGGAACATTGGAAACGCTATGATGGCTGCTGACGGTGTTGGTTATTCAGGGCGTTCAAGGAAGCTCCATCGTCATACGGGAGCAACTTCATGAAAGCGTTTGTTCAACAGTGCTTTAACGGCGCTTTCTACGGTCGCGGTGGATCGCGTCACGCTGGATTCGTCTGCGTTCACGGCGCTCACGGGAGACACAGGCACCGACTGCGACAGTTGCGCCGGGCTACACCTTTATATCTATGTGACGCAAAAACATTGCGTTTTGAGGAAGACGATGATGGACGAGGGGAAGAAGCTCGGAAACATATGAGGACGTCACCGGCGGATTAAAAGGCTGGGAATCCAGCAATGTGGCACAGAATCATCATGTATTCTGATCGGATTCGCAGGAATGGCACCGATCGGCGGCGTCGTGTTTGATTTCGTCCTGGATCGTCAAACAGAAGAGCTGCGTCATATGCCGGTCATAGGGTGTCGCCGAAAATGCTGTGCCGCCGAGTGACAAATATTTCATCTATCAGGTGTATTTCGATGATACGGAGCGTATGCATTACCTGGTCAGCTCAACATCCGGCGGTGTTGTAGTTTCCGTCGCAGCACCGGAGGGAACAAAGCGAGCCTGAAGACGTGATGAGCATGACTATTACGATCCGGCTGCGTATCTGCTTGAAGTTGACCAGAGCGGTCGATGGTCATTTCTATCGACTTCGGTACGAGAGAATATCTGAAGAAAATACAAGCACCTGTGGCTCCTTGATAGGAATCAGCCCCTTATCCATTGAGACAAGGCTATTTTTGATGAGATTGGATGTATTTTACCTCAAAAGCTGTCCGGAACCACAAACTCAATGGTTTCTTCTGTAGAGTTCTCCTCGATGCGGTTTGATGGTATGCGCAGCGAGACATTGCGCTCAAGAACTCGTTGCGACCGATCTCCCTCGATAGCACGTTTGGATGAGATTCTACGGCCGTTCTTGGTGAGCCGTACCACCTGTGTCGCTTCCTCGATTTGCGGCAAGTGCTGTTCTCCGTTGCCGATCCGATGAGATAGGCTTTTGTCTGCTTTCTGTGAATTTCATTTCATTACCTCCATTTTGATACCCTGACCGTGAGGAATCTCACTGCTCTTGTGAGCCGTACCTCCTCGCATTGTTCTTGACAGCCATCGAATACCGCCTGAGACGAGAAAAGCGTGCGCAAAGCGGCCGGAGGCTTTTACACTTGCTTTTGGAGTCGCAGGTGGTAGGCTGATGATGGCAAAAAGAAATTACGTCAGGGTAGATAAAAGACAAGAAAAACCGCAGTTTTTTGCGGATATAATGGCATGCAAAGGGAAGGTGATTGAGATGATAGATGAAGAGATTCATCGTACAGCACAAAAGAAGGCGTTTTTTATACGGTGCTCATTTTTCGCTGTTTTGATGCTGATAACGCAATGGTATGCGACACAGGCGGTAGCAGAGGAGTGTGACTATCACCCCTGCTCGGAAGTTATATAGAGCTCGGCGATAGTAAAATTTATCCTCCGTATGATTTACCTGGTGTGGTCATATGATGAGCATATCAGAAGGCCATTCCGGATATTCTCGATGCGTACTCGTCATTTGCCCAGCTGGTTTTGCTGCTCTCCATGGTCTGCATGTATTTCCTCAAAAAGGCGTTTTTGGTGCAGACATCACATGGCAGCGCTTCTTTTGCGTCGAGCAAGGACATCGAAAAAAATCGGATCTCGGCGCTTACGTCTCGAAAAACGGGGCGTATACGAGTATAGGGAAAACGAAGAAGAGGTTCCTTGATTGATCCCTTACACCAAAAAGGAGAAGATCATCAAGGATTCCGGCGTTGTCGTCGGTATCAATCCATATACCCATAAGCTCATGCTGCATGACGGCGTGGAGCATATGCTTCATGGCTCTGACCCGCAGCGGTAGGGCGTTCGCACGATCATCCCCACGGGATTGATCTGAAGCACAGTATCTTCTTTTTCGATCCGAAGGGCGAACTCTGGAGCCTGACCAGCGGCTATCGGAAGAACGTCCTGAAGCAGAAGGTACTCAAGTTTCAGCCGCTCTGCACGGATGGATCCGCAGCACGGTGGAACCCACTGGCCGAGGTCAATTATCGTACGAGCGAGGAGTTATCGGACGTTCAGTCTATCGTTTCGGTCATGGTGCGCCCGGATGGAGAATCAAAGGGCGGCGATGAGTTTTGGCCGAACTCCGCTGCAGCTCTCTCCTGAACGGCGTTATCCCTGCACCTGCTTTTGATAAACATGATAGAGAGGAGCGGCTGCTCCCGTGTCCGACGGACATTATGTCATTCTCTCCAGTCCGGATAAGTCAACGGAAGAGCTTTTTACGGATATGCGTGATTATCCGCATATCAGCCCGGATGAATTCCTGGAAGTGGAAGAGATCGGCGCCGACGGGAAGCCAATTTCTTGATGAAAATGGGATTGTGAAACGTAAAAAGAATCCGCTCAAGGAAATCTACGGGAATATATCAAGGATTTTCGCCCCTTTGCCCAGGCACCGATACCAAGGTAAAATCCATTGATGAGATCCGCGTTGCGCTGCAGCAGAAGATCAAAAAGGGGAGAAAATCCAGTGGGAGGCAGTAGATCAGACGGGGCTGCCAACCAATGCGCCATATCATCTGCTGTTGTCCCATCCGAAGGTGGCCGAATGCGCGGCCAACATTCTGAATGGTGCGCAGCAGACTACGGCCTCGATTATGCAGACCGCACAAACCTCTTTGGCGATCTATCAGGATCCGGTCGTGCAAAACAACACAAGCGTATCGGATTTTTGCGATTCGCGACCCTGCTCGATCCGGCAGCAGGAAGTATCGCTGTATCTCTGCATGGAGGTCAAAGATATTGCGGCCGTCGCCGATTGCACGTCTCTTCATCCAGATGATCTGTTCGAAGCTCATACGGGACATGAAATTTGACACGGATCCCAATAAACCCGCGCCAAAGAAGCAGCGCCTTCTGCTCATGTTGGATGAGTTTCCGCAGTTAGGCAATATGAAGTGCATAGAGCTTGCGCTTGCCATCTGTGCGGGCTATGGAATCAAAGTCTGCATCGTCTGCCAGGATGTCAACCAGCTCAACAAGGAGTACACCAAAGACAACCCATCGGCTCAAACCATCGGTGCATATCTATTTTTCACCCCACATCGACTCCGGCGGTGCAACGGCCGGAGGCAATTTCAAAGACGCTTGGCAAACGCACAATATCGACCATCTCGCACAGCGACGGGGCGGCGGCTTTTTCAAGGGCTCAAACTCTACGTCGCAGACCGGCCGAGAACCTCTGACGCCGGATGAAGTCGCCCAGATGAGTTCAGAGAAAGAACTCGTCTTTGTGGCCGGCCATAAAGCCATCTTTGGAGACAAGCTGCGTTATTATGAGTATCCGTTTCTCATCAAACGGACACAGATAAAAATGTCCGGCGGTGAGTGATACCGTGACACGCGTCACGAATTTCGATGAGCTGTTCGATGTCCATGCAGCCGATCAGGCCGCGAAAGAGGATGATCGGAAGCGGGTTCTTGAGGATCAGGCGAACAAAAGCTGGAATGTCGTATAGGGATTATGTCCAAAAACTCGAGGCGAGAAGGCGCAATACGAAAAAGCGATGTGATTTTCCGCATTACAGGGGAACACCCCGAGGGAGGAGCTGAATGAGCAAGAGATCTCCAGCGCAGGGATTGCAGCAGCAGGGCAAGAAGAACCTGTCGGCCAGCCCGAAAATATCGAAAGTGAAAGCAGCCGCCGATCATCGGACACGGACAGAAAGTCCGCAAGAGGTAGACCCCGGAAAAATCGTCGGTATCGGCAGCGGTTGAAGACACTCATCAATCGGCCATCCAGGAAGAGATGGAGAGCAAGGCAAAAAGGCGTATGAACATCCTGCAGGTGCATGAAGAAACGCTGCGTCTCCCGCAGATGCCGTATCAGATCTCATTGATCTGATGCCTCCATTCTTGCCGTCAATGCGGACGCAGAGGAAGCTGCGGCCTCAGAAGGGGAGAACAGCGACATACAGCTTCCAATTTCCTTTTTGGCGATCAGGAGGACTTTTGACGAGGCTGCGCCGGAGGAGCTGGATATGACGATGATCTTGATCTTTTCGATGCAGACACCGAAGAAGCGGGGATACGACCAACGGCAGCAGCCCACTGTTAGGCTTGGATGCCTTTTTAGGGACAATGAACAAGGAGCGTAACGAAGAATGAACAGCAATAGTGAGCGGTATAACATCACAATGGATGCGCTCATTACCTCGATGAAAGCGATCATGCCGTTTATGCAGGATAAAAACGTCTTCGAGGTATATGTGAATCCGGACGGCAAGATCTGGACGGACAGTCTTGGCAAGGGAGCTTATACATGGGGAAAAATATTTCCCCGGAAGATACGCGCGGGATCATTCTCAATGTGGCTGCGCTGACAGGGCAGCTGGTCGTATCGGGAGCGTCCTGCCCTTGATGCGGACATATCCGTCCAACTCGTTTTTTCCCCAAATGCCGCTTTGAAGGGAATCTTCCCAATATCGTTTCTGCACCAACCCTCAATATTCGGAAGCACCCTGAGACCATATTTTCGCTGGAGAACTATGTTGAACAGGGGACGCTGACGGAAAAACAATATGATTTCTGATCGACGCTATCCATCACAAGAAGAATATCATTGCGGCCGGGGAACAAAATCCGGCAAGACAACATTTCTCAATGCCATCTTGGCCGAGATCTCCAAGTTGGATGATCGTGTCATCCTGATTGAGGATACCCCAGAGCTGCAATGCAGCGCCGTTGACTGCGTGCAGATGCGTGCAACACCAACATTTTCCATGGAGGATTGCCTCAAGCAGGTGCTGCGTATGACGCCGGATCGCATTGTGGTTGGAGAAGTTCGTTCTGGTGAAGCGTTGGCGCTCCTCGATGCCTGGTCTACGGGGCATGGGGAGGCTGCTCAACAGTTCACAGCAATTCTGCCGTGGATACGCTTCTTCGCCTTGAGAACATGACGGCGCGTGTCTCGGAACCCGCAGCAGGCAACGATCGCCCAGGCGGTACACTATATCGTCTATCTCAAATACATTGGGAAGACGCGAAAAGTGCAGGAAATACTCGAACTTGAGCGCTGGGATCCGGCCTCGAAAAAGTACATTTATCATGAAGTAACTTGAGGAAAAAGTCTGCGAATGAAAAACATAGGAAATTCGGGCACTTTTGAAGTAAGATAGAAGTGTTTGTAGGAATATCGTCAAGGAGGTATGATTTATTATGGATTTCAAGAAAAAGATCAAGCGCTGCCGGGAAGTTTGCGAAAGAGAATAAGCTCCTGATGCTCCAGCTCGGCATGATGGGCGCCGTCCTGATTACCAACGAAGTGTCCTTTGCTTCATCCGCAGATGAAACCTTTGCGGTCGTGACAAACCCGCTCGAAAAGCTCCAGAAAACGATCACCGGTCCCATTGCAACAGCGATCGGCACAGCAGGAGCCGGCCTTTTGGGGGCTTTTCGGTCACGATGAACTTCGAGAATCAGATCGCCAAGCGCGGCATCCAGGGCGTTGGCGGTGTCGGCCTTGCGCTCGGCGGCGCAACTCAGGTCTCGAAGCTCGGTTCTGCGTTCCTCTTTGAAACGGAGCTGATTTCTTATGGCAGATAAAGAGGAAGAGCTCGCTCCTGGTATAATCGTTGACTCTTCAGAGGACTGATGGAGCCAGCTTCTTTGCTCGCCGGAGTGCCTAAGTTTTTCCGTACTGATCTGGAATGCACGTCTGCCGTGTTCCTGATTATGAACTTGAAGTTCTTTGGTTAATCCCGGATTTTCACGTTCCTTTTGCATTTTATGATCTATGTCTGCAAAAGGCGACGTTCAATTTTTTGACTGTATTGTCATACATGAACAAGAAACGATATTATAACACCCGATGGGTTGCATTTGGCGGAAGCGGGCGATCTCAAGCCTGTTTTTTTATTGACCTGTTCTTGAAAAAAGACAGGAATCCCGCGCATTTTTGCTTTATACCAGATTAACAAGGGAGAAAGCGGAGAACGCTGCGTAAATCTTCACATCTGCGCGGCAACGAAAAATATGGCATCACTGAATGAATGGATTGTGTCTACTGCAATCGAAGAATGGATCCCGGGTGGGATCGTTCGCCCGTCCGTTATGAAACAAAAATGGCTCTATGTTCCAAAGCATCATCACCCACACCCCATATAATAACAGATCTTTTCGACAACACCCTGCCTGGGCGTTTCGGCGTGGCTGGGTCATTTGAATGAGCATCAGCACGTCGCAGACGTCCCAGCGCAGGATTATCGATCATCGGCTGAACTGCTCCCAGCGTACGGAAAGATTCCGTCGAAAATGCGTTGCACCCAGGCGTTTCAATCCATGAAACCGTAGATTACTTTGAAAAAGAGGTTCAGGCCTTTTAGAGGAGTTCAGAAGATAACAGCGGCAAGGGTTTTGAATATCAGGAGATCATGGATGTTCTCTCATTTTCGCTCTCCATGGGAGAAGATCGTCAAGAGCTTCTTCGATTGCCCGCTCTACATGGGGTCGCGTTGCCTCGCAGATTACAGACTTGAGTTTGGCGGCAACGACCATTTTCATCAACGGCAGCGGGCATGTGCCGTCTCCATGCTGATTCCGTATGAGCTGATGAGATTTATTGTCGATTGGAGCATATGACCTATCGTCATAATGCGCAGACCTCTCTGTTCAACGAAAAAGAGGCCAAGAGAGATTTTCTGGTGGTATACGGGGCGATGGTTTCAACACGACGGTTCTGCGGCGTATGGCCACAGAATATATCATCAGTGTGTATAACGGCTATTATACGACAGCCTTTCTCTTTCACCCGGATCACAATGACGAGCCGTTCCGTGCTTTTTCACGGATATGCTGGATCGGGAATGCGTTCCCCATATCGTTGAGAATTCAATCTGAAAAGGTGTTTTGGGAAGCCCTGGCCATCTCGCAAACGCAGATCCTACGGTCATTGCTTTCAAGACCTTTCCGAGTTCCTTCCATGCAATATTATCGAAGCCAAGAAAGAGACGGAGGACATCTTGGAGAAAGGCAACAGTTTGGTTGGAGGTAAGTGTCGACGTGAACGAGTATATTGAAGATCGCGGCCATGAAGGAGGAGAGGTAAAATGTATCGTTTGACTGTTTGGTAAAAAGTGAACTTGAAATATAATGTTGGGGCGGGGATTATTCCAGGATCTCGAATGATTGTGTTGAATAAGGATGGTCTACGTGACGACGTTCAGTTATCGGGTCCGGATTTGGATTCGGCCATCATGAGCAGTTTCCGTCATTATGCAAAGCTGAATTCTGGCTTCGTCTATGGATACGGGTTGGTTATGTTTTTGAGTCTCAGCGTCCTTCGACGGATTATCCAATTGACGCGTCCTTGGCTTCCCGGATCCGATTACCAAGACTCATGGACGATGAACGCAAAGAGTTCTCAGCGGCGACTCCTATTTGAGTCGGAGTATTACGCCACACGCTCTACTGGATGCCGCTGAAATGACCACGAAGGTCGCTGCGCCCTTTGTTGTTGAGGGAGAGACAGTGAAAGGGCTCGTACGGAAGACGACGTATCTTCAGTTGCCTCTTCAAAACGGTCGTGAGAGGCAGTGTATAGCATGTGCGTGCGTCAGATCCTGTCGAAACCCGATCTGCAGACAGAGATGGTCTCATCATCTCTCTACTTCGCAATCATCCATGCATCGGCTGCAAAGCTAAAAGCCTCGAGCATCCGTTGCTGCTGGATCAGTTCCTGTGATTCTGCACTTTCCGGCGGATTGGAGCCGCGTTCGGGCAGTAAACGTACATGCGAATTGTCAATGATCTATCGATAGGCATGGATAAGGCCACGCATCTTGGGATCTTTCGATGCACCTGAATCTCGCAAAATTTCTCGTACCGGTGGGTCTCGCGCTACTACTGTTCTTGGGAAACTGGACGCTTGATGATGAAGTCGGCAAGAAAAGCAAGGAATGGAAAGCCAAATTCAAGGGTCTGACAGGACATGATGTGAATTGCAAGGCTGTGAGGATAACAGTACCCTCAACCAGACGGTGGTTGTTACAAAATATCAGCAAGCAAAGGTTGCAGAGACGTTGATCGAGTCGGATAATTCTTACGGCTATTACACGTCCAGCACAGTTTTAGGCGCGATTCGCCGGATTTAGCAGATAGCGCAGCGTTGTTCAGGACAATCAACATCGGCTTTAAGGCGAAAGTCGAAGATCTCACAACAGTGTAGATGTTGATGGCTCTCTCCCGGCAACAGCTGGCTGCACGTGCGACGCCACTTGGTATCTTGCGCCAATCTCATTCATATGATGCCGCTTTTCACCATATGGGCAGGAGCCTCCCGCAATAAGCGTTAACCTGCAGGATCTCGCCGCTATTTATACACAGACCTTCCGGAATACGCCGCTTCGGCTCACGCTGCATGTCGGTGATGTTGGGCACACGTCGTAGTCGGTCCCACTGGAGTGGGAAAATCAGTCTTCTTGAATATGGTAGAGTCCGGTTCCGGCAAATATGTAAAGATGCCCGTGTCTTTGTGTTTGATAAGGGGGCATCGAGCTATGTCCTCATTACCGGGCGTCGAGGAACTTTTTTCGATCCGGAATGAGGAAACGGGGCACTTCTTCTTCCAGCCGTTGGCAGATTGATGATGATAAAGAGCGTCAGTGGCGCTTGAATGGATTTGCAGACTATGTGCGGCAGGGAGAATCTTGAAATCACGCCGGAGCGCAAGTAGTTGATCTTGGGATGCGCTGGAAGCCATCGCCATCATACGTTGGTGAGAATGTCTGCGTCGCATGCGACAAACCTCGTGAATGCGATCCAGTCCGAAGAACTGGAAGCCCCGGCGCCGCTCTGCCCGGCGGTCCCTATGGACGTATTTTCGATTCGGATGTATGACAGCCCAGCTCGGCTCCCTGGCAGACGTTCGAATGGAAACTCATGAGCACGCCGCAGATTGTGTAGAACAACGTCATGTATATTTTCCATCGATCGAGTGTACCGAAAGGGAGCCGACCATCATCGTTTTGATGAGTGCTGTCTTCTTTGACAACGAACAGTTTGCAGCGAAGATCCGCGAATGGCCTCAAGGTTCTCCGTAAGCAAATGCCTCCGCGTCTTTTATACACACAATCCATCACCGATATTGTCAACAGTCTCATTTTTCCACACCGTTTCGAATCTTTGGTCCCAGCCGCGTATTTCTGCCCAACAATGATGTTTGAAGAAAACGGCCGAGAATTATGCCTTGTTTGGGCTGAACTGTCGGCAGATTGAAATTTCGCATCAGCAACGAAGAAGATGGATCAATACTATGTGTCGCCTTATGGCTCGCGCCTCTTCCAGCTGGCCTGACGTTTTGTCCCACTACTGGCCTACGTTGCCGCCGGCACCAAAAGGCGTCAACATGCGAAGGAGATCGTTCGTGAACACGGCGTTGAAGAGTTCAACTGTCGCTGGCCGATCCGCTGCAAACATCATTGAGGATAAATCCTCCGATCCGGCGTGGAAGAAGTTGCCGTTCCGGGTAAGTTTCGAGGAAGGCGTGATATTATGACGTTGCTCGTTGAACTTTGACCAGCGCAACAGTTGTTTTGTTGATTGTCACGTTGCAGCTTTTCTGCCGTGTGAAGAGCATGAGATGTTTCGAAATGGAAGAGAAAACAAGTTATGCTGGAGCACGTCATTTCTTCCGGTGCATGATGTTAAGGCCCACAGAGACGATGATACAAGAAACGTGTTGTTTTGAAGGAGTCCTGGAGTTAGGGGGCGCATGAGAATGATATTACCGTCGCATATCTTGACCTCTTCACCAAAAGGGGCAATTTTACTGGAAATATATTATATGTCGTTCTCCATCGAGTTTTTGTCAGCATGCCAGCGCTGCATGATTGTTGCATTGTGGTTCGTTTATCATCACATCAACCGCATAGAAGAATGGTCTACTAAGGCCAGGAAAGATGGCAAGATAGTAGAACGCTCTATCGAAATACGACGGCACTTATTCCGAGAATAGCTCGTTCGAGCGCTGCTGATGAAAACCACACGGCGCACATGTCGTTATGCCAAGCTGCCACAGAAACACGAGAGATAAACGAACGAAAAATATTACAGTTGCATATCTTTGATGTGTGCCTGGACAAACAATGGTTGAGCGCAAAAGGAGAATACCGCCGAATTTCAATCAACAGGCAGAGAACTATGAGAACGATCTTGATTTGCCGCAACCGGCTTTTTGGAAAGTGGATGACAAGTCGATGTCGTGAGATCTGTGATCTGCGAAAACGCCCATGACCACCTCATTTATCAGAAAGATCCAGCGTATGATGTTTTTTACTCGCGAGTGCAGCTGATTCGAAAGTCCATTGCTCAGGCGTCTCCCTTTATGGTCGAACCCGGGCAGCAGAGAGACTTACCTTGACGAAACTTTCCTCTGTGCGTGTGTGAGAGCTTTGGCTGCATCATGAGAGACGATGATGCGTATAACAATATTCAAAGGACAGTCTCAGCCTTCAGACGTATCGGCGGCCAGAATGTTGCGGAGCCGTGTTCGGAACAGATATTGTGAAACGGTATCTGATCGTTTCCGTGATTGCCGCTGCACTTCCGGATTCCACCGAATATCAGCAGCGTTGATCTTGGCACAGGCGCAGGAGTGCAATTTTCAAGAGAAGATGCAATCGCGATGTTTGATGAATGATCTAGGTTCCTGCGCAGCTGCATATATGATGCAATGCACCGTCAGGTACATAGAGAAAGACTTTAGAATCCGGACATGACATTGCGGCCATGAAAGAGCTTGTGCTGGGCGGCCAGTATACGCCGGATCAGATCAGGGAGCAATGATGAATCATTCGCCCAATCAAATATCTGGCGGCGCGGATTATTTCGCATATATCCAGAAGCTGCATCAGAGCCAGGCGAGAAATGAAAACTGAGCTGCTATGTTGTGACACTGTACCGAGATGCGAGAAGACTTCGAAGCAGAGTACCAATACCAACGACGTAAGATGGAAGCATCCGGCTCCCGTATAACATCAATGATGGACACTAAGATTAAAGGCGCTCCTGAATGACGCCTATGTAGAATCAGAAACTCATCGCCACGTTTCCCGGTATAAGCCACAGAATTGGGATCGGGATCATCCGAATACCTTGGCGGCTCCTACGTCGTTCAGAAGGCCGAAAAGGAAGAACGGAGAAGAGGGCAGCACAAGAGTTAAGAGCAGCATTGTGCGGCAACGGACAACAAATAAAACGAGGATACCTCTGCTTGAATCGGGGTAGGGCAACGCCCATGAGGAGTAAGTGGCGGGAAGGTGGCAGTAGTATGCGCGTCCGGAACGTGTGACGGATGACGCATTCTATGAAAGCTATAAATCTTTGGGGAACAGGAATGAGCAGAATATGTGTTTTCTTGAGAAAGGAGCAGCGCGGGAATGAGCGTGCAGCGAATGAAGCAAACGCGGAGCGAAAAGAAAATGATAACCTGAGAACACATTGTTCCTTTCTTTTTATTTATTGTGTAACTAAATGAGCAGTTGCACCCTTACGAAAAGCAGAATGCTATAATGACCTTGGAGAATGTTTTCACCGTGGAAATCATAGGATTTTGCAATGTAAGCTTTTTGGGTTGCCACTATGAGAGCGGTATAACGCTCTGGCTAGGAGGCAATAGCATGGAAGAGAAAGAACAGCTGCAGCTCTCGAAAATAAGAGAATCATCTCATCAAGGTCAGCAATAAAACAAGAATATATAGGGCTTTTCTTGATACCATCGCCAAATTCCATAAGAGTTCCATCATGGAGCAGATCAATTCGCATTACCGTGTTCTCAGCGAGGCAAGCGCCGCCGTTCGGATCATGTTTATGAAACTCTTCCGAACAACATTGCGTGATGGTGCTGCCGCGATCCCGCTCCCGGTATCGGAGCCCGATGATCAGCACACCGTTCGATATGTTCATGACATTCCGGGATACGATTGCTTTCAAAACGGGGATGCAGCGGTGTTGAAGGGATTCCATGGCAGTTTACCCCGCACATGAAGCACTTGTGAAGCGTTAATGCTTAGAGCGACCCGATCGCGTTGGATGAGGCAATCCGAGGAAGATCGCAGAGCTTGTCGCGCGCAGAACTCGGAGCACGCTGATTTTCAACGGTGAGCGAATATAAGCCAGTGGTCGCGGCTGGGCTTTCCAATCAAAACACATCTTTCCGGCGGGTTTTCTTTATTCAAGATGTCCATATTGGTGGTGGTTCTGGGAGAGGTCAATCAGGTTTCTCATAATGGTTCCTGACCAACAGTAATTACTACGGCGAACAGAGCAAATGCTGCAAAGCAGAAGGAGGCAGATTCAAATGACCGAAGAAGTGATCCTGAAACTTTATGGATTTGGGGCGACATGAGGCGGGATTATTTGCACAGAACCCAGCGCCGGAGGAGTGGAAGTGACGTTGGACGGCGACGCTGACTGTATCGAGAGACTACGAGACATGATGTTGAACAGTCGGAGGAGCTGACAGCAGCGATCTGCAAGCGGGACGGTGATTTGAAGACCCCGCAGCGCGGGGACGTGATGGTGGATTCAGAGCGCCAACAGCGTTCTCGCCGGAGGTGGAACGCCTGGCGGCGGAGATCATGCCGGAGCCCCAGGAAGCGTTCGTGTAGACGAATTCTTCATCCGCATTCCCGACGTTTTGCAGGAGGAATCTGCAAACAAATTCTTCGAAGATGTTTCTCAGACAGTTAATGAAATGAAGTTGTCATATTACGGGGCGTACAATCCCGTGAAATATACCTTTCTTTTCGTGCGTGCACTACGTCTGCAGAGACGCTTAATGGAGGTGCAGAACGCTCTGATCGGGCGAGCCCACTATGAGCTGGTTGCGACATATGCCACCTCCTGCAGCACAGGAGCTTCATCCAGCGGGAGAAATCAGAGACTGCTGAACAATGCCCTGGAGGAATCTGCTCCGGGATTGATTCGGTTGAAGGAGAAAACCTGCTTTATCCATGAATTCCTCAATCAAGGAGTGGTATTTGGAAAAATATCCCGATGATTCGAGTGGGAATTACTTCGAGGACATGTTCCAGGAGCTTGCGGACGCGCTTCCCATGGGCGCGCCCTCTGCGAGTATGCCGGCATTGATTCCATGATATGCGGGAAAATTTACCTGTGCAGCTACAGAAGCTTTCGTCCGGGCGCCCTACGATGATATTTTGTTCATGGATAAATACCTGCGGCTCCCGGAGCCTGTATTGGATCGCGGAGACGTTGACAGACGAGACAGGATACAGCGGCAGAAGCGGATGCAGAACCCGCAGCGGTTCTGTTGAAGCGGACGAGTCAATATTGTGATTCCGGAAACCGCGGCCGGTTTACGAAGTTGAGATAATCGACCCGCCGATTGATCTGCCGGCAGCGGAAGATCGCGCGAGACGGACGCGCTCCCCGTCATAGACGAATTTACGGAGGTGGATTCTTCACACTGGATTCTTCTGCCGATATGTCCACGACAGCAGGGAAGCGCTGTATTTCATGAAATTCAGCCGTGCAGACGTCAATCATCTGATCGCATCGGAAACCCCAATGAAGGGAGTTGAGTTCTGCGCCTACTGGGATTCGGCGGCCCTCTGAGGCGTTTGACGCACGCAATACGGCTTGGCACAGCGAACACCAACATGAAAGAAATCATGACGGAGCCTGAGTATATGTCCGCGCGTGCCTCCACCTTGATGCGGCGCTCATACGCCGCCGGAGATTGTTCAGGCAATTTACAGCGGCCTTGAAAAGCTGGGATTTCAGTGGGAACCATACTTGACCCATCGACTGGTACAGGGCCGCTTTCTGCACCATATGCTTATAGCATGAAAGAGCAGAGCCGCAGGGTCGGCGTCGAGCCTGATATACCACGGCAAAGGTTGCACAACAGCCGATGGCGCAACTATACCGAATAAGGGGTTCGAGCGCACACGTTTCCCGCAGAACCTTTGATTCAGCGATTTAACAAGTTCCGTTCGGAAACCATATCATCACGGATTCAACCATGACAGGAATTATTTTGTTCACGACTACTAAAGAAGATGATGGATCAAGTCCGTCGGGCGGTCTTGTCGCTGCGGATCACGTCACGGCACAATGGACAAAGAAGTTGATGATTCGCTCCGGAGAGAGCTTTGCTCAAAGGGAAGTGAACTGGATTCGTGCCGTCCGGCCGTTTAAACCAGCTGTTTGTTGGTGGGAACGAATGTCCTTCCGATTCCGATTTTCCGGAACGTGGAAAGGATTGCACTGATGCGAGCGTCCGCATGGGTGAATTTTTCGACGGCGTAGCAGTTCACTTGACGGCGTGCGCGCATCGAAGATGGTTATCATCTGAATCGCTACTTCATAGAAAGCATCCGTCCGACATACTCGGAACGCTCTCCACGCGCAATAATATGGCGGTTTGGGATAGAGTTTACGTTGAAGGACACAGCGGCAAAGCCCCGGCAGATGAAAGCTGAGTGCGGTCTTGCATCCATATTCCGGCCAATTCATATCAGCTGCTCCCAGATGCGCTCCCCGTTCCAGTCGAGGCGCCGTCACATAATCAGCTTTTTGGTCTCTATGAGCAGATCGGATCCTCGTATATTACACGTCGCAGGGGGACAATCGAGACGCAGGCCTTTGGACAAAAAGACGGAACAAAAAGATCTCTGGCCATACGGGACTGTGACCAGATCTCGCGCAATGTATGATGCCGAGCTGTGATTGCAGCGACACAGAATTGACACAATATCGCGACGCTGAATGAGTTTCAGGACGAATATATGAAAAAATACGGTCGTATTGAGGATAACAAGCTGGCAAACTTTTCCAAGGACGCATCCTATCCATTGCTGCCTTCTCTGAAATTGTTGAGAACGGGAGAATATGTCGGGAACTGATATCTCCAAGCGCACCATCCACGCTATACCGCCGGATCATGCAGATACGCCGGGCGAGGCATTGATGACCTTGCGGCAGGAAAAGGGCGTGTCGATATTCCTCACATGTCAAACTCACAGGATTGGTTCGCCGAGAGGTCGTTGAGGATCTGAGTACACCAGCATCTTTTGAAGACATGGAGACGAATTCGTACCTTCCGGCAGACGAATATCGTCTGGTGATGTTCAGCACGCATGAGAACTTGGAGTGACAGATTCAAAATGGCAGCGCAAGAATGCAGGGATTGTGAAGAGCAGGTCTTTCCTGTTCCGAAACTGTTTAGGGTGGCAGAGGTCATGCAGCAATATATCCACCGAAAACCGACCGTATGGAACGGCATTACTTTCGAATGAATAGAAGAAAGATCTGTTTTGAAGAAAACAGAGGGGCATTTTTATTATGCCATGGATCATTCTTCTGATGAGTTGCAAATAAGGTATTTCGACCTTTCTGGAGGTTCGCGCCCGAAATGATCACATGCCCTGCACGATCTGGGTTGTTTTATTTGGAGTGTTTGCGCAACAATGTCATGTTCACTTGATCAACGAAGCTAATAATCGCATCTTCTCGGATACTATCACGGCATTGGGGATTGACGCGTGGCAGGTCACACAAATGAACAGTTGACACCAAGACGATACCAAGACGTTTTCGGATGCGAATTCGCTGGATGAGATCGTCAAAATCCTGAGCAACATGGATCCTGGACGGAGGATATTAACAATTTATCAAGGACGCGCTGGAACATCGCGGAACAAATAGACTCGTCTCAGTATGCAGCCTCCACAGGAGAGTGGAAGGTAGAGAGCAAGACGGATACCATCGGTCGAATAAGGTCAAGATGTATTCGACCTTTGGGACGAAAGATGGAAACGCATTGGCCATTCTCGAGGCTGCGCTCAATCATCGGCAGATCTGCATCCGAAACGATAAAGGCGTGGTGAATGAGGGAGGTTTCGTTTCTGGGTTGCGCAGAAAAAATGATAATCTGGTGATGAGTTCTGAAATGGTGTGTACCGGGATGAAGAGCAAAATGTCTGCGAGTTACTACAACAGACATTTCAACAACATTGTGTCATGAGTTTGATGGATCCCGCCTCGAAGCCTGGGACGAATCGGAAAATTCAGCTGAAGAAGATCAAAGGACGCTGTTGCGCATACGCCATGGTGGCAATACCCTTCTTGCTCATGTTGTCGGCGCCGGCAAGACCTTTGAAATGCAGTATGTCGGCGATGAATCAGTGATCGGGCTCTGCAAAGTCGCTCACATTATGCCGGGACACCTGACGGAACAGTTCGAGCAGAGTTTCTGCGGTTTATCCGAATGCGAAGATCCTCGTTGCAACGCCCAAGGATTTGTGAAGCGGGACAAGCGGGCAGAGTTCTGCAGCAAAATCATCGATTAGGGACTGGGATGCTGTCATGAGCATGAACAGTTCGAAGATCCTGCTGTCGCTCGAACGGCAGGAGCAATTCCTAAAGCGCGATACAGGAGCTGACAGACCTCTCGAGGCTATGAGAATAGCGAAGAGAGGGGTAGAGGCTTCTCCGTCAAACAGATGGAGTAGGCAGATCAAGAAGCTGACCAAACAGTACGAGGCGATTATGGAGGGGCGTATCGCGCCGTCAAGACGCGACCATTATTGCTTATAGCTTGGTATCGACCACCTGCGGCCGTCGATGAAGGGCATTTACAAGAATTTGTCCTTTACGACGAAAAAATTCAGGCTCAACTCTGCCGGTAGAAAAACCACGATCTGCTGGCAAAGATTCAATATTTGAATGAAGTCACGAATGAGCGTTATACAGCCACACGGGGACACCGCGCTTTCTTTCAAACCCATGGCCGAACTTTATACGATGTAGCAAGACATCTGCGCCCCAGCCGCCTGGAGAAGCAGGGACTGTACCATTTCGGATGCGTGGGTGAGCGCGCTGGACAGGAACGACAACGATGGAAATCGACCCGGTCATAAAGGATTCCGTGCCAAGACGCGATTTTGCAAGGTTCAACAATATCCCGGAACCTCGGTGAGCATACCAAGGAGTTTGCGGATGTGAAAACCGCAGACAGCTTGAAACCGCTCGTCCCAGAGTATGAAATTGAGATCGTAAAGGCAGAGGCGTCGCAGCCGCAGAAGCGATCTTGTTGATCGGTTGGCCGAGCGCGCCAAACTCATTCTTCGGCAACGCAATCCGATTCAGCTGCGCGGATGACAAGTCCACCGGTAAAGGCATGGATAATATGCTTGTTGTCGAAGTGAGGATAATCTACCGCGCTGGATCCCCGCATCATTGATCCAAGCTACTCGGATAATCCTGACGGCAAGGTCAACCTTATGTCAATAACGTGTATAAGACGGATGAAGAGCATCTCGACAAGCAGTCCACGCAGGTGATTTTCGCGATCAGTCCACGCCGAACCCGAAAGCCGCCTTCACCGTCTATGCCGATATTCGGGAAAACCTTCCGCGGAGAAAGCGTGCCGGAAAGAGCAGATTGCCTTTTATTCATGACTATGACACACCGGAGAAGAAAGAGACGTTGTTCACGCGTGTCCGCAAAGGAGAGGTTCGCGTCCTTTTGGGATCTTCGGAACTGGGCGGTCGGAACAAACATCCAGGATAAGCTCATTGCCTCGCATGACCTGACTGCTCGTGAAGCCCAGCCAGATTGAGCAGCGCTTCGCCGGCACTGTCAGGCGCGGAACGAGAATGAGAAGGTCAAGGTCTTCCGTTGCGACGGATGCGACCTTGATTCGGTATATGTGGCAGACGAACGAGACGTAGCGCAGCGCTTCATCTCGCAGGTCATGACGAATCGGACGCCCGCACGCGAAGCGTGAGGATGTGGATCGAATTTACGATGACCCATGCGCAGCTGAAAGTGGCCTGTACGGGGAATCCGGCTTTATATGAGCAGTCGATTTCGGAACACACTGCAAAGTTTCGGTGGTGCGAGCGTGCGCAATATATGAGGATCGTCCGCTTAATCATCACCTGAATGTCGGGCTTTTCCGTCGTTTATCAAGAGTGCTGAGGTTCATCTGAAAAATGTGCAAAGATATTGAAACGATTGAGCAGCAACCAAGATGACAAGACCTTTCTGTCCTCCAAGGCGTTATGTGGCTGCCAATACGCCGAAGGAGATTGGGGAAGTGTTGGCCGATTGTGCGCGTAATCTACGATGGAAAACTCAAGGAGACACCGCGGACTTATTGCGGCATGAAAATTTCTGTCGTGAACGAAATCATCACATCGAGGTCGTATTCTCAGGTATGACTACGAATACTTCCGCATCGGCGCAACGACGCCGGAGGAAAACGCAGCACGCCTGGAAAATGCGCCGCGTACTGTCTTCGTCGGCTTCCCCGGGCAGGCCGAGGCGGAGCGGTTGCAGCAGGGAAGTCAAAGACCAGAAGAGGGGCTCGGAAAGCCCTTCCCGAAGGAAGCCGAGTTCCAGGAGAAGACCTCCGGTGGTACAACGAGGTGAATCTGCTGATTGAGGAACAGAACAAAAACAAGAAGAAGATCAGTCGCGACCAAAGATCTCTGAAGAAAGTGTAAACAAGCAGCGTCTCGATGAGAGGAGGGATACCATGTTGTCATGGGTTCTTTATGTTGTATTTGCATAGATCGGGTTTTGTCAGGCTCTCGCCAAAAGACAAGGGAAAAGACCATACCATGATTCACAGAGAGGATCCGCTCAGAAAGACGCTTGGCTGGATCGGTTTTATGGACAGGTCAAAACCGTTTTTCCCGCAAATAATGTGGTATAATGTCCTGAGAAGATGATGCTGGCGAGGTATACGGCGGATAAACACAGGGAGATTCTTTCTGCATGGCAGAATCTGGACATCGCAACGCCGCCGAACTCGCAGCGCTCGTGGCTATGGCATCATTCAATTTGTTTATCACCGGGAAGATTGAAAAATCCGGAATATCATACATACACGATACGCGTGAAATCTTTTGACCGCGATGGTCACGAATTTCACGGGGAGATGCCTGGACAATCTTTGAGATACGCACCAAAGACGCCAGCAATCTTCTTTTGGAGTGTATTTGACCGCAAAAGATCCGCTGGACGCCTGAGTATCCCGCAGCTCCATTATGAGCCGGACGAAGAATACCCATGATACGCGGCGGTGGCAGGTCGGCGAACGGCCGGGGACATTCAAAAACATGATTATGTCACTGGATCGCTATGAGGTCGGTGGTTCCCCGGAGTGATGACGTGCAGACGGAGCTTGGAGGATTTACCTGAGGAGATCCGTCAGGATGTTATTCGTGTGGAACGAGAGTCTTTACGGCCGGCTGCATACCTACGCGAAGTTTGGAGAACATTCATCCCTCTCTGATGGCAACGGCCGCACTGGGCGCTTAAGGAGAACTATTTCGCTGTGGCACAATCATCCTCCGATTGTGATCCACGAGGAGGATAAAAACCCTACCATCAGTCCTTGGAGGCCTTTGACAATAAAGGGGAGCTGGAGCCGCTCAAACTCTTGAAGGCCGAGTTTGTCAAGACATGATCATCCGCGTTTTTATGTCATACTCAGAAAACATTTGTGGTGAGCCGTGTGTGAGGAGGAAATTATGGCGACGACGGCTGATTCAGACCTCTATAACCCGGATGCACAAGAGATCTTGGCAACATGTTTGACTATGCTGTCAATACCGCTATATCCCTGATTGGCCAAGCTGCGTATATTTATGGACTCTGGCGTTGCCGGAGCAGTACGGCAAGGGAAACTACTGCTACGTCGCAGGAAGAACCGGCTGCGAGCTTCTGTGGGACTGCATCTGGGAGCTCAACGACGAGAAGCCGCCGCAGCCTCCGGCGCCTATGTGAAAAAAAATCCCCGAGTATTGGGTGATGGGCGCTCACATACTATCATCGGTTGTGAACATCCCCTTCGAGCATCATTCTCGAAGCTGTGCCGATGCGGAGAAGATCGTCCGCAGTTATTATCCGCCGCATGAGGCGGACATTCGGAAATTGTCGAGGAGATGAAGACCGATAACCCTGCCCTGGCACGCACATATACCGAGAGGAAAAGCGGAGAGGGAAGAGACTGTATGCAATATGTGAAGCTTCTGTTCGTATGCGTGGCTGCATTGACTTTTTGGCTGCCGATGAGAGGCGAGAGCATTGATCTATACAGCGTGGACGTTCCGGATGCCAGCTACCACAACGGAAACCCAGTGGAATGTGACGATCGCCCAAGCTGTACTTTATGCCTCCGCAGAGCTACAACGTCGATCCGCTCTTGATTACAGCGGTCATGGAATGAGAATCCCATTTCTATATGGGAGCTGGCAGGCTCGGCCGGCGCGATCGGCCCTCATGCGGCTGTGCCGGGCACGGCAGCGAGCATCGGAGTGAATCCTCACGATCCCCAGGGTAACGTCAATCGGCGGGACGATTCCGTGCGTACCGCAGCTGCACCCTCGGCGGCTGGGGCGAATACGGCGTGACCACGGCCGTTGCTGCACTATAATGCGGGATCGGAGGCGTGCCCATCGTTACGGGAGGTATTCCTCCCTACGCAGAGAGCAAGGGATTACGTTAGTCCAAAGATCCATCGGGCATACGCGAATTTATATAATATGTGTCAATACTAGGAAGAGGGGAAGGATGTCATGGATCCCATACAGACGGCAGGATTCACGTTGTTTTGTTTTTATTCTCTGGAGTTTTGCTCTGTTCGTGCTGGTGCCCGTCTCCAGGAAGGCTGCGGCTCTTTGCCAAAGCTTTCTTCATGTGAGCAATGCGCTACTCCTGTTCATTTCGGTGGACTTCTATCGGCAAAGAATGCCATCCAGGTCAAGCAGCTCATCCGAGAACACAGCGTTGCCGTCTACGTGGATCTCCTGAAGCTCATGTCACGAGGAGGGGCATACAGTAGAGATGCAGGAGAATCGCCTGTTCATTGACCAAGGCACGGATCATGAACGTATTTTTCGTTCTGATGCGAGCGTTCTTCACCATCATTGATCAGGGGAGAGATGATCCAGATGACTAAAAGAACTGCAAATTAGATGAAATTGAAAAACTATCGGAATTCAAGAGCCTATCGGTAGGATATACATTAGGAGACTAGATCTAAAGAAGAGTGTTTGACCTATGAAATCCCAAAAAGCTGCGGTGGCTGTCGGCGTTGCATTCGGCATTGCTGCCTCTTTTTCTCGCCATGATTCCATCCAGTCACCGATCCGAGCTGCGATCGCTGTCATCGACCAGAAGAACATCGAGGAAGCGATCAAGACGGCCATTCGAGACGGCGAAGATCCTGACGACACAGGAGAAGGAGCTTGCGTCTGATGATCCTCAACGCCAAAAAATCGGTCCCGGCAGAGATTCAAAAATCGTCGATAGCAGCTCGGGCAGCAGAAAACAGATGCTGGATGAGGAAAAATGGGGCAGAACGGCGTCCTCGGACATATATGGACGGCGCAACGAAAGAACTGCCCAACGCAGATCCGCTGGATGCCGCATGGCGTGACCGTATCGGCGATCTGCAGTCCATCATCAACAGCAATAGCCACGTGTACTGGCGGTATTGATGAATGAGCGCCGGCGTCAGGAGACCCTGCAGACACTATTCAGGATGCGGCGAAGTCTGCACGAATACGCAGCAGAAGAATGGAAAATCGCCAGGCCACGCAGACGGCGCTGGAGAACTCCAACAAGGCGGAGGGAACCATGCAGGTCATGCGGGCGGGCAATGCGATCAACGCAAATAGCGCGATGGCGCTGCTGCAGATGACCAAGATGTCATAGCAATGCCGTTGCTGCCGAAGCAGCACACTATCAGGCGGAGAACATTCGCCGGGCAACGAGTGGAGGCCAATCAGCAGAAATCTCTGCGCGGAATCATTGCTGCCGGACAGGCTGCTCTTGATAACATCAAGTCTAAAAATGACGAGGAGCGTGAATGATGAATCAAAAGGATTGGAGCGTTATGTTCCTCATCTGCCGATCGGTGCGCGCTCATGCTCGCCATTTTTCCTGTTTGCTGATAGTTCTACGGCATATGCCGCGTTCGAAAGCTCAGATATAGGGCTGAAAGCGGAGACGGTTCCTTTCAGAACAATCTCACGACCATCACCAACAGAATGTGCGGTCGCGCGGATTATTTTCAACCATCATGATCGCCCTCGCAGGTCTGCATGATCGTCTTCAATGATCGAATCTGCGAATAAGACAACGTGGAATATTATTATCCTCGGCATCGGCCTTGCGCTGAACTTCGGCACCGTCCTCATGGCGCGCATACGGCGGATACGTTGGCGCCGGCGGCGATCAGAGCGGCATTCGAGTATAAAATGCACGTCGATGCGGACAAAAACAGTAAATGGTATGATTTCCTGCAGCCCTTCACTAGGACATATATTGATTATACGAAATCCGGGGCTGTCGCTATCAGCTCCGGTTGCGGGCAAAGCTGCTCCATCGTCCCGACTGCGATCTCAGCATCCATCAAAATCTCGCTGGATCTCATCAGCGGCGACAGATGAAATTCCTTGTTCAGACGCTCTTCGAGACGAGGGCTCTACCTCTTCCTATCCTGAACTGGTACGGTCACGGAATCGACATCATGGGCAGTCTGTGCAACGGGTTTGAATCCTCGAGTTATCATGCTGGGGGATATCGCTTCGACCGATGGCGTGCGCGGCAATCTCTCATCGAAAACGCCGTGGCGATGTTCTCGCTCGGTTATGGCGCAGCAGAAAAAGGCATTTTCCATCTGGTCGTCGATTTCTTCCCTTGTGACCCATACTCTGTTTGGTTGTCATGTTCATCCTGCTCCTTCTGCAGGTCTTGAGCTTCTCATGGCGAAGATCGAGTTTTTACGATAGCCATGATTACTATTCCGCTGATCCCTTTGTTGCGCTTCCCAGACAAGATTTCTCTTTGAGACGGGCGCTGGTGCGATGTTTAATCTGGCCAGTCAAAGTCTCAGTCACTTTCATTCCTGGCGGCCACGACTAGCAAGATCCTCACAGATTACCGTGAGGAGTTTGCCAAGATCGCCACGGATGAAAGCTCCGGGGGCATCATCGGCAATATGCCGGTGCTGATCCAGATAGGTGGTGGTGAGCTTCCTGCTCACCTTCTCATCAAAAAGATCCCGGAGCTCGTGCAGGCTTCTCAGCGGCTCGCCCTCGCTCTCCAGTGCAAGCATGACACAGACCGCGAAGAATGTGACATCGACCGCAGTTGCCGCAGGGTGCAGCCGTCGCGTCCGGGATGGCGCGAGCGTTGCAGGAAACATGGCACAGGCTGCAGCAGGGGGATATGCTCAAGGCGGCGGTGGAATGGCCGGAGCTGCTCTTGGCGGCTTGGGTGCAGCAGGAAAAGCCGCTGGCATGATGATGACGGCTGCGGGAAGAGGTATGCAGCATTATTCGACACCTGGTAAAGCTGTGACTGCTGGCAAAAGAAGCAGCACAAAAATTATTTGTGTAGAACAATAAAATAAGGCTTCTCGCTCCAGTATGGGGAGAAGCCTTACTTATCTTGTAAGTTGTTCTTTTGGGTCAACGCAGAAATGAGGTGCATCGTGCTCTTTCTTCAGCTCGTCGTAGCGTTCTTTGAGTTCGGCATAACGATCCTTCTAGCTCGTGCATCTGGGATACTTTTTCTTGATTCAAGTAAATCTCTTCAATCATGGTGGTTAACATTGGAGCACCGGCTTTAATGGTACATGGTCTAAATCGGAGATACCAGAACTTTCCTGCTGTTCCAAGGAGTAAGACCGTACCCATATCGTGCACACCATAGTCTTTTTGATAAAATTCTCGATTTCATGCATGCACTCTTCTCTTCGTGCAGACCGAGCTTCTTCCTTCTTCTGATTCCTTGCATCATTGAACTGTTCCAAAGCTGGACAAAGATCCCCATATCAATCACTCCTCACCGTGCAAGGATATTTCGCTTGCCGATCACTGATCCGCGCAAGCATCTGGATGCGTTCCTGCATGCGCTGCGCGATCTGCGCGGTCGCCCGGCAGATTCGGATTCGCCCGCAAAAGTCTCCTGCGCCCGTGCGCGGAACCTCTCCAGCGCAGCAAAGTCGATGCCGGAGAAGTCCTTACGAGTTTGATCTGCGTCCTATGCTCTTCCGAAAGGTCTTCGCCTGATCGAAGTGCTCCGGAATATGCGCCATATCATACCAGAGGCTGTTCCCGTTGTCGAAGATCGGCGCAGGACGTTCAACCTCCAGCGTATTGACGTTGCGGATGAAGCCGAGTTTCCCCCAATGCCTGTCACATTCATAATGACTGAGTGTCAAGGCAGAGCATTTGCCGGAGAAAGGCCTCGCCGTCGCGTATCTGATAGTGCTCCATTGCTTGTCTGAGCTGCTCTTCCTTTCTATGCCCTCCTTGGGGGCATGGACTTGCAGAGATAGTATGCAGAGACATACTCATGATCCTCATCAATGAAGTTGCTGCACTTGCTGTAAAACCTCTGATCGTCCCTCTGCCAGTGTACTAGCTGCATAGGGGACGGACATACAGGCAAGGATGCGCGAGGCCGACCACTTCGTTGAACGGTTCCTGGACAAACGGGGAGTCCCTGTCTTCATCAGGCAGCGGATTCCATCCTCGATGATCCATTTTTCTGGATCAGACCGTCCGGAGGTGTTATCGGGCGAGTGCATATCAAGCTCTCCGTTGAACCTGTTGTCAATAGAAACTCGCCCATGTCCGTGGAGAACTCGTTTGTAAAGAAGTTGATGTCCTTCCACGCAATGTCCGTTCCGAGCGGCTTGATCAATACTGATCGAGAGGCTGAGACCGAAGGATTTATTGATAACCTCTGCCATCGCCGACACATGCAGCTCCTGCAGCCGCTCGCGCAGCTGACGCCTGGAGGCGGGAATGCTGCGGCCGTTCCACCACTGCCGTAAAAATTCTCGCCGAGCGTTGTCTCATCGTCGCTGTATACGGAGATCGGCATGGGCTCTGCGTTGTGGATTTTCAAAATCTCTTTGACGTAGCTGGTCTTGATGTCGATGTCAAGCGACATGAGGGGCGTGTTTTTGTTCATCAGCGTAATCTTCGCGATAACACGTCCTTTTCCGGAGCATGAGAGGCTCGTAGGAGGCAAGGAGATCGTCTCGACCAGGCGGTTGAGGTTTACGCCATTTTGCACTGCATGGACGGCAAGTCTGCGATGCAGCGCAGGGCAATCGAACATTGAAGCTGCCCTTGTAGGGGATTTCCGGGGAAACGCCGTCTTTCCTGCATCGGTCAAGGTAAATATCGACCGCTTGATGAAAATGTTTGACCAGCTCATCGGCTCTGACTGCCTGATAGTCGATTTTTCTCCTGTAGCCGAGAACCCTGCCATAGAGGAAGCCCTCTGCCTCAGAGATCTCCACAGATCCGATGTATTCCTTGTACGTAGAATATTCTTCATCGCCCACCTCCATCCTTTTTATTTTACAGGATCAATTAAGCAACTATATTTAGTTGCCATTTCTGAAGTGACAAATGATAGGAATTTTTAAGCAGATATTTCGCTGTAGGATAGGAGCATATAATTACGAGGAGGATTGCGGGCATGAGATCAAAAATATCTTTTTCCTGTTATTGATTGTGTTGTTTTTACAAGGATATGCGTCGCTGGTATGTGCTTCTAGTCTTGTGATGATGGATGCCGCCGCTACGTGACATGAAAATCATCGTGTCAAGTCCTTTCAACCCACGCCGTACGCACCCTATTACTGGTAGAGTACAGCCGCATAACAGTATGAGACATCGGTACTGAAGTACATGAACCCATTTATGCTGTTGCGGACGGAACGGTCATTCTTGCAAAAATGACTCTTCTTTTGATGGATTTGTGGTTATCGAACATACCGCGCCAGATGGAAGTAAGTTTGAAACATGGTATGGTGATTTAGATCCGAATGACGGCTTTCTTCCAGCTCCGTGCAATTATGCAGAGTGTGAAAATCACGTACGACGTGGGCAGTTGATTGGTTATTCTGGACCGGAAGAAACAGCTGTATCACGCGGATCCCATTTGCATTTTGAGGTGCGCATCAACGATTCTCCCTATTAGTCCTGCGCTTTATCACCTATGCTCCGTGGCTCCCCGCAAATGCGACGGTAGAAGGACTTGATATGAGCCGAAAGAGTAAGGGCATGGTCTGGGATGCGGCCTTTGCCTTTATGGATCCGGTTAAAAAGCGATTGATACGAGTCGCTTTGGCCTGTGCGAAAGCAGTTGACCTTCTCAAAAGGGATCATCAAACTACACAATCGCAATCCTGATGACAATAGACCTTGCCATGACGTATCTTTTGATTGCGGTAGACCATGCGGGCAAGATCCGAAATTTCAGCATTTTCAAGCTGCTGACGCTGAAGATATTGGTGTATGTGATGCTTTTCTACGTCATTTCACGGCTTGGGGCGGCTTCATTATCAACGGAACGAGAGATCTGTTTGTCAGCTTCGGAGCATCAACCAGCGGTCTAGATATAGCGCAGACAAAACAGATGCTTGTTGATCCAACGTCACTTGTTACAAAGGGCGCCAGATCATCGAGCCGATCTTCACCGTACTGAATGAGACCGATGCAGGAGGACTGGACTGGCTGGCCAAGATTGCCTCCGGTGCTGTTGCAGTCATTTTCCTCATCATCATTTTTGGATCGTTCGTCCTCTTTGCCCTCTGGAGATTATCATGGCATATCTCGAGTTCTACCTCATTGCCGTGTTCAGTTTTGCCAACTTTATGTTTGCCGGTGTTAAATGGTCACGGCGCTATGCAGAAAATGGAATGAACGGGATTTTCAGCGCATCCATAAAGCTGTTCTTCTTCTGTTTCTTTTTGCAGCCATGCTGCAGTCCGTTATGACAACAATGGTGGTAGATGATCTGATCCGCGTAAAGACGGTTCCGATTCAGGAGGCTGTCAGCAATCCCAACGGCAACTTCGGCGGCCGAGATGGCATTGATATGGTTGTCGAGGGCAATTCGCCGCGTAGAGACCGGCGGGCAGGGAGTATCCGTTTCAGACACCCTCGCAGGATGGATGGGGATACGGCGCATATCAGATCAGTTATGAATACTGGGATGTATGGTGTCAGCGCGCCGGCTTCGAGCCGCCGCCTATGCCCTGGGGCGACGATTCAGAGGCGTGGGCAGGTCCCGGTTATCGAGTCCAAACCGTACAGCGGATCGTGGAAGACAAATTCCCTCCAGCGACTACTCCTTAGCCTGAGAACGTACAGACAGCCGTTGCGAAGCATCAGTCTGCTCGAACTGTTTGATGCAGACAGGGAGCTGGGAAAAAGGCTGCCGGAGCATGGAACGGCGACCGCAGCGGGGATATTGGAAAAAGTCGTTACAGCCTCGGATTCCATCCAGAAGACGCAGCACACCCTGCAGATCGTTATACTGCTGAAACTGTGCACGATCTGCATCCTGTTCGTATACATGGGAGATAAGCTGTCGCAGCTGATTATCAAGCAATTTTGCCGACAATGGCTTCAAGTTCTTGCCGGTACATGAGAGGAGAGGATTCTATGATGCACTTTTTCAAAACGCACCAGAAAGGCTCTGCGGCCTTATGATCGCGTCTCTGGGATTTTCCAGCATCTCGCTCAAAACGGCCTACGCATGGTCGATTCCTGGGGTCCTGAGAACCATTCGACCCGCCGGAATTATTACAGCCCCACAAGTATTTCGTGGCCTGACAGCGCCCCGTCGCCCTTTGCGTTGCGCGATCTTGCGGCGCAGGGGCATGGTATATGACTCATACGCGCCATATCAAGAGCATTCTGTACGGTACAAGTTTGTTGCGTGGCTGGAAAAGCTGCTGGCAAAGCTCGGGATAGAAAGAGACGCACGCCAAACACTTGCCGGATGAGAAGAAGCAGCAGGGAATGGATGAACTAAAAGAGCTGCAAACTTCCATACAACGGCATCATGCAAGATTGACTTGGATCCTCCGGCCTTCGATCCGGCAATATGATGATGGGATTCCCGGCAAGGATTTGAACTGCGAGGTCAGTCAATTCTTGTCGGACACCTTGCAACAGCAACACAGCATACGATCGATCGCTATCAGAATATGGACAACATCATGAAAGCGCTGCAGACTGCAATGCAAAACTCAATCAGGCTGTGGGAGAACGCAAGCGCTGCTGCAATCCGCTGCCGTCATTGAGGGCAATCAAAGCAAGCTGCCATTGAGGATCTGAGTACCGCGATCAGCGACCAGATACAGATGCGTAATGTCCGGCATATGAGAGGCTGCAGATGTCCAGCAACAGGGCAGGCAACAACTGAACGGGTCATATCATATCATCTAATCCGGGCGATCCCAATGATCTTGTTATGCTCCAGTCCTATGAGGCAGATACGGGCTATCAGTCCTATAAGTCACAGCCGATGCCTGATTTTTAAGTCAGATTTTGTTAAATCATAGGATTTCAGACAGTGAATATCTCGCATATACTTGGAACAAGGAGGCGATGATATAGCCAGATGAGCCCATAATATAGTCTCGATTGATCTGAATATGCAGTATGATCTTCAAGAAGACTACGCTGCGAGTTCATCGTCCATACCTCCACTGTGTTCAAGTAGTGTTGAATAAGGACTCAAATGAGCTTCATATCCCCAAGCTAGGGACAGCCTTTATGGCTGGCTATGTCATGGAATTGGATGTCTTCGTCCGGAAGGCGAGAGGCGATTCTCCCGGGGAGTAGAGGGGCGAAAAAGGGGATTTCCGTTCTTCCCAGCAAGGTTGAAGCCAACCGCACGCTGTGGCATAGCCGCCGAAATTTGCAAATAGAGAAATTCTCTCAGATTCTTTGGTCGGAAAGAGGCGCTGCGCGCATTCCTGACAAGCAAAGGAGAAAGATACCATAATAACGCGAGTATCTGGAGATGAATCTTCGAGGCCATATTGGAGCAGCTCCATCTTATCCCTCCAGGCCGGATTTTCTGGAGGAAATGAAGATGCTGCAGCAACGAGGATGACTTCGAATATGGAAAGATTATACGCAGCCTTTATGACAATAAGGGTTCCACGCTTTTCGCGAGGAGGTTGAAAAATGGTAGAAAAACAGAATAAAGAAAAACTGCCAACGAGGTCAAAGAGGCGAGCAATGCGTTCCAGCGCTCTCATGGAGAAAGCGCATGAGGAGGAAAAAGCTGTTTTGGCAGATGAGCAGCGAAGAGCAGGTGGTCTGCGCGCCCCTGTACTTGTCTATAAGGACAAAGAGGGAATGACAAGACGTTCTCTCCGCCCGATCGCAAATATGCTGCCAGCCGTTCAGCATCAGCTGGAGATCGGCAGCAAAGATCACTCGTTGGATCCCAGCGAAAGAAGCGGCTGCGAATCCGGATGATGCTATTCGTATAGGGCGCAAAAGCAGTTACCTTTATTCTCTTTACGAAGGATAAGCAGCCGTATACAAGAAAGTTTTTAATATGGCTGATGTGTCTGGCAAAAGGTGTTCCTGCGCTCACTCCTGCTCCCGGAAGGTGCGGCGTGGCGCATACCTGCACGACATGATCGACTATCTCGCGCGCCGTGCAGAGCGCAGCACATTCAAGGATGGCAACTACTTCGCATGATGTTCATGGACGCAAAAGAAGCAGCCAGCAAGAGCTTCCATGCGAAAAAGAGGTTTGACTTCTCGAATCTGGACTACAGGACCTACATGAAGGCTCGCATGGGCGCAGCGACGTTTGGATGTCATCTTGAAGGCAGATGTTCGAGGCTCCTGTACCGGAGAAGGACTACGATAAGGCGTTTATCCAGCTGCTCGCCAAAAGAGATTCGGCAACCCTCGACGACGAACTATCGCCTCATTCGAGCGGCAAGAAAGGCACTGAATGAACTCAAGTGGCGGGAGAATGTTGTCAAAGGTGGCGATGAAAGCTTTTTGTGCCACAAGCCGCGTTTGACAATTTAGCTCGGAACGGAAAGCAGCCATCTAGCGTTTTAATAGCTATTACATTGAAAGGGATCGAACCCCAGAAGAACCAGGAACGGGCTGCCGCTCGATGAGAGGTTGATTTTATGGCACCGATGACGGATGAAGAAATCTACGCTGTGATCTGCGGAGATATTGATGACCTTCCGGCAGATGATGATTTGCCGAAGGACTGAGGGCATAGCAAAAACGAATGAGCCTGCATATGGCGGAGCTTTTCTCTCGCTCTATGTGTTTCGCGGGGGAGCACATTGGAATGCAGTGTCACAGAATGAAACGCTTGACCTGGATAATGAGAACCCGTATATGCTCATGACTTGCCTTGCGCGGCATAGAGTTGTTAAAAGATGCACTATGTTGTTCCGCCATCACTGGAGCAGCGAAAAGGCATATCCTGTCTCTTATATCAGGAAGATTTCTTTCATAGACGATTTTGGCAGAACAGGCTGTGCGGTTTATGTTCTTGGAGCTCATGGAAGAGGTGGGCGCAGATTTCGTTTTTGACAAAAAGAGCATCTTGATGCGCAGGAGAAAAGAGATCCTGCGGCTGGTTGGCTATCAGTGCTCGAAGATGCGGTGGCCGACATCCTATGCGATGCGTTCGATACGCGCAGCACGATCTATCATATGGTGCTCGATATGCGCATGAACGGCGCAGACCACAGGAGGACGGAAAACGGGCGATGAGCCGCCTTGCGGAGCTTGCCCAGGCATTCAACCGTATCGGACATGTGATCTCGTATCGTATTTACCCCAAGCGCTCCACAATCTGCGGAGCAGCCTATCGGAATGCACTGCAGATATTTGAAAGATCTGCGGCAGCGAAATGAGGGTTCGTATTTTCATTTGGACTCCGCATGACAATGCGGCCAGCATCCCGTTTTCCTTCTGTGACATCGATCCCATTTGTGATGCGCTGGATCAGGCTGAGACAGTGCTTCAAGACAAGTTGGGCATCTCGGAATAAGCTGGAAGACGTACAAAAGACAAGAAAAATTGCATAGTGGACGCGTATACTATGGTATGCAAAAATTTCAAAGGAGGGTTTCCTATGGTACGTTCTTCCCTCAAACTATAGAGTTGAGCTCAAACAAAAAGAACGGCTTTTGGGAGACGGCATCAATTTCAGACATTTGAAGGGCGATCCTTCTTGCAAAACCGTAATATCCAGCTTGAAAACATGGCATATGAGTATACTCATATCATGTTGCATGGAAGAAGGCCATTGCTTCGCCAGCTCTCTCCAGCTTCCGTTTGATCGGGAGGAGGTTTGCTGCTGCAAAACCTCATTCGCGACATTCTATACGATCGCCTATACCTGGTCTTTCCGTCCAGATCTCTCCACTGAGCTGACCGAGTATATCCTCCGCACTCCAACGAAGCAGCAGGAATATGATGTACTCCTTTCGCGAGGAAGGCTTTTGATCACGAGCACGCTAAAATGCATGCGTCTCCGCAGAGCAATATGTTTCAGGAGCTGTATAAAACCTATCAGGCCTGCAGCGCATATGTAAAAAGCGCGGCAGTTCTTTGCTTTTGCCGCAGCATCGAATATCGCTCGATGAACTTCAAGAACTATCTTCTGCAGCTGGCCAAGAAATATGTTCGTATGTCTGTTTCGCGTGCCTTATCGGAGATCGAGAGGCGGAAAGAGGCTTATCTTCATAGGGCTTGTACGACTGTCTCAGGAGGTGCATGAAGATCACTTATTCGAGGATGAGACGATTTACAAGGCACGGAATGAGTCTTTACGGACTTCTCCTTGGTGGCGAAGAGCCGTGTGAAAAGGGCTCTATCCGATGCTGGAGCTGCGTGATTTCTCCTGCCGGATGCGTGCGGTTAAATCTATCAGCTCATATCATAAAACGGCCTCAGTATGAGCGCGATCTCTTTATCTTGCATATGTACGGAGACACTCGACCGCATCCTGCAGGAAACAGATCCACGCGTAGTATGCAGGATCTCCGAGGATGTTGTCCAGGGGCTTATCGCGTATAACATTCCCCATTTGCCGCGTGATAGAGTGCATAGATCAGTATGATCCGTTCGCTGTCGAGCCCGGCAAGATTATGGGAGAGAGGTTTTTCCACAAAGGTTTATCCGGAAGCGGTTATCAAACCGTCCATCGCTGTATAGAATGCCATGATGTCTTTATGAAGGGCTTCACGCCTTTTTGATGACGACGCATATTAACACTTTCGCCATGAATTTCATAGTATCTTGACTTCTTTATGAACAGGATGTATATTAACGGTATACGCAATAATTAGTGTATTACATACAATTATTTCGTATGCCGTTTTATCAGATGATTGAGAGAAGTCTTGTAAAAATCAGGAGGAGGATCTATTATGCAATTCATGGTGGCCGAATGACAACGGGAATTCTGAGCGAGGATCTGATTATCAACGGACAGAAAATCAGCGCGCCGAATGTATTTGCGCGTGTCGGAAAAACTCACGAATTTGGATGAGCTCAACCCGGAGCATGTCCTCAGAACATTCACGACAATCTTATTGTCTCCGTGGATGGCGCGCTCTACTACGTGGGGGCATATGCCATGAGCAGCGGGCAGCACTGCCGCTCAATCACTGTTGGCGTAGATAGTGACAAGGTATCCAGCGATATTGTTTACGTAGACACGCTTGCATATCGCAGGGAGAAGTCATGACACAGCCTTCAGGAAACGGAAAGCTGCCGGAGGAGGGATGCGCTCAAAGGCGCATATTGACATGGCAACAGCCATCCCCGTATCCTACTATTCGAGGCAAAAGAGCCGTGGAGTTTGCGGAAAAATTCATGCATAGAAGCATACCGTCACGGTGTATGTTGGTGCGAGGAATACGTTGTGTTCCCTTCACTTCGACTTTGTGAAAGCGATTCCGGAAGGTGTAACGACTGCACACGCCTTTATGGATCGGCCGGAGCTGATTCATCAGGTTAAAGAAAACCTTTCGGCGAAGAAATTTGAGTCGCTGCGTATCTCTGCACATTGCGATCGGCGAGGGGACGACAGGATTCCCGATTACCACGAGCGTAGCGTTCAAGCCTGATTTCATCACGGGAACCTTCAACGGCAAGCCATGCGATCGCAAGAGTGCTGGAGATCTTCAAAGAAAGGACTTCGGACTCCAAAGCGTGACACGTCAGGACTTCTCTCGTTATGTGCGTGATACTTCTGCATAAGTATCACGATGCGGCTAATGTCATATTTCATGCCCGGCACTTGAGGACGAAGCCGAGGACATCCTGAATATGGCCGAGCAGGTTCTAGCCAGCGCGAATAATCGATGTAGACATTGTTGCCGTATTATGTGAGTGGAGGTCTATCCTCATGCGCGAGCGTTGGAGAAACGTCTTTCGGCATTTCTGCAGGAGGGCGAAAGATCCGCTCGTCTACATCGAAGACCCGGAGGATGCTGTCTTTATTGAAAGGCTGATGGGCTCAACGCATTCCTGAGCAACAAGTTGTTTCAGGTTCTCAAGGACAATGCGATGAGCGGTGAGAAAGGATGAGAGTGATGGCCAACGAAAAGAGCGTTATCGTCAAGTCCGTATCTCTGGAGCGGACGCAGAGTTCGAAGATTCGTTGCATGTCAGAAGAATTTCAGCCGGTCGATACGTGTTCTGATCCAGCAAGCGATCTTTTCAGCGTGATGGGAAAAATTGTCGATATATGGGAGGAGTACGAAAAAGACGTTCAGAACATCGTATTCCGGAATCAGATGAACTCTGCTCCCTATGAAGAAGAAAAATCTGATCAGCGAGGAGGATCTCTGGAGGAAACTGCGATCCTTGACGAATCTCGGCATGAGGATCCGTCAACAAGCCGCAGCCTGGCCGGGAGCGATGAGAAAACGGACAACGATAACGGCATTCGAAGGGTATCAATGAATCTGTGCGAGGGCTGGCTGCCTAAAGGCAACAGCCCTCTTTTACTACATGGAAGGCGTGCAGCAGATCAGTTGCTCCTTTGCCTTGTTCGGGTTATAATTGGAAAAGGAGGCGAGGATGATGGAGAAGGTGACATATAAATATAATCCCGTCGGATTATGACGAGGGGACTTGCGAATATATGACCGCGTTTTATCGGGCATATGAGGGAGAAAAACGAGGCTCTATGGAGCGTTGAGATAGCAGCATCTCTATTCTGAGGACAAAATGTGCCATGAAAGAGGGGATATTTCGTCAAAGCGATCGTGAAATGCTTACGTACTTTGGGGAGTTGCTTTATGGTTGATCTAGGTGATGTGAAATGGCTGCCGAATCGCTTCGGCGGCTCTGAATGAAATACCGAAAGGTGGGGTGAGTTAGAATGGAGACAGGCTATAAAGTATAGCCGTCGGACTGCGTGGACTATCTCTGTGAGAGTATCACAGCTTTTTATAGAGCACTTCCCTAGCAGAATGCGATTGACTTGTCTTGCTTCTGGCAACAGTTTTATTTTGATGCAAACAGGCTGTGAAGGGCACCTATCTATCTGCTGATGAACGGGAGGCTATGCTGATTATTACAGGAGTTGATACCGGATGATTGAGCCTTACCAATGAGACGTGGCGCAGCAATCGTTTTGGCGGTTCGGAGAAAAAGCGAACTTTTTGATTTATGAGGGAAAAACCTATATGGTGAAGTTTCCCGACCCTGATCCGTTCGACCAAAGGACGATGCTCAGCTACATCAACAATCAGTTTTCGGAACACATCAGCTGCAATATTTTTCGTTGTCTCAGGGATCCAGCGCAGGAGACATTTCTGGCAGCGTGTATAGACCCCATGAACAAAGAAAAGAAAGATTGTTGTTGCCTGTGAGCTCTTTTTGTCAAAATGGCGAAGCGAACTTGATTGAGTTCAGCAGATTTCTTCTCAACGACACAGACAGCAACACCCGCAGAACAACAACGGTCGAGGATGTAATGGATGTTCATCGAACATTCACCGCTGCTTCAGGATAAAGAGAAAATCAAAGACTATTTCTGGAGATATGTTCGTTGTTGATGCGTTCATTGGGAATGGGGATCGTCATTTGGATAACTGGGGACTAATCAGAGACTCCGGACGGAAAATTTCTCGCCGCTCCTGTCTATGACTGCGGTTCATCCCTCTCTCCCTCTGAAATCGAGATCATGAAAGACGCTTTTTATTGGAAGATGAAACACATTTAAGAGGAAGAGTACAATCTGAGACTCAGTATATCGCATGAACGGGGCAACACGTTTTTATTTATCACGAAATCTTCAAGAACCTGCCGGAAGACCTGCGTCAGGCCATCCAGCGCATTGTGCCTCGGATCAAAACGGCTGCTGCGCAGATCGACAACTTTCATCGACCGCACAGAAGGGCTGTCAGATGTATCAAAAACGTATATGAAAAAGTCGCTCATGATGAGAAGGGAGCTGATCCTCCTTCCGGCACTCAAGCGCTGCAGCGAAAAAGGTCATGCACTTTGTACGTGGAGGGGCAGATAATTCCATATCGGCCAATCATATAGATGAAAATCACCGTGTCCTATCGTAGAACATGGTAGTTTTTCTTTCAAAACCTATACTTTTAGAGGCGCTCCGCGCGCCTGTGAAAAAGTGCTTCATAAAGTCTTGCGCTTCACTTTTGAACTATTCAAAAAGTAAAATGGAGATTTTTGAAAACAAATATGGTAAAAATTGAAACAGAAGGAGGAGCTTGCAGCATGAAGATCGGATACATCCGCGTTTCTGACAAAAGACAGAATCCTGATCGGCAGATTGAAAAAATGTTGGCCATCGGGATTGAGGAGCGCTTTATCTTCGTCGATCGGCAAAGCGGAAAAGACTTTTGCACGGCCAGCATACCAGTCGATGAAGCAGGTTCTCCGTGAGGGAGATCTGCTGTACCTCGATGCACTGAGATCGACTGGGGCGTAACTACGATGGGATCATTGAGTGAATGGAAAGGAGCTCGACGCAGCCTTCGGCGTCGATATTGTCGTGCTGGAGCAGGAATCCCTGTTTGACAGCAGACGCTTCCGCGGAAATGGGTGAGCTCGAGGAAGCTGATGGAAGATCAGTTTCTAAGCCTCCTGAGTTATGTTGCGGAACAGGAGCGCAATAAAGATCCGGACGCGGCAACGTGAAGGAATCAATATGGCGCAGCGGAAAGGAGTTCGATTTGGCCGGCCGCGCGTCGAGATGACGGAGGAATTTCAGGAAGTCGTGAAACGATGGCGAAAACGGGAGGTCACGGCAAAAGAAGCGATGCGTATCATGCAAGATGAAGCCGTCTACGTTCTATCGAAGATTGAAGAGTTAAAAGGGAGGAAGCTGTGATGAAGAAGATCATTTCTGTTGATGTTTCTGTATGCTCATCTATATGCCTGGCGGCGTTTGCCTCCAACGTGGCAGGAGGATGTGGATGCCGTAGCCAACGATCCCGAAGAAAGATCTATGAGGGTATACCGTGAATGCCTTACGCAGATTTTGAGAAAAAGCCTGGGCAGATGTTCCAGATTGGAAGAGTCAAAAGACATGAAGCCCGCGATGGAAAGTGTTCGAGAAAGAACTTTGAAGGGAAAGAAAGCCTCTGCGGAAGAGTTCCTAGTGATGGGTGATAATACGAAACGTGATCAGCATCGAAGTTGGATTCTTCATCCAACAACAAGAAACTGCTTGACGAGATATTTCGATTATGCCCGAGCTCGACTTGCGGACTCGGCAACGATGGACAGGTTGAAGGCTGCGATATTGGCGATGCCCTCATATCGCGACGTTCATTACATGGCCGAGGACACATATCATGCTGACGCGCAGCCCGGATGAAAAAGGCGGGAAAAACGTACCACACATGTATTCGGTTCTAAATTTCATTACGCAAAGCATAGCTACGTATTGCTGGATATAAAAGAAGCTCTTCGCATAGAAAGCTTCTTTTGTATGTTCGTTATAGATCACGGTAGTATCTTTTTGTTTTGCCTCTTCTGCCTTTGGCGGCCTCGGACATGAGCGTCCAGTCTTTGGCGCCCTAGTTATCCTCCGCATCGTTGCAACCAAACTCGCATAACGTGAGTTTCCGAGACCTGCTTCGGCGATGATAGCCAGGCATGTCTTTGGCTTTTACAGGTGCAGATACCTTTATAACGTTGGGTGTTGCCCTTATCTCTTTTGCACCGCTTTGTGTGCACTCCATTTGCAGCTTTTGCGCGGTTCATTTTTCCTGTTGCTCGTTCCAGGCGTCCCTGCAGCGCATCATATTGCTCTTGATAGGGGCGTTTTTCTTCATGATCCCAAGCGCAATATCTTTGATTTTTGGCCTTCCTTGCGGTGAGTCGATCTGTGCTGCCAGTCGTTTTCTTCCGCTGCTCCAGCTCGATCTTTTGGTTTGCCAGGTCACGGATTCGTTTGATTCAGCTCATCACGCCGTGAGGCAGGCGCGGTATCGTTCTTGATATTCTGCGTATCAGGTCGCGATCCGTAGAGTGCCGGCGGCTTGCCGAAACTCTGCGATGTCTTGCTCCAGATTTCGCCTGATCGTTCTGCAGGTAGCCTTCCTTCTTTTTCAGTGCTGCGCAGATCCTCGCGCAGTTTTTCAGACCCGCCCTTTGTGTAGATGTTGCTTGCCATCTGCAATGCGCGATCCATAGACAGGACCTTCTTTTTCGCAGCTTCCAGCTGTTTTTGCAATCGCTCCGCTTCCTTCTTGTAGCCCGTAAAATCGCTTTCGTATGATGGAATAGAGCTGATGCGTTGTGTAGGTGTCTTGCTGATTTTCAGCGTGCGTTTTGCGAATAATCCTTGCTCCAGCGCGCGTATAGATATTTCCAAGTTCTGCTCGGCCTTTTCGCGAGCTCTTTTGCGTATTTTGACATTGGCCTGCAGCGTCTTATGCGTGATGAGCTGAATCTGTTTCTGTATATCCGTATTCTGCAATCGGATTTCTAGTTCATCTATTTTGTCCTGGAGCAGGACTTTTATCCTGCTGGAGGTTTGACAGCTTTTTCATCGAGCGCCGGGCAATAGCTGCCGATATGCAGCTAGCTCTTCGTTTGATCGGATTTTTAGGTTCTGACAGGTTTTCCTTAAAATTCCGTCCATCGCTGGATGTCGACAGAAAAGACTTTTCTTTATACGTCTGATACGCTTCTTTCTCCTCCGGCGTCATATACTCAGGTCGCATTTTTCGCGTGCATCCTCAACGGACACTAAGCATCCGCTGCAAGTGCTCATGTGCATGGACGGCTTCAACGAAAGCTATCTCGCAGTTCGCCAATGTGTGAGGTGGCGTCGTTTTCGCTCTCGATGAACTCGTTCGATGATACGACCGCTTTGATATTTTTCTTGAGCCGCCCCGTCTTCTCTTTTCGCTCATCCTCCTCTATTCCGTGGGCGACAAGTTCGGCCGCAAAACAGTAAAGTCTTGATACTCTTTCTTGTGGATACGGTATGTTCTTAATCCGCTGCACCTGCGGATTGCTGCTCCTCAAGCACGCGTGCTTGCTGATGTGCTCCTCCGGAATACGGTTCAAAGAGATTTGCCAGAACAATATCCCCCATTCATGCGGGCTTCCTGTTCTTGGGCTTTTGAGCTGCGATAGTCTATTCTTGCGCTGTAGTCCGTATTTCTCCAGTACAGAGTTTACGATTTCTTCATAAGATAGCCCCGCAAATGTGGGACATAAATGGTGCGATCTGACCCATTTGCGGTCTATAGGCGCTCCATGGCTGCGCATCGCATCTTCCGTTTTTTTCTTTTACATTATCACGCAGCGGATGGCGAAAGTAAGCGGATCGCTTCCGCTCTTTCTTTTCAACCTCAGTCAATCAGGCGCGTCGAGAATACTAGATGAACATGAAGATTATGCTGTCCGTCAGACATTGCGCCGATTTTATCGTGTACGGCGAGCGTAGTAGTAATGATCAGGCAGGGTTCTCTTGGATGAATCTGTTTCACAATCTCTAGGGTTTTTGCTCCAAGGTCAATTCGTTTTGCAATGCAAATTCAGGCTCCTTTATATCGTGCTGCGTTTTTGGAAGTAACGGTCTGCTGCTCGAAAAAGACGCTGGGCGAATCCTTCGCCCATTTTGGGAAGATGGTGCTGCTTATGAGACGCAATCGCCGCGCTCCGAAATACGCTTTTTCTCGGTTGATGTACTCAACATGGCGCTGTGCGTATATCGCATCCATGTTGCTTTCGATGTTGTCTAGGATTCGTCTTGCGGTTCTTCGAGGCATACTGTTTCTCGTCCGTCAGATAGATCCCATCGCACAGGGGATTTGCGTGATGTCTCCGTCGTGTCCCAGCTGACCACTCTCATCGCTGACACCAGCAACGCAGCGTCCTCTGATCGAGTGCCATCCACAGAGAGTTTGGGCAGTTGACGCATTGTGGGTAGGGTTCCGATGGTAGCAGCTCTCGGCATTTCCACGCTGATTTTCGTCAATGTCGGGCTTTGGAATGTTCTTGCGGATGATAACTCGTCCACCTTGTTCTCTAAATCGTTCTCACTCATCCTGTTTCTCCTTTCGCTTCTTGTCAGGACGCTCTGCATATTCTGGATCTTTGAAGTGTACTGGCAGATCAGCCCAAAAAGCAGCATGGATACATTTTGCTTTGAAGGCCAGACTGCGATTTCACGCTCAAAGGCTCTGTCCATGGTCTCTTTTGCGACCATGAGCGCCATTGAGCGATTGTGTCATAGGATGGGATCATCCGTGACTGCAATCCTTTTTCCGTATTGGTGATTTTTTTCCATATGGGGACTGGAATAAAAGCAGAAACGGTTCGTCCGTCGATCGCATCAGCTGCGAGTTGAGGATGTATGATTATCCATGCTTTGTGGCTGGCGTTCATCTGCATGTTTTATACTTTTCCCTCGCGGTTAATATAGTCTGAATGTTCGACGGCCGGAAATCTGTCGTTTTTGTCTTGGGGCGCTTGTCATTCTTTGACGGTGAAAATGATATAAAAGCCATGCTTTTTCTCTTCAAGTTGATCGTGAAAAATCTGCGGCGCGGGCGACGATATGCGATAGCGCCAAGCTGCCAACGGCAGGTTCAGGAGCATGGGCGACCGACAAGAATCGCCCGCGAAGCGCGCTGTGGGAAATGGGTCGAACGGCGTTTTCAGCCTGCTGAAATGCATAAGTGAGCAGAAGTAACTTCAGTTACTCCCATTCTAACAAAATCGAGAACAATAAAGTGGGAAACAAACGGGAAACTTGAGTTTCCCATTTTGAGAAAAATGGGAGCGTGCATGGTATACTCTGCTTGAATCGTAACATTGGCGGCGGAGGATGTGGCGGCGGTGGAGAGCAATCAGCAGAAACTGGCACGCTTAAAGCGGCAGCTGGTTGAAACCAAAAAGCAGATGGATGCGGTCTCAGCAGATATGGATAAGGAGCGCAAAAAATTCGATATGAGAAGCTTTTTGCGTGTCGGGCTCATTACGGAGGAAGCCGGTATTCTGGATTCCTACAATGAGAACGATCTATATCTGCTGTTTGTGATGAACCGCGAGTATCTGTGCCAGCACATGGAGAAAACTAGCTGCATCCGGCGGTTTTGCCTCCAGGAACAATTTAGGGATAATCAGAGACGGAAAGGACATGATTCTGCAATGGCGAAAAAGAATGCGATGGATCGTCTTGCCAGAAGCAAGAAAGCTGGATGATCTGCTGACGAAAGCAAAAAGGCGACGGAGGAACGCATCGCAGCAAGTACGAAAAGAAATGAGGCGCGATCAACAACGCGCAGAATAAAAATGGACAGATGCGCTGCAAAGCTGCCCTGAATAAAAATGGAAGCTCGATTGATCTTTCACGCATTCCTGTCGAGGATGTGCTGGCGTGGCTGCAGTCACGATCGAACGAGGCTGACCGCCGATATGCCATTCAGAAGCATCCTGCGGAAGAATCCTCAGGAGCACGTCCCGAGGAAAATCCTTCCACGGAGGACTATCAGACCATCTCCGCAGGAGAATGCTTATGAATCCGAAAATACAATGCAATAGCTTTTGACATGGATGCGGCGAGGGTGATAGTATATGGATAGACGGCAGGTTTCTTCGGATGAGGTGCGCCAGATTCTAAGCGATCATGATCCGATGGGATGCAAAACGAATCACGAATCCGGCAGACAAGCAGATTTTACAAATTGCGATTTACGGGGTTTTGATTTTTGCTCCCTCAAACGAAATCCATCCGTTTCACTCGATGATTTTTCGTGGAGCAGACTTATCGGGCGTTTCCATGGAACAGTCTGCATTTTTAAGGATTGTGATTTTCACTGATGCAGAATTAAGCAATGCAAATATATCAAAACGTTACTTTTGAGAGTTGCAATCTTCTTAAATGCCAAAACTTCTACAAGCAATCTATCTACTGTATGCTAGAATCAATCAATGTGATCTGCAGAACACAATGTTTGGTAAAATCAAAATTCAGCCAATGTCGATTTTGCGGATAATGTGTTTTCGTGAAAAGCAAATCTCAACCATGTCTGGCTTAAAAAATTAACATCTCGAGGAATCGTTTTTCGATATGAATCCCGGTGTATGCCGATCTTTTCTGCTACTGTATTTACCGATAACAAGTTTTTGAATGTAGCCTTTATACAATGTGCTTTTTGATGAGTCACGTTTTTAAGAGATGTCGACTTTACACAGTGGGCTTTTTGGATAGTTATATTGAAAAATGCCATTTCGAACAAATCAGACCTGCAAAAACCGCTTTTATGCAGGTTCAGATTTATTCACGGACAAAGGAGATACTATTCTACCTTACTTGTGATTTGGGATTGCGTACAATTATCAGCAGAGATGTTATTGACGATAAACCTTCAATGAGGATAGATGATTTTCATGAAAGAAATTTCTGCAGACTCGCGTATCAGTGAAGCGCAGAGGCGCTTAAAGATATTCTGATTACAATGGGAAAAGACGTTCCAAGAAGCGTGCGACAAGTATAGAAAAGAGCAATGATAATATCAGATAGTAGGAGGCATTGATATGCTTTGTACTGGGTGAGATGCAAAAGAGGCTGAACAATTTTATCAGAATGCGCGGGATGACTATTGAGGAGGTCGAAGCTGAGTGCCATACGAGGACAAAGCACGATCTTTTATTCGTCTCATGAGCGAGGGCGGTCCTACAAAGGGATTCCTTGTTGTTGGGAAATCATCGAGCTATTTAGATGTACCGACTACGAATTTATAAAATCTCACATAGGTGAAGGGGGACGACTCGAAATGATGTCCGTGTCTTTGAGGGCACAAAATCACGTCCGCTTGACTATGACGAGAGCCACTATATTGATCAAAGTATAGAATGGAGAAAGTTGAAAGGTACAACCTGATCTGAGTTTTGAAAAATGATAGGATTTTCAAGCCCCTTTTTCAGGATATACTTATCCTGAAAGGGGCTTGCTATATCTGACTATTTATCGCTGAAAAGCCAAGTTTAGGCCGAGCGATTGCAGAAAATCTAGGGAAGGGGCAGCTTTCCAAAGACGGCTGCATTGAGATTAACAATGGCCAGGACATCGTTACCTGGTGTTTTGGCCATGCTGGAGCAATACGATCCGGGTGAATATGACGAGCGCTATAAAAATGGGCGATGGACGATCTTCCCATCGTCCCTGATGAAATGGAAGCTGAAAGGTCAAAAGAAAAGACGCAGCGAAAGCAGTTCAAAGATTATCAAAGGAGCTTGCAAAAAGCGGACTATCATCATCAATGCAGGAGACCCAGATCGCGAGGGGTCAGCTGCTGATTGATGAGTTTTGCTCTATATTAGCAAACAAGAAGCCAGTGAAAGCGGATCCTTCTGAATGCACTGGATCAGAAAAAGCGTGGTTCAGGCGCTCGGAGACTTGCGGGATACAAGGACTATACAGGTCTTCGGGACAGCGCTCTCGCTCGCAGCCAGGCAGATTGGCTCGTCAGGATGAATCTTCTCGCGCTTATACGATCAAGAGCCGGGACGCAGGATATGATTCCGTTGTCCATGTCGGTCGTGTCCAAACGCCGACGCTCGCACTCGTTGTGAGGCGTGAAGAGGAGATTCAGTCATTTTAGACCGACAACGCATTATGTCGCTGCAGGTGACCTGGCAGCACGAAAACGGCAACGTATCCAACAGCATGGAAATTCAAGCCCGATATGGAAGGACTTGATTCCAGAAAATCGGCTGCTTTCAAAAGAAATTGCGGAGGGTTGCTTTCCAAAAATAGAGTCTGCGGCCAATCATGGAGACGGCGCTCAGATTGTTGCTGTTGAGCAGAAAGAAAAAGCAGGAGGACAGCGCCTTCCTTACAGCCTGTCTACGCTGCAGGTGGAAGCCGGACGAAGATTCGGCCTGATCGCCGCAACAGGGTGCTCGATGCCATGCAGTCGCTCTATGAGATGAAGCTGACAACATATCCGCGTTCCGATTGCGAGTATCTGCCAACCAATCAGCTGGGCGATGCAGCAGCAGTTACTAAAAGAATATGGGAGAAGGCATCGCAGAGGGATCGTCTAAATGAGTTCGCTGCGTGAGCTGGTGTCAGATTGTGTCTCGTGCATGGAACGATGCGAAGATCTCGGCGCATCACGCACTGATCAACAACGGTCCCCTGCAGATCTGGCAAAACTATCCTGATGAGCAAAAAGAAACTCCTATTTGCTCGTGGTAAAAAGCCCTATCTTGCCCAGTTCTATCCCATCCACGTACATACCAGGCGACCAAAAGTCGTCATCTCGTGTGCGGATGAGGAATTTCGTCAGGGAACGGAAAAACGATCCTGACAATGGGCTGGAAGGAAATTTACCAGAAGGATAAAAAGGATCCGGATGAGAGACGGTGAAGAAGCTCCTGTGCTTCCAGCAGTCGCAGAAGGTGATGTCAGTACGATATGACCACAGGTGAGTCAAGAGAAAGATTACAACACCGCCAAAGCGTTTTACCGACGCGACCTTGCTCCAGGCAATGAAGGAAATCCATAAATATGTCAAGGATAAGGAGCTTGCAGCAAGCCTCAAAAGTGCAAAGGAATCGGGACAGAGGCCACGCGAGCCGGGATTATCGAAGGAGTTGAAAAAGCGCGCTCCGTCACCACGGAGAAGAAATATCTCGTCCCTACTGAGATGGGGCGTATGGTCATATCCATGCTGCCGGACAAAATCACATATCCGGACACAACGGCGTTGTGGGAAGCCGATCTGGATCGGATCGCAGACGGATCCATTCCGTCTGAGATTCCTTTTTGACGAAACAAGTTGATATTCTCAATGAACTGCTTGCCGATGCGAAGAATGTGCAGCTGCAGACCAACAAAGGATCTTCCGATAGTGCCCGAACTGTGGAAAGCCAATGCGGCTGCGTAAAGGAAAGTCAGGTGATTTTTGGGGGGTGCTCCGGCTACCCGGACTGTAAAACGACGGCACCAGATAAAAAGGAAAGCCTGATTTCACCATCAAGAAGGAAGAGCGGCGTACAGATAAATGCCCATCCTGTGGAAAGGCGCTACGTCAAATCAAAGGGAAAATTTGGGACATTCTGGTCATGTCGAGGATCGGGAGGGCTGCAACGCTACATTTCGCAGATCATAAAGATAAACCTGTGATTGTGATAGTGTCCCGAGATGCGGGAGGGTATCTGAAACAGAGCTGAGAGCAAAAAGAAAGAAGAAAGGGGTATACTTTTGGTATTGCTCTGACCGCTGCGGAGCTGCTCCTATTTAGGACAAGATGGCCTTCCCAATCTTTCATGACTGGATGATGAACCGTGAGGAGGTGAGAAGAATGGTACATATAGCTACGTTTGAATGCCCCAGCTGCGGTAATCGTCAGGATCATCCCGGTGCGTGCGATAAGTGTGGCGCACAGACGAAATGAGGGCATCTATGTCTCATAGTCTGTTAGAGAATATTCTGAAAAACTATCAGATGATTTTCCTAACAGGGCTATGAACAAATATCAAATCCCATCATATTTCATACTAAAATGTTCATATACCGACATCTTAAACCTGTCCCTCAATTCGTAAAAGACATCAGAACACATCATAAATAATCTCATAGGAGGATAAATATGAATCAGTTTGCATTAAGCGGCCGCCTCGGAGCGGAGATCAGCGAGTACACCACACAGGCAGGGCACCTATGTCATTCATTTTTCCCTCTTGCTGTTCGCAAGGGATTCAAAAAGACGAATGGGACGGTATCCGTCAATTATTTCTACATCGAGGCGTGGAGATGCGTTGGCCAGATCCTGCAAAAATCACTATCCAAAGGGACATCTTGTCAGCGTGATCGGTCGGCTGGACGCAAAGTGCCTATGACGATAAAAACGGTCAGAGAGAGATATGCAGCGATGGTTGTGGCGGACAACAGTCGAGTTCTTGACGCCGAAACAGGCGATCTATGATCTCGATGCAAATGCACTCAACTCGATGGCAGATCCAGATGAGGCGAGCCAGGAGGAGGATCAGGTGACGAATCGCTCTTTTCCAGCAGGTCATGTCTGCGATGATGACGATCTTCCCATTTTGACAACAGATCCTCTGACCTCATTTGACCCCGAAAAAACTCGAGAAAGATGATAGAATATGGAGAATCCGTAGAATAGAAAGAGTGAAAAGGGCTGAAATACGGGGTTTGCAAAACAATAGTTAATGTGTAGTATAGTTGAACTCAGATAACCTAGAATCCTATCTCACCTCCATCGTTATGAGATCTTATATGTATTTTGTAAATGAGGGCATTATGAGCATACGAGTTGTAGTATTTGACGTTGACGACACGCTGTACGATATGGCACAGCCTTTCTATGCGAGCTTTGAGGAGACTTTTGGGGGCCTTGCCGAGTTTGACCTACCTGCACTTTTTGGCGTTTCGTCAAGTACAGTGATGAGCGGTTTTGAGGAGTCGCAGACCGGAAAAATCAGTATGGATGGGTTCTACATCTATCGCATCCGTGTGACCTCCAGGAGGCCGGTGTTCAGACGACGGATGCTGAGCGCTGGCAACATTTCAACGTGTCTACATGGGGCTTCAGTATCAGATTAAACTGTCACCGACCATGGTTCGTCTGTTGGATGATCTCCGTACACGTGTAAGCTCAGCATCATCACAAATGGCGAATCCACATCAACGATCGAATCCTCAGCATCTCAAAATGGATGAAGGAGGGAGCGTCATCATCTCAGGCGATCATAAATTCCGCAAACCGGATCAGCGTATTTTTCAGCTGATGGAGGAGCGTCTGGAGTTGGATGGGGCACAGCTTCTCCATGTCGGCGACTCCTTTGATCTTGATGTCGCAGGTGCGGTAGAAAGCAGGATGGAACGCGGTCTGGTTCCAGCCAGCGTAGCCAGAGTGTACCCCAAACCGGAGCAAGCCTTTCCTTTTTCGAAGTTCCCTCAGAGGACCATGCTGCTCTCAGTGGTTATAAAAGGCCCGTACGCAGGTAGTCAATGCTTTGGGAAATCAGAAAAGGGGCTCTTTTTGCATGGGGTAACGCGCAGTGGCCTCATGTTGATTCATTTCCATGAAACCACCCGTGGATCAAGGGTTGACAGCACTACACGAATGTGCTAATATAACGTGGGCGTATAGCCTGTTTGGCGTGAGCCCATCCCCAACCGCACGGCGAGGTTATCAATTCGGCGTTGCCGAACCGTAGTCGGCAGGTAACGATATAGGGGAGGTGTTTACATGTGCAATCGTAAAGACAGGCGGCAAGCAGTACAAGGTCGCAGAGGGCGATACCATCTTTGTGGAAGCTCGGGGCGGGCGAAGAACGAGACTGTCGTATTTGATCCAGTTCTGACTGTTGTGGTGATGCCGATGTCAAGATCGAGTCGTCCGATGGTGAACAGCGCGAAGGTGACGGGCAAGATCACTGAGCACAGCAAGGGTAAGAAGATTCTGGTCTTCAAGTACAAGGCGAGTCCAGCTAAGCGTCAGGGACATCGTCAGCCATTCACGAAGGTCGTCATCAGGAAGATTGGGGCGTAATGCGTGATTTCGGTTGAGATCTTCACGAACACGGACAGGATAGTTACAGGGTATTGTGTCAAAGGACACAGCGGTACGGCAAAAGCGCGGTCAAGACATTGTCTGTGCAGGCGTATCGGCTCTGGCTCGAGTCCACGCACTGCTCGGGACTGGAGCACTGCATCGCACCGTTGACGCTGAACATTGCGAGGCGAAATCTCAAAATACTGCTGTGGAGCCGCCTGATGGTCTTCCGAAGCAATTCTGCGCAGCATATATGGGAGCTCGCAGAAATTGAAGCTCAGCACAAAGGGTATTCAAATCCATGAAGTAAAGAGGGTGAACAGATTTAATTCTCATTGATTTGCAGCTGCACGCAAAAGGGTGTCAGCTCGGCCGCAACAGCGCGACTGGCACTCCAGGCGTCTTGAGGTGGCGAGGGCAGGCAGGCACACACGTGTGACGGCAGTGCAGTATCATTGTCCGCCAGCGTGGAACGCTGTTTCCATCCAGCACAGCCGTGAGGTCGGTGAGATGATAGCGATCTTTGCAAGGTGTCGGCAGGTTGCCTTTCGAGCGCAAGGCGTCATCAGCGCCAGATCAGTGTGTATCCGCTCGCCCGGAGCCGCTGTTTGTTTGTTCTATGCGGATGCTGTGTACGCGTGGTGCGGAGGCTCTTTTCCTCATAGGGGACGTATGGCAGTTCATTGACCCTTTTTCAGATCACAGTAGACGGCAGGAGACGGCGGACATGGAAAATCCGCATTCCGACATGCAAAAGTTTATGCCGAAGGGTGGTCCGTCAGGTGGAGACGGCGGACGCGGCGGAGATCGTCATCTTTCGCGCCGACCGCAATCTCGTCGCTCCTCATCGCCGAGTTTCGCACCCACATTTGTTGCGATGCAGAAAGAACAGAGGCACAAAAATCAATATGGCCGTAACGCGCAGCATCTCACGTCGATGTTCCTCCCGGAACGTGGCGCAGATGAGGCGGCGGGAGGAAGTTCTGCCGATCTCACGGAGGTCTGAGCATGGAGTACAGTGATGCACGTGGGGGACGCGGCAGCGCCAAGTTTACCGTCACGTGCGGCAAACCGTGCCCATCCTTTGCCGAGTTCGGTGAACCGGGTGAGAGCGCAAAACTGGCGGCTTGAGCTCAAACTCCTCGCAGATGTGGGACTTGTCAGGCTATCCGAGTGTTGGAAAGGTCGAGTCTTGTCGCCTCCTGCTCTGCGGCACGCCCTGTAGGATTGCAGACTGTCACTTCCTGACGTTGACCCCGTGCTTGAGTGTTGGCTGGAGACGGACTGATGAAAAGGATTTCGTCATGGCGGATGTTCCGGGACTCATTGAGGGAGCGGCGGACGGCGTGGGACTGGGACGCCGATTTCCTACGCCATGTCGAGCGCACGCCTCGTCTGCATTGTGGATGCCTCCGGCATCGAGCCTAATCCGTCGAGGAGATTCTCACAAGATCATGCAGAGTTGGCGCGCGTTCTCAGGTGAGAAAATCCGCAGCGCACACAGATCCTCGTGGCAAATAAAGATCGGCCTCCGTCTGGAGAGGAACATCTCCTCTCGCCTGAGAGGAACTCGCCCAACAGGAGGGGATGGAGTTCTTTGCATTTCGGCGGCGACACGTGCCAGTACAGGAGCTGATTGAGTCACGTCGGCGCATGGCTGGAGGCGTCGTCCCGGAACCCGAGGCGGAGGAGAGGACGTTGGGTCTGCCAGCCGAATGCCGAGGATGATGAGGAAGGTGACCATCTCGCACGTGATGCAGGCAGTTCATCGTTTCCGGCAAGGCGATTGAGAAGCTCGTCGCGATGAATTTCCAACGATGGGGGCGTACGCCGAGTTAATATATCGCTTTCCTCAAGGACTGGATACAAGAAAGCTCCGTACGCCTCGGCATGAAGGTGACCGTTCATTGGGGATACCATGGCGTTTCGACTATCAGGACTAACGGAGGAAGAACATTCTTTGCGAAACTCGCTGACAAGCAAACAGATTCAAGCTGCGCTCCCTCAGCGCGGCGGAGGCCATCGTCATGATCAGCGGCAAGGAGGTAACGCCGACCGTTGTTTGCTTCTGCACGTGGGGCGATCAAAAGCGCGGAAGCTCGTCAAAAGGTGCGTGTAGCGTCAAAATGCGCCGGATGGGCCGGAGGATGCTGATCACCGTACTTGCCGAGCGGGCGGATGCGAATCTCGATTCAGGTGACGGCGCACGGACTGCTCTTTCGACGTGAATTTCGAAAGCCAGGATCCGAGCTGCATGAGGTGCGAAGGCGTCTGCGCCGGGGCAAAGCGCATCGTTGTGAAAGGTGGGGACGAGCGCGCTCACACACACCCGTCTGGGTATGAAGTCTCCATCGGATCAGGCATCTCGTGCGTGAAGCTGATCGATGAGGGCAAATCAGGAAGGGAGATCCTGGTCTCCTCCGGTGCAGAATGCAGCGGGGTGAGATACACTTGGGCTGAAAGAGCGTCACTGCGAGGGATCCCCGCACAACGGCAGGCGCTGGCGGCGATTGGACAGGGGCGCTCCTGCACATTTACGATTTTTCGCGTAGTGGACGCACAATGGCGCAGGTCAGCTTCTCCACAAGGAGGAAACTGCCGCACGCCATCACGCAGTATATGAACTCACGCAGTGCGCTCCTCGCACTCCTCAGGATGAATGTCATCCCCGTCATCAACGAAAGCAGTGCTGTTGCCGTCGATGGGATATAAAATCGGAACCAATGACAATCTATCTCGCCGTTGTCATGCAGCACTGTGGGTCGATGCAAATGCACTCATTATTCTATCGGACGTTGACGGTGTCTATACAGCAGAGCGCGTACAGATGCGTCAGCACGGCTCATTTTCGAGATTTCGGAGATCACCGAGGATCAGAGCGGATTTGCCAGCGGTGCGGATCTGCGCAGGGAACGGGTGGTATGCAGACCAAGATTGAAGCCGCAAAGATTGCGGGATCGCAGGTGTGACGATGGTGATTGCACAGGAGACAGTGCGGATGGTGTCTGTTCGAGGAATCCTGCGCGGTCAGAGTCGGAACTCTGTTCCCCGCGCGTAGAAGCACATCTCAAAACACGCAAAAAGTTGGCTCGCGATTTCGGAAAGCGTCTCATGGGATCTGTCTGTCGATGACGGCTGTATCGCCGCCATGCGGCATGGCGCAGAATCTATTAGCGGTAAATTGTAACCGGTGTTTGCGGTGATTTTGCGGCCAGGGAGACCGTCCGCATCCCTCGGCCCCACAGGGCAGAGTGCGCGCGGTATCGCGGCATACAATGCGCACGGCAGATATTGCACGACTCATGGGACACCAGACAACGGATTTTCAGAGCTCGCAGCGATGCGGCGCATGAGGAGATCATCCATCAGGATAATCTGGTACTGATGACATAAAGGGGGCGAATATGCTCGAGGCAAAGAGATTCGCTCTTTGAGGCGAGAAGCCGCAAAGAGCATCCTATGCACTCATGGGACTTCGGGCGTGGCGCACGGAATGCAGCACTCTGCTGCAATCGGCAGATGCGCTGATGGCTCATAGGGATGAGATTCTTCATGCAAATGCCGTAGATGCAGAGGAAAGCAGAAAAAGCAGGCATGCGTCTCTCCTATCTGGATCGTCTGTGCCTCGATGATGGACGCATTACCTCCATGGCAGATGGGCTTCGTCTGACCATGACGCTCCTGATCCTTGGACGAGGAGGATTATTCTGTGCGCGCCGTCCAAGGCGGGCCGAGATCCGCCGCGTGCGTGTCCCGCAGGTATGCTCCGTGTCCAGCGCAGTCTACGAGGGCACGTCCAGCGATGTGACGTCCGATGCGATCGGTCTCTGTCTAAATAAATGCCGTCTCCTGCGTAAAACCACGATTACGCCACTCCAGCTTCGTTCCATTGCTGATGCTTCTCTCACGCGCTGCGCACGATGCCCGGTATCCCGGCGCAGTCAGCTGCTCGCAATGAAGGGATCGTGCCTGCGTCGATGTCGCAATACATCTGTGTGGGGCTGCTCCGGTGTCGTCATCCCGCGCAGCGAGGCCAGGGCTGAATTCACCGCATTATCGAGGCAATATTATTCCTATCATAGAGACCGGTGCCGGTGTCTGCTCGCTATCTATATGGATCGTACGGCGGATCTCGATGGCACTGCGCATTGTCAAAAATGCAAGGTTTTCGCGCCCTCTGTGGCCGCAGTGCGGCGAGACCCATAACTCATCCACGAAGAATTGCGACAGACTTTCTTTACGGGTGGCGAAATGCTTGTCACACTGACAGCGTGGGGCTGCGCGGCGCGAAAGACATAACATCCTTCCGACATTGTTCCGGCGGCAGCTGGGAAGGACTGGGATACAGAGTGTGGTGACCTCATCCTTTCCGATTCGGCGGCTGGCTATGATCTGGAGGCGGCGATTGCCCATCAATCCAACCTCAATACAGGACATTCGGAGGCAGTCATCACAAATGACATCCGCGCAGCCCACTGACTTCAGCAGAAGGCAGATGCGTCGACAGTGTATGTCAATGCGTCGACACCGCTTTACGGATGGCTGGGTTTGGCTTTGGTGCGAGATCAGCGTAAGCACACAGGCTTTCACGCACGCGGGCCGGTAGGGGCAGTGTGACAGTGCAAGATACACTGTCTAACAGGGAGGACAGATCAAAATGCATCTTCTCACAGAAAAAAAGAAGCCACAGAATGCGGCGGCGGCTGATCGGCTATCTCGTACACTGCATCAATATGCAGGAACCACAGGGACGGCACGATATACTCGATTATGTGCTTGCATGCAGGTACATTTTCTTCTCATCATGGCCATCGCATTCGTGATCCTCAGTCTTGCAGAGTAAGATAAAGTGGAGAAGCAGATTGGAATTATAGGCAGCACCTTTTGATCCAATCCATGCCGGGGCATCCAGTTACAGCGGAAATGGTACGCTGTACGGCCTTGCCTGGATAAATTTGAACCCGTCCGCGACCGCCGCATAAAGATTGGAACACATACGGCATCTCCTGAGGATCGACTCATCATGACAGAGTATGCGGTTCGAAGGCACTTCATTTTCTCTGCCATCGGATGTCGGAGTTGCACAGAGCGGGCCTTCCTGCCGGTAGATACAATCCGCCGACTCCAAAGTCAATTGGGATGGGGCGGATCTTTCATCACCGGAGCAGATGCAATGAACGATCTCTATCTTTGGCATGAACCAAACATCTGCTGCGCTCCTGCCGCTTTATTGTCGCAACGCATGGGGAGTTCAACTCAATAGGCTTTACTTGCCGGAAAATTTTGAAGAAGAACGCGTCATTCCAAATTGTACCGCTGCGCATCTGGAGATCTCATCGAAGTTCGATTCATGCATGGATTCGGTGGGACTCCATAAAATATCTTGTACCAAGTTCGGTGGAGGGTATATTAAGAAAGAGGGCTGTATCGTGAGCGTATCAAGAGCTAACAGGAGATGTGCGCCATTCTTGAGAAGCGCTTGAAACCAGGCGCCTTGGCATTCTCTTAGGGTCATGAATACGGCCGCAGCATTGGCACGGCAGCGCGCGGAACGTGCGCGTTGCCAAGCCTTCTACATGACTGCGGACGCGATACAGGGACTGCAGAACTATCCCGCCGAAATTGCCGGCCGCGGGTCAATCGGAAAAGGTGAGTCAGGTGCGTGCTGCTCCCATGCCTGTATGGGGCTTATCTGATCAAAGTATATGGTGTATCAACGATGCAACGGTGCACACAGGCGATCTGGCGCCGCTGCAAATCCCACGGCAGTACCGAATATGACGGCGCTCGATAGAATTATCTATTTGCAGATATGATCAGACCGGCGAGGAAACTATCCCGAAAGTAGGGCACCTGGGGCACTCTCTTGGCGCCTCTCTTGATGAGATGATGTTGGTGCTGGCGGTCTATTATCTTTGGCGCAAAAGGCGAAGAAACTCCTTCACATCCCTGATACGATTATGGCACGATAAGTTTCTTGCAAGGCAGACAGCATGACGACGCATAAAGGGAGGGAGCTGATGCTCAGATACAATGCGGAAGACTTTTCTCAGTGCAAGTGAAAATTAGCGTGAAATATTAAGAAACGCCAAAGAGCGCGCACGCAAACTTCCCGCCGCATTGCAGTCCTGAAGAGCATCGTTCGCCTAATGCGTTTTCTCATGGCGGCCTCTGCACAGGGCGGCTACTATGTGATTGGCTTTGGGACTGAGCATATCGTGATGTGCGCGATATGCCACGACTCATTAATTCGTCAGGAGCAAGCCATGGTGAAATCGATGTTCGCTTCGACGCGGATTATACGAACGTTCTGGTGCGCGGTCTGGATGATGCCGTTAATACCGGGACAACGACGAAAGAAGCGTGCCGACGCAATCCTGCTAATCAACGCGGGAAATGCCGCAGGAGAAAGTACGTATTCTTAATAACTTCCACGCGATACATGGGTTTGAGATGCCCACAGAATAAAGCAGGGCCAGACTGTCATGCTACCGCGGTCGGCGGAGCACCATTGATGGGTGCGGACCGTCGATCAAACGATTCGACATCTCCATTCATCAATGTGCGTTATCGACCTTGCGACATTTGGTCGAGGTGTGGATGCCGTCAGCGGCATCGATCTCTATATCGAGCAAAACGCGGACTATATGACGATCCTGGGGCAGAACTTTCCACTACATATGCGTCAGGAGCTATCGCCATCTGGACTGGAAAGGGCGCAGAATACTGCTCCCTGCGCTATCAGAAGAGCGATGAAGTCTCTTGCAGCGATCTTGGACGTACGCAGCGGCAGCGAGAGTTCGATTTCACAGCGCTTCTGCGAAGCTTCTGCGCGTTGATACACCGCCTAGATACCTGCAGTAGCGGATACTGACAAAACAAAATGCTCCACGAACAGGTGCAAGGGCTCTGACTCGTCTACATTGGAAATGTCATTTCGAAAGCTGAGCGCCAGAGGCCACCGCGGCCGCAATCCATGCCTGCCTGGAGATTTCCTCACGTAATGATGATACCGTTTGGATCATGGATCGTGCGAGCAACAGACGAAAGGTATTCACGGAGCTTTTCCCGCCGGAGGAGACGGGAAAAGAGTAACAGAGGAACAACTTGAGCCGTGCAGATGCCGCGTGATTTGCAGCGCAGCGGTGATGAGAGCGCGCGATATTACTGTGCGAGATGGATATGATCGAGGCTTATATGTCGACAAGTGTGCTGTCATCTGCTCGGCGAATGCCGCAACTCAGGTGCGTGCAATCGCAGACAATATTGAAGAGAAAATGGAAGATGGAGGTTTCGTTTCTGCTCCACAAGAGGCTATCGCGAGGGCGAGGTGGGTTCTGCTCGACTACGGTGATACGGTTGCGCTTATGTCCAGCGGGAAGCGCGTGGAATTACTACGCATTCTGGAAGCGCCGCAGGAAGCGACGCAAAAGCGACGCCATACAGAATAAAGCGCATGCAGGATCAAAACCAGACGCATTATCGCTTGTAAATACGGACGACCGAGCGGGTTGCCAGACTCACCGCCGTACGCGAGGTGAACTCGGTGTATTTTTGGATGCAGAGAACCAGCAGTACAAGCTGACGATATCCTGTTGCACAAAGTTCAGCAGACGGCCCCGTCAAGGTCGGTGGTCGCGTGGCGTATCTCTCTATCTCGATCAAAGCGCCGCCTCACCGCAAACATGCGTGCACCGCGCATGGAGGGAGGGACAGGTTGCCCGTCTGCGCGTTATCAACTGTCACAGAAGGTGCCTTCCTCGATGTTGCGGGCGGAGCGCAGCATCTTTCTCCCTACGCGAGGAATGCGCGGACGCCCGCAGGTCGGCGAGGCTCGTTTGGGCAAAACTCTACACGGACAAAGTCCGGGCGAAAAGCACGCCGTAACGAGTGGAGGTCGAGGGCGAGACTGCGTGCCTCACGCCCTGCACCAGAAGGAGTACGCATGTGGGAGTTACCGAGCTGAGAGGATCGGTCGCAACGTCACGCGAACGGGGCGCTTTTCTCTTCACTGAAGAGCGATTACATCGTCTTTATCGATCATCGCGAGATACGCACCGTCCGCGTGTCAGCGAACAAATCGTCGAGATGCGTGTCACATATCTGCGTGAGGATGGGCGACTGGATGCCTCACTACGACCGCCTACAGAAGAAGCACGCCGAGGAAGGATGCGGAGCAGCGCTCGGCAGCTCTCCTGGAGGAACCCTGGCGGAAAGATGCCTATACGGATTCCACACGCGCGCGGAAGTCATTCAGGATCCTCTCGTATCAGTAAAGCCGCTTTCAAGCGTGCACTCCAGGAGAATGCTCAAAGGAAGGTCTCATCCGAACAGCGTGATGGTTGGGCCTTTATTTATCTAAGGAAAACAAAAAGTCTTGGTTTTATATAAAAGACAGGCAGTAAGGATCCAAAAGAGCGAATAGAACACGCAGCAAACAAAATGTTTTACAGCAGGCATGGGAGAGAGATAAATGGCAGAGACGGTTACCGAGAGAGAAAGGGAGTCCCTGCTTGAGACGGGAACGTAGATGAGATTTGAGAGTTGTCGAGTTCAGCATCGGGAAGGTAAACTACGGCATTAACACGTCGCTAAAGTACGTGCGGTAATTACGCGCACCTGTCCCAGCAATGCCGGAGGCTGCACCACTTATAGTCGACGGACTCTTACCACTCTGCGCGGCAAAGCGAGTCCCACTTGTCAACATGACTCGCTGCATCAATCTCAAACACAAAGATGAACTGAGAACTTATCATTGTCACACGGGGATCAACAACTATGATATCGGTTTCCTCGTTGGGAAGTGTTTATCGTATCCACCACGCATTTTCGTGGAAGGAATATGGAGCCTGCACCGAGACGTTGGAGAAAGAGGCTCTCAGCGTGGTCGGAATCATCCAAGATGGAGACCGCATCGTTTCGCTGCTCGACTTTGAGGACCATCATTGCCGAAATCAGCGGAGATCAATCAAAGCTCGACGGATTTGCAGGGCGGCTCGATGTCAAAACACGCGCGCATGGTACGGCTCATGTCGTGTAGTTGCAGAAGACTCCAAGATGCTTCGTGACCTTTTGTTTACAACCCTTCTATGAGGCTGGTTACAAGTTTATCCGTGACTGGCAATGGGCGGGATGCACGTGAATATCTGCAGATCTTGCGCATAGAGGGCAGGGCCGATCAGAAACCACGATTAACATCGTATCTCCTGATGTCGAAATGCCAAAAGTGGATGGACATCGCCTCCCACAAAAGCATGCGTGATAAGTCGCGTCTGGGCGAGGTTCCGCTTGTGCTCTTCTCCTCTGATCGACCGGGAAATGAGCGCAAGGAGAAAAGCCTCAGTGCATCCGGACGGGTTTCAAAGCCGGAGATCAATCAGCTCATCGATCTCTTGGATACGCTGCATTTTGGTGAACCAGCTGCACGTGACATTGTCTTGAAAACTAAAAATAATATGACCGAGGACATGCCATACTTAGCATCTGGCGGTCCTTTCTTCACGTTCTATTGACGCGACCCGCCGATCTCGTTATCGCATAGAGATCAAGAGATGGTAAAATGAGAGTGACAATCCTCCATGAAGCGATTCCGACTGTGCCAATCTTACCGCGCCCGCGGTGGAGCTTCACGACGCAGATTCGGCATTGAGCCTGCCTGCATGGTCAGGAGTGGCCTCCGCACACCGTACACCGTCAGATGTTCGCGGCTTTGTCATGGAGGCGGATCACAACAAAGAGGTTTGCTGCATTTATTGTCGCGGCTGGAGCCTTCAGCACATCTTGCGGGTTGTGGCAAGCTAACTACGATTAAGCCTGTCATCGGCATTCCGGTCAGTGCAGCACCCTCTGAGATGGGATGGACGCACTGCTCAGCTACAGTACAGATGCCCTCTGGGGTTCCTGCTCGCATCCATGGCAGTAGTGGTGCAAAGGAGTACGCCATATTGCTGCTGTACGAATTCTTGCTATGTGTAGTTCTTCCAGTGCAGGAAGCACTGCAGTGGATTATCGAGAGAAGATGGTGCTTGATGTCGAGAGAAGAAAGCTGAGGCTGGGTTGCCGCACATGCTATAAACGTAGAAAAGGGCAGTATTGAGGAACGGTGGAGAAAGGTAGGCCTATAATGGAGCGAAAAGAGTCTCTCTACGAAGGTAGGGCAAAGATTTATCTATGCGACGGATCGTCGGACGAGATATCTTATCTACTACAAGGACGATGCTACGGCAGGGAGATGGGAGCGCGAAAAGGGGACGATTACAGACAAAGAAGGCATCATCGACAGACGTAAGATGACCACCGCGTTCTTCTTCGATCTGCTCGCCAAAGGAGGGCATTGCTCATCCACTATATCTCTATGCCGAGGTGAGCGTAAGAATATGATTATTAGAGCTCACGTATTCCGCTTGAGGTCATCATTCCGTAATGTTGCATGCAGCTCGGCTCGCTCATGACGACTTGGACTCGAAGGGGCGTTCCCGTACCATTTCGGTCAGTGGGTACTGCTATAAAATGATGCTCTCGGCGATCCCGCTTGCTCAACCGCTATCATATTCGAGGCGGTGAGAGGGTGCTGCGGATGCGGGGTTGGATGAGGATCAGGACGGATGTCTCACTGAGAAATCAATGACGTGCTCACAAAATTTCTCAAGACGAGGCAGTGTCGAGTCTGTGACTTCAGAGCTTGGGTTCGCGTATAAGATGCCGATGGGAAGATCATTTCTTGCCGATGAGATCTCACCGGATAGCTGCCGTTTCTGGGACAGTGATACCGGAAGAAGCTGGATAAGGATGTCAATTTCGCGCACGCGACCTTGGCAATGTAGAGGACGCCTACTGAAATGCTCCACAGGTTGACGGGAGAAGCACTAAGCACAATGTACGAAAATACGTGCCAAAGTGGAAGGAAGAGTGCGGTATCTGGCGGCGTATGCTCCCCATGCGGAAGGGTATGTCCGGGCGACGTATCTTGGTCTTTTTGCGCTCCAGCACCGAGGACAGGAAAGTGCGGCATTGCGCTCACGGACGGACCTTGGATCGATGTAAAATTATGGGGTTAGTTTGGTAGGGTCTTTCAGGGCATCTCCCACACCTTGACAATACCAAAAGTGCCATTGATCCATGTGCGTTACGCAACGGCAGGCCAGCCTCGCCGCAAATGCCCAACCAGCGCGTGTCAACTGTGCAGGGTGCATGCACTCGCCGCGTGGCGACCTCACAGATACCCCTAATTCGCGCGACCTCGGGCGAAACAATTTGATCTTTTCCAGACGACGATTGACTCTGGGGTCTGTCCATCTCATTGCACGTTCACGCAAAACATCCATCGAGGCGTATCCTCCAGGAGCGTGAGTTATACGCAGCGCCTACCTTTCAATTATAAACAGAGGATAAGCTGATCGGCATTCGCGACCCGCAAGAGATTCCGCCCGTTATGCATAGGGAGACAGAAGATCCTCTCTTCAAACATGTGCTCTTGATGTCAATGGCGCTGATTGTACGTGATGTACTTCCTGGAGAGAGATGGTTGTCGCGGAGGCAGTGACGGTCGCCGTCTATCGCTTTTCCAATGGGATGCTGCTTCTGTATCTTTGAATACCATTTTGCGCCAGACTCCATCGTCGATGGACAGAGTGTTCATGCGGCGCGTTTTCGGGATGGGGCGTGTTCTGGCACGGAGTCCGGGCCGCAGGGATGTATCGTCATCTCAGTCCCGGACTCCGGAACCCACAGCAGCAACGGGTTTTGCCTGGGACAAAGTTCGCTTTTGCCGAGGTTGATCAAGAACCGTTACATCAGGGCGCGCAACCTTCATTCAGCCAACACCGACGCTTGGCGTGATCGCGATCGAAAAACTGAAACTAAAATTCCCGTACGATCCGTTATGTCGCAGGAAAGTCTGGTCATCATGAAATTTGGACGGCTCCATGCCGCCAGGTTGACGAGCGGCAAAGATCGTTCATCTGCTGCGCAATGCCCGGGCACGCGAGATCCACGTCTGTATGTGATCCGCCCATTACAGACCCATATTACTATGGCATTGACACCTCCATTTCACGCGGAACTCGTCAGCATCCAAGAGCGTGGAGGATTTGCAGTTTCATCGGTGCCGGCTCCTTCACTTCATCTCATTAGAAGGCTGCGTCAATGTGTTCCTGCGCTCGGTGGATGGTATGTACGCCGCTGTAATAATTACCCCGTTCAGAGGATGCCGCCAGTGGGCGACAAGTCATCCTCGAACGGCGGCGGACACAGCGTGAAGAGAACCTGGGCGATGGAAAATGACCTACCGTGATGCGAGGTTGATATCCGACGCTGGAAATCAGTCTGTGTCAGGTTCAGGACGCTCATGCGCGCAACCTACCGACCTTCTATGAGGGTGATAGGGGACCTCAGCGCTTTGAGGCCTGTTGCCCTAAACACAAGGCCTATCAAGATCCTGTGCTCGTATCCGGCACCGGATGGCGTCGGAACAGAGCTGCATCTGCTTCTTGCTCAACCGGCACGATACGATCGGACCGGTTACCGTTACAGTATTAAATAACGATATTTCTCGACCTGGAGCGGAATCTCTCTTCTTCTGGACTACCTTGCCGTAGGAAACTCCGATCCTGCGCAAGTCGCCGGAAGTGGGCATGCTTGTACCTGCAAGGGTCAGGATGTGCCTAATCGGTGAAACCGCTGAAATGGCCGGGCTTTTACCCGATCGGTAGATGTAATGTACGGGGTTTTGCTGTGGTGTTGCGGGGCTCCGGAAAGCTCATGCTTCGCCTTCCGCGTGAATGTCGGAGATGTGCTGCTTGGTCTGCCTCATCGAAATTTTTGTTCAAACAGAGTACTCCTCATGCAGGAAAGTGCATCTTTGAGCTATAAAGTACATGGCAATGAGTACAGCGGAGACTCAGGCGCACAATCGGCGAGGGAACTGCACAGTACCGACGCGTCTCTATCCACAGGTATGTCTGCCTCTGATTCAGGACTTTGATATACACGGGATGGGTACATATCACCCAGGCAGCTTCTACGAAAACATCCCGCGTGCGCACGCTGATCACGCGGGGGCGGAAGTGAACGGCGGAGCAGGAATGCGACCGTCTTCACGGCTACTGGGAATGGGGAGCCAGCGTAGACTGGATTGAGATGCCGCACATTCAACGCGGGATCAGTATGATCTCCAGTATATCCTAAAAGGAAGCCGCGGGTGGAATCCATCTTTGCAAAATATGGGCAAAAACGGTCTATCGCATCAGCCATGTCACAGAAAGGCACCGACGCTTGTTGTCATCAAAGGGCGGTGTCTTTGATGCGTGAGGAGAAAATCAGGTACTCTGCTCCGGACGTGGTTCAATTTGGCCTCATCATAGAATCCAATTGAACATGAAATTCGGCACCCGAGAATTTCCATCGTGATTACCGGACAAAATGCGTACGCATTGGAACGCGCTCAGGAAAGGGAATTGCAGCCATTGCCATTTATCTATCGAGACTATACAGACCGTTACTGCAGACTTAGAAGGCCCTGCTCCAGGAACTGCACGCACATGGTCATAACCCTAGATTTGTTCTCGCGGGGTTCCATGCATCCTGTCCCCCGTATTTGTTCGTTCCTACCGGGGCGTATACAAACATCCATCCATGGCCTCCTGCCGAGGCTTTCCAGGCATGCCATCGCGATATCCTTGCTTGCAGGTACTGAAGGTCAGCGGGTGCCACCCGTGCACGCCTTCAAATGGTTGAGCATGGATTCCGGCCCCACATCATCATACAGCTGCTGTTCCCGTTCAGGAGGGGACACCAGAGAAAACACTTGCTGCAGGTTGCTGGAGGCAGGAGGCATCGGATATTTCCCCGCGTCGATCAAACTCTACGTCGAAGGACGGCGCACATGGATGGGCGAAAAATTGCGTTCTGCCCTGCCGGTCGCCATTGGTCGGAAACGTGCTCTGATCAATTTATCCAACAAGACAGTGTAAGTGGGTTGCTGCATAAGGCAGGGATCGAGATTATCTCCACCACAGGCGGGACGATGAAGGCTCTGCACGAGGGCTGGTATCCCCGTCATCTTCACATCAGTGATGGCAGGCCCCAAGTCCTTGGATGGCCGCGCGTCCGGCTGCTGCCTGTTCACATAGGTGGAATTCTGGCTGTACGTGGAAATCAGACACGCCAGAAAGGCTCTGCGTTGAAGATTACGCCGATTGACCTTATTGCCGTCAATCTCTATCCGATGAGGCCATTGCCAACTGATATCGCTTGCCGGGCGGTCGAGCAGATCGACATCAGGCCTGCGATGATTGTGCGCGGCGAAATTTCAAAATTCGATTCTGTAATTACAAATCCAGCGCGCTATGCGGAGATTGCAGAAGACGAAAAAGTGGCGCAGTTGATGGTACCAACGCATGAATATGCCAGGGCATTTGCACACACAGCAGACTATGATGGTGCATCAATGCATATCTTGCAGCAACTGGAAAGAATGATCACAACGTAGATATTCGTAATCTGGATCAGGCGGGCGTGAACATGCACTCTAAACCGGAAACTCATGGAGAGCCCTGAACAGAAAAAATCTATGTGCTCCCAGGAAATCCAGGCATGGGAGACGACCAACATCCGTCACAGATAGCGCTGCAATTCTGCGCTTTGCCAAGGAGAAGAAAATTGATCTCGTTGCCCATGGATTTCAAGTTCCTCTGATCAACGGACTTGTGGGCAGGCTTGGGACAAGGATGCGCACATTTGGTCCCGCATTTTCAATCTGGCAGAAATTGAGGGCTCGAGCTGCGAGAACCTCATAGAAAATACTGCAGGATTCCAACGGCCCTACCAGTCTTTACCGGAAGCAGAGCCTGCGCGTGCATATATTCAGCAGGAAGATTGCACCGATCGTTGTAAAGCAGACGGACTTGCGAGCGGGGAGGGGTCGTGTCGCTGGGACCATCCGGGAGCACTGGATGCCATTGATGCAATCATGGAGCAACTCCTTTGGCGACGCTGGGACGCGCACATCGTCATCAGAAGAGTTTATGGAAGGAAGAGGCAGCCCTTGCTTTTCCACTGACGGGAAGGTCATCGTCCCGCAGTTGGCGCACAGGATCATAAAACGTGCTTGATGGGGATAAAGGGCTGAGGAATACTGGTGGTGGCAGGGACACGCGCCAGCACGTATCATGACAGCGAAGATGACTGGGCGTGCTGTGGAGGATCCTAAAACCGACGTTTTGGCTTCACTATGGCGAAGGAGGGGACAGCCTATCACGTTTGCCTCTATCTGGGTCTGGGCAACAAGCGGGGTCAAAAGTCATTGAGTTCAATGCGCTTTGGCGACCCCGAGCGCAGGTCGTGCTTCCGCTCCTGGACAGGGATCTCGTACAGTCGCGCGCCTGCTGACGGAACACTTTCAATGCCCATCCATTGGAAGGAACAGGTAGCCATCTGTATGGTTCTTACGGCCAGATGATCCTTAAACTTCTTGAAGACATGATTCATGGGTTGAGATGCGAGACTGGGGGCGCCACTTCATTCCATGCAGGTGCAGCGAAACAGGATGGGAAGATCGTCTTCGACAGCCGGGCGTAACAGTGTCGTTGGCACATGGGAAGGATATCGCGTCTGCGGTAAAGGGATTCCTGTCACGGTCAGAAAAAATCTCTCAGCGCTAAGGACGCTTGTTACCGTAGGGACATTTGCACACCACGTGCGCAGACGCTAGATTATAAAAAGGGTTACAGGGTCCTTGTTATCTTTCAGCGCCTTGATACTATGCAAACTTTATCAGCGATTCCTAGATTCCACATTTCACCAAATTGTTATTAGTATCATTTCTTGTGATAGTTTTGTTAGTTGGAATATGGGGATAAACAGGGAGGATGGTAGCGTGTGACATCTTACGACGGAGGCTATCTGAGAATCAGTCTGCAAACAAGGGTGTTCTCATGATTTTCTAAGCAATCTACTGCCGGACATCATCATAGTCGGAACTTATTGGGGACAGGCGCCATTGCGCGTGTCTTTCGCAGCCACATGATGCTCACCACGTTGCACTCTTGCCTTTGCTGGCAGCTACTGATTGGGGCGTTTGGTCAGGATCAGCACATTACATACGAGTGATATTCTCAAAAGACTAATGAGTCCTGGTTATCGTTTTCTAGGACTTGCACGTAACTTCTTTCTATCTCAGTTCAGACTGCCTCTGGGTGGGGCACAGGACTATCTACGATACATGAGTCTACCACACAGGCTCTGGACTCCTGCCAGCCATGTTCGCCCGTCAAATTACAACATATACAGGCTGTAATGTTTGGACTGCAGGAATCCATGCACGTATTCTCCATTCTTCACGAGTAATGGCGTCAATGTCATACTCAACGCTCTCCTGATCTGGACTGAATCGCACCCAGGCCTCAGGTGTGCTTGGTGCATATTTTTATGGGCGGTTCAGTATGGTCATTGATCCAGACTGCACGAGACCACCATGTATACGTGAGAATATTCAATCAGGAATTATTGTCTGACACGTAGATACCTCATAAGATTCCTCAGCGTTTTTGGCGGTATATTCAATGAACAGAACTTTGAACGGATCAGTATGGTCGTCTATACGCATGGTTGCCAGAACTTCGACGATTCCATACACTTGTACGCGATTACAGCCGTTTCTGCGATTTCTATTATAAGCTTTTGCAGTGGTATGGGCAGAAACTGAGTACTGCAGTCCTCATAGGGCATAATCGGGACAGCCATAGCAAGATGAGTGGAGGCGCTATCTGGAGTGGAATGCATGGGTTGATTTTTCGTACAGCATTTCTGCATAACATTTCTCCTGCGTGAAATCTTTAATCTGCCCATGATCCGTCACTCATGCCTCAGAGTCTGATGTCCATTGTCGCTGTCGTAGGCACCAGGCATATCAGATGTATGTGCAGGAATTCCTGCGTGCCAGTGGAAAAACAACGCAGGATTCTGCATACTCCCCTTTATGGTACAGTACTTCGCCCTATCATTACGTATATATTTCCTCTATGGGCTAAATATATGGGACTTGAGGGCATGGATGTCCCTCATGCTGGATCAAGCTTGCGTGCCACCTGTGCCCGAGCTTCTCTTGTACAATGTATATCAAAAATTACAGCACACCAGAGCTATTCTAAGCAGGTATAACAACGTGGAGTAAAGGACTTAATGACTATCCATACAAAATAATCTGGAATAAATATTGTAAATATACCCCGTATGGATATACTGAATTTTATATTATTATAGAATTAAATATTGCATTGCGAAGTGTCAATGGACGTATGCTTTGAAAATATCCGTTGTGCATTAGAGGAAAATAGGTGTGATGCCTTCTGTCACTTGACATAAATAGAAGTCGTGTTCTTCCCACAGGCTGGAAGCCTGTGCCCGTAAAATCACCAATTGCAAACTGGGAAGGCGGAGGAACGAGCTTTGATCTATGAGCCGAGCCTGCTTTGCAATAGGATTCATTAGTTGGACTCTACGGGAGATGGGGAGATGAATAAGGCAATGATATGTCTTTGCAGAGATGTATTGTTGTGGATGCGCTTTCTCTTTTGAGATAAGCGGTTTTAATATGCAACAATAAAGGAGTTGGGATTTGAGTGCAAAAGCCTTGCTGATACGTCTCGGCCAAAATGCTCCACGTTGCTGGGCGTGACGTTTTTAACATTTGCGTTGACATTTTTGCTCCAGGTGACCCTGTGGATGCGATCTTGAGACGGGCGATACAATTGTCTCTCACAGGAGACCATTGAGCGAACACGCCATGAACTCGGGCTTGATCTCCCGTTTCATCAGCAGTATATTCGCTGGTTGGATGGGGTTTGCACGGCGATATGGGAATGTCCTATTCTGCAGAAAATTCCCTGTGAAGGATAAAGCTTTTGCAGGAATCTGCCAGGGACGCTGCTCTTGGCAGGAACGGCAGTTATTATGATGCTGCTGATCTCCATTCCGGCAGGGTGTTGTGTCGGCGCTCTACCGCACCGATGGCCCGGATCAGGTCATCCGCGTCTCACCTTTCTCGAGGTCTCCATGCCGAGTTTCTGGGTCGAGTCTTATTTTTGCTCTATGTATTCGGGCTAAAGTTGGGGCTTTTCCCGATTGCGGGCGGCGAGGTCAGTCTTGATCGCTATGATTCTCCTGCCTTTACGCTTGCGATTCTGCCTCGTCAGAAATACACGGCAGGTGCGTACGGCGGTGCTCGAGGAGCTCGGACAGGACTATGTCGACAGGCTCAAGGCACGCGGTATGTCGATGCAGCGCATCCTCTGGCGGCACGTTCTGCCAGATCGCCTTCTGCCGCTCACACTGCTCGGCCTTGCGATTATTGGCTGCTCGGCGGTGTTGCCGTTATCGAGATCGTTTTTCTCTGGCCGGGAATTGACCCCTTGCGGTCTCGTGCGGATTGAGACGCGCGACTATCCGCTCTGCAGGGATTCGTCCTCTGAGTTGCAACGCTCTATATGATTGTGAATCTGATTGTAGTGATATCCTATGCTTATCTTGATCCGAGACTGCGGAAAGGGCGAAATCATGACAAGAGATGCGCTTCTCTTTCGTCTCTATACGGGGCTGATATTGTTGACGCTCATGCGCAATCTTTGCGCCTTTGCTTTACTTCGTATGATCCGTATGAATCGCAGATTCAGATGTCTCTGCTCCGCCATCTGCCGAGCACTACTTTCGGAACGGATAAGCTGGGGCGTGATCTCTTTACTCGAGTGCTCTATGGTACTGGGTTTTCGTTGATCAATGACACTGTTGTCGTTCTCATTGCGGGCAGGCTTGGCACGCTGATCAGTGTCATCTCCGCCTATGTCGGCGGCAAGTCGATAGCAGTAATCATGCGGCTTGCTGATATTTTTCTGGCATTTCCGGGCATTGTGCTTCGCGATTGCAATTGCAGGTGTGCTTGGCGGCAGTGCCGTCAATGCAGTCCTGGCCCTTTGTGGTTGCCGGTTGGACGAAGTATGCACGCCTGCACGCAGCTTGACTCTGAAAGTGAAGCAGCAGTTATTTGGCTGCCGCCATTACAAACGGTACACGATGGGCGGATATGATTCGGCGGCATATCCTGCCGAACATCCTGCCGATCATCATTGTGACAGCGGCGCTCGATATTGGGGGCGCTTATGATGGAGCTTGCGGGGCTCTCCTCCTCGGATCTCGCGCACAGCCGCCTACGCCGGAATGGGGCCTCATGCTGAATGAGGGGCGCAGCTGATTCAGACGGCACCCTGGCTGATGATTTTTCCCAGGACTTGCAGGTATCTGTCGTTGCAATCTTTAATCTATGGAGATAGTCTGCGGGATATGATGGACCCGCGCAAGGGCCGAAAGTTAAAGGAGGAGCAAATGGGAAAAAGATGGCTTGCGGCACTTCTGACTGGCTGTATGGCGGCGCTCTGACAGGCTGCGGCGGCGCGGAAATCAGTCCGAGGCGACAAAAACGACGCTGAAGGTCGGCGTTACAAATTTTGCGGATTCTCTTGAACCCACGGAGAATGCACTTTGGATGGGGTCTAGCGTCCGCTATGGCATAGGTGAGACACTGACGCAGTTTGATGAAAAAGATGAACATCCAGCCGTGGCTTGCCGAGAGTTGGGAGATCAGTGACGATAAGCTGACGTGATATTCAAAAATTCGTGATGTTAAGTTTTTTCGAACGGCAGGCCTCTGACGGCTGCAGCGGTCAAGGCATCCCTTGAGCGTACATTTGACGAAGATACACGCAGCAACCTTCTTCAAGTATACGAATATGGAGGCGGACGGACAGACACTCAAGATCACGACGGATCAAACCGGCACCGAGTATGCTGCGATATCTTGCAGATCCGCTCTTCCTCATTGTCGATGTTGAGAGCGAGAAAGAGCGTAACTTTGCAACGTAGGGACCTATTGGTACCGGTCCGTATGTCTCGGAGTCCTTCGTGAAGGAAAAGGCCGTCATGAAGAAGAACCCGAACTACTGGGGCGGAGACGTTCCCTTTGAACGATAGAGATTCCGTCCATCGACGATCCGAATACGCGCGATGGCCCTGCAGTCGGGTGAGGTCGATATGGCAGCCAACATTGCTGCTGGTGATATTGGGCTCTTCAGTGACACTGCAGAAGTTCCATGTTGACCGCATTGCATCGCTGCGTACGGTTTTCGGCGCGCATCAACCAAAAGGGATTCTGGCGATCGAAGTGCATGCGCGTTCTATTTCGATGACGGACCGCAAGGCGTGCAATGAGGTTATCCCCAAAGCGACCTTTATCCGGGAAAGGCCTGAGTTCCGCCCTCCTCTTGCCAGCTATATGGGTCTTGGGAGACCAGCTGGCCGATCCGGGTGCCTGTACCGTGTCGAGCGTGCGCGGCGGCCCCTCGGCGAGGCGGGTGGAAGTGATACGGACGGCGATTGGCATCTGTAGTAAGGACGGCAAACCACTGTCTGTGGACTCTATCATCTACAACAGCCGTGCTGGGCCTGCCGATCTATGCAGAGGCAGTTCAGGCCGGATGCGGGGAAGGTCGGCATCGATGCGAGAGGCGTCAAGACGGTTGATTACAATCTTCTTGAGCAAAATTGGAATCACGCGTGAGTGCGCTTGCTGATTTCTCAAACATCACGACGGCAAACATACGGTGACCCTGAGATTTACTCTCAACTGGGTACTGGCGCACGAACATCAGCGGCGTACAGCGCAGAACGGCTCCAGCTATAGCAACAGTCCTGCATACGATGCGCCTCTGGTGCTGACCTTGCTGTTGGTTTGCTGTGGAAAACCGCCGCCAGCTGATGATCGATATGCAGCAGTTCTGCTGGACGACGGCGCAGCGCCATTCCTGCTATCGTGACGGAACATCACCAGTCTCGACGAAGATCACGGGCGCGATTGTGCATCCGGCGGACTACTACTGGGTTACGGGCAGGATCAAACCTGCGAAGCTAATAGGGAGGGAGGAAGCCCCGAATGTTGAGCTGAGGGTGCGAGGGCCTGTAAATCGCATGAAGGCACAGGAGGCATGGCTGTGGACTTCACGCCCTCAAGTTGACGGGGAAGTGCTGACCATTGTCAGCAGCGTGCGGCAGCTTGGAAGAGACCACCGTCATTCGGCGATGCTCGGCCGCTGCGCCGCATGTGGGCAGGAGCGATGTGGCCAAGCGGGATCACTCGCGGACGGGAAAGGACATGACGGAAGTGTCTGCAGAGGACTGGCGCCGCGTGAGCTGCAAGATCGCTACGCGATGATCTTTCAGGACCAGCGGCATGATGGACCTGACTCGGACCATCGGCGAGGCAGTCGGTTGAGTGCATCCAGACGCGCTGATGATATGGGCGTGAAGCGAGGCTGCTGCGCAGCTACGGATATGCTGGCGCGCATGCATCTCCAATCCTGCAGCAATGCCGCGAAGTGCCATCCGTTTGAACTGTCGGGCGGCATGCGCCAGCGCGGCGGTGCCGCCATGGCGATGTTCGCTCGCCAGCGCGCCTGCTCGCCGATGAGCCGACATCTGTACGATGTGACGGCACAGGCTGCCCAGGTCGTCAACGAGGATGAAGTGGATATGTGCCCAGCTAGATGGAACATCCATTGTGCTCATGAGACGCACAACCTCGGTGTGCCGCCAGCTCTATATGTCCGACCAGATCATGGTTATGCAGAGCGGCATGTGTCGTCGAGGCACGGCACCGCCGAAGATCATCGAGCACGCACGCAGGCGTATAGGAAACTCTGCGTGCCGTACACGTTAGACTGGAGGAGCGCTAGGACAACATCGGAGCGTGAGGTTATCCTGCGCACTCGATCCGCCGCGAAGCGCTGCTCTGGAGGGTGGTAAGGTACTGCCCGGCATGCGATGACGACAGTTCGTCCATCGGGAGATATTCTCGGCATCGTTGGTGAGGAGCGGCCAGTGGAAAGAGTCGCTGCGCGCGCACATTGATGCAGCATGTCATCCGCCAGTCGGAGGGACAAGATCTTCTTTAAAGACTAGGAGATCACCGGCCTACAAGGAGCGAGGATGCGCGCAATATGCAAGGCGCACATCGGATGTGGTGGTTCCAGGACCCTGACGACCTCGTTCAACCGAGATGAAGATCAAGACATCAGTCTGTGAAACCGCTTCGGAACTCGGTCTTCTCGAAGGCGAGTGCACGGGACAAGGCAGCGGGCGCCGCCTCGTCCAATGGATCTGCCGCGAGGGTTTGCGAGTCGCTACCCGCAGATGTGAGCGGTGCGGCGGGCAGCGGCAGCGTGTAAGCATCGCGCGTGCGCTTGCCTCGCCAGACCTGAGATTCTGGTCTGTGGCGGTGAGGCAGCAGGCGCACTCGATGTTTCCGTCAGGCGATCGTAGACTCCTTGTCCGTATTCAGCGCGGGCAGATCTGACGATTCTCTTTATCTGTCATGATCTCGCACTTGTCTCGCGTCTCTCTGCGCCCGCGTCGTCATTATGCTTCAGCAAGGTTGTGGGCTGGAGGGAAAGATCTCGCACAGGCGAAACATCCATGCACATAGAAACTGCTAAAGTCTGTAATTTACTCTCCTGCAAAGGAAAGGCACAGCGTATTATTCTCCCGGATATCAGAAATCACGCAGCAGTATTCAAAACAGTAAATATATAATACATGCCATAAAAGGCGGCGATTTTTCGCGGCGCACCTCAATTATTCTGTGCCATACACTGTGTATAAATATTGAATCACAGCACGAACACTTCTCAATTTTATCTTGCTGTCAATCTAAATGATGATATTGTGATGTGAGTTTTTTGTTATCCTCAACTTGACTTCTTCTTAGGAGAGATCTGGATTTATGTTTAATTTCCGTGAAGATGAGTAGATTCTTTGGCTTGTTCCTTGAGAGCGCAAAATACTTTTCAGCCACAGGTGCATTGAATCTGGAATGCAGTCTTGAAGATACCACACTTCACTGACTGCCAGGTGGAGAATCAATCCCGCATTGAACATGACAGATGCGATCAATGACCGCATCATAGACAAGTTAGATCTCACCTTTATCACCGATTGACCGCGAATATCTATGCTCTGGCTAATAATCATGGACGATGGTGTCGATCCTCTTGCAGGATACTGCAGCGATACGAAATATGCCGCATGGAGAGCCCGTATCAGGTGCAGTTAATCTGACAAACTGCTGCTGATTTCCGCCACGGAAGAGTTGTATGCGCCGTTCCTATCTGGAAAACATACGAAAAGATCGGGGTACAAATATTGGGTTGTGCGCCAGATCGAACGTTATGAAAGCGAAGGAGATCTCATCTATCGAAGCGGTCGCCTATCTGTTTCGTGGCAGGGAAGAGGATCCCATCAGGCTCATCCGATGGAAGGATGTATTAGAACAGTTGGAAGATACGCTGGATACTTGTAGACTCATTTGCGGATATCTTTGCGGGGAGTGTTAATGAAATATGCTGATTCCGACACTGATCTTCCTTGTCATACTCCCTTGCACTTGTATTTGATTTCGGTAACGGAGTTTCACCAGTTACATGGGTAGTCCTTCACCTCTGTTTCAACAGAGCAATTCATCCACATGCGATCATCCTTGGCGGCCGTCCTCAATTTCTTCCGGTGCCATGTACGGTACAGGGGTCATAGAGACCATTGGATCAGATGTTATCAAATCCACTCCGTTGGTGAACATATACTGATTGCGGCGCTTTTCGGCTCCATTATATGGAATATCATTACGCGGATCGGACTGCAATCAGCAGTTCCCACATGCACTCATTGGAGAAGTTGCAATCGGCGCTGTACTCACTTATCAGCCGCCGGAATGGATAAGGCCTAATTTTTACGGCATCGGTAAGATTATTCTCTCTCTGATTCTCTTCGCCGCTTGTAGGCATGGCACTGGGATGTGTCATTATGCTTCTCTTATTCCGTTGCTTTGGTCATTTCCGACCTACCGCAATCAAAAGCAGGAAGAAATTCAAGAAAATGCAGATTTAACTGCATGCCATTAGCACATTTTCCAGGTCAGACGATGCAAAATCCATGGGAATTCCGTTTAAGCCTCCTCGCTGGCGGATATAATGTGACGTTGCAGAGTAGAGCATACTGCGTCAAGCTGCTCGCGGGCGACTGCTATGGCTTATGGAACGCCATGTGGGCGGCTGGCGTATCATCAAGACGATCGGCGGAAGATAATTCAAGCTTCAGCCGATTTCCGGTTTGGCAGATCTAGATTCCTGTATCATATTCGGTGCAGCAACTCACCCACATCTACCCGTAAGTACAGCACATATATGATCTCCGGCTCCATCGCGGGGTTGGTGCAACTAAAAACGCATCATTGATTCGCTGGGTGTTGCTCGCCGAGATGGTCCCTGCGTAGGTGCGTGTAATTCCGCCCTGCTATCTTAGGGGCTGTACATATCTGATTTGGCTATCTTCTTTATCTAATGCATGCTTTAGAAATCCTGTAATAAAGGGGCTGATTTTTATATATAGGAAGAAGGAAGAGAGGGATTTTCTGGAAAAATTTGGCGTTTGCAATGGTCTCGAGGCACAGGGCATCCTATCAAATTAGGTGTAGTCGTGGTGAAATACAAGGATATTCCAGGCACTTATGCCGGATTACGGATACGATTGATTTCGTTAGTTGGACTCGTATGGGATGGAGTATCTAAAGCGTTCTGCTTTTCTCACCCAGTCGGCGGTAGATCATTTGAGAATGCGGGCTGTTAAAGTTTACGGTAAATAAGGGGCTCTACTGAAATGAGGCGTCCCAACGGGCCTGTTGATATTCATTTCATGCAGGAGTAGAGTCTAAGGGCCGGAGATGATCAGCGCCAGTCTTCCCATCATCAGGCAGAATTAATTACGTCAAGATGCCATTAGACTCGCCCAGAAACAGGACGCGTAGGAAAGGTGAAATCTGATCTCTGGCACCGCTTGTGATCATCAGCATATATACCTGCAGGAGGACATTGATTATCTATGGATCCAATACTTCATGGGAACAAAAGATTTGGGTCTATTGCGTTGGACCTTAAGATCGAACGGCATGCCCAGGTTTCTTCCCGGATGAAGAACGAATGGACGCATAAGAGAGCGTATCAATCAGCCCGAAGTTTGGTTCAATCCTACTTAGAATCAAAAGCATGGGCTGATATCTTAGAGTGCCACTTTATCTCAAGTTTGAATCGCCTCAATAAGAAAATGCATTGAGAGCTGATCCGTATCTCAAGGGTTGCAAGAGCACGCATTATCAGGTGCAGACCATGTTTCTGCACATAGAGAGCATATTCGGCTCATACTGGTGCAGGAACCTTCCTCATCGGAAGAAACTGCATAAAAGGCTTCAAGTTCAATTTGGCGTGTTAATGGACTTCCTTGATTATGATCTCTTTGGATTACTTCCTCAACCCGGAAGATCTCCACTGGATGAAAAGGACAATATGACTACTGGATCTCTGGAGCGCACTCGATACGAAGTTGTTAATCCGTGAAGTCAGCCTTTTGGCGGGGCTGAAAGTTCAGATTCGATACTCGCTATCTCAGGGATGAGAGAATGGAAGGAGGATACATTCCTCTCAATAATCAATAGCCGATCAACATTGAAGATTCATGGACTAAATGATGCCTAACGAATGACTTACGTATTAATAAATATAAAATATACATTGGCGCATGACGCGGCTAAATATTGATACACATAATAAGTTCCAACAACAGAGTTTGGATCTTGCGCATCTTATGCAGGTTATCAATTCCGTGGGGCAAGAGAGCACTCAGAGCATCCGTCTGGTAGCCAGATGTAGAGAGAGGAGGAGGATACATTTCTTTCCGTTTCAAAGGAGGATGCGGACGTTCTGCTTCGATTCATGGCTGATCTATGAAAATCGGTGTCTTATGCGACAGTACCACTACTTGGGGAGGATCAAGTGTGGGGAGGAAGGGGTATACGAAGCTCGTCCCAGATCCTGCGATTTCTCCATGCGTCGATCAGTCGAAATCAGCACTTGTTGATATTCAGAACAACTCCATCCTTTATTGCGTGATCGAAAGTCGAGCCTTCTTCGCATAAAAATGCTGTGGCTCCATCAATAGAGTCACAGCGATTTCTGGAGTAGTCTACAGATTGCTACTAACACTAAAGCAGTGATCAGCGCTGTGCTTTCTGGAAGAACGCTCTGCAACCTGCGGGAAAGGTGCATAGGAGAGTCATCCTCATCAGGACGGGTTAAGATGGCCCTTATTCTGAGGTTTCCCACTCCTTTTAAAGCTCTGCACACGACGTCGTTGGCTTCGCAGCCTCCAATGGAGCGAGTCTCATCAATATCTCCCCCAGGCGCGATACCAAGTGTATCCCAGGTCAGAGCACAGATCTGATCTCAGCAGGGTTCTGCCGAACTTGCCGCGTGCGAGATCGTCATGAACTCAGTCGGCGCATCTTGTATGGCGCTCACCGGTCGCTGGCATTTGAAGGTTGCCATCGTACCGACAATCTGCGAGGACTGGCCTTAACGAGGAGGGACCAGCCGACATGTCCACTTGCACGCGCGGCATGTCGTCAGCAGATCCTGATAGCTTGTCCTCCCTTACCGGCCTGTAGGGCTGGTGCGCAGGTTGGGAGAGCGTCACGCCGGAGATCTGGAAGTCACAGCACATTCGGATTCACGTCGAGTGGCCCTTGAGGTTAAAATCGTCTTGGGTGAGAATCCTGCTTGACAAAATCTTCGATTGGCGTCATCGCCTGACGGTCAAAACTCTGTATCGCGCTCCTCGCCTTCAAAAGCATTACCACCATCGTCTCTGTACACAGGCGCGAGGTGTCACTGGAGAGGGTAGGTACTGTCTCAGTGATATCGACTGCCTGCGCTCGATCGCTTTCAATTCTGGGTTGCATGGGCGAAAGATCCGGTGCAGTGCGTATGGCAGAAGTCAGTAGGTCTTTACCACGCGTATGAGCTTCTTGACAAGATCCTCTGCCACTACGGCTTCAGAGGCCCGGCATATGCTTGAGTACAAGACTGGGACATGACGGCCGATCTCTCGAGTTCGACAGCCAGCTCGGCAGCTCTGTTTCAGTAGCGAGACAGGAGCTGATCCCAGTATAGACCAGACGAGCCTTAGACACTGCAGCTTCTCAGGACGCTTGGGCGCCGCGTCAATCGCAACTTTGAGGTTGCAGATGTCATTGAGGCATCACCAAAGCTGCGGAATACACCAATGCCGCGCTCCGTTACCTTCTGGACGAACTTTTCCGGCATTCGTGATGTGGTTATAACCAAGCAGGTTCTGCAGCCACGGAGAAGCATCTGGATCGGTTTTGAGATTCTTCTTCATCTCCGAGCGCTCCCACGGGTCTCATCAAGGCTGCGCGGGCACTATCAAGCAGCCAGCACCACCCCATGCTTCCAGCTAGAAGGGGTGCCAAGCCAATGGCATCTCAGTGCACTGGGCTGCAGGACGCATGTCGAAATTCCTCCATGCGGGTTGCCACAGCAGTGACTGGTGACGCATCCGAGAGGACAGTCTGCGATTTTGGCGGATTCTTTGCTCGAGAGCACTCCTCCTTGATTCAGTAAATTATAATCAAAATTATAACCCAATATCTAAATTATAGAATCAAATTGCGTTATTGTTGTCAATGACATGGTAGCAAAAATTCCACATATGGGCAATCGTTTCCCGTTAAATTTTACTCTCCAACTATCCACCAGTACCGTACTGAGATGGGTTGGAGAAGAGGCATCAATCTAACTAAAACTGCATATCAGGACGCATTCCGGTTTTTCCGTCGGAATTTATGATAGCATGCCGCCGTTGTGTCATGCTTCGATTCTTCAAGCAAACCGATCCTCCGTGTCATATTGTGATAAGCCAACAAGACCAAACAGTGATACCAGAGATCACCCATTTCGCAAAGCACATCTTCACGAATGTTGTTTTTGGATGCGATGATGGTCTCTGCTGTTTCCTTCGCCAAGTTTTTCAGGATCTTGTCTTGCCCTTTATCGAGAGATGGTTTTGTATAAGAGCCTTCAACCCGGATGCAGCCGGCGTCTGAATCACTAGATAGAGATCGGATAGAATCTCCGCAGCGGCATATCATCGTTTTGCATCAGCAGGGAACAATGCTGCTTTCACTGGCACGATAGAGTTTCCGCCCGCTAAAGCACAGGCCACGATCCGGTATGACAGACACGCCGGTCTGTTTGACACAGAAGAAAGCGTATCACCATCGCAGTCGTATGAGAGTTCCTGAACACGCTGCACATTTCCGATGTTTCTCCTTTTTCCACAGCTTCTTCGGCTGCGGCTGTAATACCACGCAGCCCCGGTTTCAATCGTTTTTCAGAGGCTTCGCGGTTCATATACGCGAGCGCAGAACTGATTATTTTCTTCCTGAACAACGGCACAGGTACAAGTCCCTGCGCATCAAATTGAATCATAGAAAGATCAGCATTCATCAGAATCGAGACCTCCAGACCACGTGATTTTAGATATGTTTTCACTTCTTTGATCGACAGATCACCAGCAATGAAATAAAGGACGCCGCGAGCACAGCATCCGCTTTTCCCTCAGCAAGTACATCATAGAAATGCTCCAACTTGCCGGCCCCTCCGGAAGCGATTGCAGGGACGTTGACACTTTCTGACACAGCGCGGGTAAGCGCAATATCATAACCGTTTTCATTTCCATCAGCGTCCCATACTGGTTAGTAAGAATTTCGCCGGCACCGAGCATAACAGCATCCTTGCACGAGATACAGTCCAATCCCGTAGGTATTCGTCCCCCGTTCATATAGACTTCCCACGAATTCTCCCCATTGCGTCTGGCATCGATGGCAATGACAATACATTGCCTTCCGAAACGCATTGCTCCTTCCCGGATAATCTCAGGATTTTTGATTGCGGCCGTGTTCACAGAAATTTATCTGCCTGCATTCAACACTACGCTGCATATCTTCCGTGCTTCGAATACCGCCTCCAACCGTCAATGGAATAAATACTTTTGAGGGCACAGTCGGATACAACGTCTACCATTGTATTTCGCTCTTCATTGGATGCCGTGATATCCAGAAATACAAAGCTCGTCTGCCCGTTCTTTGTCATAGCGCTCGGCTAAATCACCGGGATTTCCTGCATCTCTTAATCCGACGAAATTTGTCCCCTTGACGACACGCCCGTCTTTTGACATCAAGGCAAGGAATAATACGTTTTGCAAATGTTTTTCAAGATGGAACTCCCCCTTTTAAGATGAATTCATCTTAGCGAGCGCTGCAGTGCCTCGGATAAAGAAAGCATCCCTTCATAGATGGATTTTTCCGGCAATCACACCGATGATTCCATCTGCTTCCCCGTTCTTTCAGTGCGTGAATGTCCTCCAGCGATCGCACTCCCCGGAGCAATGGCACGGACGCCGGATTCAATGCCAGTTTAGCGGTTGCTTCTACATTGACACCGGAGAGGTTCCATCCCGCGCTATATCGGTATATATGATGGTTTCCAATCCATACGAGGAGAGCTCCTTCGCTAGAGCAATGACGAAATACCGCCCGATATTCCCCATCCATCTATTGCCGCGATCCATCCTTGGCGTCCAATTCCGACAGCGATGCGCTCTCCATAACGTTGGCAGGCTTCGCCGAGCGAGGCTGCGATTCTGGACAGCAGCAGAGCCTAGGATCACGCAGGATACACCAAGAGTCAATGTGCTTTCTATAGCTTCGAGCGTACGTATTCCACCGCCGACCTCGATCGGAATGTGGATATTGCTGAGAATGTTCTTTATCGCGACACCATTGCATGGTTTTCCCGCAAGTGCTCCATCAAGGTCAACTACATGCAGGAATTCAGCCCCTTCTCGTTCCCAGCGGAGAGCGGCTTCCTCCGGCGCGTTGCTGTATACTGTTTCCTGTGCAAAATCTCCCTTGTACAGACGGACACTTTCCCATTGCGCAAATCAGATTGCAGGAAGAACAATCATACACTTACCTCCAATCCGTGACGGATAAAGTTATGAATGATGCGCGTCGATATCCCCAGACTTTTCGGGATGGAATTGTGTTGCCATAATATTTCCTGCGGATATGGATGCTGTAATCTTCTCGCCGTAGAAACATGTCGATGAAATGACGGATACATCATCAGGGAATCGCGTGATAGCTGTGCACAAAGTCACATAGGGAATACGGAAACCCACGGAACAGTCCGGTCTCTCTGTGATGTTCCGAAATCACAGTGCGTCCCATCCCATATGTGGAATCTTTTCATGCGGTGCGGATATTTTTGTGCACATGGCCACGCAGTGAATTAAAGCCCTTCTACGCCGGAGGATTCATCACTGCCCTCGAAGAGAATTTTGAAGCCCGACACAGATACCAGCGAGCGGAACCTCGTGCGCAATGCTCTCTTTGATTGCAGGAATCAGTCCGGATGCTTTTGGCTGCTCTCATGCAGTCCCCGAACGCTCCACGCCTGGAGTACAACTTGATCCGCCAGAGAGGATGTCTTCACTTCGAGAGCTGACACGTACTGTCTGCCCCAATGCGGCAAATGCTTTTTCAACACTGAATAAATTTCCCGCACCGTAGTTTATTATCGTAATCATAATGAACCCCTCACAGAAGTCCCTTAGTCGATGGGATGGCATCCCCAATCGCCCATCTTTTTCTGCGGCAATCCGAAGGGCGTGTGCAAGCGCCTGAATACAACCTCTACCTTATGATGCGAGTTCGTTCCATAGAGAATCTTCACATGCAGTGTGATCCCAGCATGCACGGCAAAGGCACGAAGAAACTCCTCCGTCAGCTCTGTATCATAGGAGCCGATCATTGGCGCCATGGGAAAATCCCCGGGATCATAGACGAAATGCGCGTCCGCTGATATCCAGTGCTACAAAGGCAAGGGTCTCGTCCATCGGAAGATAGAAAGAGCCATACCGCGTTATGCCGCGTTTATCACCAAGAGCAGCATGCAAAATGCCTGCCCCAGCGTAATGCCGATATCCTCAATGGAGTGATGTCCATCGACTCGGTATCCCCATCGCATTTCACACGGAGATCAAACTGCCCATGCGCAGAAAAAGTGTCAGCATGTGGTCGAAGAAGCCAATACCGGTGAAATCTCGATATTCCCGTGCCGTCCAAACCAATGGAGACAGAGACATCTGTTTCTCCTGTTTTCTGTGTGTTTTGCACAGCGCTTATTCATGGATGTTCCTCCACAAAAGACTTCATGACGCAATAGAGCATGCATCATTTCATCCAGACGACCGATGGAAATGCGCGCATATTTTTCGAGCTGCGTAGTCTTACCAAAAACTCTACGTACGCCGATCACAGCTTTGATAAACGCTTTGTTTTAGCGCGTCTGCGTGAGGATAATGAATCAGAATGAAATTTGCATGAGATGGATGGACCGTTACAGAGTTGAGTTGTCTATACTTTTTCCTGCATACGCTCACGTTCCGCACAGATCATTTTGAATCTGCGGCTCAAACTCCGAAGCGCATTTGAGACGGTATCTGCCGCGACCAGTGACAGAACATTGATATGATACGGCATATGGGTCTTTTCCACCATCACAATGACATCCCGTGATGTGCCCAGCATGTAACCGACACGACACGAGGCGAAGTGCATATGCGCTTTGAGAAGGTACGTGCAATCATGATATGTGGATATTTTTCAGCAGCGGAAGGGACGTATTTCCACTAAAACTCAACGTACGCTTCATCAATCAGAAAGGCACACGGATATTCTCTGCGATACATTCAATATCTTCCGCTGTCAATACCTGCCCCGTCGGATTGTTCGGGTTGCAGATTACTGCAAGGGAGGCATCGCTTTGATTGACCGTACTGGATGAAGGCCTCTACATCCAGTGTATAATCCTCGTTCAACAGAACGGGAACGGCGGAAGCATCTGCCACGGCAGCATAGATTCCGTACATGGAAAATGACGGGGTTGGATAAACGATCTTGTGTCTATCATCACCGCCAAAGGCGTAAAAATACTTTCTCTATGATCTCGCTTGAACCATTTCCAGTGATGACGTTCTTTACGATACCCATACGCTTCCCCGATCTGCTCACAGAGGAGATCACTTATTCTTCGTTGGGATAGCGTGAAAATGCTACGCGTGACAGGCGCGTCAGGACCCGTTCCTCTACCAAAGGGGAAGTCCGATGTTGATTCGTTGGCATTCACCTTGATGTGCCAATCCTGTTCACTTGTATCATAGTGCGGCATCAACGCCAATCCATCACGATAGTTCAGCATATTCTCCCCTCCTCATCCGAATTGCGCGCATGTGCCTCGAGCCCTTCTGTTTCGGCAAGACAAATGATATCATCGCTGACATCCTCAAAGGGCTTTCTGCGTATAGGATATGATGCTTGTACGTTTTCATGAAGGTCTCTACATTCAGAACAGAATAGAATCGCGCGGTCCCTCCCGTCGGCAGAACATGATTCGGTCCTGCGAAATAGTCTGAGCGGCTCCGGAGAATATTCTCCGATAAAGATAGCTCCAGACATCTAATCCTGGGAAGTGTATGGAACGGATCTCTGAGGAGCAGCTCAATGTGCTCAGGTCCAGATACATTCGCAAGATGAATCGCCTGCTCCATATTCTCTGTTACGATAATACGTCAGTTGGCTTCCAGAGATGCACTTGCGATATCCTTGCGCGGAAGTGTTTCCATCTGGCGCGCACCTCATTCATGGATCGCTCCGCCAACGATTTGTCATCTGTGATGAGAGATGCTCGATGCAAAGAGGGTCATGTTCTGCCTGACTGAGACAAATCTGCAGCTATATATGAAGGGGACGCACTATCATCCGCCAGAATCAAAAATTTCGCTTGGTCCGCGAGCATATCAATATCGACGTGACCGTATACTTCCTTCTTTGCAAGTGTCACAAAAAAGATTCCCGGGTCCCGTGATCTTATCGACACGGGAACACATTCTGTCCCATAAGCCATCGCAGCGATTGCCTGTCACCGCCCATTTTGAATATCTTATAGAATACCGAGAAAGCGAGCGGCAACAAGAACGTATGGGTTGACCGCGCCATCCTTGGTTGGAACAGACATAATGATCTCTCCAACACCTGCAACAAGAGCGGGAATCGCATTCGCAGAACCGACGAAGGGTATGACGCTGTTCCTCGGGACATAGATACCGACACGAGCGAGTGGAAGAATCACCTGCCCGAGGATCGAACCGTGTGCGCGGTGGGTCATCCACGCACGAGGCTTTGCTCCTCATGATAGGAGAAGATATTGTCAGCTGCCTTTTTGAGCGAGGCGACAACGCCCAGGTCAGCCTTGCGCTCAGCTTCACAAAATTCCTTCTCCGACACCATCAAAGCTGTCCGGTGTCAGATCAACACGATCCAGTAATTTGGTGTAGTGAAAGAGTGCCTCATCTCCCTTGTCCCGCACATCTCGAACAATGCGATGAACAAGCGCCGTCGGCGAAAGATCCTCCCGAAGATTTTCATATTGCTCTGTCGTATACGGTCACTAAGCGTCAGCTCATCAAACGCCTTCTTTTTGAGCAGATCTTCGGCGGCACCTATGCCAATATCTGCAACAGAAACAATATTCATCGGACTTCCCCGCTTTCTAAAACTTGTTTCAGATCGTTGACAATGTTATAAATACGATCAAACTTTAGCTTAAAGCTCACGCGATTGGCAATGAGACGGGCACTGACATCCATAATGTGTACGACTTCTTCCAGTCGTTCTCTGCGAGTGTGGTTCCGGTCTCCACAATATCTACAATACTCTCAGAAAGCCCCACAATCGGCCCCAATTCAATTGATCCGTTCAGCTTGATATACTCCATCTGCATTCCCTGCTCGCAAAAGAATTGCTCCGCAATATGTGGATACTTCGTTGCCACTCGCGTGTAGTGCATAATCGGTGAGATGTGCACGTTTCTCCTCATGCCTGCACAGCCATCATGAGCCGACATTTTTCCGAACCCGAGATCAAGCAGCTCATAGACATCCTGCTCAGATTCCAGCAGCACATCCTTACCGATGATACCGATATCTGCTGCGCCAGCCTCCACGTATATGTAGGCACGTCCGATGTTTTTGTGATGATGAATTGAACCTTGATGCGCATCATTTGAAATGACAAGTTTACGAGATTTCTCACTGAGATTGTCTGCTGTGATTCCAATTTTCTGAAATAAATGTGCGGACAGAGAGACAGTTTTCCTTTTGGCAAGGCGATTGTCAAATAATCAGCAGCATATTTTTCCATATAATCCCCTCTTATCCTTTAGTCAATTAAAGAACTAATATAATCGTATACTACCACGTTGGAGATAATAGGTCAACCAATCAAAAGATTTTTACCTCTTATCGCGAATACTCTGTAAGTATATAGAAAATTCATCCATACAAAAAGGTCGCAGATGGCACTTCAAATATTATCATTTTGTAAGACTGAGCGATAAACAAATGAATCTCATCCATCAAAGCTATCCGCATTGTCAATGCAGATGTATACGTCCATCGGAAGTCGGTGACGTTCTTTCCGAGTAGATATTCTGTTGGGTATGACGCGCAAATGGACACTGGAAGTATCTTTCCCCAAATGCCGCGCCTCAATGGATCCATACGTATAGTGCGGGCGTTGAAAAACTTCTGTCGAACGTGACGTTCTCCCAGTCCGATATACTGCTGACAAATTCGCGCGGCATTCATGGCATCCCCATGGCTGAACATGTGCTTGGGACAATGCTTGCGTCCGGCAGGTGTCTCATCGAGGCATGGGAAAATCAAAAAGGCACATACATGGAAGCGTTTGACGGAGCCGGACGAACTGTTCGGAAAGACTGCAGACCATCATCGGCTGGGCGGTATCGGCAGAGAGATTGCGAAACATCTCAAAAATATGGGAATGCGCGTTGTTGCAGTAAAGCAAACAACATCTACCGAGCCGTTTGTCGATCAGTTATTTACGATAGATCATCTGCCAGCGGCACTGTCCTGTGCGAACTACATAATCGTTACGCTCCCCTTGACACCGCAGACCAAAAAATTATTTAACAGCAAAACATTTGACATGATGAAAGAAAATGCATTCTTCATCAATGTATCCAGGGGCGATGTCGTCGAAGAAGCCGACTTGGTGGAGCTCTCGACGAAAGCGCATCACGAGGCCTCCTTGATGTTTTCACGACCGAGCCGCTCCCCGAGGATTCTCCGTTGTGGGATGTGCCGAATTTGTTTATCACACCGCACCACTCGGCAATATCCCCCATGTATTTGGATCGATCCCTCAAAATCTTTCGCAACAACTTACAGATCTTCCCGCAATGCATTGGGATGCTCAATGTAGTGGACAAGCAGCGCGGTTACTGAGCTGCACATACTCAATTCCATGCCATCCGCCTGTTTTATATGGACAGCACCAGAGAATCCTCTGGTGCTGCTTTTTATGATGATATTGAATGATTTCCGCTTCTTTCACAGCGCCGATTGCACGCAATTTATCTGCACCGATATACGGATGACTGGCGTAGACGTATAGCGCCATTCCGATTCTACCACGAATACGCCGTGAATCTTTCGCGCGGGTGAAATAAGGGATAACGGATGGAACAAATCGATATAGGAGAACGGCGAGCACCTTTCCCCAGATATCAGCCGTCCCTTTTGTACGTCCAATATCATGGAGCAATGCCGCAGCGCGTGAGCAGGAGATACTCAGCCGTATCTGTGCGTCCATGTTCTGTATAGAGTTCTTGTGCCGTAAATTGCGACACGAAAGGCATGATACTGATCTGCCGCATGCATATCATAGAAAAGCTTTTTGCTCCGCAGAGCTAAGATACGACCGCACAAAGTTATGTCCTCTCGCATCAAGTCGCCCAAATAGAGCACGTATAAACTGATGAATTCGCTGTCTCATCAAAATACTCTAACAATTCATATCCCCGTGCCGCGCAGGATTGTTCAGCACATGCAGGACTGCCCCTTCATCCCAAGTTCCGCAACCTTGCCCTCCCGACGGAGCTCTGTCGCTCGTTGGATCGCCTGATCAACGCAAGCATCTGCACTAGCCAATATACCATCTTTAGAGGAAGGCAGAACCTGTCCTCCTTGGCGGGAAAGTGCAAGCAAGATTCTCTCCACACCGAGAGCAAACCCGTTGCCGGCATTGGATGTCCATATTCTGTCAAAAAGATGATCATAACGACCGCCACCGCATAACGGCAAATCCCAATCCGATTGAATAGCCCTCAAAAACCATTCCTGCATAGTAGTTAAAAATCCCGAGGTGTACCAAGATCAAAGCGAACATAATCCTCATAACCGTATGACTGGATCAGCGCATAAATTGCGGCAAGATTGTCAACAGCAGATCGGCTCTGTGTATTGAGCGGAAGATCATAGAGATATTTCAGCAGGTCTTTTCTTCCATTCAGTAGCGGAAGGCCTTTTAGAGTCTCTTTGTCCTTCGTCGAAAGCGGCAAGGCATCAATCAAGCGGTTTAGAATGACAATATCGCGACGTTCGATCGCAGACTTGATCGCTCGTCGCTGTTCCTTCCCGACTTCATAATAGTCCAACATTCCATCAGGAAATTAACCTGACCCATGTGAATTTGAAAATCTTTGATTCCCGACATGTCAAGATGGACTCGATGGCCAAAGCAATAATTTCAGCGTCTGAGGCAGGTGTATCGCTCCCCATCAGCTCTACTCCCGCTTGATGGAATTCACTTGACGCCCCATCTGCGTTTGCTCCACACGAAAATACGTTGCCCAAATAGGACAATTTCAAAAGGAGTGGGCGCATTCTTCAGCCGGCTGCTGACCAGTCTTGCAATCGGCGTTGTCATTTCGTTGCCGGAGAGCAAAGGAAAGCTGTTCTGATTCCCCAACAGCATAAAGGAGAATTCTCCTCCCGATATGCGCGGTGCCAATGTTTCCAGATGTTCGATGGTAGGCGTGACAACCTCATCATATCCCCACAGCCGAAACAGACCAGACAGGGTTATTTTTCCACGTGTCGCATTTCTGCTGCATCTTCGGGCAGGAGATCCCGTGTTCCGTACGGTGTTTCCAAAATAAGTTTTTCAGATTTCATCGAAGGTTCTCCTTATCAATCAACGGTTCAGAAACTCCCCTTTTCAAGCACAAGCGTATATCCGTCTGCACCGTAATTCAGACATCGTTTGACACGGCTGATGGTCGCAGTACTAGCCCCGGTATGTGCCACAATATCATCATACGTAGCTTCCGGCATACAGACATACGTGCAACATCAAGACGCTGTGCCATTGCACGAAGTTCTCGATCGTACAGACATCTTCAAAGAATTGGTAGCACTCCTCCATGGTATCCAGCGAAAGGATGGCACGACACAGTTGATCGGTTAGATCACTCTCAATTTCTTTTGATTTACCATTACAGATCCCTCCTTATGAATACTCCGACTCATTTGCTTATTTGCTCACAGTATAGCACACGAATCAAGCATACGAAAAGTTGAGACAACGATCCCCGTATCAATCAAGAAGAGAAATGGCACAACTCCGTTCCATCCCATGTTGTTTGATCGGATTGAACGGAGATACGAACCATCTTTTTCCTCATTGTTTTCCGTGTGTCAGTGCCAACGATCTCTCTACCGTCCCCTGCTCAGGAAAAACCGTTCAGCTCATATTGAACAAATTGTCCCGGATAAATGCGATCTGCAAACCTCGCTCGGTATTTCCGCCTCGATCCGACAGTTATCCATAGTATGCAAAGAGAATATCGTCCCCGCTCTCAATACGATCTCCTTCTTTTACAAAAATCTGTGACACCGTACCTTCGCGCACGGCAAAGAGCCCTGTCGTTCCTGTATGGTCACGCGCTTTTTGCAAGGAGGTCCTCCGCTTTCTTCAGCTGCTCCTCTGCCGCCCGTATTGCGACAGGGTTTGGTACTCCTGCACTTTGTCCCCTGCCCGCAGTCAGTGCATTTTTCCTGCCTCGTATGCCGCAATGGCTTCATTCCTTTTTGCCGCACTAACTGCCCCTATCTCATATAGCTCATTCATGCGCTCCATGCGCACACGTGCAGTTTCTACAGCCTCTGTTGATGCGTGGATATTCTGCGCCCACTGCTCCATATCGGATTTGTTCGATGTTCTTTTGTGCGAGTTCCACATTTTCAGGTGCTCAAGTTCCTCGTCTGAGAATACGTTCTGTACTGTGACAAGGAGTTCCTGCACAATAGATGCACCTTCCTCTGTATGTATTTCTTGAACAATCATTGGGTTTGCCGCCCTGTAATATGCTTTTGCTCGTAGACAAGACGCGCATTTGAAATTGTAAAATGATCCGATTGCCTCATCCCATACAGCATGAAAGACAGAAACAACAAACAGAAAAATGGTGAGAAACAGATATGTTCTCCTTTTTAGAGCTTGGTAATGTCGTTTCCATAGCAGCCTCTAAAAATATGGCTGTCAGCAAGTGACAGCCACAAAACAAATGCATAATATTAGGGAAGCACTCGATAAATTCAGCCGCGCCGTCTTAGTGCATCTTTTTCCTCGCACTTTCGTCGGCAAATCTTCCACATAGCTCTTGCTATGCGTCTGGTTTGCCTCCTTGTTCCGGACGAAAACTACGCCAATCTGAAGATCTATTTTATCAACCATCCCTTAGACAGATGTCTGCTGGACGTACGATCGCCAACTGCTTCTTCAGTGCCTGCGGGAGTTGTTCCGGATCCTGTGCCGCCGGCCTGGGCCATATCAGGGGCGTCCACCACCACCGCCGTCGACGGTTTTTGCTGCCGCTTGATGATATTGCCCGCATGTGCGCCCAGCTTCACTGCTGCCTGATCCGCCTTGACCACCAGACTGACCTTATCGTCAATAACAGCACCGAGAACCACAATCCCGCAATCCAGCTTCTACAGGTAAGATCCGCGATGTTGCGAAGTTCATCCATGGAGTCGACATTGGCTTTTCCCACAACCACATGGAACTTTCCAATCTCTTGGACACTCATAAGAAGCTTCTGTGCATCCGCCTGATCACGGAACTCAGCAAAATCTGCACACTGCTCCTGCATCAGACTTTCTCTCGCTCATGAACTTATCAATTTGTGCAACAGCTCCTCGATCTCGTCTTTTAGTTTTATGCGAGAGTTCCTGCACGGTCCGTGCCATTTCTGTCGCATGTAAGCACACGCAGCACGGCCGGTAATCGCCTCGATGCGGCGCACACCGGCCGCAACGCCCGATTCACTGACAATCTTGAACAGGCCAATCTGTCCCTGTAGTTGGTCACATGAGAGCCGCCGCAGAGCTCGATGCTGAAGTTCGGGATACGAACGACACGGACCATATCGCCGTACTTCTCTCCGAAGAGAGCTATCGCGCCAAGTGCCTTTGCCTCATCAATCGCCATCGTGGAGATATGGAGGTCAATCGAGCGAAGTATCTCTTCATTGACAAGCTCTTCGACATCGCGAAGCTGTTGCTCGCTCACAGGTTCAAAGTTTGTGAAATCAAAGCGAAGTCGTTCCGGGGTAACAAAGTGAGCCCGCCTGCTGTACATGATCGCCGACCACGCTGAAGTGCCGCCTGCAAGAGGTGGGTCGCCGTATGGTTTCGCGCAGATGATAGTTTTTCGTTGTATCAAGGCAGATTTCCACGGAATCACCGCGTTGGATCTGTCCTTCCTCGACGTACGCCACATGATAGATCGTTCCATCTGGCAGACGCTTCGTGTTGCTAACGGTGATATATCCCAGATCACTGCGCATGAACACCTCGTCCCTCGACCTGTCCGCCGCCTTCTGCGTGGAATGGCGTCGTGCTCAGAATGATTCCGGCACTCTCTCCATCACGGAGCGAGTCGACGAGTTCTCCTCACGCCAGATTGCGACAACGGTCGCGTTTTCGTTGCCGCCGCATCCTCGACGAGCTTTCGGCATCTATTCCCGAGGATCGGGAACAGATACCGCCTGATTTTCTGCACGTACGCTTGCACGCGCATGCGCTGCTTTCTCCATCTCCCGCTGAAAGCCCTCACCATCCAAGGTGATTCCATTTTCGTGGAGAATCTCCTCCGTCGAGCTCACGCGGAATCCATGCATGTCATAGAGTTTGAAACCGACTTCGCCGGGGAGAACAGTCTCATTGGCAGACTTCGGTCGCGCAACTTCATCATTCAGAAGTTCGATGCCCTGTGCCAGTGTGGACGCGAAACGATCCTCCTCCACGCGGATCACACGCTTGATATAGTCCTGTTTTGCGAGGAGCTCGCCAAAATCCTTTGCATCACGGAAAATCTCACAACAGCATCCACTGCACCGTCAAGAACGGCTTTGTTATCCCAAGCATGCGCCCATGGCGAATTGCACGACGGAGCGTACGGCGCGGGAACATATCCACGTCCCTTCATTCGACGGAAGAATGCCATCCATAATCATGATGGCGACGGAGCGCGCATGGTCTGCAATAACCTTGAGTGAAATGTCTTTTTCGGATCTGTGCCGTATGGCACATCCGATACTTTGACATATACGCAATAATCGGATGAGAAGATCTGTCTCAAAGTTTGTTTTCTTGTCTACTGCACAACGGAGGCAAGGCGCTCCAATCCACAGCCTGTATCAATATTTTTGTGTGCGAGGAGAGTTGTACTCTCCTGCCTCCGTACGATCATACTGGGTAAAGACAAGATTCCATATCTCAGAAAGCGGTCACAGTCGCCAACCCGCACGTCGGTTCACCACAACCGCGTTCCTCACCAAGATCGATGTAGATCTCGGAATCCGGCCCACAGGGACCTGGACCAATTTCCCAGAAGTTATCCTCCAATGCAACAATATGATCCGGCGACACATCAGTCTGTTCCAACCATATTGCGCGGGCCTCATCATCCTCCGGATAGATGGAAACCCAGAGCTTTTCTTTTGGAAGTTCGACGACTTCCGTCAAGAATTCTATGCCCACGGAATCGCCTCCCTCTTTAAAAAATAATCGCCAAAGGAGAAGTTTCCAAGCATCTCAAAGAAGGTCTGATGACGCGCCGTACGTCCGACATTCTCGATGTCTCCGGTACGAACCGAACGCTGACAGGTAACAATACGGTTTCTGGGAGGCTTCATCTTTCCTGTAAAAAGGCTTCAACGGTGCCATACCCGCACCAATCAAAAGAAGCGTAGGATCATTTTTCCGGCACAAAGGGAGTAACTGGGCAAACGAAGGTGCCCTCTGCGAAAAACTGCAAATATGCTTCCCGCAGTTCGTTTCGGTCATATACTTCAACGTAATCGCCCTCCTAATACCATATTTGCAAAGAACTTGAGTGTGCGTAAGTATAGCATAAAAATCATAGAAAAATATAGGGAATCCGGCATTGTCAATGCGGTATACATGCATCTGTATTATGTACTACATGATACTTTTTACCAGTTCCTTTTGCCTGCTCTCCGTCATCAAGATCTCGCGCGGCTTACTTGCCGCCGGCGCTGATCCGATGATGCGCAGCTCCTCCATCGTGTCGACCAATCGATGCTGCTCTTGCATAGCCACACCCAATCTACGCTGAATGTTGGATGAGGATGCCTGCCCTGTAGACATGACAAGCTCAACCGCATCCGGGAGAAGCTGATCCTGCTGATCTGAACGCCATCATCCTCCGCGCTGTCATTTCTCGTCGCTTCGCTCTCCATGAAGTCAATGAGTTCCTCATTCTCATTGATCTCCTGGCCTTGTGCGCGAATCATAGTCCAGAAGCATTTCAACTTCGTCACTGATAAACGCCCCTGCACGCGAATAGGTTTGCCGCTCCCCTGCGGGAGAACAGCATATCGCCCTTTCCCAAAGCAATGTCTCCGCTCCGCCGCGATCCAAGATTGTGCGTGAATCTACCTGAGACGAGACGGCAGGGAGATTCGGGACGGAAGGTTCGCCTTGATGATACCCGTGATAACATTGACCGATGGTCTCTGTGTCGCGAGAATCATGTGGATTCCTGCGCACGCGCTTTTTGCAGAATTCTGCAGATTGCATCCTCCACATCTCGTGGTGAAACCATCATAAGATCAGCCAGCTCATCAATCACAATGATAATGAACGGATCTTCTCCTCCGGATAGCGGCGATTAAACGTCTTGATGTCGCGAACTCCGCGAGTTGCAAAGATCGAATAGCGTTTTTCCATCTCCTGTACGGCCCAATTCAAGACGGAGGATGCTGTTTCTTTGGGATCGGTCACGACGGGGGACCATGAGATGTGGAATCCCATTGTAATTAGAGAGCTCCACCATCTTGGGATCAATCAGAATGAACTTCACTTCATCCGGTGTCGCTTTGAACAGAATACTTGATATGAGCGTGTTGATACACACGGATTTACCGGATCCGGTTGCACCAGCGACTAAAAGATGCGGCATCTTCCCGATATCCGCGAAAATTGCATGACCGCTGATGTCCATGCCAAGACCTACTGTGAGTTTTGGAAGTGGCTTCCGAAACGCAGGACTCTCCAATACCTCTCGAAGCTGAACATCCTCCAGCGTACGGTTCGGAATCTCAATACCAATTGCCGCCTTGCCGGGAACCGGTTCGATGCGTACCGAGGAGGTTGCCATCTGCAGAGCAATGTCCTCCGCAAGATCTCGTAATCTTGCTCACTTTCACCGGGAGCAGGTTCCAGATCATAACGCGTGACTGCAGGACCATGACAGGTGCTGACAACCTTCGCATTTACATGAAAACTTTCGAGTGTCTGTTGTAAAATCCGCGCATTATCCTTGATTTCCTGCGCAAGCTATCTCGTTCCTTTTCTTGATATGCTTGGAAAGAATCTGTGTGACTTTTGGGAAGTTCGTACGGATGCTGCCCGTTCTCGTCCACAGCAGACACAGATGGAGCTGTGGGTGCTGAGTAAGAAGATATCTCCGTTTCTGCTGCCGAAACGACTACGGGAGGAAGAACATCTTGAATATCGTCCGTCACGTCCCCTATTGCGGGCGGATCAATCATCGCAGACTCTTCTGCAATACCTTCCTCCTGCATGGAAGGTAGTGTCTGTCTGTATCTCTTCCCTTCGTCCACCGTCAATCTCATCATAGTCTCGTGGAATAGAAATAACTTCCTCCGCCTGAGTAAGTATCGGCTCTTTCAGCACGATAGGACACTCCAATTCCTCGGAGGCAGACGCGATATGTTCTGCCTTGTCCAAAGACGGCTCTTCTGGTTCACGCATTGGGACTTCCAAATTTTTGCAATATCAACGGACGCGATTGGTTCATCTTCCTCCAAAAACATCGGATCGTTTGCCTGATTGTACGGAGTTGCCGAAAAGTGTATGATGAACAATCGCTGCTGTTTTTGTTTCAACTTTTTCTGCCGCAACACTTACTTTGTCGTACGTTGTACTGATAACAGCCCCTGCAGCAGTTGCCCTTTTTCGCCTGTTCTTTTGTCTTCATATGCCGGAGGCAAGCGACCATGTTGTCGCCAAGAGTACAGACCCCACGATGATGGTGCTCAGCAAAATGATCGCACCGTCCACCCTCAAAACAAGTACGCAATATGAGGAAAGCCTCCGCTGACCAATCCTCCGCCGTCTGCGAGATTCTGCGGAAGGATTTCCTCATCAATGGGCACTACAAAATGATGCCATACGGCAAGAAGTGCAATGTATATGCCAATGACACCGAAGAATTTTTGTATAAAGCAAAACCGCGATGATGAATAATGTATTGCAGGCTGATGAGGGCGATGACTAAGACCGCAAAGGGGCTCCCCCAGCCGAACAAGTAGCGAAAGAAATCTGCAAAGAAAAGCCAACAAAAGCCAACGTTCCATCCGAGAATACCTACTGCCGAAATAAGAGCAGCAGAAGGATAAGACCGATGAGTTCATACTTCCGTCCTGATTCGTTCGGTGTTGTACCCTCCGTTTGGTGGAGACAGACCGCGACGTTCGTCGTCCGGAACTCTTCTTTCCCAAAAACAATCCCTCCATATCTACATATGCCCCCGCTCTGGGCGAGCGGAGGCATAGCAAATAAATCACCGTTGTCTACAATGCAGCAGTATACTATTTTGTCAGCCGATCTGCAACTTTTTGCGCTTCAAACAGAATGCGCTCTTCGTCCAAGGTTTTGATCATACCGCGTTCCATGAGAACTTTTCCATCACCATTACCGTATCAACCGACGAGGATTTTGCAGAATATGCAAGTGGGACACAGGATTATAGCATGGTGTCCATGCTGCCCGTGCATGGAGAAGAGTACAATGTCTGCTTTATCACCTGCCTGCAGTCGGCCGACACCGTGGAGGGAGAGTGCTTGTGCGCCATACTCCGTCCCCATCTTAACTGCAGTAGTGGCCGGTACGGCAAGCGGGTCGAGCGGCATCCACCTTATGGAGCAGTGCCGCAAGCTGAACTTCATCCAGCATATCCAGATTATTATGCTGGATGCACCATCTGTTCCGAGAGCGATACAGATACCTTTCTGCCAAGAGACGCGGAACAGGTGCCGTTCCACTCGCGAGTTTCATATTGCTGCCGGGATTGTGCGCAACGCGAATATGATACTTCTTGATGATATCAATATCCTTATCGTCCAAATGAACACAATGTGCGGCAAGTGTACCGTTTTCAAACAATCCCTGTCGAAGCGACATGAGCAAACGGTCGCTTGCCATATTCCTTCAGGCAGTTCTCGATCTCACCCACAGTTTCCGACATGTGAATATGTACCTCTGCCCCAAGCGCCTGTGCCTTTGCGGCAACCTTCTGATGGTCCGGCGGGCAAGTATAAAGCGCATGAGGACCAAACATGACGGTAATACGGCCGTCTGCAGCACCATGGAAATTCTCATAGAGAGACGCATTTTCTCCAGCTTCTTCTCGCTGTCCGGCACAACACCCTATAAAGGCCTCTCGATAGTACACCCCGCAGCCCGGATGCCTCGACAACTTACAACGCGCCCATATCCGGCCCATACATGTCGGCAAACGACGTTGTCCCGCCGCGATCATCTCAGCGAGCAGCGAGCATAGCGCCTCAATAGATATCATCGGGCGCAGCTGCCTCGATCGGCCAGATCATCTGCTCCAGCCAATCCATCAGTTTCATATCGTCTGCATAGCTGGCAGGAGTGTCATAGACGCATGCGTATGTGCATTGACAAATCCAGGAATTGCAAAGTGATCCGTTCCGTCTATCGTGCTGATCCGCTTGAAAAGCAGCAGGAATATCCCCACTGAGGTAATCCGATCATCAGTGACGGCAATATTGGCCAGCGCCGTGAATGACCATCGGGCAAAAGCGCCGTGACATATCTTAATCAGCGTATTCAATGCAGTCTCTCCCATGCCAAGCCGAGGTACTCTCTGCTCTGCACTCAGTTCATCAATGGAAACACCGAGGGAGTTTGAGTTTGATGTTTGCAATCTCAACATTGATCTCATCCGCATGAGATGTACGCCCTTCTTTTCATTTCTTTTCCATGGCGTACCAGATGAAGTGCAGAGAAGAACTGCACACCAAACGAGAGATCCATGATCTCGGCAGGATGTCCATCGCCCGCCGCGGTTGACCAATCGACCTTCCGCCAAAGAGATAGAGCCGGCGCCCATCCGGCTGCACAAACTCTCTGATATTGTCACGTACGACTTCATTGGACACAGAGCCCTCGGTCAGTTCGGGGATATTGATCTCAACATCGAAGTGACCAGAGTCTCGCCATCATCGCGCCGTCCTTCATCACATCGAAATGACGCTTTGCAAAGGATGTCCTATGTCCCGTAGGTGTCAGGAAAATATCGCCAACCTTGGCGGCCTCATCCATCGGCATGACGTAGAAACCATCAAAGACCGCCTCAATCGCCTTTGATCGGATCGACTTCGTAGATGACATTGGCACCAGCTCGCGCGCACGCATTGCTCCGCCCCTTGCCGCACCAGCCATATCCTGCGATGACGACCGTCTTGCCTGCAATGACGAGGTTCGCTGTGCATAATGCCGTCCCATGTGGACTGACCGGTTCCATAGCGATTGTCAAAGAGATACTTGCAGTATGCGTCATTTGCTGCAATCATCGGGAATTCAAAGTTTGCCTGGCGTTCCAATGCCTTGAGCCGATGTACGCCCGTTGTGGTTTTCTTCCGAGCCGCCAATGAGGCTGGAAGAAGATCGCGCCTATGTGGCATGAAGCATATCAACCAGATCTCCGCCGTCATCAATGACAATATCCGGCTTGATATCGAGCGCCTTGTTGAGGAATACGGCGTATTCTTCCCTCCGGTACATCCATGCCGCAAAGACATGGATTCTCTTCCACGAGCGCCGCCGCGACATCATCCCGCGTAGATAGCGGATTGCCGCTCGTAACAGCGACCTCTGCACCGGCGTGCTTGAAGATTGTCGCCTATAGGCGGTCTTCGCCTCAAGATGCAGGGTAATCACCATCTTGATGCCGGCAAACGACTTTGTGACCGAATACCCATGTCAGCCGCCGCCATTACTGGCATAAAAGCGCTTCACCCAGTCAATCTTTGCGTGACCAGACGGTGCGAGTGCAATATCTCGAATCATTGATTCCATGTAAACTCTCTCCTTCAGTTTTCAATTCCCCTTACGCGCAGGAATGCCCCTGTTCATAGTAGTGGCGTACTTCCCTGCATTTCTGTAATGAGGATCTGCGCGATCCATCAACCATTGTGGGCATTTCGCCCCGTACAAACAAGCTCCATTTCGCAGGAAGATTTTTGCAGAAGTTTTCTCCATTTGTTCCGCTGAAGCAACCCAAAAGACACGTAATATTGATTTTCGTCAAGAATGACGAGATCAGCATCCTTGAACAGAACCTCCATCGCACGCTCAAATCCGGATGTGAGCAGGGCAACATAATCTGCCGGCGGCTGTCCTTTTGGGGAAAATAACAACTTATCATTTCCAACAGGGCTCTCACTTTTCATCCATCATCCCCTCTTCTGCGACAAAGAAGGGCTTTCCACCGTTTCAAGCGTCATATTGGGCATTGCTCGCAAGAGCCCTGCTCACTGTAGGCAAGCCCCTTCACAACTGCATCATGAACACGCGATGTCCCGCCCCAGAGTGCGCGTATGGCAAGACCGATCGCAGCCGTTGTCTTGCCCTTTCCGTTTCCGGTATAGACCTGAATCATCAGAGGAGCGCCTTGTGACCGACGTCTGATGCGCCCCTTCTCATCGATCTCGATGACCTTGGACCTCGAGCTGATCACCAATCTTACAACATCTCTCAACATTCTCCACACGGTGTTTTTGCAAGCTGTGAGATATGACAGAACCCTCTTTGCCGGGCAGGAGTTCTACGAATGCGAACTGTCAGGAAGCGCGTGACACGTCCCGTATAGACCTCACCGACCTCAACCTCACGCACAATTTCCTCGATCCTCTTGCGGGCACGCTCATCGCCTCCATATTCGGCGACGATGATAGAGACAATCCCTTATCACCATCAACATCAACCTTGGCTCCTGATTCTTCGTTGAGCTGACGTATAACCTTCCCGCCCGTACCAATGACTATCACGCACTTTATCAATATCAATCGCGATGGTTTCAACGCGCGGTGCATAGGAGAGAGATCTTCTGCGGGCTTATCAACGCATGCGAGCATCTTCTCGCGGATGAACGCGCGCCCTGCTTTGCCTGTGCCAACGCTTAGGCGAGAATATCGCGTGTAATCCCGGCAATCTTGATATCCATCTGAATTGCCGTCATGCCCTTCGTCGCTCCCGCAACCTTGAAGTCCATGTCGCTGAGAGCATCCCTCCATCCCTTGAATGTCTGTCAAGATGGAATAATCATCCCCATCGCGCACAAGCCCCATCGCAACACCGGAGACAGGACGCTTGATCGGAACGCCGGCACACATAAGCGACAGGGTGCTCCCGCAAACACTCTCCATGGAGCTCGAGCCATTCGACTCGAGGATCTCCGAGACAAAGCGGATCGTGGGAAATCTTCAATCGAAGGAATCATCGGAAAGAGTGCACGTTCCGCAGTGCCCATGCCCGATCTCACGACGACCGACTGCGCATTGGACGCGCCTCACCGACACTGTATCCGGGGAAATTATAGTGGTGCAGATAATATTTCTTCGCCCTCGGGGCCAAGGCCATCATAATCTGTTCATCCCCATGACAGAACCAAGCGTCGTGACGGTAGGCACCTGCGTCTCGACCTCTCCGTAAAGAGACCCGAACCGTGTACGCGGCAAAATACCAACCTCACAGCTGACGGGAGCGCACCTCATCTAACGCACGTCCATCCGGACGGATTTTTCGTGCGTAAAACTCATGTGGCGGACAATCTTTTCGATCTTGTAAAGGATCTGTCCAATCTCTTTGCAGCATCCGGATATTCCTCGACGAAAATGCTCCACGGTCTCCGCCTTTGATGGCAGAAATATCTGCATCACGCGCAAGCTTGTCGCTGTTCCGTGTTGCGGCATCAAGGCGCTCCTCTGCATACGCACGCACCCTTGAACTCCCAGTTCTCGAAACAGCAAAAATCGCGGGAGCGATCTTTTCTTTTCCACAGGCACCCGAATATCGTTCTGAAACTCGACAAGGCGACGAATCTCAGCATGACCGAACAGGATCGCATCGAGAACAATCTCTTCGAAAGTTCTGTTTGCACCCGCCTCCACCATCATGAACAGCATCGTGAGAACCGGGCTACTGTGAGATTCTAGCTCCGAGACAGCACGCGCGCCTCCGTCGGATTGATAACAAACGCACCATCAACATAACTGACACGCACGCCCGCAATCGGTCCCATAAAGGGATATCCGATACGGTAAGACATGGAGGCCCGATCGCAGCGATTTCCGGTGGATTGTCCTGCTCCACGGAGAGAACGGTAGCAACAATTTGGACATCGTTCCGAAAGCCATCGGGGAAAAGAGGGCGAATGGGGCGATCAATCAGGCGCGCACAGAGCACGGCATCGCTGCTCGACGTCCTCTCGCTTGATGAAGCCACCTGAATCTTTCACAGCATACATCTTTTTCTTCGTAATCCACCGTCAGCGGAGAAGTCAACGCCCTCACGTGGGCACTGGAAGCGTCGCTGTGACCAAACAACAGTGTCGCCATAGCGAACCAAGACAGCTCCATTCGCCTGCTTTGCCATCTTCCCGTACTCGATGGTCAGCGTTCGTCCGCCCAACTCCATCTCAAAGCATTGCATACATATCCTCCTAGGTTTCTTCGGATCATCTCTATACTATAAAACCATTCGACAAAACATGTTGGAATCCTTGTCCCTTATAGCAGAAGCTGCTCTTTCTCTCCCACATCTGGAGGAGCATCACTTACGCAGATTGAGTTTTGCAATAATCGAGCGATAGCGCTCAATATCCGCGATACAGATAGCTTTAGTTATGGCATGACGATGTCCGACCATCTTCAAAGTGCCCACTTGGCGTGAATGGTGATCCTTCTTATGTTCCTTCAGATGTTCCGTCAGGTACTGATGCGTGCCGTCAGAACAGCATCTGAACCTCGGGAGATCCTGCATCTCCCTCGTGCACCGTAATGTCTTCATCGATTTCTTGTTTCCTTTCTCCCGTGTGAGTGCTATTGAATCCTCCTGCATCTCTTCACCACTGACCAAGCAGCGTCGGATTATTCTGCCATATCTGAGTCATGGCTTAAGTTGTCGATCAGTGGTCTACCATATGGAAATACTTTCTCGTAAACGAAAAACTTTTATCAAAAATACGTCTCGACAGTCTCCTTATCTGCAATCTGATGAATTAAATCATCAACCGGAAGAAAATCAAGCTGCTCATTCCGTATCCTCTCATAGAAGGAAACCATGATCTCGCGCCGTAAAGATCGCTTTGAGAAAATCCAAAATATGAACTTCCAAAACGACGGTCACAACCATGGAATGTTGGGTTGTTTCACATTCGGCAAATCGCGCGGTAGACCTCTCCTGGTACAGAACGGTTGCGGTATAAACTATTCGGCAGACGCTCATACGCTTGCATAACGCCAGATCGGTAGTTGAAGCGCGCGCTTCGCGCCCACGTGCCTGCGTCCGTGTACTCACAATGCCGTTGATGGAAAACGGATAGCCGAGGTATTTCTGTTAACTATGGTGGTCACCGCTCTCAATAAGCGCACGAATCCTTTGTGCTGCTCACGCGGCAGCTCTGTCTCGCACGACCGACGAACATACGATCAATCGGAACCCGCCAGGCAATGTCCGGGACGCTTCATGCAGGAGTTCCGGTGTCCCGACACCACTGCGCGTCCAAAGGTATACAGTTCTGCCCCACAACAATGTGTACCGGCGGTGAAAATAACGTCGAAGCAGCTGACAAATCATCCGGTTCTGTCTCGGCGAAATCCGAGGTAAATGATCTCGACCAAGCGCATCTACACCGAGGTTCTTCAGAATGCGGAGACGCATTGGCATCACTTGCAATGCGTCGAGGCGTGTGCTCCGGGCGCAATGACGGAGCGCGGGCGTGATTTGCAAACGAAAACAAGCGCAGTGCTCTTTGATCTCCTGCGCCTTTTCGACTGCAAGGTACGGGCTGATCGCTTGGTGCCCGATATGAATCCCATCAAACATACACGAGAGCAACTACGATATTTGGATACTTTGATGGAAAACTCAACCAGTTCTTTATATTTTCCATAGGGAAGAAACATTCGTCAAGGTATGGTCCTTTGTCGTCGTGCAGGTCTCCAATCACGCGCAGCTCTGGGAAAAGCTCGACAGCGTAGTTTTGCGTAGACATTGCGTTTCGCACCCGCCGCAACTCAGTCGCCGGACATCGGATGCACCTGCATTGCCGATGCTGATATTGAACCCCGCATGTTTCTGCGAAACCCGCGCACCACCACGGTAAGTCCTCTTTAGTCCGGTCTGCTCGATCAGTGTTCTGGCAAATATTCGGCGGACGCTTAAACGTACTTCTCCGCACTCGATAAGACAATGGCTGCTGTTTCCGACGGTGATTCAAGTTCGTCATGCGTTCCAGTATCGGTCCTTTCGTCCGCTTCCCGCAAAGTGCAGATGTATTGCATTTTGACTTTCGTCCCCGCGCTGAAAAACACCGTGACGATAGCCAAAACAAGCTCGGCCGCAGAATACAGACGCTCAACCCGTCTCGAGAAACCGTTCGACTGAGATGACAACAGATTTCATCTCATCATCATACGCGCCCGCATTCACAAGATTGCACCGCCGATGCTCCCTGAGGAATCCCGCAGGCAAACCCAAGCCTGAGTTCGGCGTTGCGCAAACGCAGCAACATCACGCAGCAGAGCGCCCGCGCCGACGATGAGGATCTGTACCATCACGCGTAATATCTGCCATCTTTTCCCAAAGCGTATGACAAGCCCGCGGATACCACCATCACGAACCAATATATTGGAGCTGCTGCTGCCAGGGTAATCGACTCCCATACTCCTTTACACGGATAATCTTCTGCACTTCTTCCGTATTCTGTGGATAAAGAGCAGATTCACAGGGCCTGGATCCGAAACGTCGCATGAAAGCGCAGGGGCATTCGCAAAGAGCTGCGCACATGTCGAATGCACGCTCACAGGCTCGTACAAAATCCTGGTTCATATCGTATCTGTTCCATGACATCCTGTTCTGCTTCAACACAAATCGGCAATGTTTGACGTGCTCATATGCAACAACGGCAACGGCATTGACAGATTCAGTGAACGCGCCCTGCTCGCATTGAATGCGAATGTACGTTCCCTCGTTGGTACCAGCAGTGGCTCCGGCAATCCCGCCGTCTCCTTCCCAAAAACAAGAATGAATCTGACGTATGCAATATCAGAGTAGCTGTGTTTTGTCGCACAGAATAGAACTACATCCTGGTATATTGCCGTTGAACATCTGCAAACTGTCGTGATAGTACACCCAACGAGATGCCAATAATCCAGTCCTGCACGTTTCCAAATGTTTATCATCTGTCGAGAATCCGCCGCACAAGCGAAGCTCAACTCGTTCCGGCACACAGGCGCGCAATATTTCCTGTATTTCCGGAATTTCCGAACTGACCAGGACAATGTGTGCATGAGATATAAGCCCACTCTTCCAGAAATACGCAACGTCATTATAGCGAATTACACATAGAAAAACAACCCACAGGGAGCAGAAACCCCGTGGCCGCAAGAACGTCTTCTTTATCGCAAACGGCACCTTCATTTGCGGTGGACGTTGTCAGCTTCCGCATAGCGGGCTAGATTTTTCACTCCCGTTTTTGATTTTAGGTTCCGGCTGTACCCAATTCTTGCACGGCGCTTGCAAGTTCTTCGTCACGATCTCAATCTCAAGTTTACGATTTGGAATATCAATCGTAATCATGGTCACCATCTCGACTGCGTAATCGGCCCCCCTGACACGCTCCGGCGACATGTCCGACACACCCTGACTTGCACCGCTGGAATCGCCCATCTGTTATGAGACCAACCAGTCTCATTCCTGTGATGATCAAGCCGTCGGGTTGAGCATCTCCCCATCCCGGGACCACCGGCCCCTCGTAGCGGATGACAACCACATCGCTATCGAATCTTTTCCTCCATGATGGCGTTGATACCATCTTTCCTGAGTTAAAAGCACCGTGCCGTACCACGATATGAGCATATCGTCCGCAACCGCCGAGGCCCGACAACAGCATAATCCGGTGCGAGGCCGCGCAGGCGGTGCGTCGCCTCGGACGATATGGGATGTCGACACTGTGAATCACCGTCGATCCAGAATCTCTGCGTGTGCGGAGCATGTCACGTACTGCTCCTGTAACGGTCAGCGCGTCCAGATGCAACATGCAGATTCATCTTCGACAGTTCCTTCATCACCGCCACTCCCCACCCCGCCTCATTCAGATCCTGCATGTGGTGTGTCTTGCGGGCTCAGCTTCGTAATATACGGCGTACGTCTACTGATCCATCAAACAGCGGCGGTGAAGCTCAATTTCGCCTCATGTGCAATCGCCGGATGGTGAACGCATTCGAAGAGCCTCCGATGCCCATATCGACCGTGATTCCATTTTCGTGCTGCTTCACGCGTCATAATATCCCGCAAGCAGATATTCTTTTAGTCAAGTTCAAGAATAACCGCCCTGCATGCTTTGCCAGCAAACGACGCTCTCCTGTGTATGAGCGGAATCGTGCTGCTCGAAGCCCCATATCGAGCACCTCGGTCAAGGAGAGTTCATCGTGTTCAGCCGTGAACAGGCCGAGCAGGAACCGCAGCTTGCAGCATGTTCTCAATCAGCAGCCCATCTCGCTGGCATCCATCTTTGTTGGCGGCAAACATCCCCGCTGCCTCGAATGCCTGACTGACACCGATGTCGCGTCCACGACGTCCGCGAGCATGGTACGCCACGACGAGAACAGCAGGATATTGAGACGTGCCACGCCATTAGCATCCCAGGTACAACCTTATCGCAGTTTGAATGAGATGCTCATCGAAATCCCGGGATGCCATGGCAACAGCCTCGATGGAATCCAGAACAGTCTACGGCTCGCGAGGAATATTTCATCCCTGTGCCCCATGCAATACTGTCACAAACACCGGATCGACGGAAATTAATCATGTTCCACTGGCTGTCGCCACTCCAAGTTTCACGGTTTCCGCAATTGTATTCAGATGAAAGTGCCCTGGATAATCCTCGAACGAATTGCAAACCCGATCAACGGTTTTCTCAAATCGAACCATATCTCCGTTGGCATGGAGCTCAGTGAACGATGTGCACAACGTGTTGCTCCCTGTTTTACAACATCACTTCACATCCTCTGCTACTCATTGGCGTTTATGGACACACACACATCCATAAACCAACCAGCAATTTCTTACAAAGATATGACAGAGATTGTAGCGCATTCCATGTCAATAGCTCTAGCGAAAGAGAGCTCTGGCCAGTACACATGAATATACAATAATCTGATTGTTTCTAAAACTCAATTCCTCTCTGCTTTGATCTCTTTGAAAGGGGGTGCTAACCAGGCGCATCTCTGTAACAAGATCTGCCCGATCAATGAGTTCTTGAGGCGCATTGCGCCCTGTAAAGATTAGGTGTGTTCTCTCGAGCCGTTTGGAAATCAGCACCTCCAAATCGCCGTCCAAGGAGATAAAGCCGAAGGAGGCGTAAGTGAAGACTCATCGAGGATGATCATCTCCATGTGTTCTCACAGCTCATCCATTGCTGTTTGAAGAAGTGCACGAACAGCACTGGGTGACAAAGTTCATCCTCTGCGCCGGCTCTCTCTGCGAAAACCAAGCCCCCGACGAATTTCTGAATGCAGGGCGCACAGATGAGAGTGCCTTAATGGCTGCAAGCTCGCCGTACTTCCAGCTTCCTTTGATAAATTGGTGGCGATGAGCACGCGCATCCCATTTCCCCCATGCGCGTACTACCGCCATACCAAGAGCTGCCGTAGTCCCTTTCCTCACCGGTGAACAATAACAAGACTATGGTGCTCTATATGAAATCCTCAACTTCTAAAAGACAGGATGATATTTTGGGTGAATGAATGCATGAAACATTATTTTTCTTTACGGCAATCATTTTCCCTCGCCGTCCTCGGTTGTATTTTTGCCATTGAAAAACAGATCTTTTGAACCTTAGAAAAATCGACATCACCGCCGAAATCACGAGAACGGTGCGAAAGTTCTGCACCCGTGTGTGGGAGCGTCTCCCTATCCCCTGCTATTATCGTATTGATACCTACATTATGACAACTGGAAACGGTCACCGAGGAATCCATCTACGAAACACGTAAAGACAGAGTCTACTGCCACGCCGTCCCAGCGGTCTCGGCGCCGACTCCCTTTTATTATCGAATTACGGCGTTTATGGAATGCTGGCGCGGTAACAGCTCCATCGACGCCAATTGCCACTCCATATTTTGCGGCGAAAGCGCCCATTTGCGTATCAGTCATCATACCGAGGATCACCCTGCCAGTCTCATGCCCTTCCTTGTTTGGCACAATCTCCCGAATGCCGTACTCTACGAGGTAGAAATTCTTCCGCTGCCACAGAAGGCGGCACGGGAAATTATCCTCTACGAACCACATAATGAGTACGCGCAGTATCTGCACAAACGGATGGCAGGCAGATCTACGTCCCTATGGAGCTTATGAAAACTGTTCTGGCGGTGATATAAAGGGTGCCCTCGGGCTCAAAACGAGCCCATCGGAGAATTCCTCAGCTGCTGAACCGTTATATTTGGATTCATCTGCAGATTTTCCAAACAGCCCGGATTCCAAATACATACGATCAGGTGATGCATCTCCGTCAGCCAATCTCACCCGTGCATCAGTGGATTCCACTGAACAACATCACGCGTTATGAAGTCGGAACTTCCTACAGACCCGCCCGAAGCAGACCATGGAACGGAGCCGGATCCAAGGCGTGCATGGGCACAGACAATTACCGCGACCAATGCCATCTATGACGAATATGCACGCCCTCACGCTGGCACTCCTATTACTGGCGCGTGCGTGATTAGATCGCAAGGAAATGCTGTCGGTACACATGGTCTGACTATCGCGTCATTCACCGTTGATACACTGACCGAAAACGGATCTCATGCAGCGCACGTGCTAGACAGCATTACGCACGGAGTGCGGTGCAACTGAGCTCCTCTCGCGTTTCTTGAGTACAGCTATACAACCCATCTGCCCTTTGACTGTATCAATCTCGCGCAGTGGCGACACATCCCATACAACCTGGAGCGCTTGATCAAGATAAAAGTCTCCCTCCATCCGTAAATCTTCTGATCCTGACCGGATCGAACAGTCTCGCGCAACTGGTGTAACAGCGCAGGATATCATTGATGATCGATGAGCTGCAGCGTGTCTTTCACACAACATCCGCCCGATCTCTCCCAACACCCCTGCCACTTAATCCGGATCGTATCTCGCCTCGCTTTCCACTGGGAGACAGATCTCTCGTGGCGTGGAAAATGACCGTTGTCGCAACACCTGGATACGTTCGCAGGAATTTATGTAGCTATAGAACCGTACTCTATGATGAGCAGAAACACATTCCAAATCCACAGCTCTCCACCGACGCAGGTCTGCATCCTGATATTGATGGGAAACGGACATGATGGCGGAGATCATCAACGAACACCGGCGACCGTCTACTGAACTCCTGTAGATCTAGAAGGCCGTTGCACGAAGCCAAAACTTCGTACACGTCTCTTTTGTGCCCCTTCCACCCGCTTATGTGGTTCCCCTTCCCGCCGTCAAACGGGGAAGCCTTTACCCGAAGGATAGCGGCGATATCTGCTTCCGCTGTTTACGGGGAAGTGGCGAGCATAGCGAGCCGATAGAGGGACACGCAGCCGCTTTTCATTCTTTTCGACCGAATCAACACTTTTGCATCACCAAAGGAAAAGAAGCGGTATTTTCTTCAACTGCTGTTCGATATGCCTCCATAGTGTGAATGCACGTCCGGCAAAGGCACCGACCAACATAATGAGCGTGGATTTGGGCAGGTGGAAGTTCGTAATGACAGCGTCGACAACGTTAAACCGATATCCAGGATAGATAAACATATCCGTCCATCCCGTCCCTGCCTCAACACTTCCTGTCTGTGCAGCCGATGCTTCCAGGTACGAATGGATGTCGCCGACAGCGATGATACGTCGCCCTTCTTGTTTTGCCCTTTTGAATCAACTCGCTGTTTCCGACGGAACAGAGAGAACTCTTTGGTGCATGACATGATCTTTCGATCACGTCGATACGAACAGGTCGAAATGTCCCAAGCCCGACATGAAGGGTAACAAAGCCAAATTGACGCCCTTATCTCAGTTCTGCATGAGTGATTCTAAGTGAAGCCCCGCCGTCGAGCGGCAGCCGAGCCCTTGACACGGCTGTGTATACGGTCTGGTAGCGCTCTCGGTCCGCGAGTTTCGTGGATATAGGGCGGAAGCGGCATCGTTCCCAAAACGATCCAGAATTTCCTCAAACACACCGTCATAGTAGAGAAACCGCACAATGCGTCCGCCAAAACTGTATGGGCAAGAATCTCGCAGAGAGCTCGTCACCAAAATGAATGATGGATCCAACGCGCACTTTCTTCCCTGGCTTTACCAGCGCTTCCCACTGGTCTTTATCGATCTGACGCAGGAGAAAGACCTCGGCCTTCCTGCCCGTTTGACTGCGTACGCCGATGAGACGTGCAGGAATGACACGCGCGTATCATTGAAGATCAGAACGTCACCTGTTTGCAGGTACGCTCCAAGTTCATAAAAACGTCGGTGCTCTAATCGACCGTCTTTGGGATGCAAGACTGATAAGACGAGCGCGTCCTGCGGCTCCGATTTCGTGTCTGGGCACTGCTCCCCGGAAGATCGTAGTCACAAAATCCGGAAATATCCATCTAGCTGTACACCTTGCCTAGTATAATTTCTCAAGCGTAACGCCTGTATAGTAATGAAAGAGGATGTCCTGCAACTGCTCCCCTTTTTCTGCAAGAGGCCTTTCGCCCCCATTGGGAAAGTCCAGCTCATGACCGGAACCATATCCACTGAATACGACATCCGTTCTTCCGACACGCATATCAAACAGCGTATTTGGTAAAGAAAAAGAATGTGCGCAGATTATTGCCAGAGAGAACGATACGCCCTTTCGTTCCGATCAACTCTGCTGAACGTACGCGACCGGACGGGCTTCGATCACCGCCCTTGCCCACACAACCAGCGAAGAGAGTGTATTTCCTTGAGTGTTCCAAGCACAGTTCCGTTCTGTTCCACCTTTTGCATGAATTCACTCATCGGAATCGCACGTATCCATGGCTGCGTCTGCGTTTGCAGATCGGACACAGCGCACAGATAGGGCACAGAGCTCCCCCACACGTGCACTCAGCTGAACTCCGTCATACCGCGGGAATCCGTGTAGAAACAGCGCGTCAATGACACTGCCGTTGTAAAGAGCACCTCCTCCCGTATGATTGACCGCATCTGTTGTTGTACGCGTCTCTGCTGCCATGCCTTCTAGACTTGACAATGTGACGTATTACAGAGGTCAAATCCATCCGTACTGTGCCGCTTTCGATTCTTCAGAGCGAAGGTACGCGCTGCAACACTCTGTGCCCGTAGCGCCTCGCCACTGGTGTCGGCGGTATTTCTTTCGGGATAACACCGTAGAGATAGTCCTCGACCAGTACATTATTGATGACGGTAATCCATTCTTTTCAGCAGTGACAGATCCTCGGTATGGTGCATCATTGATCTTGATAAATCCCACGCATCCGACCGAATGAGCAACCGTCTCCCTCGATTTCCTGACCATTCACAGAAACGTGCCTGCGTCGCATGCGGAATGTCAAGTTCTTTCCACGATGGAACTTCAAAATCGGTGCTTGGTCAGCATCTCGCGTAGACATGGAGAGTAGCACCATCGGCTGCTGCAAGCCGAACTCGAATACTGCTGGCATGAGCCTCACAGTGATTTCCGGTGGCCATGAAGCAATGCCTCGCTGAGTGCAGAAAGGCAAGTACCACAGAGAAAAGAAGCCGCAGCCAACGACAGAGATTCATCACAATGCCTTCTTCTTCCCACTATGCCATCAGGCGGCAGACGTTTTCTTCTCTTTGTTTTCCTTTGCAGCTGAAGCTTTCTTTGGCGAGCGCACGACTCGTAACGCCCTCCTCACCTGAATACACAGCCGCAGTAGGACTGACGGTAGAGCCCCAGTTCTTGCTGTTGCTGAGATCGATCCCCTCCTGCCAGCCGCCGTCACGGAAATCCTCGTAGTAAAAAGGAAATCTACATCCTTTGGGCAAAACGTTCTGGTCAAACGGAGCGCATGAGATCAGCGCTGTTGATAGATGCTGTAAAAGCGTCGAGGTACAGCTGCCAAAGCCATGTTCTGCCGCATATCGCGCCGATTCTTCCAGCCGCCATGTATAGCACATACGGTACAGCCGACCCCTTCTTTGTTCCCTCTCTGCCGGAAGCGCTTTTGAAGACTCTTGCGCATCGCATACGTCCCGTCTGGCGATAAAATCCATCTGCATAAGTTCCGTCAAACTTTCTTGCGTTCTGCAGACGCTCCTCCCATTCCTTGTGTGTGATGGATATCCGCTGAAGAAATATCCCGTGGGTCTCGTACCGCCGTCGCCGCGCAATTTTTCTTTCAGAGGATAGCAGGAGCATGGTCCACTGCACACATGGCCGAGTAATTTCATCTCAGAGCAGTTCTCCCTTGTCATGGTTCGTCACTTTTGCGGGGAACGGGATCCCGATATGCTCGTGATCCGCCGCGCGTTACGATCCGACCGCGTGCCGTACGTGCGATAAACCCGAACTGAATCTGATACGGTTCGTAGACATCCTCGATGAGTCTCCCACTATCTCACCGAGGGGCTGCCGCCAACGTGTTTTGTGCCCGACAGGGCCGCCGGAGAATCTTGTGAACTGGGCGACTTCCAGCATGTGCGATCCTGTGCTCGAGCCCCTGTCATCGACCTCGAGTGCTTCCAGTGCCCTCAATAGTAACGGTCTTCGATATCGTACGCTCACCTGCCACCCGAGTCAAATGTCACGAACACGCTTCTCAAGATGCGGTTTGCGACACGCGGCGTTCCCTCGCGAGCGGCGTGCAATCTCAAGAGCACCCTCACGCTCGATCTGTAATAGAGGAGTGCTCCGGCCGTGCGTTCAATGATGAGCAGCAAGGCCCCGGCATAGTATTCCCAAACGCGATTGATGCCGAAACGATCACGCAGTAAGGGAGCCGAGAGTGCGCCCGTCTCTTTGTCGTTGCGCCAACGAGTGTAAACGGGGCAAGGTCGAGACGCAGAGAGCGTGCGCTGTCCCTTGCCGATGATACTGTCACGGCAGGCGATCCTCCATCGCAGAATAGAGAATCTCCTCGACATGATGCGAAAGGCGACGAATCTCGTCAATAAAGAGAGAACATCATGCTCCTGCAGATTCGTGAGAAGGGAGGCAAGATCTCCCCGCCGCTCAATCACCGCAGGTGCTGAAGGTTTGACGGAAATTCTGTCTTCATCATCTGCAAAATGATCGCTGCGAGCGTCGTCTTCCAAGTCCGGGCGGTCCACAGAGAAGGACATGATCCAATGCTTGCCACGCGAGAGCGCCGCTTGTCAGGCGACTTGGACAAATTCTGACTTTTACCTTGTCCTGTCGATGTGCTTCATTCAAACGCTCGTGGCGTAGACTGTACTGCCAGCCGTCCGTCGTCTGTTCCTCAAAGGAAACAAGCGCTCATCATCCTCGTACATATCCAATATTGCCCCCTCCTTTCGCTAAAATCGCTGCAGCTCTGCCAACGACAACGAATAATCTCTTCCGTACTCTGCCCACTCGGTCTCTCTCAGCACAGATTGATTTCTGCCTCTGCCCAAACCCCAGACCGAGAAGCGCTTCCGTCGCCTCAGAGATTTTATCTCTGCGTTGCCAGCTAGACCAGCTGTCTGATCTAGAAGAAATAGTCAGTCAAACATGGTAGGGCGCAAGTTTATCCTTCAGCTCCAAGATAATTCGCTTCGGCATAGTCTTTTGCTAATCGGGAGCTTTGTGGATTGCTTTTGACATCCTTCTGATGGATCAATCGATAAAACTCTGTTTGCCGTAATTGCCGAAAAGAATGCCCTGGTGCAACCTTTCGGCCCTATGCCCGAAATACCGATTAAATGCTGAAAGAGATCATACTCCTCCTGCGAAAAAGAATCCATCAAAGCGAGGATCGCATCCTCGCACACGTGCAAGGAATATAGAGCATGACTTCTTCGCGGATACCGATAAGGATTGCGCGTCTGATGGGAGACAAACACACGATAGCGCCAACATCATGAACACCGTAAAGCCAAGAGTCCGAAATGTGTAGGCAACTTCTTCCACGTACTCCGATCGCTGATTCGGCGCTCCATCTCATATCCGATTGCGCGGCGCTATACTGTCCGCGCCAATGCGCGGCACTGATCGCGACCGCAGTGGGCATCCGCCGTATCATCAGGATGCGGCGGTGCGGGCAGATTCAGGAGTTTCGTGTTACCATGTATATGACCTGTTCTGTGTCGCCTTCCACAGCGCCAGTCACGTACTCGCTTGGATTCCTGCAGCTGGCGTCCGCTCCACGATCGGAATATTGTTCCGCGCTGCGGCGCGGAGTGCGATGCTGCGTGCCCGTCCATCCGGAATCGCCGTCGTCACATTTCGATTGAAGAAAAGTGCTGCTCCACGCCCATGGCATCGGGGAGAATATCTTTCGATGAGCAAATGTAGCTCCGCATGGATTTTCAAGAGGCGCTTTTCCACCTCCATTTTCGATGGTGTTGTAATCGCAACATGGTGTGCATGAGGGCGCAGACGTGAGCCCATCAGCTCCATGCTGTGCCATAGCCGCATACAGCAGTCCCAGGGTCGATAATGAGTACTAACATCTCTCATATCTTAAAGAGTGCAGACATCACGTCTGCACTCCGACAAGCAATCCTCCGCTTATTCATCCATCTCATAGCTGCTGTAGACGCTCTGACTATCAATCGTTGTCCCTCGAGTGCGTCGATCAGCGTCTGCATCTTCTCGGCATCCTGATCTGGCAAGATGAACCCGTCGTATCGGAACCATTGTTACCTTCGGCAGATGCTGCCGTTCGATGCTCCTTTCTCCGAGGAACCGCCTCAATCGACTCAAAAGGCTTCCGGTCTCGGCAACAATCTCAAAGACATCGTCCCTCCGAACGCATATCCTCTGCACCGCTTTCTCCAAGACGATCCTCAAGAAGCGCATCCTCATCGTCAAACGCCTCACGCTCTACGGACAAAAACAGCCTTCTTCTTGAACATCCATGTAACACAGCTATCCTGCTCGAGATTGCCGCCGCATTTCGAAAAGAGATGACGGACATCCGCCGCCGTACGATTGCAGGTTGTCGGTCAGAATATCGAGCATGACGGCTGTACCGCCCGGCTCCATACCGTAAAACAGCTCCCTCATAATTGCTTCCCTGTGCGGCGCCAAGCCCCTTCTGAACGGCTCGATTGATATTGTCCTTTCGGGATATTGTTTGCCTTTGCCTTAGAAAGGGCAAAGTTTCAGGCGCATATTCCCCTGTGGGATCAGCGCTGCCCATGCGGACGGCACTCGTGGATCTCGCGTCCAATCTTCGCTGCAATCTTGCCGCGAATCGCATCATTTGCGCCTCTTTTTACGTTTGATGCTCATGCTCATTTTGAATGTCCCGACATCGTTCCGATCTCCTCTTCAACATACAAGCTGGTAGTGCTTCTTTTTCCTTTTAATCAGTGCGCACCATCCGTGAAACTCTTCACCGAGAATATACTGCTCGTCGGCGACACTGCACATCATTGAGCGTGAGCCCGCCCTGTTGAATCATGCAGTAGCCTCGCTCTTTCGGAGTGGAAATACATCCCCGCACAAGAACATCTACACGCTTTTCCCCACAGCGGTACGGATCTGTGGGAATCTCAGCCGACATACCACCGCCGAAGAGGGCTTCTTTGCTGTCCCTCGTGCCTTCAGCCTCATGCGCTCCAGGCGAACGATCTTTGAATACCCCGTATGCGAGAATCTCCTGAGCGGCTGGATCGCTGCTCGGCGGCGCAGTAGGCGACGAACCTCATCCATCGGGAGATATGTGAGCAGTGCGAGACAGGTCTCGACATCGTGCATCGTCGATATTGCGCCAATACTGGTAAAAGTCATAGGGCGACGTCAGCATCGAGCCATAGTGCACCGCCTGCCGTCTTACCCATTTTTGTTCCATCGCCTCTGTAAGCAGCTTGTCTCGTAGGCCGAATACCGTGATACGTTCTTCTTGCGACGGCAGAGTTCTACCCCGCAATGATATTCGACCACCGATCATCGCCGCCCATCTCGAGCTTGCACCAGCGCCCATTGAGCTCCATATGAAGTCATACGCCGCGTGCCAACTCACATAGTTGAACCCAAGGAAGGTCAAGCCCTTTTCCTGAAGCGCTGCTTGTAGCTCTCGGCAGCGAGCATGCGATTGACGGTACAAAGTGTGCGCCAATATCGCTGGAGCAGATCGATATAGTTTGAGCCAGTGCGTGCCAGTCTCCATTATCCACCATGATCGCCTGGATCATCCGTGAAGTCGATGAAACGAAATCTGCCTACGGAAGCCAGTCACAATTATGACGGATAATCTCGTCGGTCATCATCTTCGCATATCCGTACGCCCTCGAGGGATCTCCAACGGTACCCGTGCCGCCGCCGATAAGACGACAGATCGGACGATGTCCCGCTCTCTCGCAGATGAGTACACCGCTATGAGCGCAATCAGATGCCCTGCATGAAGGCTGTCTCGCCGTTGGGTCAAAAACCGTGCAAAAGAGACCCTGCTCCTGTCCTAAGGAGTTCTTTGTGCGCAATCCTGCTTCATCTGTGCACTGGGCAAGAAATCCACTGTCTCCTTCAGTATACTCAATGGCGTTCAATCTGCTACTCTTTTCTTAGTTCTGCCCCTTTTTCACGCCCATGCCCGGCTCAGGAGCCTCTGCTGCAGATGACGACGTATTCTCTGAGACGCAGTATGCGGCAGTACCGTTCTTTTCCTGTGTCGGCAGTTCCTCGTCCCGCGTATCTTTCCCCATGCGCATCCGGTTTTTCTTTGATCTTATCCTTCATGTTCATGATCTTCGATGGGGGAGATCATCCGATGCGTCGGCATAGGAGGAGCTCCCTCAAAATGACGTACAGGAAGACCCATATGAGCTTTCAGCATAAATCGTTCGCTGATGACAGCAGGGGTCGTCCTCCCGCCATTCCATGCAAATCACCAACGCTGTCATTGCCGATCCAGACACCTGCGACCAGATCCTGTATACCCGACAAACCATGCATCATGATAGTCGCTGTTGTTCCTGTTTTTCCTGCGGCAGGACGACCAATGTTGGCACGCGTTCCTGTGCCGCGCTCGGATAACATCCTCCATCATTGCGGTCATGGTGGCGGCATTCGCTGCAGAAATAACACTTTTTCCTTCCGCTGCGCCTCTTCGAGCACCTTTCCTGTACGCGAAACAACACGGATGATAGCGACCGGATCAACATGAACTCCTCGACGGTAAAGGTACCGTATGCACTTGTGAGCTCCAGCGGGTGACGCCGCTGTCATACCACCGAGTGCAATGGCAAGATTGGTGGTCATTCGTCGCCCCGTCGAGAACAAAGGTCGATATGCCCATCTCTGCGCATAGGATCGTCTTGTCGATGCCGATGTCCTGTGCGATGCGAACGGTCGGCACATTAAGCGACCAACGCACAACATCCCGGCAGGCGCACCTCCCAGAGAAGTTGCGGCTATAATTTGCGTGGCATCCGCCGATCTTTCAGCGGCTTATCATCAATGACGGAATCTGCTGTATATTTATTCTCGAGAGCAGCAGCAAAAGACAAACGGCTTGAATGCGATCCAGGCTGACGCACCGCCTGTGCCGCACGGTTGAACTGATCTGTTCCCACGTCCGCCCACCATGGCTTTTTGATGTATCCTGTATGCGGGTCATCGGCAACGAGAGCCCCCTGCGCTGCACAATGCCGTTTGCATCGGTAAAGTAGGTTGGGAGTTTCTGCATAGCAGCCTCGCGCCGCCTGCAAGTTCATACAATGGTCGTATATATTTTCAGTCCATCTTATAGATGGCATCATCGCCATACTTTCGGCAAGCTGTTGGAGTACATAATCAACGAAACAGGAAGGCCCCTTGATGCCATCGGTGTTTGTCTTTACGATGGAAGTTCTGCACGCTTTGCTGCGGTTGCTTTCCTCGCTGATATAGCCGTATTTGACCATCTGGTCATACAACGCCCTGACGTTGGTTCGCCGCCTCCATATTAAGAGGGAATAGTAGTCGACTTTGAATGCCGCCAGCATCGCAGCATTCATTCAGCGTCAGATCCTCGACATCCTGCGCGAAATAGGTGCGGTAAGCGCTGCCTGAACTCCATAAGCCCCTCGTCCAAAATAAATCTGGTTCATAGAGTTCAAGAATTTCATCTTCGTATACTGACGCTCAAGCTGAAGCGCGAGAAAGACTTCCTGAATCTTGCGTTTCAGCGTTCGATCCTGTGTCAGATAGGCATTCTTCGCAAGCTGCTGCGTAATGGTAGAGCCGCCCTCCGTAACCGTGCGTCCGCGATATTCGCTCAAACGCACGCACAATCCCGCGCGGATCGATGCCGATGCTCGTAGAAGCGGCTGTCCTCAACGGCGATAAATGCATTCTGGAAGATCGGATCTCATTGATGCCGACCGGTCTGCGATTCTCAGCCGCGTGGATGTTCGCGATCCGTCGCCATTGGATATCGTAGATTCAGACGATGCCGACGGGACGATATCCTCCGCCAGATTCGGCCTTGTATTCAGCTCGCCGTGAGAAACCCACAAACCGACACCGATAATCATGACAAAACAGACCAGCCCCTATAACAAGAATAGCTTTTCCAAGAACGGAGCCAGCTTTTTGACTTCTGTACGTTTTCTTTTCGCTCGCAGATATCCTTCCTGTCTGACGTTTCTTCAATGCGCTCTGTCTGCAATTCAATTTCTTTATTTTATCACAAACTGAGAATTTTGTATGACGATTTTCGGTCAAAATTGACGTGTTCCTATGACATAATTGCTTTACTTCAATTCCACAACCGTGGCCCCGGTCCTCCTTCTTCGGATATATCGGCAAACACAGTGTTCGGACAGAACGATGGTGTTTCAGATAGTCCTGCAGGCCTTGCCGAAGCGCACCCGTTCCCTTCCGTGGATCACTGAGAATTTTGGACAGTCCGGTAAACACCGCATCGTCAATAAATTTTCCACGACGGACTCCGCTTCGAGGACAGTCATCCCACGCACGTCGATTTCAGGATGAATTTCGCCGATTTTCTGGAAATCGAAGTCCCCTACATGAACCTTGTACTCTTCTTATATGCCCCACAAGCGTACAGGCACTCATCTTGACGATCGTACGCAGTCCACCGACCTGAACCGTGAGCTCGTTGCCCTGAACGGCGAGCACCGTCCTCCTGCGCAAGGCTCTTGATGCAGATACGTCCCCACCCGAACTTCATTCGCGCACCGGCTTTCCATGGACTTCATTCCTTGGAACATCCCCTTTGGATATATGCTCCATCCAGATGTTCTCGAGCTTCCTGTATTGCTTTTACGGGCGTTCCTTCACACCGTGATCGTCAAACTGGTCCTTGAGGATTTGATTGTCTCTGCACTGCGCCGCGCCTCCCGAACAATGTTGTTTGCCTCTCACGCGCCTTGTGCATGAGTTCTTGACGTGATACAGCAACGCATCGCGTTCACTGCGCAGACGCATTTCAATGGATTTTATTTCGGACCTCTGTGACGAAGTTCACGGTCTCCCCGTAGTCCTTCTTTTCCCGCTCGAGTTCATTGACGATTGCTCAAAATTGTATGTTCTTCTCGTTGATATAGATTTCAGCACGCGCAACAATATCCTGCGGCAGACCAAGCTTTTCGCCGTGGACTGAGAGGGCATTGCTCGCTCCCCGGCATGCCGATCAGTAGCCGATAGGTCGGATGCAGTGTTTTGTTTGAGATCAAACCGACTGGAGGCACTCTCCACGCCCGGCTGTGTGTAGGCATAGGTTTTAAGAGCAGCGTAATGCGTGGTTGCAACAACAGCGATCTTGCTGTGTAAAAATATTCGATGATACTGCGTGCAAGGGCAGCCCTCATCCGGGTCGGTGCCTGCTCCGACCTCATATCGAGCAGAATAAGGTCACCACACTGTGCCTTTTCGATGATGCGACAAATATTCCGCGTATGCGCCGAAAAAGGTGAGAGACTCTGCTCTATGCTCTGCTCATCACCGATATCTGCATAGATATTAGTGGATAGACAGGAGTCTGAACTGGTGCTGTCGGCAGAAAAACAGCCAATCTGCGACAAGAGCGCCAACAGGCCCAGTGTCTGCATACTCACCGTCTTGCCGCCCGTATTCTGGTCCCCATCACCAAAAGGATGGAAAATGTCTTGCCCAGTTCTATGTCAATCGGGAACCGTATCTCTCGGGAGAGCGAGTGCTCTGCCTTTTAAGTGAACGACCCATCTCGATTCAGTGTCGGCGGATATGCTCCATCTCATGTGCGAGCCCGGCACGCGCAAAAATAAGATCAAGCCCCTGCGAGAACCGTGCAGTTCTCCGCGAGGATGGCACTGTGCGCGGCAATCTCGGCCGACAGCTTTCTGCAGGATTCGTTGAATTCCTGCTCACGTGCGAGCCCCCATCTGATGCACTGTATTATTTAGTTCCACCGTTGTGAGCGGCCTGACAAAAAGAGTTGCACCGCTGGCGGACCGATCGTGAATCACACCTGGAAAATAACTGCGATATTCCTGCTTGACCGACTACGTGGCGCCCATCGCGCACAGTGACAATCGCTTCCTGAAAGTATTTCTGATTTTGCCGCATCATGCGGTGATTGCAGACAGACGATCCTTCACACGTGCCTCGCGCCGTATGTAGTTCCTCGCGTAATCCTTCGCAGTTCCGGACCGGCATCATCACGGAAATTTCCATGCGCGTCGATGGTATCCTTCAGATGACGTTCCACCATCCCGAGGATCCTCAATCGGCCTTGCTTTCTGGAGAATCGGCACATCCAACGTGAGATCACGAAAAATACTTCACATTCCGCATCCCGCCCATCGTGCTCATGACGGAGCGCAGTTCATCGATCTCGAGGACAGAGCCCATGGCTGCCGTCTTCAATATATGCCGCAGGTCGAGATCCCACCGAAGGGAGGTGCTTGCATTTGCAGTACCTGCACCGCCTCGGCCGTCTCCCTGATGAAGCCTTGCGACCTCATCCGTAATCTCCGGAAGGCACGACACTGCGGCAGCATTCTTTTGCCCTGCATCGTAGCGGCAAATACTGCGAGCCAATTTGTGATCTTCCCGTATTCCAAAAACCTTGAACGACTCAGTGTCCATACATACCTCTATAAGATGCCGCGGAAATAATGCCCGCGTGTGATATCATTGCCCTCCTGCAAAAACGAAGGTACTGCTCATCTTCTTTCCTTCAGCGGCGCTTTGCGGTACCATCGTACGCCGATACGATACGAACCGTACGCTGCACTCACCGGTCGAGAGCCCACGCCCCTCAATCCGCAGGTAGCCACGCCCCATCCCGGAGAAGCTGATGCACGTAGGGCAGCAGCGATAGTTGTTTGCTGTTGAGGATGTGCATAGCGGCAGAACTGATCGCTCATTATGGGGAAGTCCACATTCTTGCGGTCACGAAGGAAGAATTGATGCTTGCGACATGGCATGGAACATTTTCCTGCATCCAGATCCTCAGAAAGCTCCCCAAAAACACAGTAATTCGAAACCATGAGCGGAGAAGTCGTCCGCCGACAAGGACAGTCAGCGGAACGGGGCTTTTCTTTACAAGGTGCTCTATCTGTTTGCCGCTGAGCTCCGGCGAGTAGTGTCGCCTTCACTGAAACCATGCGTATGCAGGAATGTGAGTGTGGACGGATTGTGAGGAGATCATCGAATAGTCTGCATAGGAGGGCCACGGCACACGTTCACGTGCAAGATGTGCCGTCCCAATGTGGTGAACGTGCAGAGTTGCGGGCTGTTTTTTCTTCAAAGCTCTCAAACAGACGGATCAGAGCCGCCTGCTCGTCCCTCGTACAATACGCGGTGTATTGTAGTCGATGCGGATTCCGCATCCGCCCGCATAATCCCACGCTGCCGCATAGTCCTTCTGTTGAGCACTGTGCCACGGAGGACTCTCCCGCCGAACAAGATCCCGTCTGCCCCAGCAGAAACGGCGACCTTCATCGCCTCCATATCATCAACGGCAACCATCAGTCTCGCCGGCCGCGGAGATGTGATGATCCCTCCCATGGAAAAACGAGGCTGCCATATTCTCCCGAGTAAAACGGGCGACGGAGATGCGCTGCTGCGCAAAAGCGCCGTACCGCAGATCTTCCAGTGCGGAAATGGCCGAACGTCGCAGATGATTGAGCTTCACTGACCGAACCATCACCGCATCATCCATGTCGCACGAAAATTTGCGAGCGAAAAATATCGTCGTACCGAGGCGCCCCATCTGTTTTCGGCAGTTTCAACCGTGAGTGGACGATTGTTTCGCCGAAACAACGATGTAGTCGCTTTCTGTCGTCGTTGTGTTCCTCATCGTCCGTAGTGAGGCGCAGCCTTTTCTCCAAGTCGCGCGATAGAGAACAGCGCAGCGGGATGCGGTCGCAGGAGTCGGCATCATAAGATTGCCTTGCCGCATTCATAGGAGTTTTTGCATCATAGACCCTAAATACACGGTCATGAATGTGCACTTTTCCTCGAATGGAAAATGAAACAAATCTCCCCCGCAGCCTGCTTCAAAGAGTTCCTTCCCGCGTCGATCATACAGATGCTCGATTTTCGACACTGACGCGCCCGCCCACCTTCACCCAGAAATCCACCTGGTCGCGGACAGAAAGTCCTCGGACAACTTCACGGTGACCATATGGGAGGAACGGTCATAGGCTGTGACACGTCCGATCGAAGTCCGCGATTGTTCGGACGGCGGTCACCATCATATATCTGCCCCTGCCGTTTTTCCATATATGCAGTTGTAAAATCACGATTGAATACCTGTGCCAAAATGTGCACGGTCGGTGCCGTCAACGGCTTCGCCGAACACCAAGGTGATGGTCAATCGCCTTACGGTATGTATGCACAATCGTCGCAACGTATTCCCGGCCGCTTTCATACGCCCTTCAATTTCTGAGCGAGTCAATGCCCGCATCAAGCTGTCGAGGATGAGTTCAATCGCATTCAGATCACGCGAGAGAGGAGGAAGTTGCCCGCGAGTGTCACCAAGCACATCATTTCCCTGTACATCTACCAATGTATAGGGCAGACGGCAGGGCTGTGCACAGCGTCCGCGATTCCACTGCGACCACCGATCATGCTGCTCATCAGACATTGTCCGAATAGCAGACACAGAGCGCACCATGCACGAAACACTCGATCTCCACACGGCTTTTTGCAAATCTCACGACTCTCCGGAATGGAGAGTTCGCGTGCCAACACCACGTGAAAAATCCAAGTTCCTCAAGCGCCTGAACACCTGCGATATTGTGTACCGTCATCTGCGTACTTGCATGAAGCGGCATCTGCGGCACAATCTCCTTTGCCAGCCGCACTGCAAGATCCTGCAGGAGGACGGCATCTGCTCCTACATCATAGAGGAAGGACAGATACTCTTAATTCTGGAAGTTCATCTCTATCGACAATTGTATTGACGGCGACATGTACCTGCATGTTTCTCAAATGTGCATGTCGGATGACCTCCGCCAGTTCATCCTCCTCGAAATTAGAGGCATAGGCGCGTGCACCAAACTTCTTCCCCGCCAAATAGACTGACATTTGCGCCGTTTTGTAGCAGCAGCGAGAAACGCTTCCTTTGTTTCCGCAGGCGCGAGTAATTCCCACCAATGAATTCATCTTTATATCGTATGTCTCCATGGATTCCTGTTCAAGATCGTTCCAATGGCTGCATTCGCATCATATCCAATCGCATCTGCGCCGCACGCATTTCCTCGAACAGGCGCAGCTGATCATCATCGGTATCCTTGATATCATCCACATTGGGAAGCGCCGGAAGATCGGCGATCTGCTCCAAGTCAAATGCACGCAGGAACAAATGTCGTTCCGTAGAGAATCGGTCAGTCCGACAACCTGTTTGCGTCCCATTTCACAGATCAGCTCCAGCCCAACAGGCGGGTAATCGAACGCTCTGCACGAACGCCGCGAATATGCTCTACTTCCTGCTTCGTAATGGGCGCTTATGAGGCAATGATCGAGCGTCTCCATCGCAGAGAAGCAGAGAGCGTCGGCTGCACCTGTTCCGAGAGCTTCTTCACCATGGAAAAGCATTTGATGCGTCGCAACTGATAGCCACCCGCAGATCTGCGCAGAAATATACCGCTCCCCGTTCCGACAGGAATGTGTTCCAGATGCGTTGTGATTCCTGCACCTCCCATTCGGGGCCTCGATGATTTCGAGCCAATTTCAGCAATGAGAGCGGAATGCCGGGAGAGCAAACAGGACGCTTTCAAAATACTTGCCCGATCTAAAGACGGCATGGCTTTCCTACTGAAATGATAATTTCATAGTAGAGATGTTCCTGCAGGAGGCAGACTACCTGCATCTTAGCAAGCTCCAACAGTGCTAAAATGTCGAGAGAGCTCCTCACGCGTTCCGTGGGAAAAGGCATCGTTCAGCTTCATCCTGCCATGCCTCGCAGCGAGCAAAATGAGGATGTCCGTCATCTTGTCCTGCACGCGGTACTTCCTCTGCCGACACAACGACAGCCGGAATGATCGGCTCCTCCTGCATGCGCTGCACGTCCGAGATCGCATAAGCGTCTCTGCCGACAGCCCCACAACGGAAGTCGATGTGCAGGAAGCGGCATCAGTGCCCGCTCCATATAAGGGCTCTGCGCATCATTCAGGGAGAAGAGGATAGATGAGACCTCTTGAAGCGTCGGTATTCGAGCAAACGCTCCACCTAAGTCTACGCATGGATCTTCTTCCTGCTCCTCTTCTCTGTCATTTTTGGCAGAAGCATACGCGACTTGATCCGCAGAAGGGTTGCCGCCATCACCAAGAACTCGCTTGCATACTCTATATCAAATTGATACAACGTATCGATATGGTCGAGATACTGTCGTGTCAAATCGAGCGATTGGAATGTCATGAGATCAATTTTGTTCTTTTTCGATCAGGTAGCGTGAGAGTCCATCGGCCCCTCAAGATGCATCCACTTCTCACCAGATAATCTGCTGCCATGGTATCCTTAGAACAGGAGTATACCGCCGACGATCTTGTAGATCCCGTATACCAGCTGAAAGAGCGGTGTCAAGACAACACCGAGCAGCGGCGTGGCAATGAACACAATCATTATCAGCAAACTATATCGCTCAACGGCTTGGTAGCGATAGGAAAGATCCGGCGGCAGGATTCCTCAGAATATGCGAGCCGTCGAGCGGTGGAATGGGGAGCATATTGAAGATTGCAAAGTTGACATTGTAGATGAAGATCATCTGAATGATGCTGTATGTAGTCGGTGAAATATCCAGATGATGCGATCGGATGAAGATCATGACATAGAAAGCAAGAAAACCCCAGCAGAAGATTCCATAGCGGGTCCCGCAACGGATACGGAATGTCATCCCGTTTGGGCTTTACGAAAAACTTACTTGGATTCACTCACAACGGCTGCCCAGCCAAAGCGAACAAGAAACAGCATAATCAGCCCAATCGGATCGATGTGTGCACGCGGGTTCAGCGTCAGTCTGCCCATCAGTCGCGGCGTATAAAATCCCCGAGCGCTACGGCAGCACGCGCATGCGCGTACTCATGAAAGGTCATGGCAATGATGAGCCCAGGGATGCCGAGCAGCATCTCTTCAAAATTAAATCCGAACATATATTGATCTCTCCATGCGTCAGCCGCTCAGATGCTCTTGTGCCATCATGAGCGAAATCATCGTCTTCGCATCGATAATCTCCCCCGATCCGACCATCGCAGTGCATCGGAGAACGGCATTGAAACAACATTGACACATTCGTCTGCATCGGTATGCTGTGCACCGACCGTGAGATCCCGTGCAAGACACAGATGCATGTACTCGTTGGAGAACCCGACCGTCGTTGCAATCGTTGCTCAGTTTTCTCGTACTGCTCCGCCGTATAGCCGGTCTCCTCCGACAGTTCACGTTGTGCACAATGCGAGGATCCTCTCCACCGCGTCGAGCTTTCCGGCAGGCACCTCAGTGTCACCTGACCGATGGGATAGCGAAATTGGCGTACCAAAATTACATTTCCGTTTGGCAGGACGGGCAGCACCGCCGCCGCCCCAGGATGATGAGATCCACTCGCGCACCGCCTGCTTTCCGTTCCGGCAGACACACCGCATCGCGGCGCACATGCAGCAATGTCCCGTCAAAGATATTCTCCTGCGCGTTTCACTTCGAGTCAGATCCTCATCACGGCAGCAGATCCTCCTTTCATCAAACATAGCTGGCTTACTCCTGTGTCATCCGTGCGTTTTACAAACAGCGCACGGACAAAACCTCTGCACGGACGGGACGAAGATCATCCATCCCTCTCGACACCGATCCATTTGATCGGAATCGAGAGTTGGGGACCTGATCCCAATGGTCACGCCGCCCTTTGCCGTTCCGTCAATTTTGTAAGCGATCAACTCGATACGGGTGCTGCCTGCGTAAAGAGCTCCGCCTGGCTGATTGCATTCTGCCCTGTACCGGCATCAAGAACGAGCAGCGTTTCATGCGGTGCCCCCGGAATCTCTTGACGCCCGATCACACGGTAGATTTTCTCAGGTTCCTGCATCAGATTGACTTCGTCTGAAGCCGTCCTGCCGTATCGACGATAACAATGTCGGTATTGCGCCTGCCGCCTGCATTGCGTCAAACACAACGGCGCGTGATCCGCCCTCACCGTGTTTGATGACCCGCGCGTCGGCTCGCTTGCAGATCTCCGAGCTGGTCGATGGCGCGTGGCGCGAAAGGTATCGGCAGCCGCCAAGAGAACCGATTTCCCTGCCTGCGGTAGTAGGCGCTCAGCTTCCCGATGGTTGTCGTCTGCCGACACCGTTCGTACCGACCACAAGGAGCACCGTAGGTCCCTGCTCCGCCATATGGAAGGTGTTCTCCCCGCTTCAAGGATGCGAACAATTTCCCTTCCAAAAATGGAATCAGATCCTCGGGCGTACAGATCTCCTTTTTCTGATCCCCGTGCATAGCGGCGATAAGCGTCTCCGTTGTCTTGACACCGACATCCGACATCAGCAAGTAGGCTCTTCGAGATCATCAATCAGTTCATCGTCATGTCGGCATATCCGATAATCAGCCGTTCAATATTATGGGTGAAATTCTCCTGTGTTTTTGCCAAGCCCTTTTTGCTCGATCAAAGAATCCCACTAACAGCTCCTTTTCCGTTCAATACATCAGGCACCTGCTCGCGTCTCATAATCCTTCATATACGACTGGACAGCACTCTTTGAGACAGCAGCATCCTCAATCGGTAACGCCATACATTGTATCTCGGCGCATCGCATAGTTCTTTGCGATGCGCGTCACAACAATGAACCGCGTATTGGCAGCAAATTCTTCAGAAAATCACCAATCGCGAGACATCTCGCTCATCCAGCGGCGCATCGATCCCGTCCAAACAAGAAAACGGCGAGGGACGATAGCGCAGAAACGAAAAGAGCAGGGCGATGACCGTCAGCGCACGCTCACCGCCGGACAGCGCAGACAGATTCTGCCGCTTCTATCCGGAAGGGTCACCAGAACTGGACGCCACTGCTTAGTATATCCTCTTTTGTCCGTCAGGCGCACCCGCAATGCCTCCGCCAAAGAGCCTACAAAAATCCCGTTGAAATATTCTGAATCTGATGGAACGCCCTCGCGAAAGGTAGCGTCATATCCTGATCGATCTTCTGATGATCTGTTCATGTCCCGTTTTGCAGCCTGCAGATCCGCGACCCGCTTCTTCCCTCTTCTGCCGTGCTTTTCTTCTCCCGCATACCCTCAACGGCGTTGGGATTCACAGAGCCAAGCGCGCGATGGCGGTATCTCAAGAACACGCAGATGTTCTTCAGGAAGTCCGTCGACATCCTGCATCATCTCAGCAACTGCCGCCCGGGTGAAGACCAAACCCGAGACAGGAGTCCCCGCAACGTTCGGGCGCATGCGAATGCCCTCCAAACGCTTGTCACATTCATGCTTCTGGCACCGATATTCTGCCGCAGGGCGGCACTAATCGCAGTGTCTGTCACACGTGCTCCGCCTCATGCCAGACGCGCTGATCCTTCAATACGTCGCGCGGCGTCGCGCTTTGGACGATCTGTCTCATGACGGAAATCCTGTTCGCCAGGTCAGAAAGACGTATCTCGTCTCGCTGCAGTTCATCCGCGAGCGTGTGTCCTGTTCCGAATATTTTCAGAGTCTTTTCCGCATCTGCAAGATCCAACGTGCGCGTTTTGCGATTGCGTGAGCGCGCTCACTTCCCTGCTCGACAATGCTGCACCGCAAATATCCAAACCTCGTGCAGCCGCATCTCATACCCCCTGCTGTTTGCGCCGCAGTTCCGCACAGCTTTTCGCCAGTCTGCTCAATGATCTGGTGCAAAGGTATTTCGCAGTACCTACATTGGGAAATGCTGTTCGCTATGCGGTGCGTTGCCGGCGTAGCTTCGTGCCGCTTTTGCGATAGCGCACCCTCTGCATGCTCCAGCTTGCAGATGGTATTTGATCCTCGATGCGCCTTTTCAATACATCGCATTTTCCGCGCAGCTCCATGAGTTCCTGCGCCACGCCGCTCGCCGCGGCCCCTCTTGGACGGCATGACGGTCATTTGTCTTTGAGCAGTTTCTGTGCTTCTGCTGCAATGAGGAGTTCCGTTCCTCGCGTGCTTTTCTCTTGTGTGCTTAGGCTGAGTGCATCAACTCGTGCGCCGATTCAGCAGCGAGATCGTTGTGGTGTCCGCCGCCGAGAGCGCGCCGCCTGGATTGAGCAGCTCTCCTGTCAGCGTCACGATACGGAGGCGATAGTTCTCCCTGCTTCGCCGCACCAGCGCCCTCATCCAAAGTCTCCATGACAAGCGTCTGGGAGAGGAGATGATCGACAACCTTCCGAAATCTCCTCTGCCTGAACAAGAGTGTTGCCCAGCTGATTACCCCGTGATAGCGTCCGAGGTTGATCTCACGCGGAGGACGCACGGTAATCGTCGTCACAGCGAAGGAAGTAACGCGCCTCCATTCTTTCGCTTCAAGTGGGATATGGCGGCCTTCGCCGTATCCGTATCCTCCGTGACGATGTTCCGCACATCCTCGCCGAGTGCCACGTCGATTGCCGTAAGATATCGCTCTGGAATGCGGATGAGGTCGGCGACGGTCCTGCAACCTCGCCGCGCCATCCCTCCGCTGCCTGCAGGATGGTCTCGTACGTCACGCCCGAACCTCATAGCTGTCCTGCACACGTCGCTGAAAGTCAAGGTTTCTGACGGATGCGAAGCAGTTTGCATCCGACTTCCGCAGCTGCGCTTCTCACGCTCGATTGTACGGCTCAGCTCTCAGCCCTCCGCATGCATGGCGTCTCATATCTCCGACAAGCCCCGCATATTCTTTTCTGCAAGAGAAATTGCTTGCGTTCTTGTAACTGCGAGTTCACGTAAGTCCGAAGACGCAAGGAGTGCACGGCGGCGCTCGTCAACTCTCTGCTGTGCTCTTTCCTGCATCCCCTGTCTGCGCAGCGGTCCGGAGCCACGGCAAGCTGCAAGGTCTCAGCCTCTTTGCGCACAATACACGCTGTACGGCAGTGCGTGAGTGCATTTTGCTGCGCAAGTTTCTGCTCATTGCGAGAGGGCTGCCTGCAGGCGCTCGATGTTCTTCCGCAGGTTCTGCTCCGCTCACGCTTTTCCTGCAGTGCAGTGCTTTGCTGTGACAGGAGTGCACCGATCTGAGCAACTCTCTGACCATTGCAGTCTTTTGGGCGGAAAGCAGATTGCGCATCCTCGCGATCTAAGCTTTGCGCCGCGTTCCTCGATCTTGCCGCCCTCTGATCAGGATTCCTCCCGGACGGAACTCAAGGTCGAGCTTTCCTCCTGTTGTCTGCGCAGCTTTCCTGTCATTCTCCTGTATGCGCCTCGCCATCAATCCCGGCAATATCTTCCTCGAGCACACGTCGTCCTCGAAATCTCTGCGCGTCGGCATTTTCGCGACTCCTCACCGCGATGCCTCGTTCCGCGCTTGATGGAGGCCGGTCTGCTCCCCGTACAAGCCGTTCATGCCGGCTAAAGCGAGCGCGCGGTGAGCCGATACTCTCCGCTCCTCGTCAAGCTCGCCGAAACTGCGTCGTCTTTTCCGCCTGTACACGCAAAGCGGCTCCAGTTCTTCCGCATAGCATACATGATATCGTTCAGGCGCACGGAGATCCTCTCGTTTCTCACGCAGCTAGCGAAGCGCCTCCCCGCTTGCGTGTCCGAGAGCTTCTCGTGATGCCCGCCGTTTCGCAAAGAACACGCGACGATCCTCGGGACGGCTGTCCAGGATATCGTTTAATCGGTTCTGACCGATGATGCTCATGCCGTCATGTCCGATCCCCGCATCGCAAAGAGCCGGTAGATGTCCTCGATGCGGCAGCGAATCATTCAGATAGACCCGCTGTCGCCATTCCGATAAAGGCGGCGTTTCACGACAACCCCATCGTAGCTCACGGGCAGCTTTCGTCCGTGTTGTCTGCCGACAAGAACGACCTCGGCAACACTGGAGTGCGCGGCGCAGCAGAGCCGGCGAAGATGATGTTCGGAACGCAGTCCACGTAGCATACGGATGTTCTGTTCACCGAGAACCCAGCGAACGGCATCCGTGATATTGTTTCTACCGCTCCTATTCGGTCCCACGACAGCAGTAATCCCCTGATCGAATTGGACGACAATCCGCTCGGCAAATGACTTGAATCCGTATGCTTCCAAGCGCTTTAACTGCACACAACGCACCTGCTCTTTTACAAATTAGTTCACTCATTATAACAGAACGGATGGGAAATTTCAAAAACGGTATCTTCCGTAACAAATTATGTTATAATGAGAGCATTCGTGAGATGTTTTTAGCTTTTATAGGGTAATCACACGCCACTTGTCGGAACAAAAAGAAATGTTTAAGAAAGCTTCTATGAAGGCGGCTACGCCATCGGTGCTTTCAACGTCAACAACATGGAGATCGTTCAGGCATTACCGATGCTGCGGGAGAGCTCAAGTCCCTCTGATCCTGCAGGTCTCCGCAGGTGCACGCAAACATGCGCGCCATGAGTATCTGGTTCATCTCGTCAAGGCAGCTCTCGAAATCAATGATAGTCCCCATCGCTCTGCACCGATCACGGCGCAGACTTCGGATATCTGCAAATCCTGCATCGATTTCGGCGGCTTCACGTCCGTACATGATCGACGGTTCCCTCACCTGCCGTACGCCGAAAATGTTGCACTGGCAAAGCGCGTCGCCGAGTACGCACACGCGCATGGTGTTGTCGTTGAAGCAGAACTCGGTCACGCTTGCCGGCATTGAGGACGATGTCAACGTCTCCGCCGAGGACGCATCCTATACGAAGCCAGAGGAAGTACAGGACTTCGTCGAGAAGACGGGCGTTGACTCTCTCGCAATCGCGATCGGCACCTCGCACGGCGCGTTCAAATTCACGCCGGATCAGTGCACGCGCAACGCAGACGGTGTTCTTGATGCCGCCGCCGCCCGTTTCGACATCCTCGAGGAGATCGAAAAGCGCATCCCCGGTTTTCCCCCATCGTGCTCCACGGTGCGTCCTCTGTCATTCCGAAGTATGTGAAGATCATCAACGAGAACGGCGGACATATGCCGGATGCCGTCGGCATCCCCGAGGATCAGCTGCGCCGCGCAGCAGTCCTCCGTCTGCAAGATCAACATCGACTCCGACCCCCGTCTTGCGATGACGGCCGGCATCCGCGAGCACTTCAAGAAGGAGCCGTCGCACTTCGACCCGCGTCAGTATCTCGACCGATGGCCGCAGCTACATCAAGGGAGCTCGTCACCCACAAGATCAAAGAGGTTCTTGGTTCTGACGGGAAAGCGCCGGAAATTCAGGCGCTTCTCAACAAGTAACATCGCTCGCTGACATAACGAAGAAAACGTGATATTGGGCTGTTGCACGGTAGCTTTGGAAACTCGTGCAACAGTATCTCTGTCCATTCCCATGCCATTCTGGGTTACTGGACAGCACCCTATTTTACGCTATAATGCGTTCAGTATTCACCATGATGGGAATCATATCAACCATAGGGGGACATTATATGGCACTCATTGGAAGAAATTTGGCGGCAGTTCTGTCGCAACGCCTGAAAAATCAAAAATATAGCGAAGCGAATCCCGAGCGAGAAAGCCCCCTGATGATCGTATTGTCATGGTTGTTTCGGCCATGGGCGACACGACTGGATGATCCTATCGCCCTCGCGGGTGAAGCTGTGGAGACCCCATCGTATGCGCGCGAGATGGATATGCTCATGACGACGGGCGAGCGAGGTCTCCATCGCACCCCTTGCGATGGCATTCCGCTCCCTGGGACAACCTGCTATCTCCTCACGGGCGCAATGGCGGGCATGAGGACCGACAGCGCACATACAGAAGGGGACGTATTCTAGGTCTTGAGCCAAAAGCGTGTGCACGAGGAGCTGGACAAAGGCAATATCGTTGTCATTGCGGGATTCCAAGGAACGGATGCGGAAGGCAATCCCGTAACCCTCGGACGCGGCGGCTCAGATACCTCTGCCGTTGCAATTGCGGGTGCCGTGGCGCGGATACCCGCGAGATCTTCACGGATGTCGACGGGATCTATTCTGCAGATCCGCGCATTGCAAAGGGTGCACGCCGTATGCGTGAAATTACCTACAACGAAATGCTTGAGATGGCGCGTCTTGGTGCAGGTGTCATGCAGCCACGCTCCGTGGAGAGATGGGACAACTCTATGGTATCCCCATTCACGTCCGTTCAACCTTCACGTCAGAACCGGGAACTATCATTAGGGAGGAATACACTAGTGGAAGAAAATCCTTTATCATTCGCGGCGTTACCCATGACGAACACGTCTCCAAGATCACTGTTCTCGGTGTTCCAACGTCGGGGTTGCACACAAGATCTTCTCCGCACTTGCAGATGCCAACATTGACGTGGATATGATCGTGCAGTATCTGTCGAGTGCCGAATCCAATATGACCGATATGGTCTTTACCGTCGCTGCCATCGATGCGGAGGAAGCAAACAGGTCGTCGAGGGCATCTCTGCAGAAATCAAGGCCTCCGCTGTCGCCATCGACAACGACTGTCGCGAAGATCCTCCATCGTTGGTGCGGGTATGCTCGGCAGCCCCGGAATCGCCTCTCGTATAGTCCCGGAGCTCTGTCGAGTGCTGATATCAACATTGAGATCATCAGCACCTCCGGAGATCAGCATCTCCTCGCCTCATCAAAGGGCGGCAGCGTCAAGGATGCGGTCAACCGCATTCACGACGAGTTCTTCCCGAACGCATAAGAATACTTGTATACACCCACATATCCTGTGGACATAAAACAACACAACGCGCTATCATCATAGTGTATTTTTAGGAAAAGCACGGATCATTGAAGCTCTGCCGCTGCATCGGGGAGTTTCACACGATTCGTGCTTTCAAACGAAAAGGAGAGCGTATACATGGCTATTCAGATGGCGGCATCGCACGCGGCATCAAGGAGACTGAAGACGCAATCTTTGCGATGCTGCTGCAGCATGCCATGCCGCAATCGCCGAACACGGCGAGGAGCGTGTTGTGAACGCAACCATTGGTGCGGTGATGGACGACGGTGAAAACTCGCCCATCTCCCCACAGTCGAGCGCGTCTTCCGCCCCTGCCCATTGAGGATTATATTGCCTATGCACCGATCTCTGGGCTTCCGGAATATCTGAGGCAGCGATCGACATCACCTTTGCTGGAAACCGTCCCGCAGGATACCTCGCCGCGATTGCAAGTGCAGGCGGAACGGGCGCCCTGCGCACCGCTGTCGATAATTATGTCGAGGAGGGCGATCAAGTACTCACATCGATTGGTTCTGGGGAACGCACAATGTCATCTGTCAGAACTTGGCTCCTCGGTGACGAACTTCCAACTCTTTGATGAGGTGAACCACTTCAACCATACGGCATTTTCCGCATCGGTCGACGCACTCCGCAAGACGAGGAGAGCCTGCTCATCATCCTCAATACGCCGGCGCACAACCTGACAGGGTACAGCTCTCCTCCGAGGATTGGGATCAGTGTGCTGGACTGCGTGAAGAAACACGCCGCCGCAGGAAAGAAAATCCATTTGCTTGTCGATATTGCTTACATCGACTTTGCAGGCGAAAAAGCACGAAACACGCGCCTTTATGCAGAAGTTCTCAACTGCCGGAAAACATCCCGACGCTCTTTGCCTTCTCCATGTCCAAGGCATACACCTTCACGGACAGCGCTGCGGTGCGCTCATCGCACTCTCTCTGAGCAAGGCTGTCATCGACGAGTTCCGGCGAGATCAGCAAGTACGCAGCACGCGCGCGACGTGGTCGAACATCAACCGCGGTGCGATGACCTCCCCACACGCATTCAGCAGGACAAGACTGCCTCATGCGTCGTACGAGGCGGAACGCGATGCGCTCTATCGCCTCCGTACAGGAGCGCGGCGATATCTTTATGCAGTGAGGCGGCACAGTGCGGCCTTCCCGCTACTCATAAGGGCGGTTTCTTCCTCGCCATTCCTGCCGCAGATCCGCAGGCGGTCTGCAACCTGCTCCACGAGGATCTCATCTTCGCCGTACCTCTGAAAAATGGGCGTGCGTATTTTGCAGCTTGCTCCGTGCCAAAGGCAAAATGCACGGAATCGCAGAAAAAGTAAAGCGTGCGATGGATAAAAATGCCTTGACATTCCGGTCAAAAATTTTTCAGAATAGTGACGTGTGATATTTTTCATGTATCCATTAGCCCCCGGAGGCATGAGAGGATATTGCATCAACTCATCATATTGAATGCTCTTACTCTCTAGGGGGAATTACGTGAAAACTACGGTTATGCGCAAAAGCCGTCGATATTGAACGCAAGTGGTATGTGGTAGACGCTGAGAACCAGACGGTCTGGATCGTCTGGCAGCGGAGATTGCACAAGGTTCTGCGCGGCAAGAACAAGCCCATCTACACGCCGCACGTCGACACCGGCGATTATGTCATTGTCATCAATGCTGAGAAAGTGAAAGTTCACGGGAAAGAAGCTGACGGACAAGACCTACTTCCGTCATTCCGGCTATCAGGGCGGCACAACCTTTACAACCGCCGGTCAGATGCTCGAACGCTTCCCCACCCGCGTCATCGAACATGCTGTCAAGGGCATGTCTGCCGAAGAACAGCCCCGGCGCTCAGATCTTCCGCGTAAGCCGAATGTTTACGTCGGTCCCGAGCATCCCCACGCAGCGCAGAAGCCCGAACCGCTGGCGTTTGATATTCGCTGAGTTTCGCAAAAGGAGGAATCTGTTCGATGGCACAAGTCACTTACTACGGCACGGGTCGCCGCAAGACCTCGGTCGCACGCGTCCGCCTCGTTCCCGGCGACGGCAAGGTTACAATCAACGGTCGTGAAATGGCAGAGTACTTCGGTCTCAAGACGCTTGAACTGATCGTTCGTCAGCCGCTCAACCTGACCGAGACAGTCGATAAATACGATGTTATTGCAACGGATCCGGCGGCGGTGCATCCGGTCAGGCGGGCGCAATCCGCCACGGCATTACACGCGCACTCATTGAGATGGATGCAGAACTGCGTCCTGCCCTCAAAAAGAGCAGGCTTTGCTCACGCGTGATCTGCGTGAGAAGGAACGCCGCAAGTACGGCCTTAAGAAGGCACGTAAGGCATCCCAGTTCTCGAAGCGTTAATATACGTAATACAAAATCCCTTCTTCATATTGCGAAGAAGGGATTTTTATTTTTGACATTTTCACATATTTAACATATTATATTGCTATAAAAACTATGTTTTATGGAAAGAAGATGAGTCCATGAAGATTTCTGCAAAAGGCCGCTACGGTATTGCAGCGATGGTATATCCTCGCACGCAATTACGATACCTCCTCCCCATCACGATCATCAGCATTTCAGAGCACCTTGGCATCTCCAAGATCTATCTTGAGCAGGTCTTTCCTCCTCAAGCGCAGCAAGCTGGTCAACTCGATCAAGGGCTCACAGGGTGGCTATCAACTCTCCCGTCATCCGCGTAAAATCAGTGCTTATGATATCCTTGCCCTCGATTGAGCTTTCACTGATTGAAAAGTACATCGGCGCTGCCTCGGAAAGATGGGTCAGCTCAATGAAATACTAGCACGCAAGGTCTTTGATGTGCTGGACAATAGCATCTATGAGGCACTGAACGCAATCTCACTGGAGGAACTTCGACCGCGTTAAATCATGCGGAGAGCAATGAAAACCTCATGTACTTTATCTGAGAAATGGCGGCTTATGCTAGGAGATTCATACCAACAAAGATCAGCAGAGCCGATGCAGCTGCCCACAAAGGGAACCATATTGACGCGGATCCAAAGGAGATCCTGCTCGACCTTGTCTATAGACGAGATGATTGAGCTCCTCATCGGTAAGGCGTGACAAGACATTCCTGACAATGACACCGACAAGAGTTCGAGCATGGAGCGCAGAACGCGCCAAGAGATCGTGAGGACTTTTGTGATAATCTTCTGCAGTTCCGACCGCTCCTCGATCAGGAAAAGCATGTGCTGATATTCGACGTAGAATGCTCTGCAGATGGGTATAAAACTACCGGCATATGTTCTGCAATCGGGTCGACCTCGTTTGAGATCCATCTGGAAGTGGTTTCGCAGCCCTTGAAAGAGCCGCGCCAAGGTTTCCTCAATGGGAGTTCGCAGGCAAGCCGCTCCCTGCAGATCACGCGCAAGACGCAGAAGTTTGCAGAATCCTGTCGCAGATCCTGAGACAGTCATGGAGAAGCGCGATGGCATTTTCCTGCAGAGGAGAATGCGCCCTTCCAAGTTCGCTTAATACGTGACAGGTATGACGTTGGATCGTTCCGCTCCTTCATCCAAGTTGACCGTATTGGTCACCTCGAGCAGACGTGATAAAATCCATCGCCTATTTTCTCATGTTCCAACCGTGCCAGTTCATCTCGAATGGACTGACGGGTCTCATCGGCAGCAACTTCTGGGCAAGAAGCCGGGAGATACGGGACAAGCGCCTTTTGATCCCATTCATTTTGTGGGAGAGCATATCAAAGCGACGCATGAGTTCGGAGGATCTTCACGCAGGAGGATATTCTTGAGGCGTCTCCGCCAGGTAGGCAATCGCCTTCTTATCGCAAAATGCCGCACGAATGAAGTGAAGAACCGTTCCCGTCATTCGTGCTTCCGTTTCTTCTTTGCGCAGATAATCCTGAAGCATGGGAACAGGTGAATTTTCTCAACATGACGGAAGATCTTTCGCCGTGAAAAAGAACTCCTTTGCACCATGACGACAATCGCCTTGATAAAACTGTCCCGTCGACGCGGCAGAATCGCCGTATGGTGGGTCGGAAACCGAGAGGTCTGCGGAAGAGCGCCGTGCGCAAACCAGTCCAAAGGACACCACCGACCAGAGCAGCCTCGCTGACTATGAGCATCCCGTCCGTCCAGATCACAGACGGATAATGCAGATGGTGATATAGAGAGAGCAAAAGAAAAAGGATGTTACGAGAGCCGCATCAGCCTTATTCCACGCTCGTCATAGCGCCCACATCCTTTCCGCAAATGCTACGAGAAGCGACAGTCCCATACCGACAAAAGCGCCGACAATGGCACCCATTCCACGCGAATCATCTGCAGATCGGTCTGTACCTTCCCTCGACAAAGGCAATGAGTTCGTCATCCGATTTCGATTCAGATAGTCACTGAACAAAGTGCTGCGATCATTTCCGTGATGTTTCTCACCCTTCCGCGTACCAGATTTTTCATCCATCGGTCCGCACGATTCTGCCAGCTTTCCGAATGCAAATACATCCATCTTTTCATTTAAGAGTTCTTTAATATATGAATCCAGAAGGATGACTTCCTTCATACGGTGCCTCGATAAAAGTCGGTCAGAATGTTTTCGAGCTCAATATGCTCAATTACATGAATTTTGTACCGTGGAGTGCTTCGCGCAGATTCGATTGGTACGAAGCGTTGTCACGAAGGAAACAAGCGCCGTACCCCATCTCCCTATGGCGGCGATCATCATGCTCCATCGCCGATTGCAGGATATCCGCCAACCGATCTGTCAGCCATTCTGCAATCATCTCATCATCACAAAAGGACAAAACGAAGGCGCGAAACATCCCATCGCCCTCATACTCCTGTACGTATGGAGGCAATATTTGCATGGAGCATTTCCCGAAATACCTGTGTGCGATCAGCTGTAGCCCCATGCGGGATCAGCATTGAAAAATGCGGGCCTGCATGCCTTCGGTCAGTACGTCCAGCAGTTCGACAAAGCTGTCCTCCAAAGGAAGTGCATGAAGCGCCCGCATACGTAGCGGTAAGCTCTTTTGAATACGACGGCTGTCCACATCAGCGGCGACATGGCGCAAAATATCTACCGTTGCCCGCTCGATGAGCCGTTCACGTCCGCCGCGATGCTCCAAATACCCACGAGAAGTGCGCCGATGTTCTCTCGCTCGATCACTTCCATGATATGCTGAGCAAATCGTCGGCGGAGAACTGGACCAAGGACTCCGCAATACGTGCGCGATTGTGCCGGAGAATGTCCGTCCGATGCGATATGCCCAAGCGGACGCCCGAAGATTGCCTTCACCGCAAACCAATCCGCAAGTCCTCCGACTGTCGCCGCCAAAAAGCCGTGATGAATCGTTGTCCAAACGAGGAAGCCCCCTGCCCCTGCCGCCGTCCCCTCACTGCGCCGAATACACTGACAGCAAGTGCAAGATTTGCCTGATTTTCCTTCCGCAACGGATCGCTCTTCACAATGCTTCACAAGATTTTTCAGATATGACCGAAAATCTGAGCCGAGATCTGCACGCCTCAGTGCAAACTCAACGGTTGCCTGCAAGAACTGAGTTTATCCCCAGGTCATAGCGTTTTCGTCAAAGTCGTAGGCATAGACCGCCTCACGCTCGCGCGAGGACCTAGTGCATCCGTGGGCTGGATCTCACCGCCTTGCCCGGCTTGGTCTCACTGGAGAATTGCAAAAACTCAGGGCTGATGATATACGTCCGGAGAACCGCCATCCGACTGGTGCGCTTCCTCGCGCAGGCTTTCTTTCCACCATATCAAAGACGCGCATGAGACGTGGATTCTGCAGTGTCTCTCCCGCAACAATGCCATACGAGGAGACCTACCATCTGAGACCATCTGACAGCCGAGGATGGAACCGCTGCACGCCTCGTAGACATCGATCAGCTGCCCTGAACGCCGAACGCTCCGGATGATAGACAAACATCGTCGCCGAGAAGGACAGCGAACGGTTCACTGTCGACGAAAACCCGTGCGCAGAGAATGGCATCGCCCAGACCGCGCATATATTTTTCTGCCGCACATAGTGCACATTGACATCGGTAGTCTCCGTACGAGATCCAGTAAGTCCTGTTTGCCCTGCGTTCGTTCGTGCTCGTGTGCCGGAGCTGAGTCAAGTGGTCCTCGATGGCACGCTTTCCATGTCCGCTGATGATAAGGATGTCCTCGATGCCGCTTTTCCAACGCCTCTTCTACAATATACTGAATGGTTGGCTTGTCTACAATGGGAAGCATTTCTGGCGTCGCTTTCGTTGCGGGAAGAAAACGAGTTCCATAACCCGCCGCCGGAATGACCGCTTTTACGAATGCGTCATCTCATCTGCTCCATCCGTTATGTAATAAAGCGCGAGGCACATTTCGCGCTTTTTCTGGATTCAGCGTCCCAAAATTTCAAGAATCGCTGCACCGATCTCCGAGGTCTTTGCTCTGCCGCCGAGATCCGGTGTCAATGTCCTGCGCTCCACGAGCAGTGTCTCGACTGCGCTAGGACACGCTCCGGCCCATTCATGCTCACCAAGGAAGTCGAGCATCTGGCTGATCGACCAGATCGAAGCAAGCGGATTTGCAATCCCCCTTCCCCGCTATATCCGGTGCACCCTGTGGATCGGTTCAAACATCGAGGGAATTTCCGCCCGATTGAGGTTCGCGCCCGCCGCAAGCCCTCCCATCCCACCCGCAATCGCCGCACCGAGGTCGGTGAGGATATCGCCGAACAGATTGCTTGTCACAACGATCTCGAAGCGCTTCGGATCCTGACGAAGAACATACTTTGCTGCATCGACGAGGAGACTGTATGTCTCTGACATCAGGATATTCCTTCCCCAACCCTCTGTGAAGATATCATCCCAAAATACCATCGAATAGCGCAGTGCATTTCCTTTGGAAATCGACGGGAGTGAACGTTTTCTCCTGCGGGCAAGCTCATACGCATAACGGATGACGCGTTCACAGCCATGCCGCGAAAACACCCGTCTGCAGAGCCATTCACCGATCTGTCCTCGCATAGAGATGCGCACCGACATTCGTATACTCACCCTCGCTGTTCTCACGCACGACAATCATATTGATATCATCTTCGGATACATCAGCGAGCGGGCATGGGGCACTTCTAAGGGAGGCGGACAGGACGCAGATTGATATACTCGTCGAACCCACGGCGAATTGAAGCAAAAAGTCCGCCCAGCGAAACATGATCCGGAACACCGGATATCCAACTGCAGCCGAGATAGACGGCATCGAACGGTTTCAGAATGTCCAGCCCGTCTGTCGACATCATCTCACCCGTGTTTCAGATAGTACTCGCAGTCCCCATCGGAAAATCCCTCGAAGGAGACCGAAAACTGCCGTCCATCTTTGTGATACCGTCAACATCCCTCGGCAATGACCTCGGGACCGATTCCGTCCCCGCGATCACGCAATATTAAAACGCTTCACGCACGCTTCATATCCTATACGTGACAATCAGAATGCTTCTGCAATCGTCTTGATGAGAAGGGCTCTGCGTGACGCGGGAGCCCGCTCTGATGAAGCGCACGCCCAAATCCGATGAGAAAGTCAATCTTCTGAAGCCGCGTCAGCGTCGTATTCTCCCCGCAGAAAGCTCGTAATCGCATCGCATCCCCGCAACGCTCGGATCGCGCTAAGCTGGAACCTCCATCGCAAGTTGTCCCGCCAGAATATGACGACGGACCTCATCCGAAATTCTCTCTAAGATCGTTCACATGTTGCGCTTCCGTCGTCGAGGACAGCCCGGAACGCCTTCCGGACGAACGGAATACGCTGCCGCCGGAATTATCTTCGACAGGGCAACCGTAGATGCTGTGTTGACACATTACCTAAAGATTCAAAAGCGCTCCGGCTGTTTCGGTGTTGCCCATTTTCCGCAGGAGGAGTTAGGGAAAACTCTGGCGGCGGGAAGCTGTGGATAACGGGACGTGACGGAGGCTGCTGGTTGCCCGCAACACTGCCGGCGGACTGCGTACGGCTGGAAAGAGTTTGCTGTATGCTCCGCGGAGGAGGACACATTGAATCCTCCTTGAGGCTGTCAGCATATTGGCTGCACAGTTACGCCCAGAAGGATTTGTCTGCATCGAGGCTCGCTGGGTCCGAGGCAGGCCGCTGTACATTTCCTCTGCTTGATTCACCGGGATCTGTACCGCACTTTTCCGTTCTTCCTGCACAGTTACAGAAGCATCCACGCCCCTCCTGGAGACAGAATTCTTTCCTCTTCCGGGAACAAGGAGATTCTTTGGCGGCGGAGCCGGTCGATTCATGTTTACATCACTCGACCAGCTCCCCGTACAGGGCGTCCCTCTTTTCTCCGCCAGCTCTCCTCACGTCGGATATCATCAGCCGTACGATCACAGGCTTCGCTTGCGCAGAAAGGCTGAATGATGGATCGTTATTGCGTGCGGCAAGGCGTGCATCAACACGCGTCCCAGCGCAGACGCGCGGGCTGAGAGGTCTTCGCAGCTGGTGCCGCAGGCGGAGCATGCGCACTCTTTTTCTTCGCAGAGATCGAGGCTTCATACTGATCGGGGTGCTCTTCCAGTGCAGATTTTTGCAGGGTCTGTGACCAGTCGGTCTGCGCGGAATAGTTCCTGTGAATCCACCGTCCCAGGTGTCGCCGCAAGTGTGGTGTTCGAGGAAAGCGCTCAAGTACCGCCGCCGTCAGCATTGTTTTCTTTGATGACATCTTCATTGATATTTCTCCAACCTCCTCATTACGAAAACATTCGTCACGTCCGCGTGTGCAACGTACCCGCTCCCCGCCAGAAACGCAGCGACAGAGGATGCGCGCAGTGCGGGTTGTCGATGAGTTCGAAAACCATAGTACGCGCCGTTTTCACCACGGAAAAGAGCACGGCCATCTGAGCTGTTTGCCGTCGCTGTCGCATCCGGAGTTCCATCGCCATTCCTCATCGATCTCGATCTCCTTTTGCCGTCACCGCAAAGATCCCCTTATTTTCCTCGGTCACGTTCACCAACATGATTCCCTCATAGGCATTGCTGCCCATGATCCGTTTTAGAAGCTCCGTTGCTTTCTCAGGGTTGATGGTGTTTAGATTCGGCAGGGCTTCCTGGGAATGCATGGACGAGAACCACCCACGCGTACTTTGATATGGTATTCCTCGTTCTCAAAGATCAGATCTCGCCCCTCACGATTTTCAGTGCACTGGCAGGGATAACACCGACAGGTTTTCTGAGGACACATAACGCGATAGTTGTATGCACCGCTCTCATACAGATAGAGAGCGCGGCACTTCGGCTGACACCGTCTGCGCCGGCGCAGGGATTTCTCCGTTGCTCGCAAACGCATACGGCGCAGCAGGATAATACGGCTGCGCAACGATGCCGCAAGGATTTTTCTGATAGTTCTTCAGCTCGTATGTACCCTTATTATATCCTTGTATCATAACAAGCGCATGGTTCACCGCAGCATATTTGTTCTCACTTCTCGTTCCGTAAAAATTATTTTATGGACAGTGATCTCGCTTGATCGGTTACCGCAATATAGACCAGCTCCAACCGGCTTTTTCCGCAGACCCGCCGTCCGGACCTGCAAATCCCTGTGATGCCGACCCCGAGATCCGTCTGCATGAGGTTCCGTATCCCTTCCGCCATCGCCCGCGCAGTCTCCTCGGAAACAGCGCCGCAAACAGAAAAGTGTCTCCGCCGAAACGTGCAGAATACGATTCTTCACCCGTTGGAATAGGAGACAACACTGCCCATAACGTATGCGGAACTTCCAGGCACATCCGTCAGCACGCTTGTAGCAACCTGCCTGTACAGGATTCTGCACAGGTTATCGTAAGTTCTCACCGCACGGAGCTTCCTGCCCGTCTCTCAAACAGCGATTCAACCCAAAGGTCATCAATGCACCCTCTCACCCACAATATCGCGTGAATCCTGTAACAGGCGGACGCGAACAATATCGCCTCACGCGGGCCTCCGTATCCCCCTCGATGTAAATCCGCCCGTCTACCTCGTCTTCACGGATAGAGCGCCCCACGGCAATAGACTGTTGCTCTGCATCGCGCCCCTCAATCAGGACATCCAGCTCTTGGTTTGGAGACCAATATTGATTTCCTCGGAGATCTTTGCTCTGCAGGCTCATAAGATCGCTGTGTAGCGCTCCTGCATGACCTCTCGGAAACCTTTTGTGCTCATCATGGATGGTGCATCTTCCTCCTCAGAATAGGTGAAGATCCCAACTTTGTCAAACCGCTGCTTTACGAAAGCGAGCGAAGCGCGTCTGATAGTGCGTCCGTCTCGCCGGGAAATCCAACAATAAAGGTCGATCGGAGGTCACCCCGGGATACGCTCACGCAGCTTTTTGGAATCAATTTCTCCACACCTCGCGCGTGTCTGGACGGTTCATCGAACGCAGCACTGCGTTATGCGCATGCTGAAGAGGAAGATCGACATATTTTACAATCTTTCGGCTCAGTTGCAAAATACCCGATGAGTTCATCGGTAAAGTACTTTCGGATAGCGTAAAGAACACGAATCCATGCGAGCTTCTCAATCTTCGCCAACGCGCGAGGACAGCGGGAAGCATTGGCTTGCAAGCAATCCAGCCCATAGTTCGCACCGTCCTGCGCAATCAGGACGATCTCATGCACACCGCTCTCTCGTAAGTGCCCGCGCCTCGGTCACAATATCCTCCATGGGGCGGTCATGAAACTGCCGCGAATCAGAGGAATGGCACAGAAGGCACAGCGATGATCACACCCCTCGGCAATCTTGATGTATGCAGTGTAGTTCGGGGTCGTGCGCAGGCGCGGGTCTTGGCATCATAGATGGTCTCGTCCTTCCCGCAATCAAGAGCCGCCGCCCTTCAGCGTCTCCTGAATGACCTCCATGATACGTCCCCACGCCCCTGTGCCGATGATGGCGCTCGCCCTCCGGAATCTTCATCCAGCAGCTGCTGCCCATAGCGCTGCCCAAGACAGCCCGCCACGATGAGACTGCGGCAACGTCCGATCTCCTTATAGTCTGCCATACCAAGCACGGTCGTACTGGACTCTTCCTTCGCGGACTGGATAAATGCGCAGGTGTTGACAATCAAAATATCTGCCTCTGCAGGCTCATTTCGTGATTTCAATGCCATGCTCCCCGCATAATGCCGAGCATGACCTCTGTGTCCACGAGGTTCTTGCACAACCGAGACCGATAAAACCTGCTTTCACTGATAAACTCTCCTCCGGCTTTCGTTGTCCTTCATGGAACCGTACCTCTTGACCCAGCGATCCAGGAGGATCTCCTTTTTCCTCCTTGCTGAAATACGGTCTGCTCTAAAAATATTGATATTCTTCCCCGCAAACATCTGATAAGACAGGGTCATCGGATTCGTGGTCAGAAGTAGAATTGATGTGTGCAAGTGCTGTCTGTGCCTCATCTGTCAGCAGCCAGTCCGCGAAGCTCTCCGCTGTGTGAACATCACGCTCCGATACGCGGAACGCAATCCCTGTTCCATAGATAACTGCGGACGTACCGTCTATGGGATAGAGAATACGGATCGGATACTCATCGTGTATATAGCGCAGGGTTTCACCCAGAACGGCGACCGAGAGATCCACCTCGCCCATCCCCGCCTGTCGTACCGGCGTGATGCAGATATTTCGAGTACTGCATAATGTTCGGCCGGTATTTTTGCGCCAGATCTCAAAGGCACGTTGATCGCCATATTCGGCAATCATGCTGTAGAGCAGATTCGACGAAGCATCTGCCGCCATAAAAGTCTGTCGTACCGATGTGATATCCCGCTGCTGCGATAAGCAGCCGCCATGAGTTCGGCAAATCAAGATGCGTACGCAGATAGTCCCTGATTCACAGCGAAAACAACAGGATCATACCACACGCCCGTCCAGTAGCGATCGGGATGTCTGGAAACGCATTCGCCACCTGGATCGCTCTTTCTCGAGACAGGGAACAAGATACTGGCGCCGCCGCCGATCCAACGTTTCCGATCAGTCAGGACAAGGCTGCCTTTCCGTCATTCTCCTCAAATGCCTGCTCACGCAAACGGTTCAGGATCTGCTCCGGCGACAGCTGAACAAAGCTGACACGTATATGATATTCTTCGTATTCTCTGAAAGCACCGTCGATCTCGCCGGAAGTGATGTATGCGGTACTTCTCTATGGGGTGACGTGTGTGCGATGAATCGGATGATGCAAGAGGCGGAACCCGCCGCGATGATAGATACGAGAAGGGCTGTCACTATGATGAAACAGCGTGTACCGCTTCATAAATAATCCTTTTTATGCCAATGGACTCTCTCGCATTATAAACAATTCATCCGGAAATCTGCCAGTCTACTTTTATCCGTAAATTTCACGCAAAGTGCCTTCTTCATTGACAGCAGATCGCCTTTTGCTGTAGTAAAGTGCCGTCTTCTTCGGAATGTATTTACTTTTCCTACGAGGGTTCGTCTGCTCAACAATATGATCTGGCTGTCAGACCAAACTGTTTGAGCAGTGCCGCGGCAGGCCCGAGGATCGAACCGTCCCGCACGCCGATGCGGTGAACTGGTAGGTGCTCCGTAGCAACAGCTGCAACTGCCTCACCAAGCCCACTGAGAATGTTGTGCTCGACAGTCACAATTGCTGCATTCCTTCGCCGCGAAGCACCAACCTCGTCAAGCGGCTTGATCGTTGCCATATTGATGGTCGCGCATTGATTCCGCGTTCAGCAAGACGT
>BNJS01001022.1_pt1 | contig 170844 bp, 178 predicted proteins | sample 8540461 | NCBI WGS metagenome assembly BNJS01 (sample SAMD00202454, study PRJDB9452) | human saliva metagenome | isolation source: human saliva | place: Japan
ATTTAGATAGTTATCTTAAGTATTATACCCATTGGTATAAAACACTTCATCAAGGACAATTACCTATAGGTGAAGAAGAATTAAATAATATAAAGCAAGAATTTAGGAGGAATTTAAAGTATGAAGAAGGTTTTAATAGCATCGGTCACGCTAGCATGCACCCTAAGCTCTCTGCAAAATGTTTCACTTGCAGACGAAGCCAGCAGCCTACCAGCTGCAGCAAGTACTAGCATCAGTACCCCTGCTACAAATAATACAGGAACAACTACAAGCCTTGTAAATAATAATGAAGGCAAGGAAAATGCGCTTGCTAGTAAGGAAAACAAGCCAGAAAGTAAGTCAGTTGAAAACTATGATGATGCCTGTACAGACATAGTTACCACTACAAGAGAGGAAAATAATGTCAGCCTAAAGGCAAGGATGGAAGCAAGTAACGGAACAGACAGTGAATTAAATAAGGAAAAGACAAAGAGCCCTTACAACAAGGCTCATGACCATACAAACCCAGACTACGAGAAGTTCTACGGAGCTGGTGATATGGAGTTTAACTACTGGACTAACAAGTCTGCTAAGCAGGAAAACATCAGGGTCAACTTTGCCACTGATTATAAGATAGATGATGCCAAGCTAGAGGTCGGTCTTCCATATGAGGATTTAAATACACTTATAACTAATGGTAAGCTTAAGATATCTAATGCAAGTAAGTGGTTAACAGAAAGATATTATAGAAACGAATCGGGCTACGATACAATAGACCCTAACGTAATACCAGATTATGTAATAGAAGCCAATAAGATAATATTCGACCTTGGTAAGTTAGAAGCAAGAACTGGAGGAAGTCTGCAGTTCCACAGGACATTTGATACAAATGAAGAATTCAACAACGCCATAAAGGATACTAAGGCTACTGCCGAAATGAAGGGAAAATGGAACTTTGATAATCTAGTCCTACCTGGAAACAGCACAGTATACAAGTACAAGATCAACGAAACTAAGGAAAGTAATATCGACGAAAACGACTATAAGTCACGTCAGAAGGTTTACTACAACGAAGATGGGACTCCAACGAAGAATGGATACATAGTTGGTGAAGATATTAGTATCGTAAAGCAGGGTAAAGACGGGGCTTGTGATATCATAACAGTTGAAAAGAAAATAAACGACAAGGTAAACCTAAATGCATCTGCAAAAATAGATACTCGCCTAAAAGATTATTCAAACAATGGATATACAGAAAGAATTATAAATCCAAACAACCACAGTATAACTACTGAAACTGAAAAGAAGGCCGCTGAAAAGCTATCTGGACCAGGTAATCTTGAGGTTCACCACTGGCAGGATGGATCAAACGAAAGCACAAAGCAGCAGCATTGGAGATTCGTATTTGCTACTGACTATGCTATCCAGAATGGTAAAATAACTGTAAAGCTTCCTTACGAATTAAAGGATAACTATACAATAGAGGACACTACTAATTGGCTTGTAAATAGGTACTATCCAGCAGTAACTGGTAAAAAGTTCTATTCAGACCTAAATCTAGTAAACAAGGATACATACAAGTCAAAGATCCAGATAGATGGAGATAACTTAACTATTGACGTAGGTGATATCCCGGCAAGAACTGCCCTGTCATTTACAGTTCACAAGAAGTTTGCTACTCCTCAGGACTTTAGCAATGATATAAAAGAAGCAAGAATTAATGTTTCAGGTAATTGGAGATTAGACGAAAAGTATATCAAGCTACCAACTACTAAGATAATGCATGATATCAAGTGTGGTACTTGTGAGCTACCAAATATACCAACACCTAACAGGCCAGTTCCTAACAAGCCAGAGGAACCTAAGAATCCTGAGCCAAACAAACCAGAAGAACCTAAGAATCCTGAGCCAAACAAGCCAGTAGAGCCTAAGAATCCTGAGCCAAATAAACCAGTAGAACCGAAGAGTCCAGTGCCAAGTAAGCCAGTACCAAATAAATACGTACCTGGCAAACCACAGGTTACTTACAAGAAAACTAAGGTTTCTGAAAATAGCTTACCAGACACAAACTTAAGCATCTGGTCTCTAGGTGCAGGAGGAGCTTTATCGCTAGCTCTTGGCTTTGTTCTATCACGTAAGAAAAAACAGGATAAATAATGAGATCTATAATAAGTAAAATACTAATGATTCTTGGCTCAGCAGTCATTATCTATGTAGGGGTTAACCTATATAAGATGGAGGTGGCTCAAAATCATTACTTGAAGCTTGCCAACACTAAAATAGAAAAAGAAAGCAAGACTCAAGCTAACGAAAAAAACAATGACAAGGCAGGCAGTGAAGATGCTAAGGAAGAACTAAAGGTTGGGGACGTTATTGGAATACTCAATATACCAAGACTAGATAGGGAAATACCTATCATCGAAGGAACAGACTCTGATAGCCTAGACAAGGGTGTAGGTCACCTATCTAATTCCTATATGCCTAGAGAAGATAACATGATTTTTTTGGCAGGCCATAGGAATACAGTATTTACGAATTTCAATAAAATACAAAAGGGTGATAGCTTTTATTTTAAAAACTCAAAGGGCAACTATAAGTACACAGTGAAGAATATTAAGATAGTGCCTAGGGACGATAAGACCATCATCAAGAAATATGACGAGGAAGTTTTAATAGTCTGCACCTGCTATCCTTTTGGATACCTAGGAGATGCACCGGATAGGATTATATTTTATGCCTATCCTAGCTAAGACTAAGCCGGTCATATTTTAACTAAATAGCAAGATAAAACCACCAGCACGGCTGGTGGTTCTTTATTCCTACAATGCGGGCTATGCTCAAAGCATAGCCCTAGTTTATTACTTATAAAAATCAGCCTTTATAACAGCCAACCTCTTTGGATAAAAGTCCCTATCCTTTGTATACTTATAATCACTTATGTAATAGTAGTCATGTATAGAAGGCTCAAGGGTCTTGTCTATAATATCCTGTGATGCATCCTTGTATCTTACAGGTACCCCAGTAGTATTTATCTGGTGGGCCTGGCCATCCTCGTCTAAAAAGACATTTTCTGTGTGATAGTCTCCCTTATTGTCCATACCCAATACGGCAAAGCTTGGTATCCTCATAAGCATAGCTGCAAGGTCACTATAATAGGTAAAGGCCGCACAGCTAGCTGTACCCTTTTGCCATAGGGCATATGGGCTTGAAGAATTTTCCCTGTATTCCCTAGAATTAGAAAGCCTATAGAAATACTTCCTCTTTGAATATAGGGTTAGCTTCCTATACTTGCCATAGTTTGTAGGCTCATTTAAGGCACCTGAATTCCTTATATCATTTCTTATGTGGTTTAGGTTGTCTACAAAGTCCTTCTTGTTGTAGCGATTACCATTTAGCTGGTCTGTAAAGCGTCCTGGTTTAAGCCAGTAGTGGTAGACCTTGTCATTTCCCTTGTAGGCCTTTAGTACAAATCCTGTATCTTCTATAATATAGCTAAGGGCAGTTGAAATTCCATTCACATCATCATTTTCAATCCTTACAGATTCACCTGCTGTCTCGATACCATTTACAAATCTAGCTAATATATACCTATCTAGGTCCTTTTGACTATTAATCCTACCATCAAAGCTAAAGGTCAATGAGTCATTATCATTGGAATTAGGATATTCATTGCTTACTTGATCATCCGAGTCAATATTATCCAGCTGACCTCCCCTAGAAATCCTACCCAGCTGAGTCATGGAATTTGATAAAAGTCCACCTACTACTAGGTTGGTATTTTCCCTGATAAGCTTGGCGTTGAAGCTTGATATATTCCTATTATTGAGCAAAACTATCTTGTTGCTACCATCTAATAGGTTGACAGCTGAAAGGGCATCTGCATAATTACCACCATATGTTAATATATTCTTGCCCATATCAGCTAACTTCGTATTTATCTTTTCATTAGTCTCATAGCGAGTAGTACCAGCTAGCCTCTCTCCCCCATCTTGAATAATTGATGACTTATCTCCAAAGGTATACTTAACTATTTTGTCAGTCCTGTATGGCTTTGAGCCATTAACTAGCATTAGGCCAAGTCTTTCCTTCTTCAAAAGCGATGATGCTGATAGGGCATCCGGGTAGTTTCTACCATCTGCCACACCTACAGACTCAAAGCCCTCTAGGGTTTTGGCATTTGTTTCATACCTTGACTGGCCAGAAATTCTCTCGGTTGGTATATTTATATTATTGATTCCCTTAAGGACTATATCACTAATACTGTCAGTACCACCTACTATAAATACCTTTTTGGGATTTATCTTTCTAATCTGACCTGTAATATCAGTCTGCTTACCTATTAAGATTAACTTAGTATTTGGGTGGCTATTAAGTATATTTACGCTACTCAAACTATCTGCAAAGGAATAGGCATTAGCAAGAACTACATAATCTATCCTTGAGCCATCCTTTAAGGCTGTTGTTATCGATGTCTGTATCCTATCACTTCCGGCAACAAGGTCGATATTTCCAGCTGCAAAGGTATTTAGAACAGGTCCTAAGCTTATAAAGCCTGCCAAAGACAGAGATAATATTCTTTTCATTTTTATATTCATAAATTCTTCTCTTATAAAATATTAAATTTTACCCTCTCTATAGTTTTGATAAAGAATATAATGAATCAGCCTATCCACATCTGACGTAGTTGGACTTGCGACCCTTCAATTAGAAATCTATATTCTCTATCTCTTCATTATAATACCTTTTCGCCGATTTTAATAGATATATTAATTCTTGTTGCATGTTCGCACCCCCCTTTCTGGTTGCCCAGTATGGGAAAGACAACACAAATATAATACCATGAATCCTATATGAATAACAATATTAATAGTAGGTGCTCAAATTGACAAAATTACCATAGAAGACACATTTACAGAAAAAATTCTATACTCTCTAAAAACCTCACAACTGTATATTTATTTTTTTATATTGTCCTTATAATATTTCACTCCAATTTTATTAATTATCTTTTTTTATTATTTTTCCTGATATAATTCTTCTAACAAATCATCTTTTATTTTCGATCTACAAGAATCCAATGTTTTTGTTAAATTTCTTTGGTTATCAATTTTTATTATAAAATATCCATTCTTACTTTTTACTACTCCAGTATACTCTTTATCCCTCAATGTCAAAGCCTTTTCACGTAATTCTGGAATCAAATTTTTCTTTTTTTGATTTCTTTCCAATATAGCCCCCTTATTCTTACTGTTTTTCGTCTTCTGAATACTTTTTTTGGCTACAGTAGAAAAAAATCCATGCCCTTTTTTTAAGTCTTCATAAGCATTTTTCTGCCTTATTTTTTTATCATTAGGATTCTTTATCCAAATTTGATAACAATCAAATTCCTTTTTCTTTAAATTCATTTATCTTGTCTTTATAATATTTTTTTATATCTTCCTCTTTGATTTTTGACCCTTTTTATTAAATTCTTCTTGATGCTTGTTCTCAATCATCTTGTCTTTGATATATTTTTTTAGTACGTGGTCATCTATATTCAGACTCTTATACTCATTGCTTTTTATTTTATCCTCCTCAATATTTTGCTTAGCACTGTCAAGCATATCATTTAATTCCTCTTCTGAATATGAATACCCATTCTTTTTTTATTTTCTTCATCCTTATAATGACTCATTATTAAATAATCTATAACGCTTTTTCTTAAATTGTTCCGTACTCCCGTCAGATGAAACCACAACACTCTTCCAGCTATCATCATCAAAAAAATAGAATTATATTCAAATTTTTGCCAACTTTATATTATCATTAACTTCACTTAGCCTAATATCAAATTTATCAGTACTTGCAACTATTTCATCCTGCTTACAAGCCAAAAATGTAATAGGCATCAAGATTAAAAATAAGAGCACAAATAAAGGTAAATTTATTTTTTTCTTAATACTCATAAACTATTAACCTCCAATTTTATAAATCTCATAATTTGATATATAACAAAAAGATTTAAATCAATATGGGTCTTAAGCCCATATTGAAATAAATCCTTTTTCCTATTTTGCTTTTTTAAATGGCATATAGAAGTATCAAAGTTTTAAAAACTTATAGCATATCCTCCATATCATCCATCACATTATCAGTAATACTGTTTTCACCGCCAACTATTGTAATCTTTCCTATATCCATATCTTCAATAATTTTTTTAATTGATTTTGGAATCTTATTTCTATTCGTCAATAGTATTGGGGCTTCCTTTTTACCTGTAAGTGTACTAGCTGCTAATGCATCAACAGGATTTTCACCACTAGCCACTATAGCCTCATCAAAGTCCTTGTAGGCATACTTGGCAATATTGGCAGATGTTTCATACCTATCCGTTCCAGATAACCTTACAACTGATATTTGCATTCCCTTCAACTCTTTTTCCACGTCACTTGATATGGAATTGTTGCCGCCAATTATATATACCTTATTCACATTCATCTGTTTTAACCTATTTTTTACAGACATATTTAAGGCATTTCTACCATTCAGTAATATAGGTAGTTCTTCTTTTGTTGCTAGAGATGAAACCGAAAGAGCATCTATATTCTTATATCCATTTACCAGGATAGCCTGGTTGGATTTTTTTGATAGTCTACTAACTTCCTGGGATAGCTTATCAGAAGTGTCAAACCTATCACTTCCTGCTATACGAGTTACTTTTATATCTTCTTTTTTCAATCTAGACTCAACACTACTAGAGACAGAGGATTGACCGCCTACAATAACTACCTTATCCGCCTTTAACCTCTCAATCTCATCAAGAACTTCATCTGAAATAGAATTTTTATTTGTCAATAGTATTGGGGCCTCTTCAATATCGGCATATGATGATGCAACTAAGGCATCAGCAATATTTTGACCACTTGCAAGAACAACTGTATCTGCAGATTTAAAGTTTTTTTCGCTTACCTCAACAGAAGTCTCATATCTATTATCACCTGACAACCTCTGTATTTTTTCTGACTTTTTCTTCTTTTTATCCTTTTTCTTCTTGTTTAGGTCTTTTGCCTCCTTGGCAATAGCTTCTATAGACTCTTTTGAAGTAGATGAATCAATCTTATTTTTAAAATTAGTTTTTTCATCACTTTGATAAGTCTATTAATTTGTCTATTTCAGACTTTGCGTCTTTTTTCGATTTATCAATATCCTTTTCAATTTTGTCATTGGCATCCTTTGCTTCTTTTTTGTCATTGGCATCCTTTGCTTCTTTTAGTATCTCGTTGATTTTTTCTTTTGACTCGGCATTGTCTATATCTGCCTTGTATTTAGCCTTGCTATTTGAGTCCAATTTTGACAAATTATCAATACTTATTTTTGCTTCTTTTTTAGCTTGTCCTAACTCGTCATCTTGGCTATATGGATTTTCATTGTTTGTAGGATCTTTTTCAATAAACCTATAGTCAAGGGTAAGAATGGCATTAGGTGACGTAGAGTTATCATCCAAATTTTCATATGGATTTATATCATTAAGCATATCCATGGCATCGACCTTTACTTTAAGATATCTTTTGGGATTATCTACATGCTTGTCTATATTTATTTCAACACTTTTTAGAAAATCTCTTAAATTGCCTTTCATATCCAGCTCTTTCCCGGTTTTTAATACCTTAACTCTGGTTAATTCACCTAGGTATTCCAAGTGACTTTTATCAACATTTTCTTCCTTAGTATTATTATAATACCACAAATTCGTCAAATGACCATAAATTCCCATAAAGTATAGTCCTCTTAGGTTAAACCTTAGTCTTATTTTTCCACTATCATCTACAATTAGTTTGGCCTTCCTCATGATAGCATTATTTCCCATTGAATTTTGTTCTGTTAACTCAAAATTCCTCAAAACTATGGGAACATTATAGACTCCCTTTTCCAATTGAGGCTTTGTTTTCAATGAATAAATATCCTTGATATTATTTACATCACCCCCAATTTGAATTAAATTTTGATTTAATTCATCAATAGTAGACTTAAGTTTATTAGTATCTTCACTATTTAAATATGTCTTTGCAGTTTTTACAAAATCTTTTAACTTGTTGACACTTTCATCTGTTTTCAAAGCCAAGGTATCAGTGTCTTCTGCCTGGTCAATTAATTCTTTTAATTTTTTCTGTAGATCCGTTACCTCTTGATTAGAAGTTCCCTTAACATTTTTCATGTTAATTTTTTCGACCACATTTAAATCTAATCCTTGAAGATTTTGATTGGCAAGGGCTACTGAACCTGTTGACAATAAAATTGCCAAAGATAAGGCCACAGATGATGTTTTCTTAAACATTTATATTTTCCTCCCATCAATATTTTATACTTCTTCAACAGTTCCCTTTTAAACGACTGTTTAGATAAATTTAATTAAAGGAGGATAAGCCCTCCCTTAATTAAATATCTAGAGAGAAATGTTATTTAAGAAGTCCTTCTACCTTGTCTTTTACTCTATCAGAAATAGTCTTTTCTCCACCTATCAATAAGAATTTTTTCGCTTTGGATTCTTCTATCCTATTTGAAATACTCTTTGGTATTCTTCTCTTTTGTACCAATAGCATAGGAGCCTTTTCCATTTTTGTTAAAACACCTGCTGCCAGGGCATCTATAGAATTCTCACCACTTGCAAGAATAACCTTATCACTGTTTTCGTAAGCATATTTTGCTATTTTTGAAGATGTCTCATACCTATCTTCTCCTGCCAATCTTTCGTATTCTATATCAAGAGCCTTTATGTTGTCTTCTATTCTCCTTGGTAAAGATGTTCTACCACCGATTATATACATCTTCTTAATATTTGAATCTCCAACGATATTCTTTATATCTTTGCTTAAACGATTTCCATCATTTAATAATATCGGTAAATTCTCCTTTGTAGCCAATGAAGATACTGATAGGGCATCAACATTCTTAAAGCCATTTACTATGATGGCTTCTTTAGCCTTATTTGACTTTAGCAATTCTTTTGCAATTTCATAGGAAGTTTCATATCTATTATCACCCGCTAGTCTTTTTACAGTAATATTTTTATCTTTCAAGTCAGAAACCACTTTTTCAGATATGGAAACTTTTCCACCTACTACTATTACATTATTCGCATTCAATCTCTTTATTTCATCAAAAACATTTTTGCCTATTTCATTTCTCTTAGTTAAAAGTATTGGTGCTGATTTTGATGTTGCTAATGATGACGCTGCCAAGGCATCTGCAGAATTAGTACCACTTGCAAGAACGACTGTGTCTGCTGACTTAAAATTATCCTTACTTATCTTTATGGCAGTTTCGTACCTGTCATCTCCTGCCAATCTTTTTACTACTTCATTGCTATCATTTCCTTGATTATCATCTACTTTTTTAGCCTTACTCCAATCTAAGACCAACCTGGCATTTTGCCTTCCTGCGCCTTTTACTATATCATCATAGGATTGGGCATTATTTTTTATTGCATCCATAGCATCTACATATACTTCAATATTGATAGTATCTTCCTTAGAATTTTTATCAAATGCATAAACCTTAGGGAATTCCATTTGTTTTCCCTTCAAGTTTTTATCCATAAATTTCTTTAATACCCTTGCCTCTGATTTTGATGAAGTAAAGGAGCTATCATAAATATTTAAGCCCCATAGATGTCCATACATATTCATAAACTCTAATCCTTTAAAGCTTACTTCATATGAATACTTATTGTCCTTCTTTCTTACTATCACGTTTCCATCAAGGGCTTTTTCACCCATTGAAGCAGTATCAGAATGTGCTTGTAACATTCTAACCGGAACAGAATAAACTTCGGCTTTATTAGCTTCTTTATCATTGGCCTCCTTGGCTTCTTTTAGTATTTTTTCTACTTCGGCCTTTGTTGTTGCACTATTTACCCTGTTTTTATACTTTGTTTTTTCTTCATTACTTAGGTTAGACAATTTGTCTATTTCCTTATTCGTATTTGTTTTTAGCTCGTTTAAATCTTCTACAACGGGCTCAGTGTACGAATTTTCTTCTGCCATTATATATTTGGAAACCGGCTTATCAATAGGTATTTTAGCATTTAATTTTCCACTTACTACCTTTAGTCCGTATTTAAATAGTCCCGCATTATAGTCGTCTATTACCTCTTGAATACTTCCATCATCCTTTATCTCATAGAGTTTCAAATTATTATTCAGCTTTAATGGTTCCACTTCATTTTCGTCTAATTTTAATAATGATAGGGATAAAAGGGGTTTGCCTTTGGTATGAGACTTCAATTGTTCATTTTCCCATCCGTTTGGTATATCAGCAGCCTTGCCATCTTTATCAAGTAGACTGATTGATAATGGATAATATCTACCTATTTTTTTATTTTTTAATTTTTCTTTGATTGTGTTATCAATATCTATTTTATTTATTTCTGCCCTTGTATCATAATATAGTGGAGCGATTCCAGCATTATCAAAAACATAAGAGTTTATACCGATATTTGCCAGGTCAAAACTTTTTGACTGTCCATTAAATTTTATTTTTACTACTTTTAGATCTGAGGCAACATCAATACTTCTTTTACTAACCTTTAAGTCATAAGTAAAGACCTTGGAACTAGGTTGTCCATCCCTAAAAGACCTCACCTTAATAGTTAACTTGCCCCCGTCAAGATACTGGTTAGATATGCCCTCTCTTCCTACCCCATTTTTTGACTCATTGATAGAAAGTTTATATGTAGGCATACCCTGGCCATCCTTATCATAGGCATCTCCAAAGTAGTATAGTTCTTTTGAGTCTGTCGTAGGGTCGCTCCCATCAATAGTATACCTATACTCATCTTCTACATTATAACCGCCATTTTTTCTAAACGAAAACTCATTTTCTGAACCATCAGAGTTATCAAATATTTGTTTTGTAAAGAGATCTTCTATTTTTTTAGAATATCCAAAAGGGTATCCTCTGATTACCAGTTTCTTCAAGCCCATGGTATCACTGGTGAAATCAGAGTCAAAACTAGGATCTATCATAACTTCCATCTTAAATGTCCCATTATGATTTGTGTTAGGATAATTTTCCTTCTTCAAATCGATGTTAATATATTGAGTAAGTTTATCTAGCTGAATTTCTGCCTCTTTTAACTTATATATAATTTTTTTACCATCATAGTCATAGTGTTCAACCGTCTTTTCTTGGGCATCTTCTTTGATAATTTCTTTATTAGCTATTTTATAACTATACTTAAATTCTTCCTTATTGAATTCTTCCCTATTGCGTTTTTCAGATGTAGTTAAATACACCTTTATCTTATATTTATCTCCCTCTCTGCTAAGCTTAGCCATCCAGTACTTGTCCTTACATACAAGCCTTACAGTTTTACTTTGTCCATCAGCAATTTCCGGATATGCTACATCGCTTAATTCTCTCTCTGGCATAAATTTTATTGGCATGTTTTTCTTAGAAACGAATTTTTTGGTAATCTTATTATAAAGTCCATAATCAAGACTATTAAGGTTATATGCAGATATATTCATAAAGTCACGATTTTGCTCATCCTGAGCATCTGCATTTATCATGGATTTATAAGTCTGTTCAACCACACCGGTGTCTTCATCTTTTTCTTCATGCACGATCCTATCCGGATTTTCTTCATCAAAAAGACCTTTTTTTACACCCGTAATTCCATAGTCTTCTAAATTAGCATACCAGGCTATATAGGTTCCCAAGTTACGACCATTAAAAACAGAATTATACCTAACTTTATAAAAGAAGCTCTTGTCTGCAAAATTGCTATAGGCTTCATTTGGGGCGATGTAATCAATGACATCGTCATTTGCTTCTGCCCTTATATTGATATAGCCGATTGCAGTAAATAACATTGTTGTCGCTAGCAAGATGCTTGATATTTTTTTAAGCATTTTATTCTCCTTCCTATAAGATAATCTATTGTTTATTAATTATGTTTGTATAACAACAGAAAGCTTTAATAGACATATATTTTCATCTAAGTTTTCTATATTAGTTGTTTATTTCCAAGTCTACGTGTTTTTCTCCATGTGGTATTCCAACTACCTTAATTTTAGCCTGACCACTGTAATACTTTCTTGAAGTATTTGCAAGATTTGTTGGTGTTACATTTGTCCCTGTGAAATCAAACTCATATCCAGGCTCCTCAAGTAAGCCTTTCTGTCCTTGCAAAGTTAGTTCATAAATATATCCACCAAATATACATACATATATTTTCTTAGTTTTCACCCTTTCTAACTTTAGGTCTGTATTATTATTCACTACTATTCCGTTAGAAAAAGCCTTGGCTGAATGTGCACCCATTCCTGTATAAAACTCATTATTAACTATATTCTTATACACAGTCACACTCTTGTCTAGGGCGAAAGCGTTTGCACCTATCGCAGAAACTATGGCCATTGCCATTACTGTTGATAATAACTTTTTAAACTTCATAATATCTTCTCCTTTGTAATATAACTTTTCAACTTACATATATTCGACCTATATATGTCTATAAAGCTTACCTTCTTGCTTATAAGTTATTATATAAGCTATATATATAATAACATGCGTAATATTTATTGTCAATCAATATAGATTCTCATACTTATTATTTTTATACTTATGAATACAAAGGGACAAGGATATACCTTATCCTCATACCTTATCCTCATACCTTATCCTCATACCTTAACATAATTTGACTCTTACTTATTTAAACTGGATTCTACCCAACTACTTATAGTATTCACACCACCCAACAATACAGCCTTGCTTGAATTATTATCAACCATTGACCTAACCTTTGATGGTATGCTGTCCTTCCTCACAAGTAATATCGGTGCCTGGGCCTTTTCTGTCACTGCTCCTGCTGATAATGCATCAATTGCATTATATCCATTTGATAGCATTACTGCAAAAATTAACAGGGCCATCAAACTATTAGTTATTTTTTTTCATGACGAAACTCCTTTCCTTATCATATATTTGTAACCATGCTTACAACTCCAATTAAATGATATCATATTTTAACTAGAAATAACATTCATTATTTTTAGTTTTTTTCGATGAATTTTACTAAATATAGCTAAAAACTTTAAAAAAATCATACTGTTTTCTGCAAATATATTTTTTTCACTTGAAAAAAAAGCGTAGAAATTTTACTCCTACGCTCTAAAAAAAACTATTTCTTTTATATACTACTTATCTAGGCCATCCACATCATTGAATTAACAGTCTTCTATATATGGCCTAATTAGCTAAACATTCCATCCCCTGACAAATTCAATATGATTGGCTACCTGGTCCCTGCTAGGGCCTCCCAGGGATTGCCTACTTTCCACGCAGGCTTCAATAGCAATATTATCAAATATATCTTCCCCTATAAGGTCACAGTAGGCCTTGTAGTCGTCAAGGCTGATATCTTCCAGACCAATGCCCTTTTCTATGCAATCAAAGACTATTTCACCTACTAGCCTGTGGGAGTCCCTAAATGTCAACCCCTTTTTAACCAGGTAGTCTGCCAGGTCTGTAGCATTTAGGAAGCCTTGTCTAGTTGCCCTCAACATATTATCTTTCTTTACCTTAAGGGTTTTCATCATAGGCTTGGCAACCATCAGGGCCTTGGTCCATGTCTCTACACCATCAAAAAGTGCTTCCTTGTCTTCCTGCATATCCTTGTTATAGGCCAGTGGTAGGGCCTTCATCATAGACAATACAGTCAAGAGGTCTCCATAGACCCTGCCGGTTTTTCCCCTTATTAGTTCGCAGGCATCTGGATTTTTCTTTTGTGGCATCATGGAGCTTCCTGTGCTGTAGGCATCATCCATCTCTATGAAGGCAAATTCCTGGCTAGACCAGATAATCAGCTCCTCACATAGCCTGCTCAAGTGCATCATTCCCACCGAACAAGCTCCAAGTAGGTCTATTACAAAGTCCCTATCACTTACTCCATCCAGGGAATTCATACTTGGCATTTCAAAGCCCAAGTCTTTTGCTGTCATATGCCTGTCTATAGGAAAACTCGTTCCTGCCAGGGCCCCACTACCAAGTGGCATGGTATTGTGGATAGATTTCCATGATTCTAGCCTAAGTAGGTCCCTCCTGGCCATTTCTACATGGGCCATAAGAAAATGGGCCAGTGATATGGGCTGGGCCCTTTGAAGGTGGGTATAGCCAGGCATTATTGTATCAATATTTCCTCTGCCATATTTACCAGGATATCTATCCACTCCCTCAATAGGCCTGATAGCTTGTCCACAGAATGCCTGGCATATAGCTTTAAATCAAGGGCTACCTGGTCATTTCTGCTTCTAGCTGTATGTATTTTCTTGCCTACTTGACCTATTTTTTCTATCAAAAGGGCCTCTATATTCATGTGGATATCTTCATGCTTGCTGGTAAATTCCACCAGGCCCTGGTCAATATCAGCTTCTATAGCCTCTAGACCACCAATTATTAGGCCGGCTTCTTCCCTGCTTATTATTCCAGTTTCATCCAACATTTTTACATGGGCCTTACTGCCCTCTATATCATAGTGGTAAAGCTTCCAGTCAAAGCCAATAGAAGAATTAAAGTCTTCCATAATGTTGCTGGTCTCAGATTGGAACCTTCCACCCCATAACTTCTTCATCTTAACCTCCTCAGTCAACCTGTTCTTATTTTTCTAACATATATCCCCCACATATGTATTTTGCCTAATTCTTTTTAACTATACTCTTTGGCTTCTTAACCTATATTTCCAGGCCACTCTTTGCCCTCATCCTGGCATTGGTCTTTAGTGGTAGGGAGAATAGGTGTATAAAGCCTTCTGCATCCTTTTGATCGTATACATCATCCTCACCAAAAGTTGCTATTTCTTCACTGTATAGTGAATATGGTGATTTTATTCCAGCTGGTATGCAGTTGCCCTTGTATAGCTTCATCTTTATCTGACCCGTACAAGTCTCTTGCGTTGAGTCTATAAAGGCATCCAGGGCCTGCTTAAGTGGTGTATACCATAGGCCATCATAAAGTAGCTGGGCATATTTAATAGCAATATGAGACTTAAAAGATGCTGTATCTCTGTCCAGAGTCAAGCTTTCTAAAAGTTGGTGGGCTTCCATCAGTAGGGTTCCTCCTGGAGTTTCATATATACCCCTTGACTTCATTCCTACCAACCTGTTTTCTACCATGTCTAGTATACCTATACCATGCTTGGCCCCAATTTCATTGGCCTTTTCAAGTAGGGCTAGTGGCTCATCAAACTTTTGTCCATTTATGGCTACTGGCTGGCCCTTTTCAAAGTCTATAACTACATATTCTGCCTGGTCCGGTGCCTCTTCTGGCCTTGTACATATCAGGCACAAGTCATCGATTGGTTCGTTTTCAGGATTTTCCAGGTCACCACCCTCATGGCTAAGGTGAAGGACATTCCTGTCCATGCTGTATGGCCTTTTCTTAGTGACTGGTACCTCTATACCGTGGTCTTTTGCATAGTCTATGGCATCTTCACGAGACTTGATATCCCATTCACGCCATGGGGCTATTATCTTTGTATCCGGGCTAAGGGCTGCTATTGATACCTCAAACCTAACCTGGTCATTACCCTTACCTGTGGCACCGTGGCATATGTACTGGGCACCTTCTTTTTTGGCTACATCAACCAGGGCCTTGGCTATTAGGGGTCTAGCAACTGATGTTCCTAGTAGGTACTTGCCTTCATACTTAGATCCTGCCTTTATGACCGGCCAAACGAAGTCTTTGACGAATTCTTTTTTCAGGTCTACTATATAGCACTTGCTGGCCCCACTCTTTAAGGCTTTTTCATATACTATATCCAACTCATCACCCTGGCCTACATCACCACAAACTGCTATTACCTGGCAGTTTTGGTAGTTTTCTTTCAGCCATGGTATAATTACTGATGTGTCCAGGCCTCCTGAATAGGCCAAGACCACCTTTGTCATTTCTCCAGCATTTACAATTTCCTTATCCTTTGCTATTGCTCCATTATCTATATTTTTCATGTCTTTTCTCCACCCCTTCTTATTGCTTGCTCGCTAAATCTATATTCTTGTTTAAAATTTCCTCGTATTGTCCACTATCCTTTAATGACTTTATAGTCTTGTTAACTATGTCTAAAAGGGACTTGTTGTCTCCCTTTTTAATGGCTATGGCTGCCTCTTCCTTGTTGGCCTGACTTAGGTTGACATCTATTAATTTAAGTCCATCATACTGGTTGGCATTTATTTTTGCTACTACAGTGCTGGCTACGATTCCATCTATATTACCATTTTTCATATCAGCTATTAGGTCTGGTATGGCTGTTAGGGACTTTATCTTTGGAGCCTTCAAGGCCTCCTTAGCATATATTTCCTGGACACTCCCCCTCTGTACTCCTAGGACTATATTTTTTAGGTCATCCTCTTTGCTGATATCCTTACTGAAATTGCTATTTACTATGATGGAATTTGTTCCTTCAAAATATACGTCTGAAAAGTCTACAGATTTTTTTCTTTCTTCCGTTGGTGTCATAGATGTAATTACCATGTCTACCTTGGAAGACTGAAGGGCCATTATCAGGGCATCAAAGTCCATAGCCTTGATTTCCAGCTTTACACCTATCTCGTCTGCTATTTTCTTGGCCAGGTCTATATCTGCGCCTACTACCTGGCTTTTCCCTGACTTATTTACAGTGAATTCAAATGGTGGATAGCCTGGTGCAGTACCTACGACTAGCTTACCATTTGCCTTTATTTTACTTAAAACATCTGCCTTATCATTTTCATTAGAATTTTTTGTGGCTGTACACCCCACTACTAGTACTAATGACATTACTAGTAATATTAATTTACTTATATTTTTCTTCATCATACTCACTCCTTTAACAAACAAAAAAGCCTCTTGGGCATAATGCCCAAGAGACGAAAACTTCCGCGTTACCACTCTTGTTGATAGGATATCTATCTGCTAGCTAACTCGTGAAACCTATAGTTTCTAAATAGGCGGTACTACAAAAATTCTACCTGCTATCCGGAATCGCAAATAAAAAAAAGTCTCTTGGACAAATGTCCAAGAGACGAAAAATTTCCGCGTTACCACTCCTATTGATAGATATACTATCCTCTCAAACCCTTAAGGCGGGGAACCTGCTACAATACTGTTATTTCCTATAGCAACCTCAAAAGCTCTCTTCACTTCAAACTTCAATATCGGACTCACACCATACTCCGACTCGCTGAAAATTCATCTGAGCTACTCTCTTTATCATCGGCTTTATTTAGTTGAGTATTATTATATTGCTTCTTGTTAAACTTGTCAACACCTTTTTTTATTTTTTTATTATATCCTACTTTCCTATTGATAAAATTTTATAGTTACCCCACTCATCTTGTAGCAAGTAAAATATCATCATATTTTACAATCTTCATAGGTTTCTAATACCTATCCTTGGACTCTCTTTCTATCCTTCTCATTGCATCTTTTTTAGCCAGGTCTTGTCTCTTGTCATAGAGTTTTTTACCCTTGGCTAGCCCTAGCTCCAGCTTGACCCTACCATTTTTCAGGTAGACGCTCATTGGTACCAGCGAGTATCCCTTTATAGTCGTAGCCCCAATCAGCTTCCTGATTTCTGCCTTGTGGAGTAGGAGCTTTCCTAGTCCTAAGTGGGTCTACATTGAACCTATTCCCCTGGTCGTAGGGGCTGATATGGACCTGCTTTAGGAATACTTCGCTGTTGTCAACTGATGCATAGCCTTCCTTTAGGTTAATCCTACCCTGTCTGATTGACTTGACCTCAGTCCCCTTTAGTTCTATACCACATTCGTAGACCTCATCTATAAAATAGTCGTGTCTAGCCTTCTTGTTAGTCGCTAGAATCTTTTTTCCCGACATTACTTACCACCTTCTATCATTTCAAAATCTATTTCTCTTGCATCTACATTTACCTTTACTAGCTCAACCTCAACCTTTTGGCCCAGCATAAAGGTCCTGCCTGTCCTTTGACCTACGAGTATACTTGCACTTTCAATATATTCATACATATCCTTAAGTGTTGATAGCCTTATTAGGCCTTCTATACCATTGTCAAGTTCTACAAAGATACCAAAGCTAGTGATACTGGATATGTGTCCCTCAAACTTCTGTCCTATCTTGTCTTCCATGTAGACTGCCTTATAGTAGTCGTCTACATCTCTTTCAGCATCTACGGCCTTCCTTTCCTGGATTGATGATTGGTTGGCAACAGACTCAAGGATTGCTTCATAGTGGGCCCTCCTCTTATCGTTGAACCTACATCCAGGTTTTCCTTTATTATCCTGTGTATCTGGAGGTCTGGATACCTCCTTATAGGGGATGTAAAGTGACAGTAGTACTTGGCAGCTAGACCAAAATGTCCCTCACATGAAGGCGAATACTTGGCCTGCTTCAAGGACCTAAGCATGATAGTCCCTATAGCCTGCTTAGTTTCCTTATCCTCAATCTTATTTAGGACATCTTGAAGATCACTTGGCCTCACCTCAGACCTTCCTATGCGCATAGAGTAGCCCCTGGCCTGGACAAAGTTTCTAAGAGTTAAAATCTTCTCCAGGTCTGGCTCGTCATGTATCCTGTAGACAAATGGGTACTTGAGCCAGTAGTAGTGCTCTGCTATAGTTTCATTGGCCAAAAGCATAAACTCTTCTATCAACTTATTTGATGTCCTTCTCTCATAAGGGACTATATTTATAGGTATCCCCTGGCTATCTAGCTGAATCTTAGATTCAGGGAAGTCGAAGTCTATTGCCCCCCTCTTGAACCTTCTCTTCCTAAGGATTTCAGCTAGATCACCTGCATTTTTAAAGCTCTCAAGAAAATCCGCGTACTTGGCAGTCAGGTCAGGATCATTGTTTTCTAGGATTTCACTGACCTCGTGGTAGGTCAACCTGGCCTTGGACCTGATTACGGACTTGGCTATATCATACTTGACCACCTTGCCATTTTTTGGTTCAACCTCCATAATACAGGACAAACTTAGCCTGTCTACCATAGGATTTAGTGAGCAAATACCATTTGACAGCTTCTTTGGTAGCATAGGTATTACCTTGTCTACTAGGTATACAGATGTCGCCCTCTTTAGGGCCTCTCTGTCAAGGGGTGAATTTTCTGTTACATAGTGGGTAACATCTGCTATATGGACACCCAACCTGTAATTTCCATTGTCTAAGAGGTCAACACAAATAGCATCGTCAAAGTCCTTAGAATCATCCCCATCTATAGTATATATTAGCTGGTCCCTAAGGTCCTCCCTGCCCCCTATTTCTTCATCTAGGACATGGTCAGGTATATTATCTACCTGGTTGGTTACCTTTGGGTTGAAGCCCTCTACTAGACCATGGGCTCTGACTATGGAGTCTATTTCTACATACCTATCCCCCTTTGGCCTAACACTTCTATTATCTTGCCCTCTGGCTTCTTGTCCTCTTCCGTAGACCATTCAGTAACCCTACATACCACCTTATCATTGTTTTTTGCCCCACTAAAGTAGTTTTTAGGTATAAATATGTCCATGTCAAACTTCTTGTCATCTACTATGACAAAACCGAAAGACCCGTTGCTAACAAATAGGCCTACAAGGTCTTGCTTGGCCCTCTTTATTATCCTTACAACTAGACCCTCCGCCTTGTTATTTCCTTTGGCTGGCTTGGTTATTTTTACCAGGACCTCATCTCCATTGAAGGCACCCTTCCTAGAATCACCATCAATAAATACATCCTCAAAATCTTGCTTGTTTGAGACTAGAAAGCCAAACCTACTCTTAGTCCCCTTGTATGTCCCCCTTCTAAGATCAAAGGCTTCTAGGCTAGCCACCTTTTTCCTTGTATTTATAAAGAGGTCTCCTTCCTCGTTCATCTGGTCTAGGAGCCTGTAAAATTCTTTTTTATCGTCACGGTGCTCTACAAAAATCTTGGCCAGTTCATCCCTTTTTAAAGGCTTGTAGGATGGGTCATGTATTAAATCTAGCACTCTCTGTCTTAGCATATCTATAATTGCCAACACCTCCTTAGTCAACAACCTAATTTCACTTCTAGTATAACATATATATGGATTTTATATACAAAAATATCGGCAACATCAAACTATTGACACTGCCGACCAATCTTCATTCTTATTAATTATTTCATTACCATTACTAGCGCTATTGCATTTATAAAAAATAATACTGAAATTATCTTTGTCATCTTGTTCAAAAAGGCTTCCTTACCCTTTGGCTTGAAATAAGCCTGTGAAGAACTATCTTCTATAAATACCTGAGGCTGGTTCTGCTTACTCTGTTGTGGTAAAACTACAATTATCATCACTATACTTAAAAATATCTGTATAGCCATTAATATATTTCCTAACATCACGTCCTCCTTCGTCATACTCTACTTCTATAAAATCCAAGATTAATTATAACACATCAAGTGGGTAATTACAATATTTCTTTGACTTTTGATGTTTTTATTATTAATTTGATTCATGCCTAAAGTATATATATGAAATTTTGATCAAAATCAGTGGGCTTACCACTAATTCCAGCATTAAAAGAGGGCCTAAATATTAGCCCCCTTAAAGTTCATATCAATTTCTTATTACTTGCTTAGGTTGTAGAATGACTTCAACTGTTCGTATCTAGCTGATTCACCAACAATTTCTTCAATTCTTAACAACTGGTTGTACTTAGCAACTCTATCAGTTCTTGATGGAGCACCAGTCTTAATCTGACCTGCATTTACAGCTACAGCTATGTCTGCTATAGTTGTATCTTCTGTTTCACCAGATCTATGAGATATAACTGCTGTATATCCAGCTCTCTTAGCCATTTCTATAGCGTCAAGAGTTTCAGTTAGGGTACCTATCTGGTTAACCTTGATTAGGATTGAGTTAGCCACACCAGCTTCTATACCTCTTTCAAGTCTTTCAGTGTTTGTAACGAACAGGTCGTCACCAACTAGCTGGATTCTCTTACCAAGTCTTTCAGTAAGTAGCTTCCATCCATCCCAGTCCTCTTCGTCTAGACCGTCTTCTATAGTGATGATTGGGAACTCATTTACCCAACCTTCGAATAGGTCTATCATTTCTTCAGAAGAAAGAACCTTTCCTTCTCCCTTTAATTCGTACTTCTTAGTGTCTGCATTGTACATTTCAGATGCAGCAACGTCCATACCTAGCATTATGTCCTTACCTGGCTCAAGACCAGCAGCCTTTATAGCTTCAACGATTAATTCTAGGGCTTCTCTGTTTGATTCAAGGTTTGGAGCGAATCCACCTTCATCACCTACACCACAAGCTAGTCCCTTTTCAGCAAGAACCTTCTTTAATGCGTGGAATACTTCGGCACCCATTCTTAGGCCTTCAGCAAAAGATTCAGCGCCAACTGGTAGGATCATGAATTCCTGTACATCTACGTTGTTGTCTGCATGTTCGCCACCGTTTAGGATGTTCATCATTGGAACTGGTAGCTGCTTAGCATTTACTCCACCTATGTACTGGAATAGTGGTAGTCCTAATTCATCAGCTGCAGCTCTTGCTACTGCTAGAGATACACCTAGTATAGCATTTGCACCTAGCTTACCCTTGTTTGGAGTACCATCTAGTTCTATCATTAGACCGTCTATTCCTGGCTGGTCAAAAGCATCAAGACCTTCAACCTCTGGAGCTATTATTTCATTAACATTGTCAACAGCCTTTAATACACCCTTACCGACGTATCTGCCCTTGTCTCCGTCTCTTAATTCAACTGCTTCAAAGGCTCCTGTAGATGCACCTGATGGTACTATAGCTCTACCTAGGGCACCACTTTCTAATACTACCTCTACCTCTACTGTAGGGTTACCTCTTGAATCTAGAACTTCTCTTGCATAAACTAATTCAATAGCTGACATATTCTCTCTCCTCTCGTTATCAAAACGCTTATAATTTTTATCACTAATATTATATCACAAACTATTATCGATCACTTAATTTTTACCTAAATATTCGTTACCTTTTGTTTTTATTACAAATAAATTGATGGGTAAATTTGTAAAAGTTTCTCTAAAATATACTGAACGAATTATTTAATCAAAGAATGACCTGTCATTTCTTTTGGCTGGTCCATCTTTAGCATGGCCAGCAAGGTTGGAGCTATATCTGACAGTCTACCACCTGTCAATAGGTCTCTTCCCTTAAATTCATCCCCCACCACTATAAATGGCACTGGATTTGTTGAATGTGATGTAATTGGTCTACCTGTTTCAAGGTCTACCATTAGCTCTGCATTACCGTGGTCAGCAGTGATTATACCACTGCCTCCAAGGCTAATTACCTTTTCAAATAGTCTGCCAACGCATTCGTCAACAGTCTTTATAGCCTTTTCAGTTGCTTCGACGCTACCTGTATGGCCTACCATATCAGGGTTAGCAAAGTTAACAACAATCAGGTCATACTTGTCCTCATCCAAGGCTGCCAATAACTTGTCTAAAAGGTCATAGGCAGACATCTCCGGCTGTAGGTCATAGGTTGCCACCTTTGGAGATGGAATCAAGATCCTGTCTTCACCCTCATAAGGCTTTTCCATACCACCATTGAAGAAGAATGTAACGTGGGCATACTTTTCTGTTTCTGCTGCCCTTAGCTGCTTCATTCCCTTGTCTGATAGATATTGTCCTAATGTATTTACTATATCCTCAGGTCCATAGGCTACCTGGACGTCCTGGATAGTAGCATCGTACGTAGTCATACAAACAAACTTAGTTGGAACTGGGTCTCTCTCAAAGCCTGTAAAGTCTCTGTCTACTATAGCTCTTGTGATTTCTCTGGCCCTGTCTGGTCTAAAGTTGAAGAATACAACTGAGTCTTCAGCCTTAATATTTCCTATAGACCCATCTGGTCCCTCTATCACTGTTGGAACTATAAACTCATCATTTACACCTTCAGCATATGATGCCTTTACACAGTCTGATGCTGATTTGGCTCTTGGTCCCTTACCTTCAACTATGGCCTGGTAGGCAAGCTTTACCCTTTCCCATCTCTGGTCTCTGTCCATAGCATAGTATCTACCGGCTACTGTGGCAAACCTGCCCAGTCCTAGTTCTTTCATATAGTCTTCTATCTGACCCACATATTCTATTGCACTCTGTGGATCTGTGTCCCTACCGTCTGTAAGGGCATGGACATATACACTTGTTAGACCCCTTCTTTTGGCCATATCTAGTAGGGCCCTTAGGTGGTCTATATGTGAGTGGACTCCACCATCTGACAATAGGCCTAGTATATGTAGGCTCTTGTCCTTGGCATTTTCCATTGCTGCAACCAAGGCTGGATTTTCAAAGAAGTCCCCATCCTCTATTGCCTTTGTTATTCTTGTTAGGTCCTGGTATACTATCCTACCTGCACCAATATTAGTGTGCCCAACCTCTGAATTTCCCATCTGACCTCCTGGTAGACCAACATCTAGTCCACTTGCCTCAATCAATGTATGAGGATACTTGGCAGATAGGGCATCTAGGTGGGGAGTTCCTGCCAAGGCTATGGCATTACCCTCCTTATTAGGTGTATATCCAAAACCATCCATTATTGTTAATACTACTGGTTTTTTCATAATTATTACCTTCTATCTATTAAAACTTCAATAATCCTAGGAAGTCTGCTGGCTTAAGTGATGCACCACCAACCAAGGCACCATCTATATCAGACTGTCCCATGATTTCTGCTACATTGGCAGGTTTTACACTTCCACCATACTGGATTCTTACCTGGTCAGCAAGGTCTCCGTATACATCTCTTACTACCTGTCTAATATAGGCGATTACTTCGTTTGCCTGTTCAGCTGTAGCAGTCTTACCTGTACCTATAGCCCAGATTGGTTCGTATGCTATTACTACCTTAGCTAGGTCTTCAGCCTTCACACCAGCTAGACCAGCCACTATCTGACCCTTTACCTTGTCCATAGTCTTGTCAGCTTCTCTTTCCTCTAGTGTTTCACCACAGCAAAGAATTGGATCTATTCCTACCTCTATAGCCTTTAAGACCTTCTTGTTACAAGTTTCATCAGTTTCACCATAGTATTCTCTTCTTTCAGAGTGGCCTATGATTACATAGTCCATTCCTATTTCTACTAGGTTTGCTGGTGCAACTTCACCAGTAAAGGCTCCTGAATTTTCGTAATGCATATTCTGAGCACCTACTTTTATATTTGTACCCTTAGTTGCTAGCTTCAAATCCTTTAATAGGGTGAATGGTGCGCAGATTAGTACCTCAACGTCACCTTCTGTCTGCCCCTTTACTTCCTCTATAAATTCAAGACCTTCCTTGATAGTCTTATTCATCTTCCAGTTACCAGCGATTATTGGTTTTCTCATATTATTCTCCTTATTACCTTTTATTTATTGTAAAGCTTATATTTGCAAAACTTTTCTTGTCCTATTTGTCGTCAAGGGCTACTATACCTGGCAGCTCTTTACCTTCTAAGAATTCTAGCGATGCTCCGCCACCAGTTGATATATGGCTCATCTTGTCACCAAAGCCCATCTGATTTACTGCTGCAGCTGAGTCTCCACCACCTATAATAGTTGTGGCATCTACATCTGCCATAGCCTGGGCAATAGCCTTTGTACCATTTGCAAAGTTTTCGAATTCGAATACTCCCATTGGTCCATTCCATACTATTGTCTTAGATTCTCTTATAGCATTGGCAAATAATTCTCTAGTCTTTGGTCCTATATCTAGTCCCATGCAGTCAGCAGGTATATCCCTACCCTCAGTAATATGAGGCTGGGCATCTTCTGCAAACATGTCAGCATATACAAAATCAACTGGTAATAATAGGTTTACTCCCTTGGCCTTGGCCTTGTCCATCATTTCCTTAGCATAGGCAACCTTGTCTTCCTCTAGTAGGGATGTTCCTATTTCATGACCTAGGGCCTTGATAAATGTATAGGCCATACCACCACCTATGATCAAAGTATCTACCTTTTCTAATAGGTTGTTGATTACGCCTAGCTTGTCACTAACCTTGGCTCCACCTAGGATAGCTAGGAAAGGTCTAACTGGATTCTCTACTGCTGATCCAAGGAAGTCTAATTCCTTCTGGATTAGGTAACCACAAACTCTTTCTTCTAAGAACTGACCTGCACCAACAGTTGAGCAGTGGGCTCTGTGGGCAGTACCAAAGGCATCATTTACAAAGATTTCAGCTAGTGACGCCAATTCCTTTGAATATCCTTCTTCATTCTTAGTTTCTTCTTTTCTATATCTTGTGTTTTCTAGTAAAACTACATCTCCATCCTTCATTTCAGCCACTGCCTTCTTGGCATTTTCACCTACTACATTGGCATCAGCAGCAAATACAACTTCCTGACCAAGCATTTCAGACAATCTTGTTGCAACTGGTGCAAGTGATAGTTCTGGCTTTGGCTCACCCTTTGGCTTACCAAGGTGTGAGCAAAGTATTACCTTAGCTCCATTTTCTATTAGGTACTTAATTGTAGGCATAGCTCCAACAAGTCTATTTTCATCAGTTATCTTACCATCCTTTAGAGGCACATTAAAATCGCATCTAACTAGGCACTTTTTTCCTCTCACATTGATGTCTTCAATTGTCTTTTTGTTAAGCATTGTCATAGAACTTCTCCTTTAAACTCATTGTGTCATTATCTGACTTATAAATACAAGTCCAGCTTAGTCGATTAAACCGGATAAAAATACATAATTTTTTATAAATATTATATCATATATTCCTATATTATTTGTATTCATGGACATATTTTTTATAATAATATAACATATTTATTTCAACAAAAAAGTCCGAGGGATTAACCTCGGACTAAAATAACTTGCATCAACGAGGCTTTATCTTCTTAAAAGCCAGGCCTATATTATTTAGTCATACTTCCAACTAAACCTAATGTTCTAACTAACTGAGAAGTATAAGACATTTCGTTGTCATACCATGCAACTGTCTTTACTAACTGCTTGCCAGCTACATCCATTACCTTGGTAAGTGTAGCATCAAATAGTGAACCGTAGCTGATACCTACTATGTCACTTGATACTATTTCATCTTCAGTGTAACCAAATGATTCATTTGCAGCAGCCTTCATTGCAGCGTTGATTTCTTCAACTGTTGTATTCTTTTCAAGTACACAAACTAGTTCAGTTATTGATCCAGTTGTTACTGGAACTCTCTGTGCAGCACCGTCAAGCTTACCAGCCAATTCAGGAATTACTAGGCCGATTGCCTTGGCAGCACCTGTTGTGTTAGGGATAATATTAGCTGCAGCAGCTCTAGCTCTTCTTAGGTCACCCTTCTTGTGAGGACCATCTAGAGTATTCTGGTCATTTGTGTATGCGTGGATTGTAGTCATTAGACCTTCAACTATACCAAACTTGTCGTTTAGAACCTTAGCCATTGGTGCTAGGCAGTTAGTTGTACAAGATGCACCTGAAACTACTGTTTCGCTTCCATCTAGTATGTCTGAGTTTACATTGTATACTACTGTCTTAAGGTCACCTGTTGCTGGTGCAGATATTAGAACCTTCTTAGCACCTGCTACTATATGAGCTTCTGCCTTTCTCTTGATGTGAATAGACCAGTACACTCTAGTACTATATCTACATCAAGGTCTCCCCAAGGAAGATTTTCAGGATTTCTTTCAGATATTACCTTTATTTCATGTCCGTTTACTATGAAGGCACCTTCTTCAACAATAATTTCACCGTTGAATCTACCCTGAGATGAATCATACTTGAACAAGTGTGCTAGCATGTTAGCATCTGTTAAGTCGTTAATAGCAACAACTTCAAACTTGTCAGTTTCTTCCATCATCTTTCTTAAAGCTAGTCTACCTATTCTACCAAAACCATTAATTGCAACTTTTACCATTTTGTTACCTCCAAAAATACTTTTTGTTTTTTATTTTACCTAATTCTACCAAATTTACATCGTCTAATTCTTTTAGAATTAAGATTTTGTCATTTTTACCATAATTTTGTTTTTACTTTTTGTTTTTACTTTTTGTTTTTACTTTTTGTCTTTGCTTTTGTCTTGCTATCTCTGTTTGGACAGCCTACTTATCAATTCCTTAGCACATTCCTCATCTGTTATTAGGTTTAGATTTTTATTCATCTTGTACAAGGCTAGGAATGCATCTACCTTGTCTTTACCTGTAAATACCAGGCTGGCATCCTTCGAATTTTTGTACATATCGATATCTATACCCACCGTCTTTAGCTTCATAGCTATCTGGCCATCCTTATCGAAGTAGTAACCAAAGGCCTCTCCTACTGCTTTTTTTTTTCCTTTAGTAGGTCTACCTCTGCTTCAGACATTCCCCTTCTCAGGGCCATGACATCCGCCCTTCCTATACTGAAGAATATCTTGTCTGCCTTCTTTAGGTCGTCCAGGGTACGCTTGATATCTGGTACCGACATCAGGGCCTCTCTGGCACTACCATCTAAGTTGTCTGGTATGTAGAGGAACTCGACCTGTGAACCGAGTCTCTTTGCCATAGTTGCTGCTATACTATTGGCCTGCAGCTCAATTTCTGCACCAACACTTCCTCTTGTAGGCAGGATCTTGACTCCTTCGTAGTCTTGGTCAGTGTCTATATTCTCCGCCAGCTCTTTCATAGTAGATCCACCTGCTATAGCAATGATGTCATATTCATTAATTCTTTTTAAGAGATAATCAGCTGCTGCTTTAGCAACCGACTTGAGATTGTCATCTCCAGTTCTTTTGGCTATCACCACATCCTTTATTTCAAGCAATTCCCTCAACTTATCTTCCATATCACTAATGCCCATTATATCGCCCATTACAGCCTCTAGATTTTCTAAGAGGTCCTGTCCCTGACTCGTAATGGTCATACCCGAGACATCTATGTTGATAAATTTCTGGTCCTTTAAGAAGTCGATCTCCGTTCTAGTGGTTCTTTCACTTAGATTCAAGACCGAAGAAAGCATCCTCCTGCCAATCGGCTGACTGATATTTATCTGCCTTAGTATGGCGTATCTCTTTTCCATCAAGTCAATAGCCTGAGGAATGATTTTCTTCTGAACTTCTATTAAATTTTTCATAAACCTTCCTCCAATTATCCGGCTATTTGTGTCCCAGATGTATCTTATCCGTCCCACAATTTCATTATAAGCTAGTGGGACAAATTTTGCAAGGCTTTTTTAAAAATATTTTTAAATTATTTTTTATCTTTTTGACTCACCTTGTTAAATCCCACTTATTTCAATGTTTATTCAACTTCTTGAAAAAATAAAAAACAGGGGACATTTTTGGTCCCCTATTATAACTTATTAATTTTTTACAGGATTTTGGCCATAACTTTGTCCCAGTCCTATTGTCTATATAAGACCAAAGTGCCTTAGGGCATATTCTATACCGTCATCATCTATGTCCTTGGTAACGAAGTCGGCTCTTTCCTTTACCGGTGGATTTGCATTTCCCATGGCAACACCTATACCTACATATTCTAGCATGGATATGTCGTTGCCCCCGTCTCCAAAGGCCATACAATCATTTTTTGATATTCCTAGGTGATTTAGTAGGGCCTCTATACCCTTGTCCTTGCCACCGTCGGCTATAACTATATCTGCAAATTCTGGACACCATCTCATAGCCTTACAATTTGGCATATGAGCCAAAAATTCATCCTCATCCTTTTCATCTATATAGGCCAGAAGCTGGTAGGTCTTATGGCTATATATCCTAGATAGGTCCTCTACATGTGTATCGTAGCCTGTTCCACCAATCTTCTCTCTAAAGGCTAATACCCTATCATTTATAATATTTATATACATATGACCTTCTTCAACAAATTCACACGATATCTTATTTTCTTCTATATAAGGAATAAGTGGCTCTAGACTCTCCAATGGTATGGCAACATCTCTTAGGACCTGGCCCTCAAATATACAATACTGGCCATTTAGCATTACATAACCATCAAATTTAAAGTCCAACATACCCTCTATAGACCCCAACCAGGCTGGTGACCTACCAGTTGCCAAGAAGAGCTTAATCCCCTTCCTCCTCAATTCTTCTAGGGCTCTCCTAGCAGAATCAGGCACCCTGTGAGTCTTCATACTCAGTAGTGTACCATCGATATCAAAAAAAATTGCCTTTACCATAATCTTCATACCACCTTTACTATAACCTTATATTTCTATCTTTTTACTTCTACTTTCTTGTTTTTACTTTTTACTTTTTACTTTTTACTTTTTGCTTTTTGTTTCTTTTCTTTACACTCTCTTATTTTTATTCCACTATTAGATTTTTCACCTCTATTCAAGCCTCTGGATAAGTTACTTATTCAGTCTTTAGCTAAGTGTATTTATACATATATCTCACCCTATTGTAGCATATAAATTAAACTTTTAAAAAATATTTTTAAAATTGTTGACTAAGCAACTAATATTTAGTAAAATATATAATTGGTTGACTAAGCAACTAATCCCACAATATATCTTTAGACCATTCAAATGATATATTGCTTAAAATACAGGAGATAGTCAGGAGATAATAGCTATGAAAAACAATCCAGGACGTATGATATCCATCCTCTACAGGAAGGGAAATATCTATAAAAACGACCACCTTAGATCTATAAATGTAACTGCCTCTGAGCAGCCCTTTTTAAATGCCCTATATGCCAAGAACGGATGCTCGCAAGACGACCTATCCAGTGCCCTTAATATAGACAAGGCATCTACAGCCAGGGTTATCCAATCTCTGCTTGTCAAGGGGCTAGTAGTCAAAACTAGCGACGAAAAAGATAGGAGGGTAAATAGGATCTACCTTACTGACAAGGCCATGGACATTAAGGAGGATCTTTTTTCAGTCCTACACAACTGGGAAAGTACCTTGACAGACGGCCTTACAGATGATGAAAAGGACCTCCTATATTCCTTCCTATTCAAGATGGTTGAGAATACGGAAAAATATTTTAATGAAAATAGCAAGAAAAAAATTAAGAAAGGAAAGGTGACTAACAATGACTGATAAAAATCAGACACTAGATAATAACATTCTCGGATATGAGAGCATTTTAAAATTATTATATAAGTTCTCCCTACCTGCCATTATTGGTATGCTTGTCAGTGCCATGTACAACGTGGTAGACAGGATTTTTATCGGTAACAGCCCTGACCTAGGAGCTAATGGTCTGGCAGCCCTTACCATATGCTTCCCAGCCATGATCATCATGATGTCAACTGGTATCCTCTTTGGTCAAGGTGGTGCCACCCTATTTTCAATAAACTTAGGTAAGAAAAACTATGAAAAGTCTGATAGAGTCTTGGGTAATGCAACTGCCCTATTAATTATATTCGGTCTACTGATTACAATCTTTGGCCAGGTCTTTCTTAATAAGCTCCTAATTTGGTTTGGAGCTAGTCCAGCTATACTGCCACATGCCAAGGAATATATGAGGATTATCCTGATAGGTACAGTATTTCAGGTAGTCAGCATGGGTATGAATAACTTTCTAAGAGCTGATGGTAAGCCTAAGATGTCCATGATTACCATGCTGGTTGGTGCTGGTCTAAATGTAATACTTGACCCAATCTTTATCTACGCCCTTAGGATGGGTATGAGTGGGGCAGCCATTGCAACTATAATATCCCAATTTGTATCGATGGTTTGGAGTATCCACCACTTCCTAAAAAGAGATGCCCTACACAGGATCCAGCTTAGGTACATGAGGCTAGATAGGGACTTGGCACTTGAAATCACAAGCTTGGGTATGCCAGGCTTTTTGATCCAGCTATTTAGTAGTATCCTAAACCTGATTCTGAACAATGCCCTTGTCATCTATGGCGGCGACATAGCAGTGTCTGGTATGGGTATAGTCACAAGTATAGCAACCCTATTAGTCCTACCAGTCATAGGCCTAAACCAGGGTCTCCAGCCTATTGTTAGCTTTAACTATGGTGCCAAAAACTATGAAAGAGTCAACAAGGCTGCTAGACTAGCCATTATTATTGCCACTTGCATGACCAGCTTTGGCTTTATCCTGATTAGGACCATACCAGTCTTGATGGTATCAATGTTTAACCAGGACAAGGACCTTGTAGAATTCACTGTGCATGCTCTTCAGACCTGGCTGATGATCCTTCCTTTCCTGGGCTTCCAGATTATAGGATCAAACTTCTTCCAGGCTATAGGACGACCAAAGAGAGCCATGTTCTTAACTCTACTTAGACAGGTCCTGATACTTATACCGTCCATACTAATCCTTTCTAGGTTATTTGGTCTAAATGGTATCCTATATGCAGCCCCAATTGCCGACCTGGCTGCTACTATAGTTACCGGAATCCTATTTTTCACCTTTACAAATAGGATGGTAAATCAGGCAAAAAAATAGTCTTAAGCTATATCCCCCTCCTAGTTATCCTCTAGGAGGGTTTTTTATTAGCTCAAGACTATATCATCCACAAAAAGTGTCATCTCATTGTCTTATTTATTTTTCACCACCATTGTTGGCAGACCTCTTGAAGCTGACTATAGCCTTAAATAGGTCTCCATCCAAGTCAATATTAAGGTCTCCACCCTGGACCTGGGCATAGCTCTTTGCTATAGATAGTCCTAGGCCTGAGCCCTCCGTATTCCTGGACTTGTCTCCTCGCCTGAACCTCTCAGTAATCTCTTCCCTGTCATAGTCTATTTCACTAGCAGAAATATTTTTAAAGGCCAGGGACACTACTTCAGGTTCCTCCTCTAGCTCTATATATACTCTAGAACCCTCAAGTGCATACTTCACCATATTAACTAGAAGATTTTCGAATATCCTGTAGGTCTTTTCACCATCTAAGTAAAGCATAATCTTTTTTTCTGGCAGCCTGGTCCTCAAAACTAGCTTGCTTTCATTAAACCTGTCCTCTACCTCCCAGATACACTGCTTGATTAACTCGACTACATCTATATAGTTGATATCCAGGGTAATACTGCCTGACTGGGCCTTTGATATTTCAAACATATCCTCTATAAGGACCTTTAACCTCTCAGACTTTCTGGATATGGTCTCTACATATTCTCTTGACCTTTCTGATAGGTCCTCCTCGTTCTTTAGTAGGTCTGAATAGGATATTATAGAGGTCAAAGGTGTCTTGAGGTCGTGTGAAACGTTCGAAATCAGTTCACTCTTTAGCTTCTGACTCTTTATTTCATCCTCTACACTCTTCTTGTAGGCCTCCTGTATACTTACAAGCTGTCTCTTGAGTTCTTCGTATATACCTACATTTTGACTCATAATATCTATATCAAGATTACCATTGGCTATATTCTCCGTTAGGCCAAATAGGCTATTGTAGTCATCTTCACTCTCTCTTATCTCCCTAATTACCACCTTTTCAAATATGATAACCACCAGGTAGTAGACTGCTATGATAGCAAGCCAGATCAGGTAGCTGTCCACAAATCCACTAAGGATTAAGAATACAGACCCAATGCTGATGATTACTATACCTAGGATGCAGAGCCTGTTGTACCTCCTGCTAAAGTCTACATTCATAAACCTCCTTATACCAGAGCTGATAGATCTGTAAATAAGTATGAATAGCCTTATGATAAGACTCTTCTTGGCTAAGTACTTTCTGATTCCTGTTGCCAGTACCATCCTGACCCAGACCGCAAATATAAATGTTATCAGAAATACAAGGAACCAGTAGGCTATATTTATACCATTTACCACTTGCTTGGATAACCAAATAGGTACGTTATTGGCCATGACCTCCTTGAGGATATTTCCATTTATGGTCTCTCTGACTATCTTTACTGGTACGTCATTCCTCAACAGGGAATAATCCAGCTCAATAATAATTCCAACCAATATTTCAAAGGCAACTTGAAGATATTCTTCATACCATAAAATCCTGTCAAGAGCTCCTTAGGCAGGATAAGGGTAATTATGAAGATTGATACAATTAAAAAGCTGGCTATCTTATCTATCATAGTGAACTTACTTCTCTCTAGCTTGTTTACATACTTGCTAATGGTATCACTGCTAGTATAGAAATTATTATTTAGGACCCTTGGAATTGCGTAGATATAGACCCTATTCTTTATTTGGTTAGTACTATAGCCAAAAAAGTTACTCGGAAGATTTCCATCAAAGCTGTATTCCACCTTCATCTTCCTCTCTGACTCATGCTCCAACATAAAGTCATTTATTTTTTGCCTGTTGAATCCACTTGTATATATTAGCTTGTACCTGCCATCTTTGTCGTATTCTAAGATGATGCAATTTCTGAAGTTTTTATTTATATTCTTATCTGAAGACCTATAGGCCTCTACTATACTTGCATAATTCTCGTCACTTGACTTGGCTTCCATATACTTCTTGATATTGTTCACCGACTCCTTAAAGTCATAGTTAGAAAAGGCATAGCCAGTCTCTGTATTTATGCAGGAAAACTTTATATTCCCTTCCGACCCCTTGATCATAGGTCCCAGGTCCGTATTTGCTACCTGGTTGAACTCATTTTTAACAGAGTTTGCATCTAGGGTACCTGAATAGTACTCTATGTTGGCACTCTTAATTATCGAGTTTATGGTATCCTCACTCAAAAAAATATCTGCAGGTGACAGTTCCTTGTTCTTTTCAGCCTGATAGCTCTTATAGTAGAGATAATAGTTAGAATTGAAGATATCGGATGCATACTCCTCTGTCTCAAAGGGATCGTTCTTTATTTCGGATATCTTTGTCTCTACATAGTGGTACCTTCTAATCATGTTGAAGGCCAAGATCAACATGAAAAGTATAACCCCAAGGGTAAATATATGCTTCTTTTGAATTTCGTTAATCTTAAATCTTGTCAATTTTGTATCCAACTCCCCATACTACCTTCAAATACTTAGGTTTTTTAGAGTCAAGCTCTATCTTCTCCCTAATATTTCTTATATGAACCATTACAGTATCGGTATTAATAGCATTTTCATTCCATACCTTCTCATAAATTTCCTCTGAAGAAAAGACCCTGCCTGGATTTTTCATAAGAAGGTTTAGTATCTTAAATTCGATCGGTGTAATCTTGACAGGCTTGTCATCTACACTCACTGTCCTCTTATTCTCATTAAGCTCTAGGCCACCTATAATATAAAGGCCTTCATCTTCCTTTTCACCAGCATCATCGTCACTGATATTCATATACTTGGTATATCTTCTTAGCTGGGAATTGACCCTAGCCAAAAGCTCAAGCGGCTTAAAGGGCTTGTTCACATAGTCGTCTGCTCCTATATTTAGGCCCATTATTTGGTCTACCTCTTCAGACTTGGCAGATAGGATAATTACTGGGAAGTTGTGCTTTTCCCTCAGCTTCATTATCATAGTTGCCCCGTCCATTTTAGGCATCATCATATCTATAATTGCCAGGTGGATATCTTCCTTGTCTACTATTTTCATACCCTCTAGGCCATTGTTTGCCTTAAAAACCTTATAACCCTGGTTTAATAGGTATATTTCGACGACATCGGCTATCTCCTTTTCGTCATCTACAACTAATATATTATATGATTTCATAGGCACCTCTTTTCCATATAATTTTATTACTTATTTTTGATATTTTTTATAACCAGTATACAGCCGTCCCTTACATTTATGTAGGCATCTTCAGCCAACATCACATTGGAAATACCCCTTGTTACCGAGTATTTAAGGTCTAGCTCCTCAACGCTGTATTCCATATTGGCAAGGGTAATTCCTCTGGCATCACCCTTTACAGGTATGATAGATACAATATCTCCTATACTACCCTTCAAGTTCATTTCTTCATTTCTTAGGATGTATATTTCTTCCCTTTCAGATATGATCCTAGGATACATACCCCTATCCAATATATAGTATAGGAGCTGAATATTAGCTAGCTCGTGGTCAATACGTCCCCCAAGGGCTGCATATATATCTATGCCCAGAAGACCCTCCTCCTCGACCATCCATACTGCCAGTTCAGCATCTGTCTCATCCTTCTTAGTAGGAAATTTCTTAAAGACAACATCTGAGGCCTCATAGTAGCTTCTGATATCATCGTCAATTGAGTCCAGGTCGCCCAATATATAGTTGGGCATTATTCCCAGCCTGTATAGTGGTTTGCACCACCATCTACAGCTATTATTAATTCATATGTATTGTAATCCATGACCTCTCTAATATAGTCATAGTCTTCCAGCTGGCCATTTAGGACCAGGCAGGCAGTCTTGCCATGAATTATATCGCTTATCAGTGTTCCCATTTATTCTCCATCTACCGCTCTTCTTAAATCCATTACGGCCTTGTCAATATCTTCCTTACCAAATATAGCTGAACCCGCTACTAGCACATCAGCACCTGCATCTACCAAAGCCTTGATATTCTCACTTGTAACGCCTCCATCTACCTCGATTTCCACGTCTAGTCCCTTGTCATCAATCATCTTTTTTAGTTCTTTTACCTTGTCTAGGACCTCGGGTATGAACTTCTGTCCACCAAAGCCAGGGTTAACTGACATCAATAGGACCATGTCTAGCTCTCCTAGGATATGTTTTATCATACAGACTGGTGTAGCTGGATTTAGGACAACTCCCGCCTTAATACCATATGACTTGATATTCTGTATAGTCCTATGTAGGTGGGTGCAAGTTTCATAGTGGACCGTAATGATGTCACAGCCAGCTGCTGCCAAATCTGGCAAGAACTTGTCCGGATCTGATATCATTAGGTGGGCATCAAACACCATATTTAGGTCCTTTCTCAGACTCTTAATGATTGGAGCTCCAAATGTAATATTTGGTACAAAATGACCGTCCATTACATCTAGGTGTAGGTATTCACAACCTGCTGCCTCCACCCTCTTACATGATTCTAATAGTCTAGCAAAGTCTGCTGACAAAACTGATGGTGCTAATTTCATTATAAATTCCTCCTAAGCTCTCTAATTTTCAAATTATTTATTTCATCTAGTATCTGTAGGTAAGACTTGTACCTACTTTCTGATATTTGTCCTGCTTCAAGAGCCTCCTTGACTCCACAGGCCGGCTCATTCTTGTGGATACACTTGTTCCCAAAGCGGCAGTCCTGGTAATTGGCAAACTCTATAAAGTATTCCTGAAGCTCTTCAATTTCTATATCAGTAAGGTCAAAGGAACTGAAGCCTGGTGTGTCCGCAACTATGGCATTTGGACCTAGCTTGTATAGTTGGGAATGCCTAGTTGTATGCTTGCCCCTGCCTAGCTTTTGTGAAATTTCTGCAGTTTCGAGCTTGAAGTCCGGCTCTATGGCATTTAGGATACTTGACTTGCCTACACCTGACTGGCCCGCAAATACAGATATACATCCTTCTAGTTCATGCCTAACCTGGTCTACACCCTGGCCTGTTTCAACACTTACAGGTATGACCTTGTAGCCTATTTTTTCATAGTCAGAAACTATCCTATCTACTATAGTCCCATCCTTGTCCAGGTCAACCTTGGTCAAAACAATCCTTATATCTAAATTTTCCTTTTCCGAAAAAACTATAAACCTATCTAAAAGAACCATATTTGGACTTGGTTCCTTAACTGAAAAGGTTATTAAGACCTTGTCAATATTAGCTATTGGTGGCCTTACCAGCTCAGTTTTTCTTTCGTATATTTTTTCTATATTACCCTTTTTATCTGTTTCATCTATTATGCTAATTGCAACCCTATCCCCCACAAGAGGGCTAAGTCCCTTTTTTCTGAATATACCACGAGCCTTACATTCGTATAGGTCCTGGCCTACCTCTACATAATAAAATCCACTGATACCCTTGATTATTATTCCGTCTTTCATTCTACCTCCCAGTATCTATCACTACTTATATGATAACACAAGTGACTTGTCAATTAAAGTTCTTTAAATGACAAAACCACCGTTGCTGGCTAGGACCTGGCCCGTAATAAAGTCAGCCCTGTCAGAAACCAAAAATGAAACCAGATTAGCTATATCTTCAGGCTGGCCCAGCCTCATTAGGGGCGTTTCATCTCTTAGGTAGTCTATATCTGCCTGGCCGAAGTCCTTCATCATATCTGTCATAATCACACCTGGGGCAATAGCATTTACCCTTATGCCTGATGGTCCAACCTCCTTGGCCAGGGCCTTTGTAAAACCAATCATACCCGCCTTGGATGCTGAATAGGCAACCTCACATGATGCCCCTACCTGTCCCCACATTGAGGATATATTAATTATATTACCGTGGTGGTTTGATACCATATAGGCTAGAACTTCCTTGGAGCATAGGAAGACTGACTTTAGATTTATGTCCATTATCCTATCCCAATCCTCTTCCTCCATGTCAGTAAGCAATCCCTCATAGCTGATGCCTGAGTTATTTACCAATACATCTATATGACCAAACCTATCTATACAAATTCAAACATGGCCTTGACCTGGTCCTGTTTTGATACATCTGCCTTGAAAACCTCTACCTGGCATCCTTCTGACCTTAGCAGTTGGCAGGTATCCTGGGCTTCGCTTTTGGATTTGTTGTAGTTTATTAATACCCTATAGCCCTCTCTTGCAAGCTGGATGGCTACCTGCCTACCAATTCCCCTGGAGCCTCCAGTTACCAATGCTACCTTGTTCATTAAATCTCCTCCTAAAAACAAGGAGTTACCAGCTAGGCAACTCCTTGTCATAATCTACTTTAGTAATATTGTCTAAATTATCTTAGTTGTTAGTTCCACCAATAATATTTTCGCTTGTAGTACCTCCTGAAGAATCTGAACCATTATCAGGTACTATTATACTACTTCCATTACCACTATTGTTGCCACTATTATTACCTGACCTGCCATTTGGCCTAGTAATCCTAGGTGTCCTGCCTGTAGAAGGGTCTATGTCCCTACCACTGTTGTCATTGATAATAGCCCCGTTATCATTTGAGTCATTATCATCAATTATAGATGGTCTCTCCTGACTTGCCTTCTTACCCTTGCTGACAACTAGGGATACCTTCTGACCTTCATCACTTGAACCACCAACTAGACTCTGGCTTAATACTGTGCCCTCTTCGGCATCATTATATTCGTATTTTACATTTCCTAAGATTAGCTTGTTGTCATTCAATAGCTTTTCTGCCTGAGAAAGCTTTAGGCCCACCACATTTGGTACAGGAACCTTTGAATTACCCTTGCTGACTATTACGCTCACAGAGTCTCCCTTCTTTAGGGTAGTATTCTCACTAGGTGTCTGTGTAATTATCCTATCCTTGCTGACACCATTGCTATACTCCTCTGATTTGACAACTAGCCTTAGACCTGTTCCCTCTAGACTCTTCTGGGCCTCTTCAACAGTCATGTTCACAACGCTAGGCACTGTAACATTTTCTGAATTATCCTTGCTGAATAGTCCAAGTCCAAAGTATTTCATGAAAAAGGCCGCATAGCCTATAAGGATCATTATTAGGATTACTGCAAGTATCTTCAGTCTCCTACGAGCCCTTGGTGTTTCCTTCTTCTTGGCCTTGTTCTTCTTTTCCTGCTTCTTTTCTCTCTTCTTTTCTTTTCTAGACTTAGGCTTTTCTTCGTAGTAGTCGTCGTCTATATCTTCATCTTCATAGTAGTAGTCATCGTCCTCGTAATAGTCATCTCCATCTTCATCATAGTAGTCATCGTCCTCGTAGTCATCATATTGGACTGGCTTTCTACCATTGAAAATCTCAGGATCTCTCCTATCTACATCAGTCGTAGCGAAGTTATTATAGTCCTTTATATATGGTAGGTCTATATTCCTCTCTACAAATTCTATATCCTCTATCAACTCTTCAGCTGTCTGGTACCTATTAGCAGGTTCCTTCTGTGTCATCTTGCTGATAATTGTCCTTACACTATTTGGAATATTTATCTTATCCTCTTCTGTAAAGGCTATATCCTCATTTATATGCTTCAAGGCTATAGATATAGGGCTATCACCACTAAAAGGGACCCTACCTATAATCATTTCATATAGGACTATACCTAGAGAATATAGGTCTGCATTACTTGTTAGGTGCTTACCCTTGGCCTGCTCAGGTGAAATGTAGTGGACTGACCCAATTACACTTCCCATATTTGTCATAGTCGAGCTGCTGACAGCCTTTGCTATACCAAAGTCTGCAACCTTTACCTGCCTACCATCCTTTGATATCAATATATTATGAGGTTTAATGTCCCTGTGAATTATACCATTCCTATGGGCTGCACTCAGAGCCCTAGCTATCTGCTTGGCTATATCCAAGGCAGTATATTCCTCAAGACGACCTTCATCCTGTATGATTTCCTTTAGATTTTGTCCGTCCACATACTCCATTACTATATAGTGGACCTTTCCATCCTCACCGACATCGTATACGTTCACAATGTTAGGGTGGGATAGGCTGGCTACGGCCTCTGCCTCTTTCTTGAACTTAACCAAAAATTCCTGGTCATCGACAAATTCTGGCCTTAATACCTTTACTGCAACAATCCTATTTAAAAGCTTGTCCCTAGCCTGGTATACAAATGCCATTCCACCGTCGCCAATTTTTCTTAATATCTCGTATCTATTTCCTAATACTGTAGCTCCCATAATAACACCACCTTATACCAAAACTATTATTACAGTAACATTATCTTTGCCCGATGCTTCATTGGCCAGGTCTACTAGGCCTTGGGTAGGATCATCAAGCTCTGTATTCAACAATGTTTGCTCTATATCTTCTCTATCAACAGCCCCAGTCAATCCGTCAGTAGCCAATAATATTTTGTCACCTTCCTCAAGGTCAACATCGTATATGTCTACCAATACAACTGGCTCTGTTCCGACCGCCCTTGTTATCTTGTTTCTATCGGGATGGTTCCTAGCTTCTTCCTCAGTTATTATATTGGCCTTTACATACTCCTCTACTATTGAGTGGTCGTAAGTAATCTTTTCTAGTCTTCCACCATTTTTCAATACATAGCACCTACTATCACCAACATTGGCTATATAGGCCTTATTCTTGTAAACAACTGCAAGTGTTAGGGTTGTGCCCATACCGTCATAGATTATGTCCTCCTTGGACTTGTCATATACCATAGAGTTGACAGTGTTATAGGCCTGCTTAATTATATCCTCTATATAATCAATTTTTACTACTCCATTTTGTATTAAGTTATCATTAAAAAATTCTATTAAATTTTCTACTGCTAGTTGGCTGGCAACCTCACCCTTGTTGTGGCCACCCATACCATCTGCTATGGCAAAAATTCCTATCTCACTACCATCGCCGACTTCTATTATCTCACCCTTACAATAGTCTTCGTTATTTTTCCTGACCATTCCAATATGAGATTTAAACAAAAAATCCATACGAGTCCTCCTTCACCTCTTACTTACACTCCTCCTTAGCTGACCACAGGCACCACTGATGTCTGCCCCCATGGAGTTTCTAATAGTAACAGGTATACTATTCTTTTCTAAATAAGCTTTAAATTTGTTTATGTATAAAATGTCAGGCTTTTCAAAGTCCCTTTCCTCTATTGGATTTATAGGGATTAGATTAACATGACACAACATTCCCCTCAGTAATTTGACTATCCTCTCTGCTTCCTTTTTGGAGTCATTAACCCCCTTTATCAAGGAATATTCAAAGGTAATCCTCCTGTTGGTCTTGCCAAGATAATAATGACAAGCTTCTATTATTTGATCTATCTTATACTTGTTGGCAACAGGCATTATCTTTTGTCTCTCCTCATCAAAGGGAGAGTGGAGAGATATGGCTAGATTTATTGGAATTTCCAAGTCAGCCAGGTCTCTTATCCTATCGACTATACCACAAGTGGATAGGGTAATATGCCTATTACCAATGTTTAGTCCATTTTCTTCATTTACCAGCTTCAAAAACCTTATAGAGTTTTCATAGTTGTCAAGTGGCTCACCACTTCCCATCATGACTATATTAGACACCCTCTTGCTCAGGTCTTCCTGGACCTTGATAATCTGGTCTAATATCTCCCATGCTTCTAGGTTTCTAGATAAGCCATCTATGGTAGAGGCACAAAATCTACAACCCATCCTACATCCAACCTGGTTGGACACACAAAGAGTCAGCCTCGTATCGTAGTCCATGGCTACTGTTTCGATTATATTACCATCATTTAGCTTAAATAGGTACTTTTTAGTACCATCAATTTTGGAATCTAAACGCAGGTCCTTTTCTATATTTCCTATTATTGCGTGCTCCTCTAGCTTAGCCCTAAGAGACTTAGGTATATTATTCATTTCATCAAAGTCCCTAATGTTCCTATATAGCCAAGAATATATCTGACTTCCCCTGAACTTTTTCTCTCCTATGGACACTAGAAAATCCTTAAGCTCTTCTTCTGTCAAGTTTTTGAGCACAATCTTTCCTTTATACATTATACCACACCTTTATTGATTTTTAAATTTTTTTCATTCTGCAAATAAAGAATCCATCCATCTCATATTGGTCTGGTAAGATCTTTACTATGGCCTCGTCACCTAGACCCAAAAACTCCTTGATAGTCCCTAGCTTGTCTAGGGAAAAGTCCTTGTGGTTGGCTAAGAACTTGTCCACCACATCCATATTTTCCTGCCTAAAAATAGTACAGGTTGAATATATTATCTGGCCTCCCTCCCTTAGGTAGGCACTAGCATTTTCCAAAATCTGGTACTGAAGGCCTGGTAGGTCTAGGACCTCTTCCTCCTTCTTGTACTTGATTTCTGGCTTTCTCCTTACTATTCCCATGCCTGAACAGGGTACATCACATAAGACATAGTCAAACTTGCCTATGTAGCCCTCATTAAGGACCAGGGCATCTCCTAGTCTAGCCTCCATATTCTTTAGACCCAGCCTCCTAGCATAGGTATTCATCAACTTAATCTTGTGGTCAAATATATCCTGTGATATGACCTGACCAGTATTTTCCATGAGCTCTCCAATATGGGTAGACTTACCACCAGGAGCAGCACATAGGTCTAAGACCCTTGACTCTCTTTTGGGGTCCATTATCCTAGCTACCAGCATAGAGCTTAAATCCTGAACGCTTACATAACCCTCCCTGAATAGAGGATGCTTGTCTATAGACTTTAGGCCCTTGACCTTGATAGCCTCTTCAATTCCATCTATCCTACTAGTTTCAAGTCCCTGGCCTCTCAGGTCTTCAACTATTTTCCCTACAAGGTCATCCATTGATTGTCCCGGTCTTAGCTTGGTCCTATTTACCCTAAGGTATATACTTGGCTTTTGGGATAGGTCACTTAGTATAGCCTCTGTCCTTTCAAATCCATATTCCTTGACCAGGCCTTCAACTATCCACTTCTCATAGGAATAGTATATAGCTAGGTTGTCTACTGTATTTAGTCTGATAGACTTGATATCATCTAGACTTCTAGAAATATTTCTAAGGACTGCATTTACGAAAGAAGCAGACCTCTTATCTAGTTTTTTGATTAAGTTTACGGACTCATTTATGGCCGCATAGTCAGCTACACCATCCATATGTACCAATTGGTAGGTTCCCATCCTCAGGACCAGCTTGACAGAATGCTGCATCTTCCTGACCTTGATTTTAGATACCTTGTTAATCATATAGTCCAGGTACCTCTTCCTCTCAAGTATGCCATATACTAGCTCTGTGACTAAAACCCTTGTCCTGGTCATCTAAGTCGGCTTCATTCAGGAACTTATTAAGAGCCATATTGGAATAGTTTCCGTTGACCTCTATATCAAACAATATCTTATAAGCTATATACCTAGCTGACATATTATCTCCCTTCAAATAGATGTGACTATACACATCTGCATATAGTCACATTACTTTTATATACTGCAGACCTAATCATCATTTCTAGCAAGCAGGACCAACCTCACTAACTGTAAGATCGATGCAAGAGCTGCTGCTACGTATGTTAAGGCTGCTGCATTCAATACCTTTTTGCTTTCCTTATGCTCATCTAGGCCCACTATACCTAGACTTTCCAACTGCTTCAAAGCCCTTGATGAGGCATTGAACTCAACAGGTAAAGTAACTACCTGAAATAAAACTGTAGCTGAAAATAGGACTATTCCTAGCCACAAGAACTGCCTACTTACAAAGAAACCCATCATTATAATTATCCATGATGCAGAAGATGCGAAATTAACTGCTGGAACTATTGCACTTCTAAACATCATAGGCACATAAGACTCTTTGTCCTGGATTGCGTGTCCACACTCATGGGCTGCAACCGAAATCGAAGTGATGGAAGTCCCATAAAATACCTCTTCAGATAGACTGACAGTCTTAACCCTTGGGTCATAGTGGTCAGTCAAGGAACCTGGTACTGGGTTTACAGGTACTGATGATAGTCCATTGGAGTCTAGTATCCTCCTAGCCACCTCCTGGCCTGTCATCCCCTTCATGGCCCTTACCTTAAAATATTTTTTTGTTGTAGAACTTACCTTGAAAGATGCGTAGATACTTAACAAGATTGCTGGTATCAAAATCAAGAAAGTCCTGTCCATATATAATCCATAAGGATACATAATTATCCCTCCTGTTAACTCAATATTTTTCCTATTTCTATAGTATTTCCCTTTATATATTCAGACACATGCATCCTCTTTTTGTTAGGCATCTGTATCTCTTCAATCAGGATTAAACCTACACCACAGGCTACCTCAATACCATCCTTGCCAACTGCAACAATGGTACCCGGTTCCTTACCAGTCTGGCCTTGGCTGATGCTTGTTTTCCATATCTTTATCTTGCCATATGGGCTTTCACACCAGGCTCCTGGCCATGGTACAGTCCCCCTTACAAGGTTATGAATACATACTGCAGACTTCTTAAAGTCTATATGTCCAAGGTCCCTATCCATCATAGGTGCATAGGTAGACTCATCATCATTTTGCCTTATTCTCTCAGCTGTACCATCCTCTATGGCCTTGACAGTCTGGCTCAAGACGTCTGCTCCTTCTTCCATCATGATATCATGTAGCTGGCCTGCATTTATTTCATCGTCCAGGCTAAACTCCCTAGTCTTGATAATGTCTCCTGTGTCTAGGCCCTCATCCATAAACATAGTTGTTACACCTGTTTTTCTTCGCCATTTATGATTGCCCAGTTTATTGGGGCAGCCCCCCTATACTTAGGCAATAGGGATACGTGAACATTTACACAGCCATACTTGGGTAGGTCTAGGACCTCCTTCCTAAGTATCTGTCCAAAGGCTATCACCACAATAAGGTCCGGATTTAATTCTCTTAGCCTGTCTAAGAAGTCTGGTTGGCTAGCCTTTTCAGGTTGTAGTATTTCTAATTCATGTCTCATGGCAGCTTCCTTGACTGGTGAAAAAGCTAGTTTCTTGCCCCTTCCCTTAGGTCTATCTGGCTGGGTCACTACGGCACACAAATCATGACCATCGCTAATCAATCTATCCAGTGAAGGCACTGCTATCTCAGGAGTTCCCATAAAAACTATACGCATATTATTCACCCTTTTCTGTTTCTTCTACTTTTTCAACAAATAAAATGCCTTCCAAATGGTCTAATTCATGGCAGAAAGCCCTAGCCAAGAAGCCATGTCCTTCTACCTCTATTTCCTTACCATACCTGTCCTGGGCCTTGATCCTTACATAGTTTGGTCTTGTAACCTCTCCTACATAATCAACTACACTTAGGCAACCCTCAAGGTCTGTCTGTTGGCCTGAAGACTCAACTATAACTGGATTGACAAGCTCTATTAAGCCTTCACCAACATCCACTACAACGGCCCTCCTAAGTACACCTACCTGGGGAGCTGCTAGGCCAACCCCATCCTCCTTGTACATTGTATCTGCCATATCACCTAGTAGGGTATGTAACCTGTCATTGAAGTCTACTACCTGCTTGGATTTTTTATTCAAAATGGGGTCTCCCATCTTTAGTACATTACGTATTGCCATTTCTACTTCCTCCTACACTATATAAAACTATTTGGATTAATCTCAATATTTATATTGATATCCTTGTCGAATATCTGGTCAAATTTGCTGATACAAATATATCTCAGCATGGACTTGATTTCTTTGACGTCCATGACCTCATCCTTTATAATAACCTGCCACCTGTACCGGTCGTTTATCTTGTTGATTGAGCACTCATTAGGCCCAAGTATACCCTTGACCTCTATTGATCTGGCCTCTAAAAGATACCTGACTGTTTCTATAAACTTTGTGGCGTTATTTTTAACTATATTATAGTTATTACCCGAAAAAACCAGTCTGAACATATTATTAAAGGGTTCATATCCAAAGGCCCTTCTAAGCCTGATTTCATCCTTGTAAACTCTTGTAATCATAATTTACTGCATGTCTGATAGCAAAGTGGTCCACATTGTAGGTCTGAAGGACTACATGGCCCCTCTTTTGACCCCTTCCTGCCCTTCCTGCCACCTGGGTTATCAGCTGGTAGGTTTGCTCAAAGGACCTGAAGTCCGGATAATTTAGCATCATGTCTGCCGAAATTATACCAACTAGGGTTACATTTTCGAAGTCATGGCCCTTGCTAAGAATTTGAGTTCCTATCAAAACATCTGCTTCCTGTCTATTAAAGTCATCTAGGATAGCTTCAAGCTGGCCCTTCTTAGAGGTCGTGTCCTTGTCTATCCTTAGGGTCCTAAAAGACGGGTACTTTTTATTTATATATTCTTCTATTTTCTCTGTTCCCAAGCCTAAGACACCTATATTTGTACTAGAGCATTCTGGACACATGCTTGGTATGTCCTCCTCATGTCCACAATAGTGGCATAGGCCCTTGTTTTTAAACTTGTGGTAGGTTAGTGATATGTCACACCTCTTACACTTAATTACGTGACCACACTCCCTACAGGTTACAGAACTTGCATATCCCCCTCCTATTTAGGAAGAGAATTGCCTGGTTACCAGCATTTACAGTCCTTACTATCTCGTCCTCCAGGACCCTACTGATTTCCGACCTGTTACCCCTATTTATCTCAGCCTTCATATCAACTATTTCTATCTGGGGCATGGCCCTTTCATTGGCCCTATTATTTAGCTCTAATAGGCTATATTCACCATGGTCAGCCCTGTAGTAGTCTGCCACAGATGGTGTTGCCGAACCCATGACTAGGCATATATTCTGCCTTAGAGACATATACCTGGCCACTTCTATAGTTGAATACTTAGGTGTCATCTCAGAATGGTAGCTCATATCATGCTCTTCATCTATTATTATCAGGCCTAGTGACCGGAATGGCAGAAATAATGCCGACCTAGTCCCTATAGTTACCCTGATATTGCCGTTTAATTTCCCTGTAGACATCGTGCTTTTGACCTTCTGACAGGCCACTATGGAATACTCCCACTATGTCTCCAAACCTAGCCTTAACCCTAGCTATCATCTGGGGTGTCAAGGCTATCTCTGGTACTAATAAAATACTATCCAAACCTTGATTTAGACTATATTCTATCAACTCCATATATACCTCGGTCTTACCACTACCAGTTACACCATGTAGGAGGTAGGGCTTCTTTTCATCTAGGAAAAATCCTTCCTTTATCTGGTCGACCACCTGGACCTGGTCCTTGTTGAGACTTATCTTCTTGACAGGTGACCTAAATCTGGCTTCTGACCGCCTGTAGTAGTTTTCTTCCTTAACTTCTATCAAGTCCTTGTCTACTAGGCTCTTGATAGTTTGGTTGGAAACCCCCAGGATTTCCATTAGGCTTCTCGATTCAACTGACTTGTTAAGGCCTAGGAACTTGATTATATCCACCTGCTTTGGCCCCAGCCTATACCTTTTTTCCCCTACTATCCGGTCTATTGTATCCAGGTCGTACCTTAGGGACAGGTAACTTAGCTTTTTTTCGTTCTTCTTGTCCTTATAGGTCCAGACTACCTGGCCATCCTTTTCAATCTTTTTTGCTTCCAACCTATAGCCCTTTGGATAAAAAAGGTTAAGGGCATCCATATAGGTACACATATACCTATTCCTAATCCACATTATTAGGCGTATATTTTCCTGGCTCAGCATGGGCTCTACATCCAGAATTTCAAATATTTCCTTGATCTTATCCTCTCCTATATCACCAGGTCCTAGACTGTCTCTCTTGGCTACTACAAAGGCCTCTATAGGCTTATTAGACCTTCCAAAGGGTATACTGACCCTGTGACCAATCCTGATTTTGTCCTCTTGGTCAGATGAAAGCCTATATGTGAATAGCATATCAGCGAATCTGCTCATATTCCTAAGTATTAAGTCTATATACATCTTCCATCCCCCCTTGGATACTTGTAAAATCGTAAAAATAGCTAAATGGTAAAGGGTCAACATTTACATTTAGCTATCTTCAATCCTACTTATTTTCTAATATATCTCTTACCTTATCCAATATTATGTCTCCTACTTCAGACTTCAGTAGCTTTGGATATTCCTTTATCCTTCCATCGGCTTCTATTATCTTAACTATATTTGTTTCTGTACTAAAGCCAGCCCCCTGCATTGTCAGGTCATTGGCTACTATAAAGTCAAGATTCTTCTTTTTAATCTTCTTGGCCGCATTCTCCAAGACGTCATTTGTTTCGGCAGCAAAGCCAACCAAAACCTTGTTTCCTTTTATCTTGCCTAGTTCCTGGGCTATATCCTTGTTTCTACATAGGTCTATCCTCAGGTCTGAATCCTTCTTTTTTATCTTCTTATCTGAATATGACTTTGGCTTGTAGTCCGCCACAGCAGCACTCTGGATAACAACATCATTAGAGTCGAAACTCCCCTACTAGGTTTTCATACAGGTCATCTGCACTCTCAATGCTTATGAACTTTGCAAGTCCTTCTGGAACCTCTAGGTCAGTCTTACCTGATACAAGGGTAACCTGGGCACCTCTGGCAACTGCTCTCTTGGCTATTGCATAGCCCATCTTACCACTAGACCTATTAGTGATATACCTAACTGGGTCAATGGCCTCTATGGTAGGTCCGGCACTTATCATTATCTTCCTACCAGCCAAGTCTTTAGCTTCAGATTCCTTTTCAAAAAAGTCGACTATAAAGGCTAGAATATCATCTACATCAGCCAGCTTGCCCGCACCTATATCTCCACATGCCAATCTTCCTGATGCTGGGTCTATAAACCTATAACCTAGGTCCCCCAGCTTGTCCATATTTGCCTGGACTATCCTGTTTGTATACATATTCGTATTCATGGCTGGTGCAATTATCACCGGTGCTCTTGTGGCCATTACCGTAGTAGTAAGCATATCATCAGCTATGCCGGCTGCCAGCTTACCTATAAAATTTGCTGTTGCCGGTACAATCAAAAAGGCATCCGCCTTCTTGGCCAGCTCTATATGCTCAACCTCCCAAGTCTTGGGTTCTTTGAACATATCATTTATAACAAAATTATTACTCAAAGTCTGAAAGGTCATTGGCTGTACGAATTCACAGGCAGACTCAGTCATTATGACATGGATATTTGCATTCAACTTTTTCAATTTACTTACGACATCACAGGCCTTGTAGGCTGCTATGCCGCCTGTAACACCTACTATAATAGTCTTATTACTTAACATATTAATAGACTCCTTTTACATAGTTTTTCATTAAATTTATATAGTTGTCCTGCTGTAATTTTGAAGCAAGTGTGTATCCCTGCCCCTATTCACAGCCTGCCTATTAGTCCTGTTCTAATAATTTCTTTTCCTGGGCTAGCTTGTGGGCCAATTCCTTAGCCTCTATTTCATCATCAGTAAGTAGTCTATAGCCTACCTTACCAGCTATTACCTCTTCACTGGCTATTACTACTGGCTTAGCCTTTTCGTCAATATCTATAAGGGCATCTTCCTTGTTAACTAGCTCTCTTGCCCTCTTTGAAACTGTCGCTATCAGGTAGTACCTATTGTCTATCTTTTCTACTATATCATTTAATGATGGTTTTAACATTTTTTATCTCCTTCTCAAACATATCTAATATATCTTTTTTGTATCTGCTGACCTTGTTCTTTTCAACCTCTAATATATTTAAAATTTCCTCTGCGGACTTCTCCACTATATTGTTAAATATGAAGTAGTCATAGTCCCCAAGGAGCTTAATTTCATCGTAAGCACTGTTAAATCTCTTTTCTATCTGCTCCTCTGTTTCTGTGCCCCTTCCTACTATCCTATTTCTCAATTCCTGTAGACTCGGTGGCAGGACAAATATAAATACAGCCTGTGGATATACTTCCTTGATCTGCATAGCTCCCTGCATTTCTATCTCTAGAATAACGTCCCTACCCATATCAAGCTCGTCAAAAATAGCCTTCTTAGGCGTACCATAGTAGTTGTCATAAATCATGGCATGTTCCAGGAATTCCCCCCTGTCCACCATGGCTTCAAATTCTTCCTTTGGTCTTGAAGAAATAGCTTTTTCCCTCTACTTCACCAACCCTAGGATTTCTAGTGGTTGCTGATATAGATAGGTTGATATCCTCATGTTTGGCAACTATATCCTTACATATAGTTCCTTTTCCAGTCCCGCTTGGACCAGAAACAACAAGTAATAAACCCTTTTTATTAATCATATTATCCCCCAAACTACTCTATATTCTGGACCTGTTCCCTGATTTTTTCTAATTCAGCCTTCATATTGATAACCAGGTTGGCTATAGAGACATCGGATGATTTTGATCCCATGGTATTTACTTCCCTATTCATTTCCTGAATTAGGAAGTCCATCTTCCTACCAACAGATTCATCTGCTGTCACAGTATCTCTCAACTGGTTTATATGACTCTTAAATCTAACTATTTCCTCTGTGATATTTGACTTGTCAGCATATATAGCCACTTCTTGGGCTAGCCTATACTCGTCTACCACCTTAGGATCGTCTAAGAGCTCACTTATTCTGGCATACAGCTTGTCCTTGTATTCTTTTTCAATAGTATCAGTATACTTTTCTAGGTCACATACAGACCTTTCCAATAGGTCTGCCCTAGCAAGTATATCCTTTTCTAGCTTCTTCCCCTCATAATCCTCATATTGCATAGGTTTTCTAGGGCCTTGTTGGCAGCGTCAGACAACATATTCCATAATATTTCCTCATCGTCCTCAGCCTCTGTAATCTTTACTACATCTGGAAACTTAGCTATATCAACAGGACTAATAGGCTCTTCCAAGCCAAAGTCACTCTTGATATTCTTAAGAATATGGTAGTACTGCTTAGCTAATTCAGCATCATATACTAGTTGGGACCCGACAGAAGTAATAGTCTCGAACTTAACAAATATATCAACCCTACCCCTTCCAAGGTGGTCCTTGATTAAAAATCTCAGCTTATCTTCTAAAAAAGATAGCTTCCTAGGGATCCTAGGATTTATGTCTAAATATTTGTGATTTATTGTTTTGCATTCAACCGAAAGATTGTAGTATTGGTCCTTAAATTCACCTATACCAAATCCTGTCATACTCTTCGCCATAACTAATCTCCAATCTAATATAAAATTGCTACTAACCTTTATTATAACATATTGAACAGCCTCTAACAACACATAAAACCTCTTGACTGGTCAATTAAACCAATCAAGAGGTCATCATTTCCTATATTATATTTTGGGCCTATGAAAACTATAATCTAGCTTCTAATCTTGCCTTTTCTTCTTCATAGCCTGGCTTACCTAGTAGGGCGAACATATTTTTCTTGTAGTCCTCTACTCCTGGCTGGTTAAATGGGTTAACTCCTAGGATAACACCACCTATACCACAAGCCTTTTCAAAGAAGTATACCATCTGGCCAAATGTGTATTCATCTAGTCTAGCAATATTTAAAACTAGGTTTGGCACATCACCATCAGTATGGGCTAGTAGGGTTCCCTGGAAGGCCTTGTGGTTTACAAAGTCCACAGTTCTGCCTGCTAGGTAGTTAAGGCCGTCTAAGTCATCCTTGTCTAACTTTATTTCTATGTCTCTTCTTGGGCTTTCTACATTGATTACAGTTTCAAAGATAAATCTTCTACCATCCTGTATATACTGACCCATTGAGTGTAGGTCAGTTGAGAAATTTACTGATGCTGGGAATATCCCCCTCTGGTCCTTACCTTCACTCTCACCAAATAGCTGCTTCCACCACTCAGCGAAGTACTGTAGCTGTGGTTCGTAGTTTACCAATAGCTCGGTTTCCTTACCCTTTCTCTGTAAAACTGTCCTTGCAACAGCATATTGGTAGGACTGGTTCTTTTCAAGATCCTTGACAGAGTATTCCTCTCTGGCATCTGCTGCCCCCTTCATCATGGCATCTATATCAAAGCCTGCCGCAGCAATTGGAAGTAGTCCAACTGCAGTTAAAACTGAGAATCTACCACCTACATCATCTGGTATTACAAATGTTTCATAACCCTCTGCTTCAGCTAGGCTCCTAAGAGCCCCCCTCTTTGCATCTGTAGTTGCATATATTCTCTTGGCTGCACCTTCCTTACCATACCTCTTTTCTAGGTCTTCCTTGAAAATTCTAAAGGCAAGGGCTGGCTCAGTTGTAGTACCAGACTTAGATATTACATTTACAGAATAGTCCCTGTCCCTTACTAGGTCTAATAGGTCTAGTAGGTAGGATGAACTTATACTGTTACCTGCAAAGTATATTTCTGGAGCCTGTCTCTCTTCCTTGCTCAGATTGTTCTTGAAATTTTTACCCAACATTTCTATGGCTGCCTTGGCACCTAGGTAAGAACCACCTATACCTATTACTACCAATACCTCTGAATCAGACTTAATCTTGTCTGCAGCCTTCTTAATTCTGGCAAATTCATCCTTGTCGTAGTTAACTGGAAGGTCAATCCAACCAATGTAGTCATTACCTAAAGACCTACCCTCATGCAATAGGTCATGCGCTAGGTCAACAAATGGTTGCATAGCCTCTACCTCTCTCTTAGCTAAAAATTTCTCAGCCTTACTGTAATCAAATTTAATATTACTCATATTGCCTCCTCTATTACCTTTTATTTATTAGACGACTCTACCACAGCCGTTTTATTACCATAATAAAAAATCTATTATTTCCATTATACCACTAGTCACCATTTTTGGTATCTAAAGGCGAATATTTTTCAATTATTTTTTCTGCACACTTTATACCATCGACTGCGGCAGTTACTATGCCACCTGCATAGCCTGCCCCCTCACCACAGGGGTAAAGGTTGCTTATATTTAAGGACTTGAGACTATTCCTGTCCCTATTTATCCTAACTGGGGCTGATGATCTAGTCTCCACACCGGTAAGGACTGCATCCGACATGGCAAAGCCTTGAGCCTCTTGTCCATACTCAAAATACCCATTCTCATAGCCTCCACTACGAAGTCCGGTAGACAAAGGGCTAGGTCAGTAGGCCTTACACCTGGCTTATAAGATGGCCTTACGCTAGCAAGTTCCACGGATGGTCTCCCCGCTAAAAAGTCTCCAACTAGCTGGCAAGGGGCCTGGTAATTGCTGCCCCCAAGTTCAAAGGCCATAGCCTCATATTTTTCCTGGAAATCTATACCTGCTAGAGGGTGGTCTGATTCATAGTCATCTGTTGTGATGTTGACCAAAAGTCCACTATTGGCATTTTCTAGGTCCCTAGCATGCTCACTCATACCGTTTGTAACAAGGTGTCCCTGACTACTAGCTGAGGCTATTACACTTCCTCCCGGACACATACAAAAAGTATACACACTTCTACCATTTTCTACCTGACTAGTCAGCCTATAGTCTGCTGCGCCCAGCCTTTCATGGCCTGCAAATTTCCCGTATTGAGCCTTGTTGATTAGGTCCTGGGGATGCTCGATCCTAGCCCCGATTGCAAAAGGCTTTTGCTCCATATATATTCCTCTTGAATTTAGCATCCTATAGGTGTCTCTAGCACTATGGCCTGTAGCTAGTATTAGGTCTTGGCAGGCCAATTCCTCCTGGTCATTTACTATGACGGACACTATCCTGTCACCTTCTACTTTTATATCAGTTAGCTGGCTAGAAAACCTAACCTGGCCACCCAGACGAATTATCTCCTGTCTTATATTTTTTACCACATTCTTTAGGATATCAGTGCCAACATGTGGCTTGTGGGAATATAGGATGTCCTCTGGGGCCCCTGCAAGCACGAACTCTCTTAGGACCTTCTCACTCCTGATATCCTTTATCCTAGTTGTAAGCTTGCCATCAGAAAAGGTACCTGCCCCTCCTTCGCCGAACTGGACATTGGACCTATCATTTAGGATGCCTGTCTCCCAAAACTTGTCTATGTCGGCAGTCCTAGTATCAACATCCTGGCCCCTTTCCAACAAAATTGGCCTATAGCCTCTCTGGGCTAGAACTAGACTGGCAAAAAGTCCTGCTGGTCCCGCACCGATCACAAGTGGTGGATTTTCCATATTTTCTCGGCCTGATTTAACATCTTGGTACCTGTTTGACTCTATAAATACTGTATCCTTTGGCTTTCTTGCCAAGATTTTTTTCTCTGATTTAAGACTTACATCTACGGTATAGACAAAGCTAATCTGGTCTTTTTTTCTGGCATCGATTGATTCCTTGTAAATGCTGTAGTCAATAATATCAGAATCATGAATTCTTAGTTTTTTGCACAGCTTAGACCTGACTAGGTCTATTGGCTGGTCTATATCAATTTTTATATTAGATACTCTTAACATACTTCCTCCTTGCCCGGTCTCGGACTATTGGTCTAGCAAGCTTAAAATAGGCTGGCTATACCTAAATACTGACCTTCTAAAATATATAAAAAAGACTAAATCACAAAAGAAAGTACTGTAATTTAGTCTTATCATCTAACTGATTTGGCTTAGTCCTTAGTAATCAAGCCTCTTATAACCTTCATATTATTGAATATCTTCTCAATAAAGTTTTCAGCTATTTCATCGTCAAGTAGCTTAATTTCAAGATTTTCATTGTCTTCAATGCCCTTGTCCCTACAATACTGATTGGCTATATCTATTATAGTGCCCTTGTTGTCAGGTGCCAGTGAGTATTCCTTGTAGTCAACTATCACATACTGAAGAACTTCCTGTCTACCATCCTTATTGTATCCAATTTCTATATGGTAGATAACAGCAAATAGGTTTTCTATACTCTCATCACCATTGTAAACTGGTATAGCTGGATGTGATTTTATAAAATTAGTAGATACCGGTATACTATTCCCTACTTTTAACTGCATATTTCCTCCTATTCACCTTCAACAACTGCTAGTATTTCCTTATTTCTCTTGGCTAGGGTACTAGTGCTAACATCGTACTTCTGAGCTATAGAGTTTTGGGTAATACTCTGGCCTATAGACTTCCTATAATAGTATTCAAGTCCTGAAGCCCATCCATTTTCTGCCCCTGCTAGATTTAGCTTGGATGAAATTTCTGACCATAGGTCCATTACACTTGCTAGGATATCTTCCTCTTCAATCTTTGACCTAAGCAGGTCCTCTAGGTTTGAAGCTGACCCAGCTTCTTCATCAGACTCTAGGTCATGTAGGCTTTCTTCCATCATGTCGTCCTTATAGTCACTCATCTGTAAAAGGTTCAGCATATGCTTATAGAAGTATAGGGAATTTATAGATACAAAGTAGTCTATATTAGCTATGTTGTTCACATCACCCTTGTACTCATTCATCACATCATTATAGATGTAGTCCTTGGCATCCTCCTGGATTCTGATAGTTAAATCAGTCAATACGTATATATTTCCAACCTTTACTGGCCTAGCCAATAGGTACTGGCCAACTTCAAATCCTGCCAATATTTCTGCATCAAGAGTATAGTACTGGATACCAGTAAAGACATCCCTAATAACCACCTCTAGACCCTCAAAAGCTATCAATAACAAACAAGCTTGGATGAGAGTTCAGGCAGTTAACTACTATTTCCCTATCACTTTTACTAAATTTCTTATGACCTAATACATACATGGCAGGTGTATTTTCACCATCAACCATATAGTCGTATGAGAAGTATGACGCAAAGAACCTATTGGAAGCTATATTGTTGACAATCATATTATCAAAGAATATATTTCTTGCTTCCTCTTCCTTGCTGGCAAAGTTCTCATCCCTCTCAATTAGGTCCTCTAGAGACTCACTAAGTCCAATAATCGCTCTTGAGTATGCCTCGTTTGCCTTCTGCTTTTTGTCGTGCAAAGTCTTCTGGCCCAAGACCATCCTGTGGTCTGCCAGATCTTTGTCCATACAACACTTTTTATATTTTTTACCACTTCCACAATGGCACAAATCGTTTCTATTCAACATATGCAACTGCTCCCTACTTTTTTATATTAAAAGACATTTCACACATAAATATTGCTTTATTAAATATATACGAACACAAGTCCTACTACAAAATAATAAACAATACTTTAAATTATATCACAGTCAATTTAATCTGACAATATAGTCTTAATTATATTAATTACCAGATATCTTCTAATCAAAAAAATGTAGCTTTATTACATATTTAGATTGGCCCTGACCATCGTAGGAAATACTGTCTACAACCAGCCTCTTGTCCATTGCTTCTAGACCCTGGACAAACTTCAAAAGTGAATCTCCCTTGCCAGATAGGCTTATTTCATACTGCCTGTATTCATTTCCCTCCATGACCTCCATAGACTCAATTGAAAGGTCCTTGTTGGACATTTCATATAGGCCAAGGTCCCTAGCCATATCAGGTCCCTTCTTTGACCTCCTAATAGACCTCGCCATATCCTGGTCATCAGGACTATCATTATTTTTTATGCTTTCTATTTGTAGGGCCAAGTCCCTATTTTCTTCCTTCATGGGGCTTATTATAAGACTGTTAACTATGAGCATAAGTCCAAAAAATGCCAGTATGTACAATATGTTTTTATCTATTCTCATCCTTATCCTCCTATGGCATCCTGTCCCAAGAGTCAGTTCCTTATTTCTAGTTTGACTAGGTACTTGTAGGCCTTTTTCTTTACCTTTTCCTTGACTATTTCATACTTGTCCTCTGGCTTGGTATTGATATTCTGACCATCCTGGTCCTGGCTGTCCTGACCGGGGTCTGGCTTTCTTTCCTTCTTGCGTTCAACTTCCTTTTCCACATAGTATTCCAGCTTGCTTATTGAAAGGATGCTGGCCTTATCAAAGAGCTTGTCATTCCTGAGTCCACTTACCTTTGACCTATCATCTAGCTCCAGGTCTACAAGTAGCCTATCCTTGTCATAATCCATCTTTTTCACCGTGTTTCCTAGCTTTTTATGGATTTCGTATACCTTGATGATATCGAGTCCGTATATATTTTTATCAATTTTCTTAGGCCTGTCAGTCCTGCTTGCCTCCCTGGATATAGATTGGGACCTGGCCTCTTCCAGTTCCCTATATAGGCTCCTCTTGTCCATAAGTGTCCTGACCCCCATAAGTATAAATAGGACTAATACAAGTACCATAAATCTCATCATGTAGATATTTAGCCTTGACCCTCTCACATTTTCTAGGTAATGGTCTACCATACCTCCCTTCTTGGACTTCCCCCCTATCAGGGACTGGCCCTTGTAGGCTAGGATTTTCCCATAAATATTAGGCCTATAATCATCTAGGGTCTCCATATTTGTAAGCGACCCTATTAGGTCCTTAAACCTTTGGCCCCTGTAGTCACCAAATACCAATATCCTGCCCTGGCTATTTAGGTAGGCTATAAAGTTTTCATCCCTATAGGACTGGTCAACAACTATAGAGCTCTTGATACTATCTCCCTCGAGAATGGTTAAGACTAGGTCCTCCTCCCTGACCTCCATCAGGGCAAAGTAGTTGTCCTTAGCCTCTATAAAGTGGCTTGCCAGCTGGTAGTTGCTGTATATAGCCTTACACCTTAGCTTGGCATTTTTTTCTATAGCCCTTACTATACTGTATAAATAATTTGGAAATAGGCAAACCTCTAGGTAAACCATGTCGTTTTCATCCACCTGTCCCCTCTTATATATTAGGCTGTACCTATCCTTATTTAAATTTAATAATTCCATTATTTCTATATCTACTACAAGGTCTATATCCTTCCTCTTAGAATCTTTAAGGACCTCAATTTTTCTTACAACTAGATGATTATTTTGGCATAGCATGTAAAAGCACTTAAACCTTACCCCAAGCTTTTTTTCAATGAAGGCAATGTCTTCGCACAGCTTGTAGGCAATTTCATTTTCCTTATCAAACATTGATCCCATGTCTATATCAAGGGGGTAGTACTGGTCAAACAGGATTGCTGACTCTCCAGGCCTAGAATAGGCTGTCAGCCTATATCCCCTTGTCTCAACTCCTATAAATAAAACCATCTTCTCCCCCCTATAATATAAAACATACTTCAAATATCTAAGCTATCCTAAGCTAGCCAGCCTATTTGCCAACAGCCTTAGTATCTGGCTTTGGATAGAAGGTCTTACCACCAGCAGTTACCTTTAGCTCCTTGCTGGTAGCATCCTCCTCTAAGGTAAATTCACCAGTTACACTTTGAGGCTTTGGTTTGCTAGATAGGTATTTAGCCTCTACTAGCTTGTCAATATTCTTTAAATCTTCACCTTCCTTACCCTCACTCTCTGCCATATATACTGCAGTCGCTATATTAGAAGCATTCGCATAGTCTGCATTTTTCCTTGGCCTTTTTCTGGGCTCCAGAAAACTTAATCGCTACTATACCAGCAAGTATACCTATTATGGCAACTACAATAACTAGTTCCACTAGGGTAAAGCCCCTTCTTCTTTTTAGCCTTTGTAAGGCTAGTATTTTTTTAAGTTCTAACTTATCCATTGATATTACCTCCCAAAAACAATTCTACGGACCCAAGTCCAACTATCAACCATAGAATATAGGCCCCTTTTCCAGGGCTGGAGTATAGTCACCAACCCTGACTTATATTGTCTGCCATCCACATATTGTCTATGGTCCTATTGACCTAGACTAGATATCATATCAAACATTGGCGAAAGGATGGCATATAGGCAGCTCCCTATTATGAGCCCCATTAAAAAGTATTAGGGCTGGCTCAACAATTTTTTTATCAGGTTTTTCAAGCTCTTGGTCTAGCTCTCTTTCATAGTAGCTAGAGGCCATTTCTAGACTCCTATCAAAAATTCCCAGATTCCTCTCCAGACATGAGCATAGATATGAAAACCTGGGGAAATATGCCCGATAGCTCCAGCGACCTGGTCACTGAGTTTCCCTTTTTTATTCGTTCTCCAACTAACTTCATCTTCTTTTCTATATGGGAATTGTCCAATAGTCTAGTGGTGATATCTATAGACTCACCTATATGTACACCACTTCCCAAAAGGATGGCCATTGCCCTGGAAAAACTATCGGAAACAATCATCCTATGTAAACCTCCCAGCTTGGGTATTTCAAACTTCTTCTCGTCATACCAGGCCTTAATTTCCCTGCTATTCTTTACCATCTGGACCAAGGATACTAGCAATAGGGTTGAAAATACCAGTAGTATCAATAGGTTTGTCCTCAAAAACCTGGATAGGCCAAAGAGGCTCCTAGTGGCTACTGGCAGCTGGTCCATATCAACAGCAAAGGCAGCCTCAAAATTTGGAACTACAAACACCAGCATAAAAATCAGGGAAAGAAGAGTCACAAAGACCAGTATCATAGGGTATATGGCAGCAGCTAGGAGCTTATTTTTAAGCCTGTGCTCCCTATCATAGTAGGCAGACATTTTTTCAAAAACAAAGTCAATATTACCACTGACCTCACCGGCCCTTATCATACTTATGAAAAAGACTGAAAAAGCATTGGTCAGGTAAAAGGCCTCTGTCATAGTCCTTCCCCTCTCTATATTCCTCTTTACCATTATCATGACCCCAGAGACCTTCTTTGATGAGGTCTTGATTATAGTATCGAATATAGTCATAAGGTCACATCCAGACTTCTCCATACTGGCTATCTGTTGGCATATAAGCTTGAGTTCCTTATCCTTGATTTTTTTCTGCAATAGAATCTTCATATGTCACCATTCCATTTTCTATAGCCAGCCTTCTTATCCTCTTGGCCTCCCAGCCAGATTTTACAGCAGACCTAAGCTGGTCATCCATTTTTAAAATCTCATATATAAGGGTCCTAGATTCATCCTTTGACCCACTTATTATTAGCTTCCTCTTGACCAGGCGTTGGGCAATTACACCCACTAGGGCTGAATTAATCATATACCTGTCTATCCCCATATCCTCAAGCCTAACAATGGCTGAAATTGCATCATTGGTATGGAGGGTAGTAATTACAAAGTGGCCTGTGATAGCAGCCCTTAGGGCTATTTGCGCTGTATCTACATCCCTGATTTCACCCACCACTATACAGTCGGGGTCCTGCCTCAGAATTGATTCAAGCCATTGTCAAACCTTAGTCCAGCCTTGTAATTCACCTGGACCTGGTTGATACCGTCTATCTTATACTCTACAGGGTCCTCTATAGTTGTTATATTAATACTCTTGTCTTTTAATTGATTGAGCAAGGAATATACTGTCGATGACTTACCACTGCCAGTCGGGCCTGATACTATAAGCATGCCACACTTTTGGTCTAGTATGCCCTCGATTATTTTCTCAGCACTTGTAGAAAAACCCAGCTCCCCCATGGTTTTTAAGGAGCTAGACTTATTTAGTATCCTCATAACCAGCTTTTCTCCATATATGGTCGGTATGGTACTCAACCTTATATCGATGTCCTGACCCCTGTATTCATAGCTAAAGCGACCATCCTGTGGTAGTCTCTTTTCAGTTATATCACATGAAGCCTTTAGCTTGATTATAGTACTAATCTCGTGGTGGTTGGTCAGTGACAGCCTATCAACCAAGACTAGGTCACCATTTGACCTATACCTGACCAGGATTTCCTTGCTAAAGGGTTCTATATGGATATCGCTTATATCAGCCTCTATTGCCTGACTGATTATATCATCCACCATCCCCTTGGCCATAGTTTCAGGATCCTTGTCCAGGTCCTTGTAGGACTGGTCTATCAGCCTCCTAATATTGTCCCTAGTATCAAGCCTGACACCTATCTCTCTTCCAGAAATGGCCCTAAGGCTATTTACCAGGCCTATATCGAATTCAGCCATCAGGATTACAAGCTTGGTATCACTAGCACTTAGCGGAAATATACAATACTTATCCGCCATTTTTTTGGGAACCACTGTCGACAAAATATTCTCCAAAATCCTCTACCCCCTTACTCACAGATATATAGACAAAAAAATAAAAATAACCCCGAAAAGTTATTTTTATTTAAAATTATATTTAGTTTATTTTTTTACAGCTTACTATAGTTGGACAGGACCCTTTATCCCATCCTGATAAGTATATTTAACTATTCTGTATAGTATTAAAGTCTGCACGTGATGTTGTAAACTCCAAGTGCTGACCAGTATCATCCGGACTAGGTGGTGTAAGAGATACTATATAATCTCCGCTAGAGATCCTTGGCTTATGTTCTGTAGTAAAGAATTCTATGTCTCCAGACTCAGTCATGGTAAAGATATTAATTCTCCTATAGTCCATTAGCCTATAGTATTCTTCTTCCGTTAGTTCCTCTGTAATCTGTGTTGCAGCGAAGTCATATCCATCTTCAACCAGTCTTATTAGACTCAGGTATGTGGCCCTGTAGTCTCCTAACCTCGGTACACCTATCTTCTGGAGTTCCTTAAAGTCAGACCTGACCTTGTCTCCCAAGACATTGATTATACAAATACTGCTAGTGTGTTCAAATCTACTTACAAACTCATTGGATACCAGTATATTGTATAGGGGTATCGGAGTATTAAGGAGCATCTTCTTATAGATTACCAGGTCAAGGTTGTAGTTGGCAACCTCGTATAGGATTTCTCCCCTGGTAGGTCTCAATATCTGTATTTATGACATTTTCTAGGTTTTTACCACTATAGTCAACTATTAGGCTAGGTACATCCCAATCCTTTAGAAACTTAGCCAAGGCTACAGAAAATGGATTTGACCCAACTATCACTAGGCCCGGCTTACCATCATGGGCTAGACCAAGCTTCTTAGCCAATGGTTGAATAGAAAATCCGTGGGCAATCACGGTAACTATTACCAAGGCAAAGGTCAAGGCTAGGAGTAGCTCTGCATCCTGGTGACCCTCTTCAACTAGCAAATTACTGAAGTAACCTGTAACTGTCAAGGCTACTATACCTCTTGGGGCAATCCAGCCTATAAGGGTCTTTTCCCTAATATCAAGTCGGTCCCTATGGTTGACAACCATATAGAAAGCGGTCTAACTATAAATAGCATGGACAAGACAAAAAGTATTATTTTTAGCTGGAATATATCAACTAGAATAGACCTTGATAGGGATGATGTCAGCATGACAAATACTGAAGATGTCAATAGTATTGATATATTCTCATTAAAGTGCTTTACCTGCTCTATAGATGATATATGCATATTAGCAAGGATTACACCCATTACTGTTACTGCTAAAAGTCCTGTCTCATGGGTAATAGATTCACTAAGACTGAAGGTTCCTAAAACCAGACATAGGACTATGGCCGACTTCAAATACTCTGGGAAGTAATTCTTCTGCAGGGCCCTACCAGTTCCTATACCAACTAGGACACCTATTGCTACTGCTATTAAAACCCCTATACCAAACTTGACCAGTATGCCTGGGCTCACACTTGAGGAGGCAAATACCTCTGCTGCCTCAAAGGATAGGACTGCCAGTATGGCCCCCATTGGATCAACCAGGATCCCCTCCCACTTTAGGATTGTAGATACCTTGGAATCTAGTTTGGCCTGTCTTAGTAGGGCAATTATTACAGTAGGCCCTGTAACTATTAAAAGGGCGCCTATAACAAGGGATGTAGTAATTGATAGGCCAGCTAGGAAGTAGGCGCTTAAGCTTCCCAAAATCCATGAAATCAAGGCCCCAAATACTACTATCCTCTTTATGGTCATCTTTGTATCGGTAATCTCCTTAAAGTCTAGGGACAAACTTCCCTCAAACAGGATTAGGGCTACCGATATAGATATTATTGACTTATATATGCTATCTCCCAAACCTGAGATGGCACTATTATATTTAGAAATGGTCCAACAATTAGTCCTGCCAAACTCATTATTACTATAGCTGGTTTGGAAATCTTCCAAGCCAACCACTGTGAAAATACTCCTAAGAATATTATTAACGAAACTGCTAATGTGGCTGATATTTTCATCAAACCCCTCCCTTCCTTTATCTTTTTGAGAAAATAAGGGCTTCCTTCCTCTTAGGTGGCTTTGGCTTTGATCCCATGTAGCCCAAAATCAATGGGGCTACAGACACGTAAGATTCTGGTATATTATATTCCTTCTTAAAATCTTCTCTGTTAAATATTTCTTGGCCAAAGCCTATCCAACAGGACCCAATACCCTTGCTAAAGCCAGCCAATATCATATTTTGAGCCAGACAGCAAGAATCCTCTATGTACCATGGAGAGCTCTTATCTCCAAATACTATAACTAGGTTTTTTGCCCCATAAAATAGGTTAAAATCAGGATCCTTAAACCAGTTTATATATTTCTTATAGGCAGGTAGGTCATCTATTCTCGACAGGATGTCTACCTTTCCTATGTCCGACCACCTCTTGATTTCCTCAGGGTCCTGGATTATTACAAATCCCCAAGGCTGGCGGTACTGGCCTGTTGGGGCACAAATACCTAGGTCGATCAATTCCATAATTTCATCATAAGTTAATTCCTGGTCAGTGAAGTTTCTAACACTTCTCCTAGACCTTATGCACTCTAATATATCCATATTATACCTCCTCTAGATTAAACTAGTAAATTCAGGACTGGACTTGTATGATTTTTCCAAATAAATTAACTGGACAAGCCTCATAAAAATCAAGTCCTTTGACCCTACTCTTCCGAAATCCTTGACTCCATCATATATATTAGGGATTCTGCTGGCATCTGACCAAGCTCAGCCAAATCACTTACATTCATCTTGGCTAGGTCACCATTGGCAGCAAGATACTGCAGCTGGTTGAATCTTGGATTTACAGATATTATATATTCCTTTAGGTAGCTAAACCTTTCAAAAAGATCCTTTGCTGGTGTATCCAGTCTGATACCTGACTTACTTTCAAAAATATTGTCCTGTGATTTCATCTTATAACCTCCTCTTATTTTTAAATGTACCGAGTCCTAACTATGTGCTTTTATAAGCCATATTTATACTCTATACGATTCAATCTTCACATATTTTTAACATTATTTAATATTCCTTTTGTCCTTTATATTATACATAAAAATTTTTAATTTTTTTATATAAGTATAATTATTTTTTTATCCATAAGTGGATGGATTAATTCATTTTTTTCGACTTTTTTTATGATAGACTCTTGAATTTTCATATGATATTTATAGGTATTTTTATGAGAGAGTGCCTATAATTTTTTGTAAAAATTTTCTATGAGCTTATATTCGACTAAAAAATATAGGTCGTATTTCCCCCTATCAAGCAGGAAATCCACGACCTATTTTTATGCTAGTATTTTATTAATTTTCCTCTTCCTTACCAAACTTCTTTAGTAAGAACTGGCCACTCTTGTCACATGATAGGGCTAAAACTCCACCACACAAGAAGGACAAAATTACATGTATTATGTCACCACTCATAACATTTATACCCATTGAGGCTGCTCCCAAATGTTGTAAAGCATCCAATAAAGGCACCCGGTATAAACCACAATTCCTTGGCCTTAGCCTGCCAACACATAGTTGCTGATATTACACCTGTCATTATAAATGATATAGCTACTACATTTGGTACTAGACCAGATATATACATTGCTACAAGGGCAGATATCATACCTGATAAGGTAGACAAAATCGCTGTCTTGACACCCTCTAGACCGTGCTTACCAGAAGCAAAATATGCTGTACACCCAGCAAAACCTATCCAAGTAACAAGTCCTAGAGACTGGATTGAAGAAATTGCTCCCCATATACCACAACAAATACCTGTTCCTAAACCTAAAGCAAATAAAGCGCTCATCAAAATCCTCCCTACTTAATATTATTAAACTAACATCATTCCTACACTAGTATAGCATGCAGAATTAAGACTTGCAATTCTTTATTTCTTTAATTTATACCTATTTTTTCAGACTGGTATTTTATTTTTTTTAACCGGTCAATAAAGAGGGTCCAAGTAGGCATATAGGTAAATTCATCCTAGTAGATAGCCCTGTCAAATACTCCCTTTAGGTAGGCTAAGACAACCCCATAGTTGGTGATTGGTATGCCAGATTGGCCTGCCAAGCCTATCCTATTCATCATATTGTTTCTAGTCATCATACAGCCACCACACTGGATCATTAGGGCAAACCTGGATAGGTCAGTCTCATCTAGCTTCCCCTGGGAGAATTCGAAGTATAAATCCTTACCAGTCTTTTTCCTTATAAGGTTTGGTATCAGGACAGTGCCTATATCCTCATGTGACGTAGTATGGGTACAGGATTCTGCTATCAGGACCCTATCTCCATCCTTCAAGCTATCTAGGTAAGCCGCCCCCTCTAGAAATACACCTATATCACCCTTTTGTCTGGCAAATACTATAGAAAAGCTAGTCAAATCAATATTTCTTCCAGACTCATCCAGTATTTGAGCCACCTTGTCGAAAACCTTAGAATCTGTAACTACTAGGTCTATAGACTGAATCTTATCAAGAGCAGCTTCAAGTTCTGTATCCTTTACGACTATTGAAATTATGGCTTCATCAAGGCAGGCCCTAACCATCTGGACCTGGGGTAGGATGAGTCTACCCTTTGGTGCCTCTGAATCTATAGGTACTACCAAGACTACTGTGTCACCAGGCTTGGCTAGTCCGTCTAAGAGGCTCCTATCCTCTTCTAGCCTACTATATTGTCTGCTATAAATCTAGATAGCCTATCCTTTAAGGCCTGGTTGTCTTGTTCTATAGATGTAAACAGGCAGTCAGATGCTTGCCCTATAGACCTTTTATAGTCCCCTATATCTTCCAGGCTATCACACTTATTAAAAATATAAATGGCCCTTTTATTCAGTTCTTTATACCTGTCCCTAGCATCTAGGAGGTCCTGTCTTCCTTCATATCCAGCATTAAAGACATGGACAATTAGGTCTGCCTCCCCAATTTCTAGCTGGGTCTTCTTAACCCTCATTTGACCCAGGTCACCCAGGTCATCCAGGCCGGCTGTATCTATTATCCTCACTGGTCCATAACCTATTAGCTCCATATTCCTTCCTACTGGGTCTGTCGTTGTGCCTGCATAGTCTGATACTATAGACATATCCTGGCCCAATATCAAGTTAAAGAGGCTTGACTTGCCGCTATTTCTCTTACCTGCTAGGACTATGGTCTTCCTGTTTGCAATCGGCGTATTATTCATCCTAATTTCACCTATATATATAAGTCCCTGATTCCATCCTTTAGCTTGTTTATATTATCCAGGGTAAACTTCTTTATATCCTCTCTATCTATCTCATCTGCCTGGTCTCTGACGAACTTCTCAGCCTTTTCTAAAAACTCTTCATTCCCGTAGTCAACTGCATATTCCATTAGAGTTGTAAGGGCATTTGGCTTGCACATATAGTGGATTTTCTCCGACTTAGCAATGTTCATAAACTTTTCTCCTGTACGTCCCGACCTATAGCAGGCTGTACAATAGCTTGGTATATAGCCGTGGTCTATCAGGTCGTCGATTACCTCTATTGGCTTTCTGTCATCAGCCATCTCGAACTGGCCTATATTTTCACCGACCATAGACTCATGGTAGCCACCAACACCAACACATGATCCTGCTGATATCTGTGAAATACCATATTCTATAAGCTCTTTTCTCATGTCCTCATCTTCCCTAGTTGACAGAATCATACCTGTGTATGGGACTGCCAGCCTAATGATGGCAACAATCTTTTTGAACATATCATCATCCAGTAGGTGGGGGAAGGTTTCAAGTGAAACTCCCTCGGCTGGACGTAGCCTTGGAACTGATATGGTATGGAAGCCTACACCGTACTTTTTCTCTAGGTGCTCGTTATGCATCATAAGTCCTAGAACTTCAAACTTAGGGTCTGCAAGACCAAATAAGACACCTGCTCCAACATCATCTATACCTGCCTCCATAGCCCTGTCAAAGGCTGTCAAGTGGTAATTATAGTCTCCCTTTAGACAGTTTGGATGCATCCTTTCATATATCTCTTTGTCATAGGTTTCTTGGAAAAGGATATAGGTTCCTATCTGAGCATCCTTTAGGGCCTTGTAGTTTTCAACAGTAGTAGCAGCTATATTCACATTTATCCTCCTGATGACCCCATTTTTTTCATAGGTATCATAGATGGTATTTATTGCCTCTAGAACATAGTCAATCGGACAGTTCAGAGGGTCTTCACCCGCTTCTAGGGCCAACCTCTTGTGGCCCATTTCCTCAAGAATTTCTACTTCACGCCTGATTTCATCCATAGTCAGACGCTTCCTATTAAATTTATTCTTACATTTGTATCCACAGTATATGCAGTTATTCACACAATAGTCGCTAATATATAAAGGTGCAAACAATACTATCCTGTTTCCATAGACATCCCTCTTGATCCTACCTGAAATCTCATAAAGTTTCTGGACCTGGTCTGGGTCCTTGATTTCAAGCAAGGCTGCAATCTCGGCATGGTCAAGCCCCTTCTTATGTGTGGCCTTTTCCAATATCCTGTCAATGTCTTCTCTACTAGTATTTTTTGCACCATCAATTAAAGATAGAATATAGTCTCTATCTATACTTGCATTTTCGTCAAATCTCTTCCTATTCATCTTGTCCACCTTTCAAATTAGAAATTCTTTTTTGTTAGATTTTTAATACATTTAATAGACTTACCAAGAAGGGTTATAAATATATTTTAACCCTAGCTCGACTAGTCGCACATCTTGCTATCTCCCCTGGACATATCTGCCCTATACCCATAGGCTTCTAGCTCCTGCCTTATCAACCTTAGTGATTCAGCAGATTCACTGCCCGTACTTTTTTTATTATTGTAAAGGCTGTAGTCACCCCTGTACTTTATTGGGGTCAAATTTGGCATTATCACATTTGCGCCAGCATCCAAGCCCTTCTTCCTACCCATCTGGCCTATGCTTGCAAGGGCCGTAGTTGCAGGTAGGAGTACCTTTGGCAGCAAGAGCCTTATAAGGGCCAGCATTAACACCGTCTGGTCTAAAGTCCCAGGTGAATAGTCCTTCATAGAGGTACTTGAATGTGGTATAAAAGGACCTATACCTATCATTTCAGGTTTCAAGTCCTTTAAGAACCTAAGGTCACGAGCATAGTCCTTGTTGGTATACCATGGTAGACCAACCATAAAGCCTGCCCCCGTCTGAAAACCTGTATATTTCAAGCTACATAGACATCCAACCCTAGAATCAAGGCTAGAAAATGGATGCAGCCACCTATATAGGCTTGGGTTTGAGGTTTCATGTCTAAGCAAATACCTGTCCGCTCCAGCCAGCTTTATAGCCCTGTAGGACTCTATTGGCCTCTCACCTAGAGACAGGGTTATAGCCACATCAGGAAATAGTTTCTTTACAGCTTTTACGATATCACAGATACGCTTATCTGTAAAGTACGGATCTTCTCCACCCTGGAATACAAATGTTCTAAAACCAAGCCTGTAGCCTAACTTACAGGTATCTAATATTTCCTTTTTTGTCATCCTATACCTCTTGACATCCTTGTTGAAGGTATTGATACCACAGTATTTACACTCTCTTTTACAGTAGTTTGTAAACTCTATCAGGCCCCTCATATATACAGTCTTGCCATAATGACTGTTCCTGGTATTATAAGCCAGGCCAAGCAGATAGTCCCTGTCCTCGGATTCCATATTATCCAAGAGATATACCAAGTCCTCTTCCCTAAGGTCATGATCAAAGTAAAGGTCATTTATTAGCTTATATACTCTTTTATTCATAAACTATCATTCTTTCTATAAAATATATCTTTAATAGGCTACCCATACCTACCTTGAAACTGCTGTCTTTACTGTGACCCCCTCTAGATTACCCAACCTACCTGTCATGGTATTTATCTGGTCCATAGTACCAACTACCGTGATACTGATGACTGACATACACTTGTCCTTAAGCGGCAGACCCATCCTACCCCTGACAAGGTCATGGTATTCAGCAACAATCCTATTAAATTGACTCTGAGACCTAGTAGGGTCCTCCAAGATAGCGCCTATAACGGCTACTCTTTCGTCCATAATTCCACCTCCAAAAGTCATCTACTTCTTACCTAAAAATTATATCATAAAGTACAGGCTTTTAATACATGTATGTGTATAAAAAAGAAGTCTCCCTGGCAGTAGTTTAGCTATTGCCAGGAGAGACTCCCTTACTAATCATATATTTAGTGTTTTTGTGTTTTTATTTGTTTTAGATTTATGTTTATTTTAAAGTTTTTATTTATGTGCTTTTTGTAAAATTTGCATGCCTTGTTAGGGGGCAGCTTTTTGTTTTTATAGATTGCTTAATTCTAAGCAGTCTTCTTCCAGATACCGTAAATCATACCTGATATCACTGTACCTATAATAATTGATAAGAAGAAGAACAATACATGGTGAGGGTTCATTACGAAGGCAACCAAAACACCACCGTGTGGAGCTGGGGCATTTACATGCCATAGCTGGGTTAAACCACCTGCAATAGCTGATCCTATCACTGAACTCACGATTACTCTTACTGGGTCTGCAGCTGCAAAAGGTATTGCACCTTCAGTGATGAATGTTGCACCCAATAACCAGTTAGTCATACCAGACTCTCTTTCCTTTTCTGTAAACTTATGCTTAAATACTACTGTAGCTAGGGCTATAGCCAAAGGTGGAACCATACCACCTGCCATTACCGCTGCCATGAAGGCACCAGACTTAGTAGCTGTGAATACACCTATTGAGAAGGTATAGGCTGCCTTATTTACCGGACCACCCATATCTACTGCCATCATACCACCTAGGACTGCTCCTAGAAGAACTGCATTACCTGTACCTAGGTGAGTAAGGGCTGTATTCATTGACTTGTTAATACCTGCGAATACTGGGTTTATACCAAACTGCATAATCAAGCCTGTCAATAACAAACCAAATACCGGATAGATAATCATAGGCTTGATACCATCAAGTGACCTAGGCATACCTGCTGTCAACTTCTTTAGGAATTGTACTACATAACCACCAATGAAACCGGCAGCTAGACCACCCAAGAAACCTGAACCTGCATTTACTGCCAAAAGACCGCCGACCATACCTGGCATAAGACCTGGTCTATCAGCTATACTCATTGCTATATAACCAGCCAGGATAGGTATTAGCATTGTAAAGGCACCATTACCACCAATATCCATCAAGAACTTATAAATCTGGCTATTTTCACCAAATGAACTTTCTGCCATGAATGATACTGCTATCAGGATACCTCCACCAACTACGAATGGTAGCATGTGAGATACACCGTTCATTACATCCTTGTATATTTTGCCTCCTATAGAGGTTTTTTCCTTCTTATCATCCTGAGACTTGGCCTCTCCACTAGCCTTGAATATATTACCTTCCTTGTTTAAAGACTTGTTTATTAGGCCCTTTGGATTTCTAATGGCTTCACTAACTGGAGTCTTTAGTAGGTGCTTACCATCAAACCTATCCATTTCCACATTCTTGTCAGCTGCAACTATTACACCTACAGCCTTTTCTATTTCTTCCTTTGTTAATACGTTCTTGGCACCATCACTACCATTTGTCTCAACCCTGATGTTTACACCCATCTTCTTGGCCTGCTCCTTAAGGGCATCCTCTGCCATATATGTATGGGCTATACCAGTTGGACAAGCAGTAACTGCTACAACTAATGGCTTTTCTTGGTCCACTACAGCATTGGCTTCTTCCTTCTTGGCTTCATTAACCTCTGCTTCACCAGCCTCTACTAGGGCTAGGACCTCATCAGCATCCTTGGCAGCCTTTAGTGAATCTATGAAGTTTGGCTTTAATAGAAGTCTAGATAGGTTGGCTAGGGTTTCAATATGAGTATTGTTAGCCCCATCCTCTGCCGCTATCATAAAGAATAGGTAGGTAGGCTGGCTGACCATCCAATGAATCATAGTCAAGTCCCTGGGACTTTCTAGCAAAAAGAACACAAGGTGTATTTACTGCACTAGTCTTAGCGTGAGGCATTGCTATACCATCACCTAAACCTGTTGATGATAGTTCTTCCCTGTTCATAATCTCCTGTTTGAAGGCTACAGGGTCGTTTATCATGTTCTTTTCGCTTAACTTAGCGATCATTTCATCAATTACGCCCTCCTTAGTGTCTGCACTAAGGTCCATAATCATAATTTCTTTTTTCAACAAATCTGAAATTTTCATAATTTCTCCTTTACAAATTTTAAAACCATTACCTTTTGTTTTTTTATATAAGTTTTTTAAGCTGACATCCTATAAGTGCCCGCCAATTATAATCTTTCTATCTTAATCTTCCTATAGATTTCATCAATCTGGTCCTTAGTCGCTATATCCTGACAAAATGCAGTAGCCGTTCCACTTGCAACCGACCACTTAAAGGCTTCTAGTGGCTCTAGTCCACTCTTTATACTTCCTACAAAGCCAGCCAACATTGAATCTCCAGCACCTACTGAGTTCACTAGGACACCCTCTACAGCTGGTGCATAGTAGACGCTATCTCCGTCGAAGAATAGGGCTCCGTCTCCACCCATTGATACTATGGCATACTGGGCTCCCATCTCTAAGCACTTCTTACCATATGGGATTATTTCATCCTTACTAGTGAATTCTTGACCAAAAAGCTCACTTACCTCGTCGAAGTTTGGCTTGATCAATAGAGGTTTTAGGTATATGGCCTTTCTTAGGGCCTGGCCACTTGTATCTATCACGAAGTCAGCTTCCTTGTCCTTACAGATTTTAATTATCTGGTCAAATATGTCCTTGCTAAGTCCTGGGGCTGCACTTCCTGATATAATGACTGTGTCACCCTTGTTTAGACCTGCCAGCTTATTCAAAAAGTCTTTTTCCTCCTCACTGCTTATACTTGGACCCTTGCCGTTAATTTCACTTTCCTGGTTGCCCTTAAGCTTGACATTTATCCTCGTATTTTGGCCTACCTTGGTAAAATCTTCTGCCATACCCTGGTCTTTGAACCAAGAATATATGTAGTCACCTGTAAAGCCACCTAGGAATCCTAGCGCCTTGTTTTCTACCCCTATATTAGTAAGTAGCTTAGACACCATTATTCCCTTTCCACCGACATTTACATATTCACCCTCTGACCTGTTTAGCTTTCCTTCGCTAAATTCTTCCAGCTGGACTATGTAGTCAATAGATGGATTAAGTGTTACCGAATATATCATGAAATACACCTCTTTTCTATCATAACATATTATTTTCTTTTATTTTCTATCACTATATGCCTAGTATAACAAAAAATACTTCTAAAATCAACCATTTTTTTATAATTTTCTTTCAATTTCTTTCACTTTTATTCTACACTAATTATCCTAGTATTTTCAACTATTCTCTTGTCTATTCCTTCCTTCTTTGCATCTGTGATTATTGAAACCTCATCCAAGTCGCAAATCTTGGCAAAGGATACCTTGCCAAACTTACTAGAATCTATCACGACATAAACATCCTTTGACCTCCTGATAGCCTCTGCCTTTATATTCGCCTCACTGATATCTGGTGTAGTTATTGATGAGTTGGCACTAATTCCATTAGCCCCTATAAAGGCCTTAGTAAACCTATACTTGCCCATCTCCAGAATTGCCTCTTCACCTATCAGGGCCTTAGTCATGGGTTTTACATAGCCACCCAGTATATAGGTCTTTATGTTATTATCCAACAACCTATCTATATTATGTATTCCATTTGTAACAACTACTATATCCTTACCCCTAAGGAAGGGAATTATTTCATAGCATGTAGTTCCTGCATCTATATATATAAAATCCCCATCCTTTACAAGATCACCACAGCATCTTCCTATGGCTATTTTCTCACTTAAGGGCCCTCTCACTTCTCTCTATAATTGTATTATCAAAGGTAAAGGCACCGTCTATACTCACGGCACCACCGTGAACCCTCTTTATGAGTCCCTTGTCTTCTAGGTCGTCAAAGTCCCTCCTTATCGTCGACTCACTAGCCCCTAATTCTATTACTAGGTCCTTCAACTTAACAGTATTAAACTTGTTAATCCTGTCTAATATGTAGGCCTGTCTCTCTTCTGTTAGCATTGATTTAATCTCCTTAATTCCATATTAATTGTTTATTTCTACTGTTTTTTCATTTTGTTTATTTATTTTGTTCATATTAATTGTTTATTTCTATCGTTTTTTCTTTTATTCACTTCTTATATTTCAAAGTACCTGTCCACACCATCAGAAATACCCTCTGCTAGCTTGTCCTGGTAGTCCTCTGTCTGCATTAGCCTATCCTCCTCTGGATTAGACATAAAACCCATCTCTATGATAGTGACCGGTATCTTGCACCAATTTATACCACTCATCTTGTTGGTTTCTATTATTCCCTTACTTTTAGCCCCAGTAGACTTGAGCATCTGGTCTAAAACCAGCTGAGAAAGTCGCTTACTATCCCCTATAATCTCTGGTACATATGGGTTATCACTGGCTGGACACATAGTCAAGATACCTGATGTAGCTGGATTTGAGTCACCATTGGCATGTATCCTCAAAAATACAGCCCCCTTGTACCTATTTGCAATTTCTGCCCTTCCCTTATTAGAAATGGGACAGTGGTTGTCCTCTCTTATCATTACAACCTCATAGCCTCTTGCCCTTAGTTGGTCCCTTAGCTTCAAGGATACATCTAAAGTCAGCTGGTACTCTGGAACACCTGTTACGGCCCCTGTCGTTCCTGATGCAAGCATTGGTTTGGATTGGCTAGCCCCTGGTCCAATTGGCTCCAAGTCATTCATAGCTGCCTCTTGGTGGCCTGGATCTATTACTACGGTATGACTCTTGCCTGTCTTGTCCTTATTCTTATCCTCTTGGTTCTTATCCCTGCCTTGCTGGTCAGACCCCTTAGTACTAGACTGAGTCTGTGACTGGTTGGCCTGACTGGTATTCCTCTGGCTAGTCGATCCACAAGCTACCAAGACCATAGATGTCAGCAATAGAAATGAAAACATAAAAATTAACTTTCTCATAAAGTCCTCCCTTTTCTTATATAATTAAGGGCTTTTACCCACTTTTTCTTCTTAATTATAACAATACCAAAAGAAATCTGTCAAAAGCAAGCAAAAAATACCATAATTATGGAGTTTTCACTTAAAAATACCACTATATCTTTCAAAGCCTAATTTTAAGATATAGGCTGGTCTTAACTGTCGGCATGCCCGTCATACCAAAAAGACCCAGTCTGATTAGTCCTCAAACTGGGTCTTTTTAACTATGAAAGCCTATATAAAGCCTCCTAGCCTTTATTTTTTAATTTATGCCTATATATTATTCTTCGTCGTGTAGCTTGACCTTAGTAGCCATTATTGCAATAAATGTAGCAATTACCATGGCAGCTAATAATACTAGGGCCATTCCATTGCCAGCAGCAAATCCTTCTGGAGTATGTCCACCAACAACACCAGCAACCTGAAGTATGATACCTATTAGACCTATTATAGATCCACCGGCAACTAGACCAGAAGATAAACTGACACCTCTTGATACTCTTGCTGCCTTTTCAGCTTCAGACTTAGCCATCTTTTCTACAAGAACTCTAACTAGAGCACCTATCAAGATGATAGAACTTGTAGATATTGGTAGGTAGAAACCTATAGCAACTGTCATTATTGGTAGGTCAAGGAAGAACATGAATAGGGCCATTACAACACCAACTATGATCATTACCCATGGTAGGTCTCCTGACATTATACCTGATGTAAGTGTAGCCATCAAGTTAGCCTGTGGTAGGGCGAAAGGAGGGTTAGCTCCTGTTACTGCCAACTGGTCAGCAAGTAGGATCATAACTCCAACAACTATAACAACACCTAGGATACCTGAGATAGCATAGTGCTTCTGCATTTCTGGTTCATTGCCACCGATTATGAATGTAACCTTCTGAGACTGGGCATATCCACCTGCCATAGCGATAGCAACAACTATAAATGATGCGAACATCAATAGAGACTTGTTGCTTGCTGGATCAGTCCAACCAGCCACAACAAATACTAGAGTCGCTATAACTAGAGATGCTATTGTCATACCAGAAACTGGTAGGTTTGAAGTACCTATAGTACCTGTCAATCTACCTGCAACTATTACGAATAGGGCTGATAGGATGAATGAAATCACTATACCTATTATAGCCATTAATATGTTTCCTGATACCATTACAGCACCGATGAAACCTATTACTATACCACTAATAGTATTAATCTCTGAACGCCTGCACCTTCCTGGTTAGCACCAGAGGCCTTTGCACCCATAGTCTGCTTGATAGATGAAACTATAACTGGGATAAGCTTGATAGCACCGATTACACCACCACAAAGCATCATACCTGCACCGATATACTTAACATAGGCACCTGAGATTGTGTTTACATCCATTTGACCAATGGCTACTGAAGCATTGTTCCATACATGGTGACCATTGTGAGCCATATCAGAGAAGTAACCGATCAAAGGAAGTATACCAAAGTTTGAAAGGATAGATCCTGCAAACATTGATATAGAAACCTCTAAACCAACTATAAATCCTATACCTAATAGTAGTGGATTAGCTTCTATTTCAAACTTGAACTTGTAGAAAGATTCTCCTAACCTACTGTAAACATTGTTACATAGGTTAAGGAATGAACCTGTTAAAATTGTTATAATACCACTGATTACAAATCCTATTCCCATGAACTTAACTGAATCTCCAGCACCCTCAGATGCTACTAGTGTTTCAGATATAGCCATAGATTCTGGGTACATTAGCTTACCATGCTCTTCTATTATTAGGTAGTCAAGAACTAGAGAAGCAACTCCTAAACCAAATAGGACACCTCCTAGACCAATTACAAGACCTTCAACAAAAGATATCTTGCTTCCTATTAATAGAACTGCTGGTAATACGAATATTAAACCACTGGCAACTGATTCACCACCACTGGCCATACCCTGAACAAGGTTCTTACCTAATAGCCCCTTCTGCTTTGCGAAGCTGCAATAAAGGCAGATCCAATTATAGATCCTGGTATACCTGCTGCAACTGTTAAACCAGCCTTCATTCCTGAATAAGCTGTTGAAGCTGCAAATACTATAGCTAGGATTATACCTATAATCATGACAACAGTATTCGAACCTCTTTTAGTCTTATCGGTATTGTAAGGTATATAATCTTCACCCTTTACGCCACCGTAAGCTTCTTTTGATAATTTCTTAGCACTCATTATCACATTTTCCTTTCTTTTAAAAAATATAAATTAAAAAATAATACTATAACCTAAAATCTATTATACCACAAAATAAGATAATCTGTATATTTTTCTATATATTATCAATCCAGTCAAAAATAAAAACTCTTACTTCTTCCCTATTTATCTCGTTCAAAATCTCATGCCTACAGGATGGGTATAGCTTTTTAGTAATTTTCTCAAAGCCTTCCTCTTCAAGTATTGTATACAGCTTGTCCACTCCCCTTCCATAGTCCCCAACAGGATCTTCCTGGCCTGATATCAAAAGTATTGGTAGGTCCTTAGGCATCTTAGCTATATTTTTCCTCTTGGCCACATAGTTAACCCCTTCGAATATTGCCAAATACATGCTCACTGATGGTATAAACCTACAATACTTGTCTGATAGGTAGGAATCAACTACTGACTCATCCCTTGTCAACCAGTCAGATACAGTCCTATTATTATCTATCTTATCATTATATGATCCTAGTGAGGTTTTGTGGAGAAACTTGCTCTTATACTTGTCCCCCTTAAAGGCCTTAATAAGATTGGATACACCAATGCCAAAGTAGGATGAAGAAAGCGGCACTTGGCCAGTTCCCATAATAATAAGCCCATCTATTTGATCTCCATATATGGATGCATAGGTTCTTACCACAAAGGACCCCATTGAATGGCCTAGCATTATATAAGTTAGGCCTGGATACTTGGCTGCAGTCTGCCTCTGTAGGTCTGCCACATCTTCAACAAGGTCCATCCAACCACCTGTAAAGACTCCAAAATTCTTCCTATCTCTTGCAGTCCTGCCATGGCCCATATGGTCCCCGCCTACAACTACATAGCCCTCCTGGTTTAATTCCTTTATAAAGGTTTCATACCTGCCTATATGTTCTATCATTCCATGGACTATTTGAACAACCCCTTTAGGATTTTCAACCGGCCATTCTGATGCATATATATTTCTTTTTCCATAATACCATTCTATTCTATCCATTAATATCACTCCCCTTATTAACTATTATACAAGCGGGCTGAATATAAGTAAATAAAAAGAGACCCATCGTGCGGGCCTCTTTTCATTGATTATTTTATCTTTTGGGTATGTCAAAAAGACTTAATTTACTTATATAAATCAAATCACTCAATATGCTAATTAATGTCTTACTATCTCTCGATCTCACCAGCATGCATTTAGGCTAATATATGCTTGCGGAGGTATCTCATATAGCTAGTATCAACTATCTTGCGAAAGTTTCTCCTAATTCAACGCATAGGGCTATACCTTCTTCATTTGGAGTCTCATTAATGATTAGTCCATCATCAAATAGGTTAGCACCGGCTGCTTCAACTCTTGACTGCCAGTCTCTCATCCATTCTCCGTCTCCCCATCCGTAAGAACCGAATAGAGCAACTCTCTTACCGCCTATTGAACCTTCTGCTTCTTCGAAGAATGGTTCAAATTCAGCTTCTTCTAGAACTTCTGATCCCATTGATGGGCAACCAAATATTAGAGATTCATAGTCCTTTACACTCTTACCAGGATCATTTGAAATATTGATTACATCATATTCAACTCCAGCCTTTGCTAGACCTTCACCAATAGCTTCTGCCATTGCCTGTGTATTACCTGTTCCACTCCAATAAAAAACTCCAACTTTCTTCATTTCTAAATCCTCCTATGCTATGTATAATTGATTTTTAAATTGGCCTAATATATTTTCCAAACACTCTCCACAACTCATCTTTTCCATCATCATGCACCTAGACCTATCATATCTTTCGAATAAGACCTTGGCCTCTTCAGCATCACCATAGACCTTCCAATAGCCACTGAACTTGTAGTTCTTACCATTATTTTCTATAAAGCCTAATATGTCAGATACAGGATAGCCTAAAAAGGCACCAATTTCATGAGGGAAGTCTCCCCCTGCTCATCCTAGTCTTCAAGGTAGCAATGTACCTGTTTAGTGACCAGGAGCTAGAGTAACCATAATCCTCCAATATCGTATTTACATCGGTCCTCCTCAAGTACTGGTAGAGCTGGGACTGTTTATAGACAAAGACTAAAATTCTCTGGCCACACTCGCAAATTGGATTAATCTTAATATCGTATTTTTCAAATCTCTTATTATAATACTGGACTAGTCTACGATAGTCAGGTAGCTCCATTTTAGAAATGGATACCAGGTTAGAAACCTTGGCCCCTGTCAAGACCGGTGAGCAGTAGTATGCAAGTATGTTTTCAAACTTTACGTCTGCCATAAAATATACCAACCTTTCTTGTATAAATACTGATTTTTTATATCAACCAATATCTATTTTTATTATAACAATGTTGATAATCTCTGTCAATAATTTTTGATAATAATTTTCGATAATTTTATAACTACTTTTTTATTTCTTTTTATCTTATAAACTACTTGTTTAAGCATAAAAATAGACCCTGAAGTCCCCTCACACGAAGAGACTCCAAGGTCTAGCAGATTCAATTCCAAAACCTTTTACAGTTCCATATTCTATAATTTACTTGTAAACTATCTTTGATAGGTCACATATCTTTAGCATGGCCTTGTAAATATTGGCAAGTAGGGCTAGCCTATTGTTCCTAACATCTAGGTTTTCGTCCATTACCATAACCATTTCAAAAAAGTCATCTATGGCTGGTTTTAATGAAGCAAAGGCATCAAGTGATTCTGTATACTTCTTCTGTCCCATAAGGTTAACTATTTCCTTATCCACTAGTACAAACTTAGTATGTAGGTCTTTTTCTGCAGCTTCAACAAGGTTCACTTCCTTTATATCTAATCCCTCAGCCTTTTCTGCTAGTGTTGATACCCTGTTAAAGGCTACTAGCATATCGTTTAGGCTTGGATTATCTATCCATGCATTTATAGCCTGGCCCCTAGCATATAGGTCTGACATATTCTTTTCATCACTTGCTAGGACAGCATCTACAACGTCATACCTAATACCCAAGTCTTTGAACATTACCCTAGTCCTATCATTGAAGAAGGCAACTATCTGGTCAACCACACCTGCCTTGTCAAAGTCCACACCAGAATACTGGTCAAGGGCTAATTCAGCAAGCCTTGCTATATCAAGTTCTATGTTCTTTTCAAGTAGTATAGTCAATATTCCTAGGCACTGACGTCTTAAGGCAAATGGGTCAGCAGATCCTGTTGGTTGAATACCTATTGCAAAGAAGCCTGCTATGGTATCAATCTTATCAATAATTGATAGTATAGCACCCTCTGCAGATTGAGGTATTTCATCTCCACTAAATCTTGGCAAATAGTGCTCATATATAGCCTTAGATACTATAGGATCCTCCTTGTCAAGCTTTGAGTATTCCATACCCATGTATCCCTGTAATTCGTCAAACTCAAATACCATGCTAGTTACTAGGTCTGCCTTGCATAGGTAGGCCGCCCTTTCTAGTAGGTCCTTGTTTACACCTCTACCTATCTCATCAGCTAATCTTCCTGCCAGCTTATAAAGTCTTTCTGACTTGTCTAATAGGGTACCTAGCTTTTCCTGGAATACAACTGTATCAAGCTGTGGCCTATAGTCTACTAGGGCCTTCTTCCTATCTTCCCTAAAGAAGAATAGGGCATCTGCTAGTCTAGCTTCAAGCACCTTTTCATTACCCTTCTTGACATTTTCTATCTTGTAGTCATTTCCATTTCTAACAGCAATGAAGTTGGCCAATAGGTCATCACCCTTGTCATCTACTACTGGGAAGTACCTCTGGTGGGCCTTCATAGGAGTCTTTACTACCTCCTTTGGAAGGCTGGCGTATTCCTTGTCGAATTCACCGTAGAAGGCTGTTGGATATTCTACTATATAAGTTACCTCTTCTAGTAGGTCTTCATCCATATCTACCCTACCATTTATACTGGCAGCAACCTTGTCTATCTGGTCTCTTATTATAGCCTTTCTCTTGGCCTGGTCAAGTATTACATAGTTTTCTTCTAGCTTGGCTAGGTAGTCTTCTATGCTTGTAACCTCTATTGACTTGGCTCCTAGGAACCTGTGGCCTACAGTTTTATTAGAGGCTATTATACCCTCCATATTAACTGGAACTACCTTATCATTCATCAAGGCCAAAAGCCACCTAATAGGCCTTACAAACCTCATGTTCTTTCCACCCCAACGCATTGACTTAGGGAAGACTACAGCCTTTACCATTTCACCTAAAACATCGCATAGAATTTTTTCTGTGTCTTCACCGGCTTCCCTTATAGTTGCATATATATATTCAGTTCCGTCTAGGTCCTTGAAGTATACATCATTTTCACCAAGGCCCTTGCCCTTCATAAATCCAAGGGCTGCCTTAGTAAAACTACCATCCTCAGCTAGGGCAATCTTCTTAGATGGACCCTTTACCTCTTCTTCTAGGTCTGCCTGTCTATCAGCCAAGCCCTTTACTACTAGGACTAGTCTTCTTGGTGTTGCATAGGTTTCTATTTCAGAGAAACCTACCCTCTTTTCTGTCAAGGCCTTTGTAAGGTTGTCCTTAAGCTGACCAAGAGTAGATTCCACAAATCTTGATGGCATTTCCTCTACGCCTATTTCATATAATAGATAATTATTCATTGCTTTCACCTGCCTTCAATAATGGATATCCCAGTTCTTCTCTCTGCTTAACATAGGATTCTGCTACTATCTTGGCCAAGGACCTAATCTTACCTATAAAGGCAGCCCTCTGGCTAACACCAATAGCCCCCCTAGCCTCTAGGGTATTAAATGTATGAGAACACTTCAATACATAGTCATAGCAAGGTATTACTAGGCCTATTTCAGCAAGACGCACCGCCTCTGCCTCATACATATCAAATAGCTTAAATAGCATTTCAGCATTACACTCATCAAAGGCATATCTTGAGTTTTCATATTCCTGTCTCTTGAAAACTTCTCCATAAGTTATTTCATCATTCCACTTTAGGTCATATACACTATCTACGTCCTGTATATACATACCTATTCTTTCAAGACCGTAAGTAATTTCTCCGGTCTCTAATTCACATTCTATATTACCTACCTGCTGGAAGTAAGTGAACTGAGTGATTTCCATACCATCAAGCCAGACTTCCCAACCTAGGCCCCAGGCACCTACAGTAGCTGCCTCCCAGTTATCCTCAACAAATCTTATGTCGTGTTCATCTGGATTGATACCTATAGCCCTTAGTGATTCTAGGTATAGGTCCTGTATATCATCCGGTGATGGCTTAAGGATTACCTGGAACTGGTGGTGCTGGTACAACCTGTTAGGGTTTCTCCATACCTACCGTCTGCAGGTCTCCTTGATGGTTCTACATAACAAACACTCCATGGCTCAGGCCCAAGTGATCTAAGAAAAGTGTTAGGATTCATAGTACCCGCACCCTTTTCCACATCATATGGCTGTGTCATTATACAACCTTGCTTTGCCCAGAAATTTTGCAAAGTCAAAATCATTTCTTGAAAATTCATAAATATTTCCTCCTGGTTCTTTTTTCATCCACCTATTTATGGAATATAATTCACTCTTTAGTTTTTCTTGGACCGATCTTTGGCCCTTATTTTTCTTCAGGATCTTCCTTTTTAGGGTCTTCTTCCTTGATTAATTCATATATGATATCATCACTTGAATCATCTTCCTCTACATCCTTGGACTTCTTGAAGGTTCCCCTTATATCCTCGAAGGAGTTAAATATAATCTCCTTTAGGATTTCTAGTTTTTCTGGTGTCAAGCTACCCATATCAACACTTTCCCCACTAGCCTCATCCGTAATAAGGACTGAGTACTTACTAAGAACTGCAGCTGATAGGCCTAATAAAGATAGGACTGGCATGGCCGCTACACCTAATACACCTAAAGTCAAAGGTATATTTAGCACCACCTTGCCCTCTTTTTCTACAATTATTCTGACAACAGTAGTCTTCTTAAATAAGTCACCTAACTGGCCCCTTATTCTTTCTGACTCATGGGATATATTTTCCCCAAACCTACGTATAGATTCTTTCTTGTTTTCAAAACCCGTATCCTTCTGACCTGACTCAATATATATAATTGCGTCTAGTACATTACCATCAGTCTTGATTAAGGCTTCTCTGGCTTCCTTGTATGTTGCATATGGAAGTCTATCCAATACCTGATCTACCATTTCAATTGTTATCTGTGCCATATTTTTCATCCTTTCTCAAGTTCTAAAAAAATAGATATTACTTTAAAGTTTTCAAGAGGTCTAGGGATTTGAAACTGACATTTTCAAAATAATTGACCAGGTAGATCTTCAATAAAGAAAAGAGCTCCCTGACCAAGACCTCTGCAACTTTTGCTTTGCTACATACTATTATATCATTATTTAGTATATATTGCATAAGTGATATAGTAGTTTGATCCAATTTTATAAAAAATTTTTCCTTGGTATTGCAATTATTGCATACCAAACCCCCATCCTCGACAGAAAATACAGCATATTTCAAATTATTATTGCCACATATTGTACACCTATCCAAGTTGGGTCTATAGCCCATATAGTCCACAAACTTGAGCAAAAAAGCATCTAGGACCAGGTTCTTATTGTCTATTTTCTCAGAATACAAAAATAGGGTCTGGGCTAGAAGTTCAAAGAGCCTATTATTTGGCTGGCCTTCCACAATATTGGCCTCCACCAGCTTAATTATAAAGGAAGCATAGGAAAAGCTCTCAAAGTCCATGGATATATTATAGAAGCTCTTGATATTGTCAGCCTGGTAAAGGGTAAACATATCCTTCTGCTTTCTTAGGTTGTAGTTGTTGTAGGAAAAAAGCTGGGATGCAGATAAAAACCTGCTCTTTTGTCCCTGGGCTCCCTTGGCTATGGCTGAAACCTTACCATATTTCCTAGTAAATATAGTAAGTATCAGGTCCTTGTCCCTGTATTTGACGGCCCTTAGAACTATACCTTGCGTATCTAAAACAATCATTTCTACCTCATAAATTAACAAAAATAGCTAAATTGCAATTCTCATTCCAATTTAGCTATCTAATATCATCATCTAATTATCTACATTAAGAATGTGCTTATCATTACATAGTAAACACCTATTCCTATTACATCCATCAATACTGCCATTATAGGCGAGAATATAGCCGTTGGGTCCGAATCCATCTTAGCTAGGATAATAGGTAATAGGGTACCTGCACATGCACCTAGTACCATATTTATTAAAATAGTTAGGGCTACGACCATTGTAATTTCAGGCTTGCCTATAAATACTGCCAGCAAAATAACCGCAATTATAGCTACTACAATACCATTAATCAAACTACTTATGATTTCTTTAAGTATTAGTACGCCATCTACGCCCTTGTCCTTGTCTGTTAGATTTATTACTGTTACAGATGATGACTGACTGCTAACACTACCTCCCAAAGCTACTACCAAAGGTGCCAAGAAGATTAATTCTATAAGATTCTTATCTATAACCTTCTTAAAATTCATAAATATAATAGCTGTTATAAAGGAGATGATTGCTGTCAGTACCAACCATCCTAACCTACCCCTCACGCAAGATATAATCTGCTGACCTAGAGTAGAATTGTCATCTTCATCAGTATCTCTTTCTCTCTCACTACTTCCTGCAATCTTGTAAAGGTCCTCTGAGGCCTCTTCCTCCATTACATCAATAATGTCATCTATAGTTATGATGCCCTTTAGGATACCCTCGTCATCAACGACTGGTACTGCAACAAGGTTATACTTTGAAACTATCTTTACTGCCTCTTCCCTATCGTCATTGTCATTTACAGACCTGACATTCTCCATCATTATGTCCTCAATTATCTCTGAGTCCTTGGCTAAGAATAGTTCTCTAAGTGAAAGTACACCTACTAGTTTCTGATCATTGTCAAGTACGTAAATATAGTAGATTGAATCTGCGTCAACTGCCTCTGCCCTTATATGCTTGATAGCAGACATGACACTTAGGTTCTTATTTACAGTTACATAGCCCTTCTTCATAGTTGAACCAGAGGTTTCATCTACATAAGCCAATAGTTCTCTTAGCTCAATCTCATCCTCCTTGTTGACCATATCAAGGATCTTTTCTCTTTCTTCCTCTCCCATATCTCTTAGGATGTCTGCAAGGTCACCTAATGACATCTCCTCGAATATACTCCTAACATGGTCTACATCCATTTCTGAAATCAACTCCATAAATAGGTCTGGTTCACATTCCTCTAGTATTGATGCAGCAGTATCTAGGGGTAGTATTTCAAATAGCTTTACCCTATCTACCTCATCTAGCTCCATCAATACATCATATATATCTACCGTATGGTACTCCTCCAAGGTCTCCTTTAACTCAATGAGCTTGGATTTATCAATCATTTCTTTAACTTCATTGTACAACTCTCGCGCCGAGTCCTGTTTTTTATCCATCATAACCACCTTTTAATCCCTATTTTCATTTAAACCAAAATCAGTAATAAAATTAGTCAGGTTTCTCCAATTTTCCTTAACCTTAACCCATAATTGGAGATTGACCTTTGTATCCAATAAAAATTCTATTTCTTCTCTCGCTGATTTTCCGATTCCCTTTAGCTTTCTACCATTCTTACCTATAATGATGCCCTTGTGGGAGTTTCTTTCACAGTAGATAACTGCTGATACATCTACTATGTCCTTGTCCTTTCTGGCCTTCATCTTTTCAATTTCAATCGCTATGCCATGGGGAACCTCATCATTAGTATACTGAAGCACTTTTTCCCTGATTAGTTCTGCAACCAAGACCCTCTCAGGCTGGTCTGTAACCATATAGTCAGGAAAGTACTTTGGTCCTACATCTAGGGTCTGCTTTATAGCCTTTATAAGGCTGTCAATATTTGAGCTCTTTAGGGCCGATACTGGAATTATCTCCTTGAATACCCCCTCCTGATCATACATCTTTATCAGGTCAAATATATCCTCCTTGTTGGCTATCTTGTCAACCTTGTTGATTACAAGAAATACAGGCACCTTGGCCTTTCTTAAGTTGTCTATAATCATAGAATCTCCCTTACCTATCTTGTCTGAGTCATCTACTACGAACAAGATACAGTCAACATTCTTGAAAGATTCTTCGGCTGACTTTACCATCATCTGTCCTAGCTTGTTCTTTGGCTTGTGTATACCTGGTGTATCCAAGAATACTATCTGAGCCTGGTCATCTGTATATACAGCCTGGATGGTGTTTCTTGTAGTCTGAGGTTTGTCGCTCATTATGGCGATTTTCTCACCTACCATATTGTTCATCAGTGTAGACTTACCTACATTAGGTCTACCTACTATACTGACGAAACCCGATTTATATTCCATATATTTCTCCTTAAATGCCTATTTTTATTTTGATAAAACATCTTAATTATACCATATACGGTAGTATTTTTCAAATTTTAATAAAACAAGCCGAGCTGGAATATAACTATGGCCACCAGGGTCCCCAGTATGGCTCCAGCTACTGTCTCCCAGAAGGTGTGTATCTTTCCCTCTATCCTACTCTGGGCCACCAAAAGCGCCATCAGATAGGCAAGAGAAGATGCCTCAACCCTCTCTGTCATAAGGGTGATAGATGTTGCTATTGCAAAGGCTAGAGCTGCATGGCCACTAGGCATTCCACCCTTTAGGGGCGTACCAGTAAATGTTATGGCCTTAACCACCACAACTGCTATAAGGACTACCACTATACATATAAGGGTGATGTGGAGTTCTGACTCCCTTATCCTATAAACCAGGTTACCTGTAAGTAGGGTAAGCTTTTTGTAAAATAGTATATAGGCCACGCCAACTGAGTATATGGCAGATACTAATACTGCCCCTGCAGCCACGTCCTTGGCTATCTTTGCCAGGGGGTTGTACTCCTGGGTTACCATATCTACGGTTTTTTCTACTGCTGTATTTATCATTTCTGTGATTACAACAAGGGTAATAGCTCCTAGAAGAACTATAAATTCCATCTTTGAAAAGTCAAAGAATAGGCTGGCTATAAGTACCAGGAAGCAGGCCAAATAGTGGAGCTTCATATTTCTCTCACTTCTAAAGGTATATAGGATACCATCAATGGCAGCATTTACAGACTTGGTAAAGCCCTGCTTTATTTTCTTGTCCTTGTTCTTCTTAAAGGCCTTGTATCTCTCCCTATCCTTTTCTTCCTTGAGTCTTTCCTTGTCAGGCTTATAGGACTTCTTTTCCTCCATGCCACTTGACTCACCTATCATCATTTCATCTATGTCCTCAAGGTCTACTCTACTAGTCTTTTTATTAAGATTTTCATCTATATTTTCATCTATATTTTCATCTATATTCCTATCATCTCTCAGGTCTTTATTCATACAAATCCCCCATCAGCTTTAGTCTCTAGTAATTCCTAGCTGGCTAAGTACAGCCTCTTCCTTGGCCCTCATTTCCTTGGCCTCTTCCTCTTCCATGTGGTCATAGCCAAGCAGGTGGAACATGCTATGACATACCAAGAAACATACCTCTCTTTCTAGGCTATGACCAAAGTCCTTGGCCTGGTCAGATGCCCTTTCTATGGAAACCACTATGTCTCCTAAGGATATTGCCCCAAAGTCTACATCGACCTCCTCACCATCATACATTGGAAAGGATAGGACATCAGTCACCTTGTCTATCTTCCTATAATCCCTATTTATTTCCCTTATCTCATCGTTTGATACAAAGGATAGGCTTACTTCGTAGTCATCATCATAGCCCTCATAGGCTAGAACACCTAGGATTACTGCCTCTACCTTATCCATTATATCCTGGTCTAGCCTTGCAAAATCCTGTCTATCTTCAAAAATTATTTCCATTTTTTGTCCCTACTCTTTCCTCTTGAGTCACCATCTCCTGACCTATCATCTCTAGATTTCTTTCTTTCACCGGACTTTTCCTTAAACTCCATCCTCTTTTCATGCTTGGCATAGGCCTTGATAATTCTCTGAACTAGCTCATGTCTAACAACGTCCTTTTCAGTCAATTCCTTGTAACCTATACCCTTTACTCCCTCAAGTATCTTAATCGCCTGGACTAGGCCACTCTGCCTAGACCTAGGTAGGTCAGTCTGGGTAATATCACCTGTAACTACGGCCTTCGATCCAAAGCCTAATCTTGTCAGGAACATCTTCATCTGCTCTGGTGTAGTATTTTGGGCCTCATCAAGGATGATAAAGGCATTGTCTAGGGTCCTACCCCTCATAAAGGCTAGGGGAGCCACTTCTATAATTCCCCTCTCAAGGAACTTATTGAACTTGTCTGGACCAAACATATCAAATAGGGCATCGTAAAGGGGCCTTAAATATGGGTCTACCTTGTCCTTCATGTCTCCTGGTAAATCCAAGCGTTTCTCCCGCCTCTACAGCTGGCCTAGTCAGGATTATCTTTGTAACCTCGTCAGACTTAAAGGCCTTGACTGCCATAGCAACTGCTAGATAAGTCTTACCTGTACCTGCAGGACCTATACCAAAAGTAATGTCGTGGTTTTCAATCAGGTTGACATACTCCTTTTGCCCTAGGGTCTTTGGTTTTACGGGATTACCTTTTTTGGTAATTACTATAGTATCTTCTAGCTCTTTTATCCTGTCCTGACTACCTCCAAACATAAGGTCGATGGCATATAATATAGCCTGCCTGTCCAGGGTCTTGCCTACCTCAACCATCCTGTGTAACTGCCCTAGAAGCTCTAGTGTAGTCTCTACATTTTTTTCCTCTCCTAGAACTACAATAGTCCCTTCTCTTAGGAGGATATCTGTATTTAGGTTCTTTTCTATAAGCTTTATATTTTCATCAAAATTTCCAAATAATTCATGTTCAAATTTAGGTTCGTAAATCTGGAACTGCTTTTGTATTATCAAATTATCACCTCTATTTTCATCGTATATACTTATTATATCAAATATATTGCTAAAAGCATAGAGGACAGTAATTTCATACTGTCCTCTAAAAAATAGGTGAGATCGTATATTAACAATCTCTATATGTCAACCCTCTCAGGAGTCTCATCATTCTTGCTCAATTAGGCCGTAGCCCCCGTCACCCCTTCTGTAAACTAGACAAACCTCGAAGGTATCCTGGTCCTTGAATAGGAAGAAGTCATGTCCTAATAGGTTCATCTGCAATACAGCCTCTTCTGCTGACATAGGTCTAAGATTAAACCTCTTCTTTCTCTCAAATACTAGTTCTGTATCACCTGGTAGGCTGTCGATTTCTTCTTCTACTAATTCATCAAAATTCTCAAACCTGATAGTTGAATTTCCTGCGCCCCTAGTCTTGAATTTATTCTTGTATTTTACAATCTGTCTGTTTAACTTATCACACACTAGGTCTATAGCTGAATACAGGTCGTCCTGTACATCTTCAGCTCTTACAACATGTCCATTAATATTGTCCAGAGTAACTTCAACCTTCTGTTTCCTTCTTGTTTGCACTTACCGTAACTCTTAATTCTGCCTCAGGGTCAAGCAGCTTTTCTAACTTGCTGAACTTCTTGTCGATATAGCCCGTAATTCCATCAGTTAATTTTATCTTCTTTCCTGATACTGTTATTCTCATAAAAACAACTCCCTTCGGATAGATTGATAATTCAACCTATTTACTTCTTATTTTTAGTATAATAGAGATTCATAACTAATTAAAGTCTTTAAATTATATCTTTTTTGTTGTATAATGGATGTAAGGGCGAGTTTTTATTGACTCTCCTATTTTTTTATCCATTTTTAGCTAAATTTATAGCTGATATCAAGGGCTAGAATAAGTCCTTTTCATCTAAAAAGAGGAGGCATAGCCTCCCCTAAAAGTTTCTATTATTTATAAGTTACGGTTATGCTTGCTTATTTAAATAACTATACCTACTCCTAAGTAATTCCTATAAAGAATCCTTAGAACCTAATACAGTATCTATCTTACCAAGAACAACTTCCTTTATAGCATCTCTACCAGCACCTAGGTACTTTCTTGGGTCGAATTCCTTAGAATTTTCTGCCATGAACTTTCTGATAGCTGCCGTCATTGCAAGTCTTAGGTCTGTATCCATATTGATCTTACAAACAGCCATTTCAGAAGCTTTTCTTAGCATTTCCACTGGAACACCCTTGGCACCAGCTATATCTCCACCGAACTTGTTACAAGTAGCAACAGCGTCCTGGTCTACAGCAGATGCACCATGAAGTACGATTGGATAGTTTGGCAGCTTAGACTGGATTTCTTCTAGTATATCAAATCTTAGTTTAGCCTCACCCTTGAACTTGAAAGCTCCGTGAGAAGTACCGATTGCTATAGCTAGTGAATCAACACCAGTTCTATTTACGAAATCTACCGCCTGGTCTGGCTCAGTATACTTATGTACGTCAGATGTAACATCATCCTCTGTACCAGCTAATACACCTAGTTCAGCTTCAACTGTAACATTCTTAGGATGTGCATATTCAACAACCTGCTTAGTAATAGCTACATTTTCTTCGTAATCAAGATGAGAACCATCTATCATAACTGAAGTGAATCCAGCATCGATACACTTTTTAGCCATTTCAAAGTTTGGACCATGGTCTAGGTGTAGGGCACAATCTACTCCGATTTCTTCAGAAGCAGCCTTTACTAATTCTACTAGTGTGTCGATACCTGCATATGATATAGCAGACTTTGAAGCCTGGATTATAACAGCAGAATTTCTTTCCTTACAAGCCTCTAGTACACCCTGTAACTGCTCTAAGTCACTGATGTTAAAAGCTCCTATAGAATATCCACCTTCATATGCCTTCTTGAACATTTCTTTAGTATTTACTAATGCCATAATTTCCTCCTTATAAACTTTTAAAACTTACCCATCATCCTTATTATACCAAAAAATATTACTAAATGAACATCTTTTTTTAAAATAAGTAAGCTCCCATATAATATATTACAGGTATAGGTAGGCCATTATATCCTTAATCTGTCTTACTGTATCATCAAAGCCTAGCTTGTAAAGCTGACCCAACTTTTCTAGGTCTCCCTCTAACCTATTTACGTCCATAAATACAGATGGACTGATAACATATAGCCTCTTCTGTGAATTTAAGATTGTTAGCTCATCACACTGTCTATTGTAGTCCTGGTCACTCCTGGCAAGGACCTCTGCAAATTCAGGATAGGACTTGTATACCCTGTTTGTCACTAGGTGGTTAGACTTTACCTTTCTCCTGAATGAGCTTGGCCTGGTCCTAACTACTATAATTTTTTCATATCCTTGGTCTAGGGCCCACCTATAAGGAATCTTGTTGCTACATCCCCCATCTAGGTAGGGAACCCCTTCAATTTCAACCATTTTTGAAATAAATGGCATACTGGCAGATGCACTGACAGCATCGTATATTTTGTCTCCAACCTGGTCCCTGTCAAAATATTCTGGTCTACCAGTCAGGCAGTTAGTAGCAACGGCAACAAACCTCTTCCTCCTGTCAAAGAAGGCCTCCTCATCAAAGGCTTCCTCATTAATCTGGTTCATTATAAAATCAAAACCTACAACTCCCTTATTGGTCTTGATAGCCTTTAGGCCTATATATCTGCTATCATGCCTGTAGGTAAGGTTGATCCTGGCTGCTCGACCAATCTGGCCAGATACATAATTCATTCCATTCATGGCCCCTGCAGATACACCAATTGTACACTCTGCATTTATACCCGCTAGCATTAAGGCATCCAGTACCCCTTCGCTGTATAGACCCCTGAAGGCTCCTCCCTCAAGGACTAGACATAGCTTGCTAATCTTGTTGCTTGCCCTTCCCCTAGGTATCTTATCTATCTTTGAAAATATCTTCTTACTCATAGTTACCCCTCCTTCTTACTAGGCATAATCCTAACTCCAATTTTACTATATTAGACCCCAATAATCAAACTTATAGTAATATTCATATAAATGTGCTATAATTACTAAGGTATATAAAAATATTATATAGTTATTTAATAAGAGGTGGTTTTTGAGAAAGTTTATAGCTAGAATGCCCCTACCAATCACGGCCTTGGCCCTGGCTTGGGTACTTCTAGGAAACATATTTAAGGGCTTGATTCCTTTTTTGAGTGACATGTGTATGATAGTGGCCTTAATACTACTAATACTAACTATAGCCAAGATATTCTTGAGCCCAGTTAGCTTTTACACTAGCATCAAATCACCTGTAGGCCTATCCCTCTTCTCATCCTTTCCTATGTCATTGATAATGATATCTGTATGGATGAAGGAGCTATTTGACAAGGCCAACCTTTATTTTTGGGTAGCAGGTGTCGTCATTCAAACGGCAATCTTGATCATATTTACAATTAAATACGTCTTTAACTTTAGGATAAAGTATGTCTTCCCTAGCTGGTTCATGGTCTACGCAGGCCTGGGGATGTCGGCCATTACCTGCAAGGACTTCGGTATGGATATATATGGAAAGGCGGTCTACTTCTACACTATATTTATCTCTATAATCTTGGTAATACCTATTTTAACTAGGTTCTTCAAGAGGGATACTACTATAGCGGCTAGACCTCTTATATCACTCTTGGCAATACCTTTAGGTATTATACTACCTGCCTATATAGGCCTGTCATCAAGCGTTTCCACTAATAGTCTATGGCTAATGTTTATAGGACTGCAGGCAATCCTGGTATTTGTTATTATCAATATGATTCTACACCTATTTGACGGATTTTTCCCTACTTGGTCCTGTTATGCCGTTTCGGTAGCAATTGTAGCCTATGCTTCAAAGTTTTTCTTGGCATACCTACTAGGTCACAAGATGGGATCTGATATAATTACCTATATAATCTATGGTGAATATGTACTGAGCTTTATAGTCGGAGCCTTTATGCTGCTTGCAAGCTTTATCAGCATATTAGAGGACCCAGAGGTCCATAGGCAGAGGGTTATGGAAAATACTCAAAAGCTTAACCTGCTTGAGCTTCAGAAAAAGTTAAAGAAAAATGAAAAAAGAAAAAATAAGGATATAAAAAAGGCCTCTAGCAAGAGGAAGAAGATGGCAGATGATGCCCCTAGTCCAGATCCGGTAAGGGATTCTGAAGAGTCTTCCTTTAGCCTAGAAGACCTAATAGACTAGTCTATTAGCTAGACTCGTTTATTGCCTATTTTATAGGCAATAACAAGGTAAACTATATTTTCCATAAATTCTGGCATTGACGGTAATGACCTTCAAAGTAACGATACTAAAAGGCCATCTTACTGTCAATGCTATTTTTTTTATATATTTTAATCAAATTTATTTGATTTATTATAGAAATATTAATTATCTTAACATATTTATTTAATTGTTTTTGGTCCATAAATCCTATATATTAGCCTTGTAGGTCTTCTTGTTTACAATTATAGTAGTAAAGTAAGAATAAGAGTCTAGGTCCTTAGCCTGGCTTATATCCCTATAAACCAGCTCTTCCTCCATAGCAGAATTCGATACCATAATAGACTTGTCTGCCAGACCTTTGGCCTCAAGCATTTCTATTATTGGCCTGCATCTTTTATAGACCTTCATAAGAACTATAGAATCAAATAAATCTACCATCCTTTCTATCTCCTCCATAGACCCTGTACACGGATATACTAACATTGGGTCTGTATCCATAGCTAGGGAGAAGTTATTGGATGCTGCTATATTTGAAAAGGAGCTAAGACCTGGTATTGTTTCGATTTCTATCCTGTCTATCAGCCTATCTAGTAGGTAGACATAGGTAGAATACAGCATTGGGTCTCCCAAACTGACAAAGCCTACTTGCTTGCCATGCCTTACATCATCTATTATCTCCTTAGATATGGCATCCCAAGATTCCCTCTTTTCCTGGCTATCGTAGGACATAGGGAAGTGTCTTTCCTTTAGGACAAGGTCCGGCCTTAGGTAAGGGTATACTATCTTCCTTACCCTACTCTCCCCACCAATTTTTGCCTGTGGTAGGTATAGTATATCTAGTTTATCAAGGGTCTTGGCCGCCTTTATAGTAAGGAGCTGACTGTCACCAGGTCCTGTCCCTATACCATAGAACCTTCCAGCTTCCACATCTTGGTCTCGACAAGCTACGCCTATCCTCCTATCCTCTTCAATAGCATCAGCTAGGTTTTCGACAAACTTGTCCTGGATAGCCTCAAATTCACCCATGCCTTCCATATGGACCTCTACTTCAAAGCCCTCGGCCCTTAGTATACTCAACCAAGATTCCTCATCCTGGCCAGCCATATCATTTTTTGCATGGTCTCCAGCCACCAATAGAAAGGGTCTAAGGTGGATCTTTTCTATTCCATCCTTTTTTAGGAAGAATATCATGTCCTCTATTTCAGGATAGCCCTCTACAGTCGCAAGGTAGGCCTTGATAGAATTTCTACTCAACCTATAGTCTATAGCTGCATATGAGGCATGTGCTTGATGTTCTGTACCATGACCCATCCATACACTAGCTGACCTCTTCAAATCAAGCTTAGTATCTTCAAGACTAACCTCTTTTATTAGGTCGGTCACATAGTCATAGTCTTCTAGACTGGTAAGCAGGGGCCTTCCAACAAGTATCTTGTCAAACTTATGCCTGTAGTTGTCTATTATATTCATCATCTTGTTGTACTCTTCACCACAAATTAGGTGGAGAGACTGGATATATACCTCCTTGTAGCCCTTTTCCAAAAGTAGGTCTAGGGCCTGACTAGGATAAAGTACTTCCTCATTGTCCCTAGTCTTTAGCTTTTTTATAATCATTTTTGATGTCCATGACCTATAAAAGTCACAGTCAGGGAACCTGTCCCTCAACCTTTTTTCACAGGCCTCTATAGTCTTCTGCCTAGTATCCATATGGGAAGTCCCAAAGCTGATAACCAAAAGGGCCTTCCTTTTTATATTCTTCATTCTGCCTCCTATCCAAATATCAATCCTTCTTCTATTTCATCAACACTGTGTATCATCCTCTGATAGTCAATAGTCCTTCTCCTGATTATTATAACAGGTATACCCAACTCTTCACAGGCTTCAATCTTGTCTATAAAGCCTCCTGCAAAGCCACTTTCCTTGGTAATTACTACCTCTATCTTGGAGTGCTTTAAAAGGGCTACATTTATATCCTTACTAAAGGGCCCCTTTAGGGCTATTATATTGTCTGCATTTAGGCCCATAGACTCACAGCTCCTTATTACTTCACTGGTTGGAAGCACTCTTGCAACTAGCTTTTTACCCTTTAGTAGCTTGACATAGGTAGCTAGGTTCTTGCTTCCTGTAGCTATAAGCACATTTTCCCAGTTCTTATTTTTCATAACCATATCACAGGCCTCTTCTATGGTGTCGACTACATATTCCTGCTGGTATTTAATTTCGTCCAAGAGTGACTTTCTTTCAAACCTTATGTACTTGATATCTGTCTGCTCACAGGCTTCAATTGCATTTCTAGATACCTCTACCGCATATGGATGGGTAGCATCTATTACCTGCCTGATTTCCTGGTCCTTGATGTATTCGATCATTTCCTTTTTATCCATCTTGCCATTGATTATGTTTTTTGCATGCTCAAGCGCCAAGTCCTTGCCAAATTCGGTTGCTACAGATAGGACAAAGTCGCTTATACCTATTTCATTTAGCCTGTCGCATATCTTTAAGCTATCTGATGTTCCACCCAAAACCAATATCATATTCCATACCCCCTTGGAGTGATTATCTTATCTCCATCAATATATGTTTCCTTGTTGCCCAACTATTATCATAGTTGACATATCACACACCTCAAAGTCCATGGTCTCCAATGTTCTTATATACTTCTCCTCATTAATCCTACCCGCATTTTTGACTATACCAACAGGTGTAGTTGCCGGCTTGTGGGCCTTCATTATTTCAAAGGCCCTCCTCAAGTGGTTTGGCCTTCCCTTACTCTTAGGATTATAAATACAGATGACAAAGTCAGCCATAGATGCCAGCTCAAGCCTTTTTTCTATAAGTGACCAGTCAGTCATCAGGTCACTTAGACTTATCTGGCAGAAATCGTGCATAAGCGGTGCTCCCAAGCTTGCTGCAGCAGATATACTCGATGTAACCCCCTGGACTACTCTTATATCCTCTTTCATATCAAGCCTTGAGTTGAGCTCATATACCAGACCTGCCATGGCATAGACCCCTGAGTCTCCCCCACTTATTAGGGCAACCTTATGCCCTTGGGCTGACAGGCCTAGGGCCTTCTTACACCTATCGACCTCCTGCCTCATACCATTTTCTAATACAGTCTTGCCAGCTAGCAGGTCTCCTATGAGACCTATATAGGTCTTATAGCCTATTATTATGTCACATTTTTCAATAGTTTCTAGGGCTTCCAAAGTCATATACTCCTTACTACCAGGCCCTATACCTACAACGTAAATCATACTTCTTCCTTTCCAAAAATCGAGTCTATCTTCTCCCTAGGGCCAAAGTAATTCCCTTATCTCTGTACATTTCCCCCAAGAGCCTTCCTCCAGCCAATATGTGACAGGCTGGTTGGGCTACAGAATAAACACCCGTAATCTTCTTTACAAACTCTGATTTTTCATATATATCATGATAAGCAGCCAGATCCTCTGGTGCAAAAAATTCACACATTATACCGTACTTGCTAGAAAACTCACCTATGCAGATCTCATTCATCTTAAGGTCAATAGAGCCCAGTCTACCGATAGACCTGACGTCAATATTGGCCTGAGAAAGGTAGCTAAGGACCTCCTCCTCAAAGACTTTTGGATCTGTATTTTTCCTACAGCCTATGCCCAGCACATTCCGTCTTGGAACCACTAGGACCAAGCCCTCTTCTTCGGCCAGCCTACAAAGGTCTAGCTTATCACTGATTACTATCTTATCATACCTAGTCTGGATCTTAACATCTATATTTTTTTCCATATTTCTATCCACAGATGTTAGGTTCTTAACTTGATCTACTAGACTAAAGCCCCTCAGGTCATCTTCCTCAAAATACTCTCTGTAATCTGGGTCTATATAAAGCTGTATATCCACACCCTTTAAAAGGTCCGAATTTATAAGCAGGCTCAAGTCTCTTAAATTATCCACATTTGCCCACATCTTTTTAACAAGCATGTCAAAGGCACCCTTATTATTAATGTCAGTAGCCGTAGTGATTACAGGGTTTGCCCCTATACTAGAGGCTATCCGTCTACAAAAATCATTGGCCCCACCCATATGACCAGATAGCAGACTTATAACATTTATACCCAATTCATCCACAACTAGGACGGCTGGATCTTTGAACTTATCGACCAGGTGACCTGCTATAGACCTGACCACTATACCACTAGCCATTATAAATACCAGGCAGTCTGATTCCTTAAAATAGGTCCCTGACTCAGCCTTAAATTCACTATATGAAATTATCTCTGCTTCAAGCCCTTTCTCGTAGTCAAGACCAATGTCAAACCAGTAATCCTTGCTAAGGGATGACTTTATTTCTGGGCAAGCTGCCTTGACTGGTCAGTCAAATATATATACCTTATCCTCATACCAACACCTATATCGAATCCCTGTATTCATGACTAAAGTACTTATCATATAGCTTAGAGTAACTGTACTCATTTCCCAAGAACCTACCAACGAGTATTAGGGCTGTTTTTTTAATTCCAGCCGCCTTAACCTTGTCAGCTATATCCTCCAGAGACCCTCTCACAAGCTCCTGGTCTGGCCAGGTTGCCTTATATACAACTACAACAGGTGTGTCAATTGGATATCCACCCTCAAGGAGCTGGTATACCACCCTATCTATATCCTGGACAGATAGAAAAATTGCCATAGAGGTCTGGTGACTAGCGAAGGACCTTAGGCTTTCTAACTTTGGTACCGGAGTCCTTCCTTCTATTCTCGTAATAATCAGGCTTTGAGAAACCTCTGGTACCGTATACTCTATACCTAGAGCCCCAGCAGCACCTAAAAATGAGCTAACTCCTGGTATAGATTCATAGTCTATATCTATTTTTTTCAATTCCTCAGCCTGTTCTCTTATTGACCCGTAGATTGAGATATCTCCAGTCTGCAGTCTGACCACTAGGAGGTCTTTTTTGGCCCCCTCCCTCATGATGTTAATAATCTCTTCAAGGTTCATACCGGCACTGTCATATAGCCTAGCCCCTGACTTACAGTAGTCTAGAAGGTCAGGATTTACCAAGGACCCTGCATATATTACTATATCTGCCTGGCTCAAGAGCCTGTATCCCTTCAGGGTAATCAGTTCCTTGTCACCAGGACCAGCACCTACAAAATATATCTTTCCATTACTTTTCTCCACTTATAATTACAATTGGGTTTCTAGGTTTAAGGTAATGGCCCCCACCTAGACCTTCTAATACAGATACACCAACCTGAACTAGCTCAATTTTTTTGAAGCCAATATCTTCCATTATCCTATAGGCCTTAGTTGCATTTTCCAATAGGATAAAATTAGACACTAGCCTGCCCCCTTGGTCCAAAAGTTGGTAGGACCAGTCAAGTATATCTCCTAAATTTTCACCGCTTCCACCCAAAAATATGGCCTGGTAGGATTTGTTTAGGCCAGATTTTTCTGGGTCTAGTGGGGCAGTTCCATCAATCAAGACCACATTTTTTAGGTCAAATTTTTCTATGTTAAGTCTAGTAAGATCAAGGGCTGCCTGGTCTTTTTCTATTGAAGTCACCCTTAAATGCCTATTATTAAGAGCTGCTTCTACTGTAACACTGCCGGTCCCCGATCCTATATCCAAGAAATTGGAGGCCCTGGTTAGGTCTAGCTTGGCCAGGGATATAGCCCTAACTTCTTCCTTGGTAATAGGTACCTTACCTACTATAAATTCGCTATTTTTCATCCTTATCTCTCCACCTTATCAATATCACTAGGCACATACCGTAGCTGTCCCTAGCCAAAATATCATCTGCACTTCCAACCGTAAGCCTCTGGTTATGGTATGACAGGTTTTCACCAACATAAAAGCTATAATCCAAACCCCTGTCCTTGACCTCCTGGGCTATTTGCCTTGGCCCTATTTTGGAATCGGTCACTAGGGCTAGTTTGTCATGCATAAATATAAAATCATAGTCTGGCTGCCTACCGTGACTACTTGTAATATAGAGGTCATTCATAGGTATTTTGAATACCGAAAAGGCATACTGGATAGAGCTTATACCTGGAACTATTACCAGGTTTTCTTTACCTTGTATGCTATCCCTCTGACTAGGAATTCTATTCGTTTCAGTAGCCGGGTCCTCCTGCCTAGACATAGTCCTATTTATATAGTCAGCTATGCCATAGATAGATGGGTCTCCAGATGCCAGGACTACTATATCCTTGTCCAAATTTTTCTCTATTTGGTCCATCATGCTGGCTAGGTCTGAGCCCAGAACAAAAGTGTCTTGCCCCTCTTTTAGGCCAAGGCTAGTCCTTATAAATTCTATATTCCTAGTACCCCCTATCAAGAGTTGGGCCTTATCAATGATTTCTTCTGCCGCCCTAGTCAGGTAAAGACCTGAACCTGGGCCAACTCCAACTACATATACCATCTAACCTCCTTCTAGAAACTAGTCTAGATTTCCGACCTGGCCAAAAGAGAACCATCCATAGAAAATAGGTATACCTCTATGTCTACATGGTCTTCCTGACCTAGTCTCATATATTGCTTGGCCCTTCTAGCCGCCTTGTCTGCAAGGACCTTAAAAACCTGCTTATAACCTGCATCCACTATTATATCAACCATAGCATCAGTACTCAAACAGGCATCCACCTCTTTCAAAAGCTCTAATGGAGCCCCTAGTAGGGCTAGGTTGGCCACCATTATCTCACTCCTGGCATCGGCCAACCTACTATGGCTATTTGTGATACCAGCGGATAATTTAATCAGCTTACCTATATGGCCTCCTATGCTAACCTTACTAAATCCCAAACGCTTGGACTCCATCAGCATATAGCCTATAAAATTACTCATCTTTACAATTTCATTTACATCTACACCATAGGACTTGACCATAATGTCTCTACCTATGTTTCCTGGTACTAGGACTATGGACTCCCTGCCCTCTGCCCTCTTAATGGCCAGTTCAGCAGAAAGGGCCTTCTTCCAACCCTCGTCACTCATAGGCTCAACTATACCAGTCGTACCTATAATGGATATACCACCCTCTATTCCAAGTTTGCTATTAAAGGTCTTCTTGGCAATTTCCTGGCCTTGTGGTGCAAATATGGTCACCAAAATCCTCCTGCCAGCCAGGTAGTCATATATATCAAGACCTAGCTCATCTATAGTCTCCTGGACCTCCTTAAGTATCATACCCAGGGGGACCCTATTGATGGCAGGCCTTCCAATGCCTATATCTAGGCCCTTTTTAGTCACCCTGCCTATACCCTGACCGGATGTAATAAAAAGGTAGTCTGAATCTAGGTCTGACCTAAAATCAGGCACCTGGTCAGGTTCCACTAGGTCTAGTCTAGCAAAAATATCCATGCCATGGGTGGCATCTATATCGTCTCCCCCATCCTTTCTGATAGAACACTGGGCCCAGTCCTGGCCCCAACTTATATTTTCAACTACCAGGTCTAGGTCTATCCCCTTTGGAGTCCCTATCCTTACCTTATTTATAGGTCTATTTTCCAAAAGCAGCATTAAGGCAGCCTTGCTAGCACCACAGGCACAAGATCCACTTGTATATCCCCTACGGTATTTTTTTCCTTCTACGTATACAAATTCATCAATCATCTTGTCACCCTAGCTAAAATAATAGTAGAGGATGGCATTTATGATAGCTGCAGCTAGGTTACTTCCTCCCTTTCTACCCCTAGAAACTATATATTCCATATTGGTTTCCATAAGGGCCTCCTTGGAGTCTTCTGCTCCTACAAAACCAACCGGCACACCTATTATGGCACTGGCATTTAACAGGCCCATCTCATTCATTTCAATAGCCTTGTATAGGGCTGTTGGGGCATTTCCAAAAATAAATATCTTGTCTCCACTGTCCTTGGCTGCTATTTCTACGGCCGCCATAGATCTTGTAATACCCTTGGCCTTGGCTAGGTCAATAGTATCCTGGTCTGCTATTAAGCACCTATAGCCGACACCTAGCTTATCAAGTATCCTCTTGTTTATACCACTTAGACCCATAGTCGTGTCTGTATATATGGTTGCACCATTTTTTATGGCATGGACTATGGTCTCAACTGCCCCTTCTGAGATTTTTAAAATATCTAAATAATCAAAGTCTGCCGTCGTATGGATGGCCCTCTTGATTATAAGCTCCTCTGCCTTTGATGAAAATTTGTAGTCAGGCCTAGTCTCATCTATTATAGCCTGGATAATTTCAAAACTCTTTTCTTCAATTTCACCCGGATTTTTTATATAGTCCACTAGTCTACCTCCTTCTCAAACCCCCATCGATTATATTCTTTACATACTGCCTTTTATATACTTTAGAAATCTCGGAATTTCTAATCTCGTACTCTAGTCTTTCTATATCAGTCCTACCACCTAGACCTATACCAAGAGCTGTCCCAGTATGTGATATATTTAAAAATTCATAGTCACATTCTCTAGCTAACTCAATTAGGTCTCTTAGGTGGGGAGTATTCTTTATATTCTCATTGGCCAGGGCACTGGTCTCACAGGCCTGCCTAATAGATTCCATATGATCATTTTCGATACCGTACTTTAACTTCTTAAAGGCTTGGCTAGTAAGCTCTCTATTTTCACCTAGGCACCTGTAGTAGTCCTGCCTCGTCCTTAGCTTGATTGTATTAATCTTAAAGCCTGGCTCCAGTATCAATACCTTCTTCACACTCAGCTTGCCAAGCTCATCTACTACCTGGCCCTTGACTGGGTCAAATATACATATATTCTCGTTGTATATTGAATCAGTTGGCTCAACCCTGGCCACAATCTTTGAAATCAGGTCTGGCTCCATATCCTGGTCCAAATAGTCTAATATAGCCATAATACTGGCCCCTATATCTGCAGTCGAACTAGCCATCCCCTTACCTGTAGGTATACTAGACCTTATAGACAGGGATAGCCTATCCAACCAAGACCTATCTATATCAAAGTGGTCTAGTACATATGCTATAGCCTCGAGAGACTTGCTTTTGTTTTTTATATTTCTATTTGACATACCAGTCCCTTCACTTATTACAGCCCTTGAAAAGACATCTATACAGTAGGAACTGATACATTCTATTTTATTTGAATAGCCCTGAACCAACTCGCCACAGGTGGCTGGACAGGCTCCATACCCCTTTTTCATAGGTTTTCCTTTCCAAATATACTAAGAAGAGCCTCTATCAAGGCCTCATTTGACCCCCTATCCTTAATGGCTAGCCTTATAAAGCTAGAATCCAGACCCCAAAAATCACTGGCATCCCTTATAAGTATTGAATGGTCCCTAACCAGGACATCCTTTAGGCTACCCGCTGTATGGCCACAACCCTTGTCTATTTCTACTAGAATAAAGGCAGAATCTGTCTTATAGGTCCTCATACCCTTGATTTTAGCAAGACTAGCAAGAAGGTAGTCCCTCTCATCTTTATAGGCTAGCCTGGTATCAATACCGAACCTATACTTGCTTTCTTCCTCACTTTTTAGTACTTCTATAGTTATTTTTTCAGCCAAGAAATTAACCGTCCAAGGCTCTTTTATACTATATAGCTTATCAATAAAGTCTTTATTTTCGCTTAAAATATATCCCATCCTAAGGCCTGGCATACCATAAAACTTGGTCATGGCCCTTAGGACAAATATATCCTTACAGTCGTAATTTAAGGCTGTATAAGCCTTATAGTCCTGACAAAACTCTATAAAGGTTTCATCCACTAGAAGCTTCACCGACCTAGACTGGCAATAGTCTACCAGCCTATCCAGACTTTTTAGGCCCCCGTCTGGATTGTTGGGGTTACATACTACAATAGCCTCAAGGTTCTCTATCCTGTCTAGGACATCAAAATCTGGCAATTCAAAGGCCCCATCCTTGACAACCATATTTATAGACCTATAATCAAGACCGCATATTTGGGCTGCCCTGGCATATTCTGAAAAGGTCGGCCCTATAATAGCCAGGCTTCCTATGACAAGCTTCATAAATAGGAATATTAGCTCTGTTGCCCCATTGCCTACACATACATTTTCAGGCCCCATACCAGCTACATGAGATCCTATAGACCTTCTTAGGTCCATATATTCTATATCTGGATAGGCCCTTATATAGTCTATATTTTCTAGTATTATTTCCTCCAGTCCATCAGGCATTGTAGGATTTATATTTGAGCTAAAGTCAATAATTGGCCCACTTATGCCATATTCTCTTTTTATCTTATCCAAGTCTGCCCCGTGTCCCAAATAGTACCTCCATATTTTTTTATAATTACAGGGCTAAAGCCCTTACAAGCAAGTAGGAAATGCAAAAAAATACAAGTCCTACCAGACTAGAGACGTATAGGAGTCTATTGGCCTTGACTATATCACTTGCCTCTAGATCCTTTTTTTCATCCCCTATGCTCGGCTTATAGACCGGCTGACCAAAGTATGTATTTGTGCCACCCACTCTTATACCAAGAGCTCCCGCTACAGCCCCCTCTGGATAGGCGCAATTTGGACTTGTGTGATTTTTTCTGTCCCTAAGCCCAATCCTAATAGAAGCCCTAAAGTCATAGGTCAAGACTAGGCTGGCTAAAGCAAAAAATATCAGGGACAGCCTGGCTGGTATATAGTTAAATACATCATCCAGTCTAGCGGGAAAATATCCCAATTCCCTATATTTTTCATTCTTGTAGCCTAGCATTGAATCCATGGTATTTACTGCCTTGTAGGCAAAGGCCATTGGCAGGCCACCCAAAATATAGTAAAACATGGGGGCTAGACTTCCATCTACAGTATTCTCAGCTACGGTTTCAACCGTAGCCCTTATTATATCTTTTTCTTTCAGGTCCTTGGTATCCCTGCCAACTATATAGGAAAGCTGCCTTCTAGCCAAGTCAAGATCGCCCTTATCCAGGGCCCTATATACCTTTTTTGACTCAGTTGCTAGGCACCTTGTAGAAAGACAGGTACACATTGCCAATATAGTCATGCCCATATCCAGGTAGGTATTGAAATCAAAGATATGGGACCAGGCATAGGCAATCAAATAGCTAAGCACCACAGTTATTAGCCATATGGCAAGTCCTGACGCCTTTAGGGCCTTGGCCTCATTTATTGGTTTGGGTCTATCCTTACATGAAGTCCTATTTATAAGCCTTGATACTAGACTCCTAGCCACCCTTTCCAGGTGGGCTACTAGCCTGCCTAGAAATATGACTGGGTGGGGAAACCAGTAGGGGTCACCTACTATTAGGTCTAGGCAAAATGCTAGTATAAATACTATCAGAAAGCTCTCCACCCAGATATTTATTAGTATTTCACCCATAGCTAGGCCCTACTCAAAAGATAGCATACCATACTCAAATTATTGTAGAAGTGAATATGTAGGTAGCTAGCTAGGGTATTCCTTGTGAAATAGCCACCTTCCCACCTATCTATTACCTGATCATTTACTATCTTCTCTATATCAAAGGCAGCCTCAAGGTCTGAATGGAAGCTAGAATAGTGGAATTCATGACCACATATCTGCTGTCCCTTGTAGGCTATTAGGTTGTCCTCCTTAGCAGTTGCCTGACAGTAGCCAACCCTCTTTAACCTTTTTTCCATCTGACTGTAGCCCTTTATTGCCCCAACCATTTGGTGCTTATTACCTTCTAGGTCTATCATATATTCTCCAAGATACATAAGGCCTCCGCACTCTGCATAGATTGGCTTGTTGGCCTCATAGGCCTTGTATATACTCTCCCTCATAGATTTATTTGCCTCTAGTTGGGCTGCAAAAACCTCTGGGAAGCCTCCACTATATAAATAAGGTCAGCCTCAGGCAGGGTTTCATCCTCTATAGGAGAGAAAAATTCCAACTCCACACCTATATCCTCAAGTAACTCCAGGTTGCTATCATAATAGAAGTTAAAGGCCTCGTCATGGGCAACAGCCATCTTTTTTCCCCTGGCCAGGTCCTGAACATCAGGATCCTCTATAAACATGCTCAGTTCAAAGTTAGATGTCACTGCCTCACTTTCAGATAGCTCTATAATCCTATCAATATCGACATAGTCTTCAAGCAACTTGCCTAGAATGTCTATTTTTCTTTCTATATATTCCGTTTCCCCACTAGGCACAAGTCCCAGCTGCCTTGACTCTAGTCTAATATCTTCAAGTGGTGGAATATATCCCAAAACTTCAAGGGCACAGTACTTTTCGATTGACGTTTTGACAATATCAAAATGCCTCTTAGTCCTTACATTATTGGCTATTACCCCCACTATTTCAACATCCTTATCTAGCTGCTTATAGCCCAAGACCATGGCTGCAACTGATGATCCCATAGCCTTGGCATCCACTACCAGTATAACAGGAGCCTTTAGGGTCTTTGCCATCTTGGATGTCGAATGCTTATTTATATCTGTTCCAAGTCCATCATATAGGCCCATAACCCCCTCTATTATGGAAATATCAGCCCTCTTGGATGCCTGTCTATAGACATACTTGACCTGTTCATCGTCAAGCATATAGGAATCCAGATTTCTAGATGACCTACCCGTCACATATTCATGGAAGCTTGGGTCTATATAGTCCGGACCTATCTTAAAGGCTTGGACTGACTTGCCCCTATCTATCAGGGCCTTCATTATGCCAATACTGATAGTCGTCTTGCCCACGCCACTTCCTGTTCCTGCAATTATAATCTTCTTCATACCTACCTTCAATCTGTGTCCCCGTTAACACCATAATATTTTCATAAATCTCTAATCTATATTTTCACCTAGCTAAATATCCCTAGAAAAAATTATATTGTAGACCTTTTCCATATCTACATTTTCCCTAATTAAGTCAGCTAGCTTGTTGTATTCTTCATTTTTGATAGCCCTATAATCTTTGACCTCAAAGGCCCTAGCTAGCCCCCTCGCCTTAGCTATATTATTGAGTAGACCTGATAAAAAACCGGCCGAATCAAATAGACCATGACAATAGGTACCCATTATATGACCATCCTTAATTTTGTAGTTATCATCCGGTCCAGGATATGTCCTGCCCAGGTGGGTTTCATAGCCCTCTATCTGACTATTCTCTAGTCCAAAGAAATATCCCTCTTCATGTCCAAAGTTCCACCTCACCTGACCAGTAATTTTATCACTGCCAAATACAGTATCGACCTCTAATAGACCTAGACCGTCAACCTTACCCCGACTACCATCTAGACCACGGTCATCCCTAATAGTCTGGCCCAGCATCTGATAGCCACCACATAGGCCAACTATCAGGCCTCCCCTTTTAGAATAGGCCAATATCTGGTCTCTCATAGGTGACTTATTTAGCCTTTCCATATCACCCAGGGTATTCTTCGACCCAGGTATAATCAATAAATCTGGTCCAACTTGACCGTTCTGGCCATCAAAGGCCTCTAGGTCCTGGTCTAGACTTATATAAGAAAGCTCCAGCCCCTCTATATGTTCAAATACATTGAAGTCTGTATAGTTAGACATATGGTCTAGCTTGAGAACTACCACATTTAGCTTGTCCTTCCTGTAGACCTGCTTGGCTTCCTTATAGGTCTTTTCACTGACCCCATCCTCTTCATCTATACCTAGCTTTTGATAGGGAACTACCCCTAGGACCGGTATTTTAATTATGTCCTCTAAAAGCCTTACGCCTTCAGAAAAGTAGTCCTTCCTTCCCCTAAATTTATTGATGATTACACCCTTGACCCTGGAACGTTCCTCATCCGACATAAGACTCAAGGTTCCTACTATTGAGGCAAAAACACCTCCCCTATCTATGTCAGCAACTAAGACTACTGGTGAATCTGCTATCCTGGCCATCTCCATATTGGAGATATCCAGCTTATTTATATTAATTTCCACCGGACTTCCTGCCCCTTCTAGGACTACTACATCAAAGTCTCTTTGGTATCTCTGGTAGACCTGGTCCAACCAGCCAACTAGGTCTGGCTTTAGGTCCTGGTAATCACTAGAAGAAATGTTCTTTATAAATTTACCCTTCATTATGAGCTGTGACATATGGTTGCCAGATGGCTTAAGGAGGATTGGATTCATGTAGGCCCTGGGAAGTAGATTACAGGCTTCAGCCTGAAAAACCTGGGCCCTACCCATTTCTCCCCCATACTTGTCTATATATGAATTTAGGGACATATTTTGTGATTTAAAGGGGCCAACCCTGTATCCATCCTGCCACAAGACCCTACAAATACCTGCTGATATTATGCTCTTGCCTACATTAGATGCAGTCCCCTGAAACATTATATTATTCAAATCACCTGCCCCCTTCATATACGCTCATTTAAGCTTAATCAATACTATATTTTTAAAATTTCCTAATCATTTTATAAGTCCTTGCTTCTATTATTCATTCTTACTATGATTTTCCTCTAGGTCTATGACCTGTAAGGATCTCTTACTAGGTCCTGGCTATAAGGTATAAAGCCCATCAATTCAATTATTGGAAAACCACTGGACATATCAATCACTGTAACACTTGCATTTTGCAACCTAAAATTCCAGTGAATATCTCCATTTTTCGTCAAAAGATGAGATAGAATATTTCTTATAGTCCCCATATGAGAGCAAATCAATATATTCTTATCATTGCCCTTATTTTCCTCGATTACCATATCAAGTTCTTTAGCATTTCTCTGGTACATCTCGTCTAGACTTTCGCCCTGTGGAAACTTGTAGTCCTTGCTTAAAACCATCATTTCTTCGGTTTCTTTTGGATATTTCTCCTTTATTTCCTGGTAGTTAAGTCCATCGAAAAGTCCGAAATTTATTTCCCTAAAGCCATCCCTCTTATCTATTTCAAGGCCCTTGTAGTCAGCATAGGCCTCTATGGTCTGGACAGTCCTCTTTAGGGTTGATGTATATATCTTGTCAACGTCACAACTCTTCAAATACTCACATAGCCCCTTGGCCTGGGCCCTGCCTATCTGACTTAGGTCACAGTCACTAAAACCTGAAAAACTCTTATGCTCGTTGTCAACCGTCAGACCATGCCTAACCAATATAAGTTTATTCATTCTCTCACCTCATCACTATCAAAATATATATCAAAAATACCACTTCACTTATTTCTATTACACAGCCCAATAGGTCTCCCGTTATTCCATCAATCCTCCTATAACTAAGGCTTATAAGAAGCCTTGATAGTACAAAAATTAGGACCATTGACCCTATTAGGTATAGGTATATAAATATATAGGTATTAAAGCCTATAAGGTACTCTATAGCTATGGCTGATAAGGCGGTAAATAGGCTTGCTAAAACCAGTGCACTAGTACTACACTTTCCTATAAACATATTACCCATGCCATTTTCCCTGGCAGGCCTGGTTTTATAGGTCAAAAATACTCCAGCTAGGCGCCCTACAATTGGCATAAAAATCAAATATACAGCCATATTATAGTCTATAAGGGTTGCCATAGCCACAATCTTTAGGACTACAAGGGCCACTATAGCCAATAAGCCATTAGTCCCCAGTCTTGGGTCCCTCATTATCTCCAAAATCCTATCTTTGGACCGATAGGAAAAAAATCCATCAAAGGTATCTCCAAAGCCGTCCATATGGAGGCCACCTGTTATTATAAGCTCCAAAATCAGTATGAGAGTAGCCAATAAGTAGATGTTGTCTATACCTGAAAAAATCCAATTAAAGACCCTGAAGCCTACAAATAAAATCAGGCCTATTATGGCACCGACTACTGGAAAATATACAATACCCCTTTCCATGTGTGGGTCATAGCCAATATCCTTTTTTATGCTTATCCTGGTTAAAAATTGAAGTATACTGATAAACCTCATACTCGGCACCTCTCCTAGCTCTCTTGCCCCTATCCAAATAATTACAATAAGGACCTTCATAAACACTTTACATATATAGCTCGCTTACCTTGTCCCCATAAATCCAGGGACTACTTTACCCTAATGGGTTGGCCTGATACCACAAAATACATGGTCTGGCTCCTATCACCTATATACTTGTTGACCCTGCCAGCCACCTCCTGAAAGTACCTGGACAGGCTACTGTCTCCAACCAGGCCCATGCCCAGTTCATTAGTTACAAATACCAGGTCTAGATCTTGGTCAGCTACTAGGTCTAAAAGCTTGTCTAGCTCTCTAAAGACAAGATCTTCTTTTTCCTGTCTGAGGTCCTTGTCACTAGCATCAAAGTCCATATGACCTTCAAAGATTATATTGGTCACCATCATAGTCAGACAATCAAAGAGGATGGACTTGTAGCCTGTATCCAATATTGATTTGTCGGCAAAATACTGGTCGAAGTCCTTATAGGCCTCTAGGGTATCCCAGCCATAGGATATTCTTCTTTCAATATGCTTGGCCTTTTTTTCTGCCATCTCGTCGTCAAGTACTTTGGCACTGGCTATATAAAGGACCTTGTCCTGGCCATTTATCCTCGGGTCCAGGCCTAGACATAGGTCTTCTGCAAACCTACTCTTACCCGAATTTGCCCCACCTGTAACCAAACTAATTCTTGCCATACCATCACCTACTTATCCTGGCCTGACTCATATGACCTTAAATTCACCCAGGGGCTCCTGGCTGAACTTGGCCATATTGTTGTAGACATATATTGCAGAATCTATTATAGGCATGGCTAGGGCTGCACCAGTACCTTCACCCAAGCACATATTCATATTTAAAATAGGGTCTAGCTTCAAGATTTCCATGGCCAGCCTAGATCCTCCATGTCCTGATAGGTGGGATGGAATCAGATAGTCCAAGCACTTTGGATTAATCCTGTTGGCTATAAGGACAGCCGCATAGGATATAAAACCGTCTATAACTACAGGTATCTTGTTGGCAGCACAGCCTAGAATTACACCTACCATACCACCTATCTCAAAGCCTCCAACCTTGGCTAGGACCTCTATACCGTCAGTTGGATTTGGATTATTTACCTCTATGGCCTTCCTGATCACATCCGCCTTGTGCTTGAGATCCTTACTTGGGTCTTGTGACTCTGAAACCACAATATCCATAGGGTCCTTACCGGACATGACTGACAAGATAGCAGTAGCCGGAGTAGTATTGGCTATACCCATCTCTCCTATACCAATTATCCTGTAGTCCTCTACAATGCATCTTTCAGCAACCTCTATACCAATCTCTATAGACTTGACTGCATCATCAAGGCTCATTGCTGGTCCTAGGGTCATATTGTCAGTAGCTTCCTTATCTTATAGTTAAGAACACCAACAATAGAATCCCTACCCTTCATACCTATATCAACTGCAAACATATCCACTCCATTGCACTTGGCTAGGTTGGCTACTCCGCATTTACCATTTACAAAATTCTCAAACTGAAGTCTAGTAATATCCTGGGGATAGGCTGACACACCCTCCTCATGAACACCATGGTCTCCAGCAAAGGCTATTATACACTTCTTTGGTCTGTCCTCAATTACATCATTTCCATAGACTCCAGCCATCATACAAGTAATATCCTCTAGCCTTCCCATGGACCTCGGTGGATGTATTAGGTCTTCCCACCTGGCCCTGGCCTTATCTATACTCTTTTTATCTAGTGGATATATATTACTAGATATACTAACCAAAAGATTCATAACTTCCTCCATAAACACTTATATTGGCCCTACTTTTAAAGGATACTCCACCTTTAAAATCGGCCCCTATAGTCCGACTCCCGCTTGGCTTAAAAGCCACCTGTCAGCTTTTTTACTTCTTTATCTTCTCCTTTAGGTATTCAATGGCCTTAGGTAACTGCTGGGCCTTGTCCTTGACCTCTATAGTCGGCTTGATACCCTTCTTGTCTATATAGCTGCCATTAGGTGTAAAATACTGGGCCGTAGTAAGCTTGTAGCCACTACCATCCTTTAGCTTTAACATACCTTGGACTAGCCCCTTACCATAGGTAGTTTCACCAATAGATATACCTGCCTTATTATCAAGCACCGCCCCTGTCAATATCTCTGATGCAGATGCAGAGTTACCGTTTGTAAGGACTACTATTGGTAAATCTAGTTTTTCCTTGTCACTGCTCTTTAGGTAGTTCTTATTACCCTGTCTATCCTTGGTATATACTATGACTGCCTTACCCAAGATCCTGTCACTTATGTCCTGAACAACAGTCAATAGGCCACCTCCATCATCTCTTACGTCTATAATCAAGGCCTTCATACCCTGATTCTCTAGACTAGTTAGGGCCTTCCTAAAGTCCTTGGCAGTATCCTCTTCAAAGCTCTTTATATTAATGTATCCTATCTTATCCTCTAGCATCCTGCTCTCAATGGATACTATCTTAATTTCCTTCCTAGTAATGGTCTTATCTATCTTCTTACCATCTCTTAAAAAAGTGATCTTTACACTTGTATTTTCAGGCCCCCTAATATTCTTAACTGCTATGTCCATCTCCATATATGAATACTTCTTTCCACTTACAGCTACTACTAGGTCTCCCTTCCTTACATCAGCCTGCTTGGCAGGGCTATTATCCATAACAGATTCAACCTTGATGGCCCCTGTTGCCTTGTCAGCCCCAACCACGAAGCCTATACCTACATACTTGCCCGTTGCCACCTCTAAGAGCTGCTTCATTTCATCTGCAGTATAGTAGGATGAATACACGTCATCAAGTCCACTAAAAAGCCCCTTATATGTAGCTTCCTCCAGCTTTTTTTCGTCTGGCTTCTTGTAGAATTCAGCCTTTATACTCTGCTCTAAGAGCTTGTACTTGGCATATTTCTTATATTCTGATGGTGGTACAAAGCCTAGAAAACCAAGGTTTACTAGTACTAGGCTTGTCACAATAGCAGTCACAAGGACCACTGGTATTATCCTTAAAAATCTTCTTTCTAAACTGTCCTTATTATTCTTCATTTTATCACTTACCTCTACCATAATAATTCATTAGCTATCTAAACTAGTCCCTATCTAAAGTACTAGTCCCTATCTAAAATACCAAGGGCTTCATTGACAATCCTCTCGCTAGTCAAGCCATAATGCCTGTATAGGTCCTGGCAGTTCCCTGACATACCAAAGCTATCATTGACACCAATTAGCTTCATCTTGACTGGATAGTTCTCTACTACAAGCTCTGCTACTGCTGACCCAAGCCCCCCATAAATGCTGTGGTCCTCAACTGTTATTATGCCTCTTGTCTCTCTAGCGCAGGCCAATACAGTCTCTACATCTAGTGGCTTTATAGTCGACATATTTACCACCCTGGCATCTACACCAGTAGCCTCTAGCTGGCTAGCTGCATCTAGGGCCTTCTTGACCATAGGACCACATGCAAGTATACTTATATCCTTGCCCTCTCTTAGGACCTGGCATTTGCCAAGTTCATATACATAGTCCTGATCATTTATATCCTCTGTATCATCTCTTACCATTCTCATATAGGTAGGTCCCTTGTCAGAGGCCATAAATTCCACCATGCTGGCAGCCTCCCTTGAATCTGCCGGAACTAATACCTTCATATTTGGTAGAACCCTCATATTTGCTATGTCCTCCAAGCTTTGGTGGGTTGCCCCATCTGGACCTGTCATCAGGCCCGCATGACTTGCACAAAGCTTGACATTTAGCTTACCTATACATACCGTATTCCTTATAATCTCGTAGGCCCTTCCAGTTTCAAATACTGCAAAGGAAGAGGCGAAGACCGTCTTACCTGTGGAAGCCAGGCCTGCGGACACACCGATCAAGTTCTGCTCAGCTATTCCTACATCTACAAACCTTGATGGGAAGGCTTCCTTAAAATATTGAGTTTTTGTAGATGTAGCAAGGTCTGCATCCACAACGATAAGGTCGTCCCTCTCATCTCCTATATCTACTAAGGCCCTTCCAAAGGCCTCTCTCATTGAACTCTTACTCATAAAATCTCCTATCTTAGCTCTTCCATGGCTAGCTTATATTCTGCTTCATTAGGTACATTACTATGCCATTCACAGGCATTTTCCATAAAGGACACACCCTTACCCTTAATAGTATTGGCAATTACCAAAACTGGCTTAGAGCTAATCTTTTCAAAGGTATTAAAGGCTCCAAATATCTGGTCAAAGTCATGACCATCTATCTCCAATACATACCAACCAAAGGATGTAAACTTCTTGGCTATAGAGCCAAGGCTCATTACCTCATCTGTTGTACCATCAATTTGTAAACCATTCATATCAACTATAGCAAGAAGATTGTCTAGCTTGTATTGGTTGGCAAACATGGCTGCCTCCCATACCATACCCTCCTGGAGCTCACCATCGCCCAGTAAGGCATATACGTTATAGTCTATATCATCAAGCTTGGATGCTAGGGCCATACCACAGGCTGCAGACAAGCCCTGGCCAAGTGACCCTGTGGACATGTCTATGCCATTTACCCTCAGCATGTCTGGACTTCCCTGAAGGTCTTCATTTATCTGCCTAAAGCCATACAACTCCTCCTCAAGCAGGTAGCCCCTGTCAGCCAGGGTAGCGTATATGGCAGGTGAAGAGTGCCCCTTACACATAACAAACCTATCCCTGTCATACTTCTTTGGATCCTCTGGGTCTACATTCATTCTACCAAAGTAGAGTGCCGTCAAAATATCCACACAAGATAGAGACCCTCCCAGGTGTCCCGACTGGGCCTTATATATCATTTTTACTATATTTCTTCTTATTCTTTTTGCCCTTTCACTTAGGTCATTATAATCAATCATTTTATAATTCCTTTCCCCTTAGGCTATTAGTATGAACTTAAACCTAACTTAATCTGTGATTGGTTACACCAATACATTTTCTATTATACTATATATGCCAAGCTAGGTGTAGCGATATCTACTACTTGAGATATAATTGTAAATTTTTCATTGAAAAAAATAAAGTTGACATAGGAGGGCTGATAATGTGTAATATAAGTAATAAGTATTTTAGGAGGCCCTAATATGATTTATGGAATTGGTAATGACATTATTGAAATAGACCGCATAAGTAAGGCCATGGAAAGAAACCCTCGAATTATAGACAAGCTCTTTTCTGGCAGGGAGAAGGATATGCTTGAGTCCAAGGGCTTCAAGCCAGAGTCTGTTGCAGGAAACTTCTCTGCCAAGGAGGCTGTGGTAAAGGCACTGGGAACAGGACTGAGGGGCTTTAAGCTTCAAGACTTGGAAATCTTAAGAGACGAGGTCAACAAGCCCTATGTTGTAACGAGTGGCAGGCTAAGGGATATTTGCAGAGAGCGTGGTATCAGCCAGATAATGGTTACAATATCCCATTCTAAAGACTATGCAAGTGCAACAGCCATAGCCCTTACCCAACCTAGTAGCGATGCAGAAAGTAGATAAAGGAGTGTGAAAATTTCACACTCCTTTTATAGTTTATTGATGGTTCATTCTTTCCAATCTTTTTTTGCTAAGACATTTTTTTGCTTAGACTTTTTTTACCTAATCTTTTCTGAACTTTATTATCTAACCTTTTCTAGTCTTTATTATCATCTTCAAACCTTATTCCATATTCTGCCTATTAGCTAGGTCTATCTTGAAAGCAAAGGTCGACTGGCCTTGTAGGACCTTATGACCTATCTTGTAGTTATTTAAAAGATTACTCACAATATACAAGCCCAAGCCATTGCTATTTTCCTTATTAAGGTCAAACTTAACATCAAATACCTTGTCCATGTCTAGGGGTTTATTGGATATGTAGGAGTTTTCAATATAGAACCAGGCATCCTCTACTCCAATTTTAATCAGCCCACTCTCTTCCGTATACTTGACTGCATTGCTGACAAGATTGGATAGGATAATCCTAAGGGCCCTTTTACCTATATATATGGTCTCATAACCAAGAAATTTTTCAATCCTTATATTCTTTTGGTTAGCCAAAACCTCATACTTGTCCAAGACAGGATCCAAGATATCTCCTATACATAGGACCTCTTCATCATCCTTCAAATTGTCTAGGGATGAAACCGATAAAATCTGGCTTATATTATGGGTCAAGCCATCGACTATATCAATACAGTCACTAATATATAGGTCCCTGTTCTTGTACTTGCCAATATTGTACTTCATATTTTCCAAAATAATTTTCAGGCTAGCAAGTGGGGTCTTAAGCTCATGGGATGCCCCCTTCAAAAAGTCATATTTTAGCCTTTCTAATTTTATGATTTCCCTATTCTTAAACTCTAGGTCATCTATTGATTTGAGTAGGGTAAAGTATAGGTCGTTTATCTGGTCCTTTAGGTGACCAATTTCATCGCTGGAATCCACCATAAGTCTAGCATCCTTATCCAGCGTCATCATCCTGTCAGTGACAGTTTTAATCTCCTCAATATTATTCTTTATGGACTTGGCATATATCAGAGAAACCACTATCGAGAACAAGAGGGATATAAGAAGAGAATAGGGTAAGAATTTAAAGCTTAGGTTCTTGGCATCCTCCTGCATATCGGCCGTAGAAACAAACTGGAGATATGCCTTCTTACCACTATTTAAACTTATGGTCCTCTCTTCAATTATCAGGGAATTGCTATTGCTATCCATATTTATGTCTACATTATCTTTAATTTGTACTTCATTTTTCTTGTTTTGTCCCTTTACAAATGCCTTTATTTCACTATTCTTAGAATAAAAGTCCAGGGCCTGATTCACATAGTTAATATCCTTGCCAGCTAGGTTTCTAGATATTTTATTGGCCTCTGTACATATTTCCTCCTTCCTATTTTCCAGGTAGGTCTTTGGAAATATATAGAAGACCAAGAGGTGGATCAAGAGGATTATTATTCCTAAAACTGAAAATATTTGTATAAACATCTTGGGGAATATCTTTAAATTTTTCATTTTCTCTCCAATTTATAACCTACATTTCTAATTGTCACAATACAGTCTAAGCCAAGCTTCTTCCTAAGCTCCTTTATATATACGTCAATTACACGGTCAAAGGGAATCTCATCTGTATCCTTCCAAACATTATCAATTATCTGCATCCTTGTAAGAGCCTGACCCTCATTGTCCAAGAGATATTTTAGGATCTCTAGTTCTTTAGCATTTACATCTATATCCTTTCCAGAAACTTTTGCTGTATAGCTGGTAAAATTCACCTCTAGGTCCTGGTATTCAAACTTGTCTACCTTGGCAAAATTCTTCTTTATAAGGGAGTCAACCCTGGCCTTTAAGACTGGTAGGGAAAATGGCTTTTCTATATATCCATCTGCCAGGTTTGTAAAGGCATCTATCTTGTACTCCTCATCACTAAAGGCTGTCAGCATAAGAATAGGCAACTTGCTAGTCCTCCTGATTTCCTTAAGTACCTCTAAGCCATTTATGAAGGGAATTTGAATATCCAGGATAACCAGGTTAATATCTTTATTGAATTTTTCTAGGGCCTGCTTTCCGTCTCCCGCCTCTATGATTGTATAGCCGAATTCCGATAAGTACTCGCCTATACCCTCTCTAATCATTTGGTCGTCCTCAACAACTAATATCCTCATGGCTTCCTCCTTTGGTTTTATTGACTTAATAATTATATTATATCTCAAATTGACCCTCATTAGGACAAAAATTATCGGTGCAGGCTGCACCGATAATTCCTAAATGTATCAACTAATCTTCTCTGTCATAGCCAATCCTTATTTATAGCAACTAGTCTTTGCTTTTATCAAATACTAAGCAAAACTCTATTCGAATAAAATACCAAGCAAAACTCTATTCGAGTAAATTATTCTTATTTTGTATCCTCCAATAATTCTTTAGGGTTCTTTTTTAGTTTGCCCCAAGATGCAATTGCAAGTGAAATTATCAATACTATACACATGAATATAACCACATATACCATCGACTTTGGCTGGATCTGGACATTTAGACTAGTAAGTGTCTTATTAAAACCATCCACTTCAGCTCCACCACCTAGCTGACTAGATGCTGCCTGCTTTTCTATCTGCTTGGCTATATCACCAGTAACCTTGTTTAGGATGCTGTTACCCAGTATCTTTCCTGTATAGGCCGCCAAGAAGTAAGACCCTATAAAGGCTGGTATGGATACAAGGACAAGCTCTACTATAAACTGACCAAAAATCCTGGCCTTCGAGAAGCCAATTGACAATAGTATTGCGATTTCCTTTTTTCTAGCATTCATCCATAGGAATAATAGGAGTGATACTACTAGGCCTGCAAATATCATAGATCCCGCAAATAGCTTATTTGCTATGGAATAGATACCTGATATAGACGCCTGTAGGGCTGGGTAGTTAGAAGAGCTCTTAATCAAATAGTACTGGTTCCAGTCTATGTCAAGCTTACCAAGGTCATCTATAACCTTGTCTAACTTCTTATTACCCTTTACAAAGAAGGTAGCATCCTGATAGACAGCAGTATCTTCAGTATTTCCATATACCTTAGCCGCCGTATCAAGGTCTGTAATCAGGGTGTTTTCGTAAAGCTCCTGGGCAGCACTTACACCACCCTCATTGTGGCCATCAAAAAGTCCCTTTATTTCAACCTCTACAGTCTCATTTGCCCCCTTCTCATTATCGGCATCAAATAGGTTAGACTTAAGCTTTAGCTTGTCACCTATCTTCAAATTATTCTTCTTGGCTAGGTCCTTGTGGATTAAAACCTTGTGTAGGTCCTTGTCATTTAGGTGGTCGCCCTCTACTAGCTTATAGGCACCTGACACGAACTTTGTCTCCTTGGACGAGTCATTAACACCTGTCAGCATGACAGTCGACTTGAAATTCTTTGCCCTTTCCTCTGATTGGTTGGCAAGAGTCTCCTCAGTCTCTATGATACTTAGGTCAACCAGGTCTGCTACACTATTGATCCTCTTGACAAAGGAATCTATATTTTTTGTTTCCGAAATTTTCTTTATATCCTGGCCCTTTACATTACCACCACCCCTTGGAGTACCAGGATTTACCTGCCTGTTTATCTCCATGGAGAAGCTGTTTGTTATGTTGCCAAAGGTCTCTTCAGAAGCCCTGTTCGTTGCATCCTTAATAGACAAGCTTATCAGACTAAGGCTAGACATGGCCAATATAACTAGGAAAATAATCAGCGACTTTAATCTCTTTCTGGTTACATATGCAAATGCGTTTCTAATCATAGTCCCACCCCCTATACAGCCTTATCGACTGGCTTAAGCTTCATATCACCAAGCTCTAGGACTATATCGGCTGCATTGGCAACCTCCTTGCTGTGGGTAACCACTATGACACACTTGTTTCTTTCCTTGGCAAGCTTTTTCAAGATGCCTATTATTTCATCAGCCGTAGCACTATCAAGATTTCCCGTAGGCTCATCAGCTAAAATTATAGGTGCCTCGGACACTAGGGCCCTTGCAATGGCAACCCTCTGCTGCTGACCACCAGATAGTTTCATTACATTCCTCTTTATCTGACTCTTATCAAGACCCAGGTCCAAAAGTATATCCTCTGAGGCCTTGTTATTTACTAGCCTAATATTTCTAGCGGTGATAGGTAGTCAATCAGGTTATAGTTCTGAAATACCAGGGATATGTTATTTCTCCTGTGGTTAGAATAACCCTTTTTGCTTATATCTTCATCTTCAAATAAAATCCTACCACTATTTGGCTTGTCTAGGCCAGCCAATAGGGATAATAGGGTTGACTTACCTGCCCCTGACTTACCTATAATTGCATAAAATTTTCCAAGCTCAAATTTTTGGTTTACAGACAGCAAAACCGTCTCCCTAGAGCCTGAATAAGTATATGTCACATTTTTAATTTCTAGTACATCCATTAGCTTCTCCTAACCTATCTTTGTTAATATGTCCTTAGGCTTTCTTATTAAAATCATCAGACTAGCAATAAGGACTGACGCCACAATAATTCCTACTAAAATACCAGAAGCCTGTAAAAAACTTGTCATAGCCCCTAGTCCACCACTGGCACTTAGGAGGTTATCACTCAGGCTGGCTGGACTATCTGAATTCAGAAGCCCTCCAAGTATTTGTCCTACCAGGATACTTCCAAATAGAAGAGATGCTAGCATTGCCGGTATAGATATTAATAGGAGTTCAATTATAAATTGACCCACAATCCTAGCCTTTGTCATTCCAATTGACAATAGTATTCCTATTTCATAAATCCTCTCCCTCATCCATAGGATTAATATAAGGGATAGGACCACAATCCCACCTAACATTATTGAGTATGTCATTATTCTTATAATGTGCTTTATGCCACTTAAGGACTCTAAGGACTCTTCAAATGCATTAGTATCCTTTTCAAGACTATACTTTGACCAGTCTACACCTAGGTTTTTTACCTTCTTTAGGGCCAGGTCTATTGACTGGGGACCGTCTGGAAACAATCCCAACTTGTTTACTAACCCCTTGGACGGATCCCTATTCAGGGCCCTCTGACTAGATTCATAGTCTACAAAAACCATATTTTCACTAAAGTCGGATGATAAGCCTGTGTATTTTTCCTGCTTTTTACCGGAGAAAATACCTGCCACCTTAAAATTATGTTTAATATCTGACTTTCCTTTATCAGTCTCGATTAAGTCAAGACCAATGACATCGTTCAATTTCAGACTGTTTTTCTTAGCAAAGTCCTCATGAACGAGTATCTTGTCCCTATCGCTCTTTCCTATATGCTTGCCCTTTCTAAGACTAAAGACACCACTAGTAAATAGGGTATTCCTGCTAGTATCACTTGTTGCTTCAAGTGCTAAGAGGTTTTTAAATTCATCAGGCAGGTCACTTCTTTCAACCTGTTGCTTCCCCCCTCTACTACCCTTACATTTACAGGACTTGCCAGTCCTTCATATATAGGAACTATATCTTTAATTTCCCCTATACTCTTTATAGCCTTAAACTGGTTCAGGTCAAAATATCCATCTCCCTTTTTACTTATAGACAGGGATGAGTTAGAAGACCTGTATAGGGATTCTTCTAGCCTATCGCTGGACTTCATTACACTTAGACACGAGTATAGGCATGAAAGGACTAGTGCCAAAATAACGAATACTATAAGCGTCCTATTTTTCTTCCTCGTCACGTATGCTATAGCATTTTTAATCATTTTACCACTAGCCTCCTTTTAATTTTTAATTCCATAGCTAATCGCATCCACCGGACAGGCATTCTTACACCTAGCACACCTGATACACTCTAGGTGGTTGCAATTTTGAACTGGATCTATATTCATCTGACAGACCCTCTTACACCTGCCACAGCCAATACACTTATCCTTGTCTAACCTGTACCTAAAGACAGAAATAGGGTTAAAGACTGAGTATATTGCACCAAGTGGGCAGATATACTTACAGAAGGGTCTGTATACTACTATAGAAAGTAGGATAGTCAGTACCAAAATTAGTCCCTTCCAATAGTACAGGAAGCCAATTGCCCCCCCCTCATACTTTCATTTAACAATACAAGTGGTATTCCACCCTCTAGCATACCCACAGGGCATACAAGCTTACAGAAATACGGTGACCCCTGACCCAATATATCCACGATAAATAGGGGTAGTATAATTACAAATATCAAGAGGATCACATACTTTAGCTTCCTTAAATGCTTGTCGTACTTGAAGGTCTCCACCTTCTTGAAGAAAGGAATCTTGTGCAATAGGTCTTGGACCAATCCAAATGGACATAGCCAACCACAGACAAACCTTCCTATCAGGGCCCCTATGAAGAATAAAAATCCAACCACATAATAACTAAACTTATAATCTGAGTTTCCAATTACAGCCTGCAATGCACCTATTGGGCAAGACCCCTTTGCCCCCGGGCATGAATAACAATTCATACCCGGAACACAAACTTTTTTAAGGTCTCCACCGTAGATTTTACCAGTCTTAAATCCTTCAAAGTAGGAATTCGTAATCAGAAACCAAATAGATTGAAATAGATGTCTAAAACGATCCATAATCTTATATCTATTCTTTTTTGTTCCAAAATTTATTAACTTTTTAACCCTATCCAATTCCAATACACTCCATACAAATTCTGATGGCCTTATCAAGTACAACCTGGACCTCTCCAGTCTTGTAGCCATGGTACATCATGGCCACACCAGCAAGTACAATTATCATAGGTAAGGCCCTACTCTTTAAAATTTTCTTACTCATATATATCCACCGCTTATATCTACTTATTTTTTAACATTTGATAATTCTTTTTCTATAATCTTCTTCCAAGTAGCTGCATCTCTTGCACCAGAATAAGTATCACCAACTATCTTTCCATTCTTGTCTACGAAGAATGTCTCTGGCACAGCCTGGATTCCTATCAACCTACCATTGAATAAAGTCTTGTCAGGTATTAGGAAAGGATAGGCTGCCTTTGACTTTTCCTTGATCAGCTTGGCCTTCTTTACAGCAGTCTGGTCTACATTTGCTCCATCATATGTATCAGTTACTATACCAACTATATTCACACCCTTGCTCTTCATTTCATTGTGAACCTTGGCAAGGTCTGGTATCTCTCTAACACATGGTGAACACCAAGTAGCAAAAACATTTACCATAGTTAGGTCATACTTAGCAAAATCCTTGCTAGAGAATTCCTTACCGTCTATATCCTTGGCAACTACCTTACTTAAATCCTTGCTAGTCTCTCCATCAAAGGCCTGAGTCTGCTCTAAGTCACTCTTTTCTGATAGGACAAAGCCATTATCAGGACGGTCCTTCTTTTCTATTATATCTACCTTAGTCTTGGCAAACTCTTCTAGGAAGCTACCCTTAGTACCAGACTTTGAACTGATATAGTAGTTGTACTTGCCATCTGCAGAAGTTCCTAACTTCTTATGAGTGTCACACTTGGTAATCTTGGATATTTCGTCCTCAGATAAGCTCTTTTCGAACATACCTATAGTACCCACTCTGGCAAGGCTATCCTTCCACTTGTCATATGCGTCACCCATCTTGTCTACTACAGCGTTTTTCTGCTCATCTGTAATATTACTGAAGGTTAAAATACCATACTTTAGGTCCTTGTCTACTGGACTCTGGTCATCTAGCATAACTATAGACTTATTTGTAAGATCCTTCTTAAGCTGGTCTGAAAGCTGGAACTTTAAGCCTAAAAATTCATATACATATTCATCCTTGACTGGCAATGTATAGTCCGCCGGCTTAAATGTATTTTCCTTGCCTCCATTAGCAGTCATACCCGCCTCTTCAGAGCTTACAGACTTGGGTTTTCCTTAGTTTTTGCCTTGTCATCTGATTTTTGACAGCCTACAGCCCCAAAAACTAGGCATAGAGACAGTAGTACTCCTGCTCCCTTTAGTGCATTCTTGTTCATAATAATTCCTCCTTAAATATTCTTACTTGTTATAAGGGAATATACCCCTTTTAATCTTAAGTTCAATCGTTTACAAATATATCTTATAATACTTTTATGAAACATATATGAAATAGATTTTTTTATGAAAAAATTTTTAAAAGTTTTTTTCGCACAAAAAAGAGGCCCCCTTGGAGACCCCTCTTCATTTAGTATTAAATTTATCTAGCTAGCTGCCTAGAGTCTGTATACCTCTTAGATATTTCTACAGCTGTATTATACCTATCGCTACCAGCTACTCTTTCCTTGTTCTTTACCCTTATAGTGTCTTCTATATTCTTAGATACTGAGTTATAGCCTCCACCTATTAGTAGGTTTTCAACTCCCCACTTGCTTACTGCAGCCTCTGTTACAGGATGAAGCTTGTCAGGCTTTGTAAGAAGGATTGGAGCCTTGAACTTGGCTGCCAATGAACTGATAGTGATACCATCTGGGAATTTGTTCCATCTACTAGGATCAAGTCCTTTTCATTGTTAGTTAGTCTTCTCACCTGGTCAGCAACCTTGTAGGCAGTTTCATACCTAGTTGCCCCACCTATCCTATCAACAGCCTTAGTCTTTGTCTTAACTGTATCCTCAACATTCTTAGAAACAGATGTCTTTTCTCCACCAATAGTTACCTTGTCTATTCTCCAAGCACCTAAAAGTCTATTAGTTACAGAGTTTAGGGCCTTTGGCTGAGTAAGTAGTATTGGAACCCTCTTCTGGTTTGCCAATGTAGAAAGTGTTATAACATCTGGGAAGTTTGTTCCATCTACTAGGATTACTTCGTTTTTATTGTTGCTTGTAAGTCTAACCTCGTCACCGATTTTTTCAGCAGTTTCATACCTATCCTTACCTGCAATTCTTCTAACATTGTAGCCTGCCTTCTTAAGCTGACTTACTACCTTTTCTGATACAGATGCTGGACCACCAGAGATTATAACCTCATCAACACCTAGTCTCTTGATTTCCTTCATAGTATTATCAGAAACCTCATCAAGGCTAGTTAAAAGTATAGGGCACTTCTTTTCATTACCTAAAACTGTAGCTGTAAGTACATCTGTGTACTTGTACCCACTGGCAAGTATTACATACCTCTTAGATTGGTTGCCCCTATTATTTCTATTTCCACCTGTGTTGTTTCCACTAGAGTTGTCCTTTACTATTACCTTGGCAGTCTTAGTCACATACTTGTCTGTATCAACCTTATATGAATACTTAACCCAGTAAGTTCCTGGTCTTGTCTTATCTACGTTATTTGTTACATCTAGCTCTGCATCAGTTATATCACGGCTACCACCGATTACCTTACGCCAAGTTAGGTTGTCAAACTTGTTCCAAGCATCGCCAACATTTATAGTTATATCCTTAGTATCTAGGACCTTGTGTAGTTCGACATAGTATCTTGATAGCTGGACACCTGCATCGGCATCATAAGTACCAAATTCAACATCCTGTCCATCCTTATCTGTAAGCTTTAGGCCAGATTTCATATTGTACTGGTAAGACTTCCATAGTCCCCTGTTTGCACTATAATTTACACTGTAGCCCTCATCCTTTACTGCATTGAATATCCTGTCTAGCTTGATTAGGTAGTATGAATGGTCATAGGCAACGCCATCGCTACCATCTGCCTCATACTTAGCTAAATTAGTAGTAAATAGAAGCTTAGACATACTGTAAATCAGATCACTCTTCTGTACTTTTGGCATAATTGCCTGGATCTTATCTGGGACCTGCTTGTATGTATTGTCTGGCATCTTATAGGCTCCAACATAAACTCCATTTATCCTATCATCCACATTATATAGGTACTCTGATAGTCTAATCTTAGCCTTAGTAGACTTACGTGGACTTCCATAAAATGTTACTGGTAATTCTATATAGTCACCCTTTGTTGCCTGGCTTGTAGTCAAAGGTATATTAAAGTTAATAGTATCATTAGGGTCCATTGTTCCCGTAATCTGAATCTGATTTACTGATGACCAAGAAAAGTTGCTCAAGGCCCTTGCTTGGGCATATGTATAAGTCACATTTCCATCACACCTAAGCTGGATATTTACATCTGAACCATATGTTCCTGTAATCTCTGCAGCCTTCGTATCATCAATAAACCTAGCCACACCATTTTTCTTATTTTTGTTACCAAAATCATATGAAAGGTTGATATTAACCCTCTGACTTGTAGTATTTTTTACCTGGCCTACCACTGCTAGGTCGCTTGAATTTGTCATGTCATAGACATCTGCACTCGCCTCAACTGCCGCATAGTCATAATCATAGTCTGGATGACTTGGATTCCATGGAGCAAGCATATCCCAGTCCTTTGAAGAATATTCTGTGTTACCTGTCTTCTTGTTCTTGGCAACAAACCTTGCATAATATTCTATGCCGTTATAGTTACTTGACTGGTCTGGAGTCTTGCTTAGCGGATTGTCATAAAAGCTATGTATACTTGACCTGTCAGTCACCGCATAAGTAGTGCTCTTTGTGTGTAGCAAGCCCACAAAGGCAAAGCAGATTGCTACAATTAATAAAGTCCTAATACTTTTCATTAAAATACACCCCCATTTAGTATTATTTATTCACTTAAAAAATAGCTTGTATTTATCGAAATATTTCAACAAATATAAACTCTATTTTTACACTCATTTCATAAATTATACAATATGTTTTTTTGAGATTAATAACTATATTATTTTTTTATAACAATTCCATTATCTTTAATTCTTCAAAAAAGACCTTAATTCTATCATCAAGGTCTCTTTTTTATATATTTATTATAATTCTAACATACAATTATTCATTTTCTATCATCTCTATAATCATGTCTACAAGGTTTGTAATCCCCTCTGCTACATAGATAATTTCATCAGGATCGTGGATATAACATATAATTTGACCCTCCTTGCCACCTTGGCCTGGATCAAAGTCAAGCATTAGGTAGCAGGTATCACAGTATTCTGCAATAGGAAACCAGCTCTTATTAAAAAGGTAGGGATTTATCCTAGAATCCTTCATGGCTTCTATGTCTTCACTGGTAAAATATTCTGGAAAATCACTTAGAAGTGAGTCCTTATTTTGGAAGTATTCCTTCGACCTCTCTATGGCCTCTAGGCTCATCAAGGAAAAGGCCATTTCCCTTTGACCAATTAGACAGGGGAGTATAGTAAAAAACTTACTTCCATTTTTATAGCTGTAGAGGTCTTTTATATCGTGGGGAAGGGATATTTTAAATTTTTCTTCAAAGGCTTTTATATCAGTTTCTGATGTACCTAAAGTTTCCTGGTAATCATTCAGATAGCCTTCTGCTATTGGGTCCTCTAAGTCCCAGTCTTCGAAGTTGTCGCATATGTATTTTTCTATTATTTTTATTTTGTCTTTTAGCTGCATTTCCACCTCTATTTTTCTACATCAAGGGAGCTACAAACCTCCACAGACACTGGACAATCCTAAGTGAAGTCGACCTCCCGCTAGCATACTTGTCAGTAACCTCATAGGACTGGTCAAACAGGTTTTCAAAGTCTGCCCTCATATCCCTTATGCAGTCCACATTATACAGGAAGACCCCATTTTCAAAGTGGTGGTAAAGACTCCTGTAGTCCATGTTTATAGTACCTATAATGGCAGTCTTGTCATCAGATATATGCTGCTTTGCATGGATAAAGCCAGGCATATATTCATATATCCTTACACCATTTCTGGCCAGGCTACCATAGTATGACCTAGTCATCTTATATACGATCCTCTTGTCAGGTATACCTGGAGTCACTATTCTTACATCTACCCCCCTCTTGGCTGCTGACGATAGCTCTTCACTCATATTGTCATCTATCAAGAGATATGGGGTAGTAATATAAAGATAGTCCCTGGCATTTTTTATTTGGTTCATATAGGCATTTTCGGCCAGTAGCTCCTCTTTTAGGGGATTTTCTGCAAACGGCTGAATAATTATATTGTCTTCCTTCTTGTCTGGATGGTCCCCTTGCCCTCCATCCTCCTGATCAGTCTGCCACTGGTTGATAAAAAGGCTTATATCCTCATTTATACTTCTTGTATGCTTGCTGGCATTCCACATTTCCAAGAACATAAGGGTCAAACTATCTACTGGCCTGCCCTCTATCCTTATACCGGTATCCTTCCAGTGACCATATGGATTTACTAGGTTAAAGTACTCATCAGCCAGGTTATATCCACCTGTGAAGCCTATCTTACCATCTATTACGCTTATCTTCCTATGGTCCCTATTGTTCATAAAGACATTAAATATCGGGCCTATCTGGTTAAATACCCTACACTTTATTCCTTCTTCCTCTAGTCTATTCCTAAAGGACTTGTTTATAAATACAAGACTTCCCACATCATCGTATACAACCCTTACATCTACACCCTGTCTAACCTTTTCAACGAGAATTTCCTCTATTTCTTGGAAGGATACAGAGTCCTCAATTGCATGGTATTCCATAAAGATAAACTTCTCAGCCTTCCTCATGGCTTCCTTCTGAGCCTCTATACCCTGCTTGGCATCTGGATAGTATGTCACCTGACCTTCATTATATACTGGGAACCTGCCTATTTTAGATATATAGTGGGCCTGGCCATATATATCTGGATCTGTTTCCTTGATACCCTCCAAGATTTGACTATCATCATATAGGTAGTGGTATACCTTGCCTAGGATATGCTTAAATCGCCTTTTTATAGTGTACTTGGATATACGGCTGGCAAATAGGGCATATAGTATCAAGCCAGTTATTGGTAAAACCAATAAGAGTACCATCCACGGCATCTTCATTGCAGCGTTTGTATGCTTGCCATAAATCCTAATTACTAGAAGAAAGGCCAGGAAGTGGGTTATTCCCTCTGCTATTGGATAGATATCATTAATCCAATCAACCTCGTAGATAATCCAGATAATCTGAATTATAATGGCTATACCTGCTACACCAATTCTCACAATACTATTATTTTTTGTCTTCTTTTCCACTAGTCCACCCCCTCTTGGCTAATTCAAGTATCTTACTATACTTTCCTATTATATATTCATACGATTCTGGCCTGTGGGGTAGGACACAATCAGTACAGTCTTTTATTCCATTTTCCCTGTATTTGAAATTGCCACCACACTGGTCTCCCAGTGTATAAAGTGGACAATAACAAAAGAGACAGTTAAAGTCATCTGGTCTTTCTACCCTGTGACAGGGAAAGTATTTACAGTCCTTGTTTGCAAAAAATTTATATGAATTCTCCATCTATTAATCCTTTCTCTGCTCCCTATCATTTCAACTCTGTAGGTCTTTTACATATCTATTATATCATACAAGGGGTACTTCCTGACCGGTCCATCCACAATCTATTCCCTAAAAAAAGATGTATCCATTTTCATGAATACATCTTTTATACCTACTATAATCCCACCTATTAAATTTGATTTATTTTATCTTATTCTACATCTCTAGGCTTATATTTATCTGGTATCGCTTCCATATATTCTTCATTCTGTCTAATCCTGTCAGGATCCTTGAAGAAGTCCTTAACTAGACTAACTATTACTCCTGATAGGAATAGTAGTCCCACTAAGTTTGGTAGGGCCATTAGACCATTTACAGTATCTGAGATTGCCCAGATTGCCTGTAAGCCACCAATAGATCCTACAAATACCAATGGTATGTATATTAATCTGTATATCTTTACAAACTTTTCTCCAAGTAGGTACTCTGTACACTTTTCTCCATAGTATGACCAACCCAAAATTGTTGAGAAGGCAAATAGCGTTAAGCCTATAGATACTATGTAATGGCCACCCTTAAAGCCTGACTGGAATGCCTTAGTTGTAAGGGCTGCACCCTGTAGGCCTGATGTCCATTCTCCAGAAACTAGGATAACTAGGGCTGTCATTGTACATATAACTAGAGTATCGACAAATACCTCAAATACTCCCCATAGACCCTGTCTAACTGGATGGTCTGTAGTTGCTGCTGCATGGGCAATAGGAGCACTACCTAGACCTGCTTCATTAGTGAATACACCTCTAGCTACACCATTTCTCAAGGCCATCATTAGAGTTGATCCTGCAAAACCACCTGCTGCGGCATGGCCTGTGAAGGCTGAACCAAATATTAGACCAAATGCGTTTGGAATCTGACCTGCATTAATGCATAGGATTGCTATTGCACCAACTATATAGAAGGCTGCCATAAAGTGGCACGAACTTTTCTGTTACCTGGCCAATTCTCTTGATACCACCTAGTATCACTATGGCTGTCAATACTGTAAGTACTATACCAACAACCTTCATATCTATATTAAAGGCTGTATTTAGTGACTGGGCTATAGAGTTTGACTGTGTCATGTTACCTGTACCCAATGCTGCAAGAGCACCAAATAAGGCAAATAGCTTTGCCAACCACTTCTGTCCTAGACCTCTTTCTATGTAGTACATAGGACCACCTGAGTAAGCATTTGTCTTCTTGTCCCTTTGTTCTATATGTCACCGCTAGGATAACTTCTGAGAACTTAGTAGACATACCTAAAATAGCTGATAGCCACATCCAGAATACTGCACCAGGCCCACCAACTGCTATTGCAAGGGCAACACCTGCTATATTACCTGTACCTACTGTAGCTGCAAGTGCTGTAGATACTGCCTGGAATGCTGATATTTCGCCTTCTCCCCCGGAATTCTTGCTAAACATCTTCATTACAGTATTTTTAAGTATATAACCAAACTTCCTTATTACTATAAACCTCGTTCTGAAACCTAGGAACAAACCTGTTCCAAGTAACATGATCAACATAGGCCATCCCCAAACAAAGTCTCCTATGGCCTTGTTGATCGCTAAAATACTAGACATATTATTCAACCTCCGTCCTCATTTTTCTTTTTTTAAATAATTGCATCTGTTTACATACATTATTTTATATTTTTCATATGAAATTTATATAAAAATCTTATTTTTTAAAGTCGCTTAATAGTAGTAAATCTATCAAACCTTATAATAGCATCCTATTATTAGGTTTTACCTGTAAATTTAAGTGCTAATATCTTTTTATAGTAACGATTTCCTAGCCTCTTACTTTTAAAAAAATTTTTTTCTTATATAAATTTAGTCTTTTTTTCTGACAAGTTTCACATATGGTTACTTTTTTTGTCCCGATAAAAATATTATTAGGTTTTATTTTTAATGTGAACAGATAAATTATTAGTATTTTTGTAATATGAATTTAATGTGAATTTTTTTCAATAAATTTCATTAAGAGCCCACTTGCTAGTATGTTTTTTTATTCTTATAATATGATATAATCGAATAAAATGTGGAAAAATAAACTAGATCAAGGAGGTGTCTTCCTCAGGGAAAACTATGAATGATTTAAATATAAACAACGAAGACTTAATTAATTTAAAGGAAAAGGCCCTTTGTGTTGGTCTTAACCTGACCAGCCTTGTAAAAAGACCAGATGATATCGATATTGAGGACTCTATGCTAGAGCTAAAGGAATTGGTCCAGGCTGCCGGTGCCGAGGTGGTTGGTGACCTAATCCAAAATAGGTCCAGTATAGATGCTGCAACATACATGGGTTCTGGTAAAATCGAGGAAATAAAGGCCTATGCTGAGAGTCTAGATGCAAGTATGGTAGTTTTTAATGATGAGCTATCAGGTGCCCAAATCAGAAATATTGAAGACATAGTAGGCAAGAAGATAATTGATAGGACTACCCTAATTTTGGATATTTTTGCCCAGCGAGCCCTTAGTCGTGAGGGTAAGCTCCAGGTCGAGCTGGCCCAGCTAAAGTACAGGCTACCAAGACTATATGGTATGGGTGGACAGATGTCTAGGACTGGTGCCGGCATAGGTACTAGGGGGCCTGGTGAGCAGAAGCTTGAAAAGGATAAGAGACATATCCTAAATAGGGCTGCCAATATCAGGAAGGAACTAAAGGAAGTAGTAAAGATTAGAGATATCCAGAGGGCTCAAAGAAGTAAGAACAGGGTGCCAATTGTTGCCCTTGTCGGCTATACTAATGCGGGTAAGTCCACCCTGCTGAATGAGCTGATCAAAAGTCATCCTGACTATGAAAAGGACAAGGAGGTTTTTGTCAAGGACATGCTTTTTGCTACCCTTGATGTAACCCTAAGAAAGGCCCTGCTACCTAATAAGAAGGAATTTCTGGTAGTTGATACTGTAGGTTTTGTCAGCAAGCTGCCTCATGACCTAGTAGATGCCTTTAAGGCGACTCTTGAAGAGGTAACCTATGCAGACCTTATACTCCACGTCATAGATGCTACAAATGATAGCTCTGACATACAGAAATCTACTACAGAAAGTGTCTTGAAGGACCTTAAGGCAGATGACAAGTACACTATTACAGTCTACAACAAGATAGACAAGCTAGACCTGGATATATATCCAAGGAACCAGGAGGACCTGGTCTACCTATCTGCCAAGAAGAATATAAATATGGACAAGCTCATGGACATGATCCAAAAGGCCCTAGACAAGGATTCCTACCATGTCAAGCTCCTGCTTCCATATGACCAGGGCCATATCTTTAGTAGCCTTAGTGACAAATATGCTCTTGAATCCTTTGAATACCTGGATACAGGTATTAGTGTAAGCCTATCACTAGATGAGATAGACTACAACAAGTACAAGGACTATATTGAGGTCCAGTAATAAATAATTCCACAAAAAAGCTAGGCTGTTCATCTTATTTGAACCACCTAGCTTTATTTTTTTAGCTTTTTTATTTTAACACCTTTCAATCAATCAGGCCAATTTTATCCCAACTACGAGTTTATTATATCCATAATTTGGCTGTACTTGTTCTCGTAGTCCCTATGCCACTTGTCACACATAGCCTTGGCCTCATCCTCTGTATCGACATTGACATTTACATTCAAGACATTCTGGCGACCCTTGATGATTACCAGGTTGACAAGGTAAGAAGAGTCACCCTGCATGCTGTAGTGGGCCTGTTTTTTTATCTGACTAGATAGGAGCTCTTCCCTGTTGTCCCTTATATAGTCATCTATCTTCTTTACAAAGAATTCTGGTATCCTATTTTGGAAGTATACCAAGACCTCTAGCCCACTCTGGGTAATGGCATTTAGCTTTGTATTATTCTTTTCATATGTAGTTATAAACTTTGCATCCATCATCTTTGGTAAGAGTGCCAGTAATACAAAGTAGTTTATAACACCTGTTCCCAAAATTATTTCTGTCAGCTGGGAATCTGTAAGATCTTCGTCCATGCTATTTAGCGTGTATAATACGATCAGTTTCTCTAATATTAAATCATCTGTACTATTATCTAACATACCTACCTCCTATGTATCTATTTCAAATTTCCAATTATAACTACTATTCTACCACACTTTTAAATATAATACTAAAATGCTCCAAATATATTTATAAATAAATATAGAAAATGTCCGTATTTTGTCCAAAACTGTGCTATAATTAACTTGTTTGATTAAAAAAGGATCCTTGTATATAGGGTCTTTTACTATAGATATAGGAGTTATTTTTTAAATGATAAGTTATAGGAAAAAAGCATGTAAAATCTTAGCAATAGGGCTTTGCCTGCCTCTTTTGATGCAAGCAAGGGCTGTCGCTGAGACAAGGTTTAGCGATCCCTATTCACGTTCTGCCATAGTCAGCGACATGGATACAAACAGGATCGTATATGAAAAAAATGCTAGCCAGGTAGCACCTATGGCCAGCCTAACAAAGATGATGACCCTACTGCTAACATTTGATGCCATAGCCCAAAAGAAGGTGGACTACAAGGATATAGTTACTATCCTACCATCAGATGTCAACAGGGTCGGCACAAATATAAAACTAAATGCAGGCGATCAAATCAGCCTTGAGGAATTGATGAAGGGCATGATGATAGTATCAGCCAATGATGCAGCCCTAGCTATCAGCCACCATGTAGGAACCACATATGGTCATTTTGTGGAAAATATGAATAACAAGGCCAAGGAAATAGGCATGGAAAATACTGTCTTCTACAACCCTAATGGTTTACCTACAAGTGTTAATGTGGGTGGTAATGTCGTGGGTGTTGAGAACAAGACAACAGCCAGGGATGTCCTAGTCCTATCCAAGTACCTTTATTCCACATATGGCAACCAGCTGACTGCTATAACAAATATGTCTTCCTATGTTAATCCAGGCAAGGCTATAAACGAGGAGAATACAAACCCCCTTTTACCCCTAATTGCTAATGTAGATGGACTAAAGACAGGCTTTACAGGTGCAGCAGGCTACTGTCTGGCCTACTCTATGAAGATAGATAAGGGCAATGGTAATGACAGCCCTAATAGACTCGTTGGAGTCAGCCTAGGAGCTTCAAGTAAGGAAAATCGTAAGCTAGCGTCCTACAATACGCTTGTATATATCAGTAGTCACTATAAGACTAAGTACCTATACAAGAAGAATCAAGTAATAGATAGGCCTGCCTTAAACGGTATTCCTTTTGCGAAGGTGAACCTAGTTTCAAACAAGGACCTTTACCTGATACAGAAGGATTCTGAAAAACTGAAAAAGACTATAAAGTACAATTCAGTTGATATACTTGCTGACGGGGACCAGCCACTAGCCAATCTTATATACACAGATGACAAGGGCAACCAGGTTGCATCCTTTGATATCAGTACGAGTAAGCCCCTAAGCAAGATGAACTTCTTTGAAAAGTTCCTTGTCAGCCTATGTACTATAATTGGCACTATCTTTGATCAGGTTTTAGACTTTAGTAATGGTCCAAGATATTTTATTTAGGATAATTTAGACCTTATTTTTTCAAATAATTAATTTGATATTACACAAATAAAAAACGGAGGTAGGCTACTCAATTTGAAGTGCCATCTCCGTTTTTTATTATACTTATCTTATTACCATTGGTTGCATTTTTATTTTTGGCTACTACATCCTTCTAGCCAATACACATACTGAATCATCTAACCTCTTGAATTCTACATCAGTCTTTTCTGTTAAACCATCTATAAACTCTTGTCTTAGTGGTAGGTAGTACTTGTTGAAATCTACATCTAAATAGGCCCAATACTTACAAGTTGATGGCCTAGTCCTCTTCCATATGATTTCATCAAAGTCCTCACTAATAACCTCATTTAGCTCTTCAGACCTTCCCCCATCTAATAAAAGGTCCCTAATTAGGTCATATATATGTCTGATTGGTAACCCTTCGTAATCAGGTATGTATTCCTGGCCTAGACCATAAAATCTTTCCCTTAAGTTTATTATCTGGCCCTCATCATAATCAACTACTGCCTTTATAGCATAGGCAAACCTGTTTTCTATTGTACTAAGGTTGTTGTCAATCCACTTGTCATCACCAGCATATTTGTTAGCCATATCGTCTATGTCACCTATTTCTAGACAACCATATCTTTCGTCAAGCTGTCTAGCCAAGTCTAGGTCTAAACCCTCATCCTCTGAAAGTCTTATTATCTCCTGGACGAACTTCTCCTGCTGTAACATTTTCGTGTATACTCTTTTGAAAAATTCTCTACTATCTGTCATAATCCTCACCAAATTCCCTATATTTTTCTTGTCACTTTATATTTTACTTTTTTTACCTGCAAAAATAAAAGCTACTTAAATAACTTGACTATATTATAACGCATTTGATAAATTTTTTTCATATACTTTTTTTGAAAAATTTATAGGAAATTTTACAAAAATTCTTAAATATAATATTATTTCAGCTATTAAGTTTCTTGTATAAAATCCTTATTTTTAGACAAAATATACTTATTTATTTAAGTTTATTATTATTTATATTTATTTTTATAAGCTACTTTTTAATTTTTTTCAATAATTCTATTAGATAAAATCTGTTAAACAAGTAGCAAACTTATTTACTTTTTCTATAGAAATTAGCTATAAATTTAACATAATTGATAGATTATATCAATAAAATCCACAACTCAATCGACTTGCCTGTCCTTTAAACTAATATCTGCTTATCTACTTTTATCCTATGTAAAAAAGGCCAGCCAGGCTATAGCCTGACTGACCAATAATTTTTACTATTTGTTTTTACTATCTATAGTATATCCTCATATTACTTTTTCTTAGTTGAAGAATAATTCTATATCATCTTCTACTGTTCCTATACCAGCTATACCAAAGTTTTCAACCAATACCTTAGCTACATTTGGTGATAGGAAGGCTGGTAGAGTTGGTCCTAGGTGGATATTCTTTACTCCTAGGTATAATAGGGATAATAGAACTATTACTGCCTTCTGCTCATACCAAGCTATGTTGAATACTAGTGGAAGGTCGTTGATGTCTTCTAGACCAAATACTTCCTGTAGCTTCATAGCTATTACTGCTAGTGAGTAAGAGTCGTTACACTGACCTGCATCTAGTACTCTTGGTATACCATTTATATCTCCAAGATTTAACTTGTTGTACTTGTACTTAGCACATCCAGCTGTTAGGATTACTGCTTCCTTTGGAAGGGCCTTAGCGAAGTCAGTATAGTAGTTTCTACCCTTCTGTCTACCGTCACAACCAGCCATTACTACGAACTTCTTGATTGCTCCAGTGTTTACTGCTTCAACAATCTGGTCAGCTAATGCAAGAACCTGGTTGTGGGCGAATCCACCAACTATTGTACCCTCTTCTATCTGAGTTGGGCTAGCGCATCTCTTAGCATGCTCTATAATTTCTGAGAAATCCTTAGTCGAACCTGCTTCACCTGGTATATGCTTACATCCTGGGAACCCTGCTGAACCTGTTGTATATACTCTATCCTTGTATGAATCCTTTGGTGGTACTATACAGTTAGTTGTCATTAGGATAGGTCCGTTAAAGCTTTCGAACTCTTCCTTCTGCTTCCACCATGCATTACCGTAGTTACCTACTAGGTTGTCATACTTCTTTAGTTCTGGATAGTAGTTAGCTGGTAGCATTTCTGAGTGTGTATAAACGTCTACGCCAGTACCCTTTGTCTGCTCTAGTAATTCCTTTAGGTCTGATAGGTCGTGACCTGAGATTAAGATAGCTGGGTTATTTCTAACTCCTAGGTTAACCTCTGTGATTTCTGGGTTACCAAATGTACCAGTGTTAGCTGCATCTAGAAGGGCCATACCCTTAACACCAGCTTCACCTGTTGCCAATACTAGTGCGATTAGTTCATCTACACTTAGGGCCTGAGTAGTCTTGTATAATGCTTCCTGTAGGAAGGCATCAACTTCTTCACTATCATAGTCTAGCATGTTGGCATGCTTAGAATATGCTGATAGTCCCTTTAGACCATAAATTGTAAGCTCTCTTAAAGATCTAATATCTTCATTTTCAGTAGCTAAAACACCTACTGTCTTTGCCTTTTCATCCATTACATTTACATCTCTTTCATCCCAAAGAGCTACTGGACTTAGGCTTGATGCATCATCTAACTGTGCAATTAATCTCTTCTTTGCATCTAGTGTATTGTAGATTCTCTGTACGAATACATCGAAGTCAAAGTTGGCATTTGTGATAGTTGTGAATAGGTTAAGAGTGATCAAGTGGTTGTCTTCCTTGCTGATAGTCTTACCCTTCTGCTCTTAGCTTTGTAGTTACTTCTGATATACCCTTAGTTACATATACTAGTAGGTCCTGAATTCTAGCAACTTCTGGTGTCTTTCCACATACACCCTTTACTGTACATCCTGTACATCCTGCTGTTTCCTGACATTGATAACAAAACATGTTTATTTCTTTCATCTTAGCTCTCCTTTTAAAATATAATTATAGTTTTTTAACATACCCTTTGTTTTTGCCCCTTTATATATTTAGGGGACTTTTTATTTGTGTTTTTGTGTTTTTTTGTGTTTTTTTCAACTTATGTATTTCATTATAGTATCTAGGTCAAAAAAAATCTGTTGCAGATGCAACAGATGAAAAAAATATTTTATTTAATTTTTTTATTACTATGTTATGCTCATAAGATTTTTTATATTTGAACCACAAGCATTAATACTATCCCCTTTTGTTTTTACTTTTGTTTTTACTTTTGTTTTTCTTTTACATACTCTTGAATCGCATCACATACATACTGTGCCATTCCATCTCCAAATTTATCTAGATTATTTTTAAATTCTATATTTTGAACATATCCATAACCAATACTTGAAAATACACTTATCTTACAATCAAAAGCATATTCGCAAAGATGTTTATGCAGTTTTTCAGCCAAACCTATATTTTCTTTGGATGTAGGACTTAGTTCGTTTGATAGGTTTTCTGAAAAGGCAAAGAATATTTCATTAAAACCATCGGCAATTTCTTTTTCTTTTCCTTTTTGCTTTTCGATAGCCTGCTCAATAACTTCTTTTCCATATGTATCCACAGCTGCCTGTTTATACTTTTCATTATCCTGGTATGTAAATCCCTTGAATTTTTCTTTCACTGACATAGTGACTCTCCTTTCCTTAGACTCAATAGTCTTTTCTAATGTGTCTATTAGTGTCAGGAGTCTTTGCTTTTCATTTTGCATTAAAGTTAGTTGTTTTCTTAGATGATATAATATCTCTTCATCTTCTTGTCTTATCAATTCTTTTATCTGTCCCTAGAGAAAATCCCAAATACTTATAGTATAATATCATTTGTAAAAAGGATATATCGTCTTCAGAATAATATCTGTATCCATTTTTATTCTTTTTTGGAGACAGCAAGCCGATTTTGTCATAATGATGTAAAGTGCGCACCGATACACCACTAATCTCACTAACTTTCTTGATTAAATACATTTTCGCACCTCCTGACAATGAAGAGTATAAACTATTACCTAATGTCATAGTCAATAGGTTTTCTAATATTTTTAAAAATATCTTGTCTTACTTGTTTAACCCTACTACTGACCTGAGGTAGACCTATTAACATGACTCCTTATATCCCCAACCAAAAATAGGGATCCAGCCCCAATAATGGCCTTTTTCTTAGGCTTTTCATTAGTGACTTTCTTTTGCCTTGACTTGGATTTCTTAGACCTTTTTTCTGTTTCAAGTATTCTGGCCTTTTCATCCCTAGTCAACCTATCAACCAGGTCAAAAGAATAGTCTATAGCCTGGTCTATATCTTCTATACATATGATATCCTGACAGTACATACCTACCCTGTAGGCCAATTCCTCCACAGCCATTGCCCTAGGATTATTAGCTAAGGTAACTATTACCCTATCAAACCTAGGTACCAAGAGTTTAACTATACCATCTACATCCTTGTCAGCAAGTAATCCCAAAATCAGGGTCTTATCCCATTCCTCTCCTAGGAGCCTGTCTATTTCCCCTACTAGGGACTGGGCCCCGTCCAGATTGTGGGCCCCATCTATCATAAATAGGGGGCTATCCATAAGAATTTCCATCCTACCCGGCCACTTAGACTTTAAGAGACCCGAATAAATAGCTTCCTCGCTGATCCTGTCTGCCAACCTAGCTTCCTTAAGATATACTGCTATATTCAAGGCCAAAAGGGCATTTTTTGTCTGGTGTCTACCTATCATCCTTATTTTAAGATCTTCATACTTATTTCCTAGATAGTCAACTGCATCAAATACCTGGTTATTTAGGTTAGACTTTTTAATGTCTATACTTGAGTTCTTAGATATAATGAGACCTGCTCCCTCTTCCTGGCAAACCCCCTCTACAACTCCAGTTGCCTCAGGACCCTGTTCATACATAATTACCTGGCCATTTTTCTTGATTATACCGGCCTTTTCATAGGCCACCTTGTCTACTGTATCCCCTAGGACCATAGTATGGTCAAGGCTTATTGAGGCTATTGCACTTACAAGAGACTGGTCGATGACATTTGTCGCATCATACCTACCCCCTAGACCAACCTCTAAAACTACATAGTCTACCTCCTTGTTTGCATAGTAGACAAAGGCAGTTGCAGTCACCAACTCAAATTCAGTTGGATGAGCCAGACCATCCGCCACCATACTTTGGCAGGCCGCCTGTACCAATTCAACACTATCTGCCAAATCTTGATTATCTATATTTATCCCATTTAGCCTAATCCTTTCATTAAAGACTTCTAAAAATGGTGACGTGTATAGGCCAACATTATAACCTGCTTCAATCAATATATTTGATATAAAGGTTGCCGTTGACCCCTTGCCATTAGTTCCTGATATATGTATAAATTTCAACCTATCCTGGGGCATATCCAACCTGTCTAAAAGACTTCTGATAGAGTCCAAACCCAAGACCATACCGAACTTCTCCACCCCATGTATAAATTCTAATGCTTCACTATAGTTCATCTATAAATCTTTGGCTAAAAATTTCAGCCAATTTCTCCTTTCTAATTTTCTTACATATTAGTTTTCCTTCAAATAGGCGCCCTCATTTGGTCCTATATACACAATACTATATTTACCCCTATTTTTCTATATTTCTTATAATTTTACCTCATAATTTTATTTATATTAAACGCCTAATTATGTAATTCTAGCCCTCTAATATTGACCCCTTTTCAAAATACTTTTTGAAAGCCGTTTTTAGACTTAATTAATTTACATTTTCTTGATAAATCCCAGCAAATGCGTTATTATAATTATAGGAAAGTTTATACAATTGTATACAATTTAGGAGGTTAAATGTATGAATAACTTAAGCAACATAGAACCAAAAGAAGTATTTAGATGGTTTTACGAAATCAACCAGCACCCTAGAAGTTCTGGTAATGAAAAAGAAGTAAGTGATTTTCTAGTACAGTTTGCAAAGGATAGAAACCTTGAAGTTTACCAGGATGAAATCCTTAACGTAATAATAAAGAAGCCAGGTACTCCAGGCTACGAGAACTCTGAGCCCCTAATTATCCAGGGACATATGGACATGGTATGTGTAAAGACTGATGATTCTAACCACAACTTTGATACTGATCCTATAGAAATGATAGTTGAAGGTGATGTGCTTAGAGCCAACAATACTACACTTGGTGGAGACGATGGTATAGCTGTTGCCTATGGACTAGCTATCTTGGATGCAGATGATATCCCTCATCCTCCACTAGAGCTATTGGTAACTACAAACGAAGAAACTGGTATGGATGGTGCTATGGAGCTAAAGGCTGACCACCTATCAGGTACTCGTCTATTAAACCTTGACACAGAGGTAGAAGGTGACTTCTTAGTTAGCTGTTCAGGTGGATCAAACATCGACCTTAGCTTTGATATAGAGAGAGAAGCAAATTCAAGCAAGGCCTACAAGCTATCTATATCTGGCCTAAAGGGTGGCCACTCTGGTGTTGAAATAGACAAGCAGAGAGCCAATGCTATCAAGCTTGCTGCTAGACTTCTTTACCTTGTAAAAGCAGATGTAAGACTTGCATCATTTGTTGGTGGTATCAAGCATAATGCTGTTCCAGGAAATGCTGAGGTAGTATTTGCTACAGATAAGTTTGATTCATTAAAGGAAGGTCTAGATGCCCTAGTAGCTGACCTAAAGGAAGAATACAGGGTTGAGGATCCAGGTCTAACAATTAGCTTTACAGAAGTCACTGCTGACCAGGTATACACTAAGGACCTAAGTGATTCAGTAATTGACATGATCATGGCCCTACCAGATGGTGTTCAGTATATGAGTAAGGATATAGAGGGTCTAGTCCAGACTTCCCTAAATAATTCAGTAATCCTTGAAAATGATGGTAAGCTAGTTCTTACTACATCTGTTCGTTCTGCATCATCTAGCTCTCTAAGAGAAATCCTAAACAGAGTTACTATTATAGCTAACAGAATGGGTGCAGTTGCAAGAGAATACTCTGCTTACCCAGCATGGCAGTATGAAGCCGTTTCACCACTTAGGGATATAGCTGAAAAGATTTATGTAGAAATGTATGGAAAGGAACCTAACATCACATCTATCCATGCAGGTCTAGAATGTGGACTATTAAAGGGTATACTTCCAAACACTGACATGATTAGTTACGGACCAAGTATCTTTGATGCCCATACTCCTAAGGAGCATATGTATATATCTTCTGTTGAGAGAGTTTGGGAATACACTAAGAAGCTACTTGCTGCTTTAAAGTAGTCTTTTAAAAGAGAATAATATATTAAGGACTGAGACGAGAGAAAGAGGCTCTTAAGCCATATATAAGAGCCTTCTCCCTATCTCAGTCTTTTTTATTTTTCCAAACTTTTCGTATACATATTAAAAAAAAGTTCAGTTTTTTTGAAAAAATTTCTAAAAAAAAATTGACTATTGGGTCTAGTTGTGAGATAATAAGTCCATAGAAAAGCGAACTATTTTTATAAAACTTGTAAGAATGTGCGTATATTGTGCATTTACTATATTATTTTTATGGTACTATTCATAGGAGGTTTAAAATGAATAAGATTTATACTGGTAAAACAAAGGATGTATTTGAAATTGATGATAAGAACGTTCTGTTGAAGTTTAAGGACGATGTAACTGGAAAAGACGGCGTTTTTGATCCAGGTGAAAACCAGGTAGGCCTACAGATAGAGGGTGCTGGTCGTTCAGCTGTTGCTATGACTAAGTTCTTCTATGAAAAGCTAAATGCTATGGGACTTAACACTCACTTCGTATCTGCAGATGTTGACAAGAATGAAGCTGTAGTTAAGAAGGCTAAAGTATTTGGTAAGGGTGTAGAAGTAATTGTTCGTTACAGAGCAGTAGGATCATTCATCAGAAGATATGGTGACTATATAGCATCTGGTACTGTAATCCCTCCATACGTTGAAGTAACTCTAAAGGATGACGATAGAAACGATCCACTAATCACTAAGGACGCTCTTGCCCTTCTAAAGATTATGTCAGAGGCTGAATATGAAGAACTAGCAAAGCTTGCCCTAGAAATAGGTGAGGTTGTAAAGGCTGAGCTAGCTAAGAAGGACCTTGAATTATACGATATCAAGTTCGAATTCGGTATGATAGATGGCAAGGTTGCCCTAATAGATGAAATATCAGGCGGAAACATGAGGGCTTATAAGGGAGATGAGTATATCGAACCACTAAAGCTTGAAAAGATTATGTTGGGTTAGTTTTATCTGAATTTAATAAATTTCATATAAAATATGCCAGGGACCTTCTCTCTTAAGTCCCTGGCAGGAAAATGCACTTATGACTACTTATAAGTGCATTTTTTTGTTCAATATAATTTTTTTTGCAATAAAAATCTTTTTTTGGCCACCGATAACAATAAAAAGCACCTACTCAGCTAATACCAATGTATACAGCCTTGTAGATGCTTCCTTATATTATTATATTATATTATATTATTAGATTTTTCTATAAATCATCCAATTAGGACTTAGAATACTAGTTGATTAGAACTTGGCCAATCTCTCTTCTATAGTATGAAGTATTTCTTCAAACTTTTCTTTTTTAGCCTTTTCTTCTTCAACCAATTTTGCTGGTGCCTTATTAACAAAGCCAGGGTTATTAAGTTTGCCTTCTACCCTCTTTATTTCAGCTAGGGCCTTGTCTCTTTCCTTATTCAGTCTCTCTTTTTCCTTTTCAAAGTCTACCAATTCATCTAGTGGTATAAATAGCTCTACCCCGTCTATTACTACAGATACTGCATCCTCTGGTATACCATCCTTGCTGTCCTGGATTTCAACCTCTGATGCTGATGCCAAAGACTTGAAGTATTCCTTGCCATCTTCCATGGCTGGTCTCTTGTCATCTGTAGGTACAATAATTATCTTGGCCTTCTTTGAAGGTGGTACATTCATCTCTGCCCTTACATTTCTAACATTCCTGATACCATCCATGATCAGGTTCATTTTTTCTTCTTCAGCTAGCATATCATCCGCTTCCTCGTAATGAGGATATTCAGCAGTGATAATATATCCTTCTACTGTTGGTAGGTATGAATATATTTCCTCTGTTATAAATGGTATAAATGGATGTAATAGCTTTAATATCTTTTCCAGTACATATGTCAATGTGTATAGGGCTGCCCTCTTGGCCTCTCTATCATCACCATATAATCTTGGCTTAACTATTTCTATATACCAGTCACAGTATTCTGACCATGTAAAGTCATAGGCCTTCTGTAGGCCTATACCTAGGTCAAACTGGTCCATATTGTAGTTCACTTCCTTTACTACCCTATTGGCCCTGGAAATGATCCACTTGTCGGCTAGTGTCAAGTTGGCCTTAACTGACTCACGAGTCAAACCTTCCAATAGGCTTTCATCCTCTAGGTTCATAAATACAAACCTTGACGCATTCCATAGCTTGTTGTTGAAGTTACGAGCAAATTCAACCCTTTCCATATAGAATCTCATATCGTTACCTGGTGAGTTACCTGTTGCAAGGGTAAATCTCAAGGCGTCTGCACCATACTGGTCTATTATTTCTAGCGGGTCTATACCATTACCTAGGGACTTAGACATCTTTCTACCCTCTGAATCCCTAACCAATCCGTGTATCAATACGTGTTCGAACGGCTTTTCATTCATACAGAACATGGCTGAAAATGCCATCCTAACTACCCAGAAGAAGATGATGTCATAGCCTGTAACCAATACACTAGTTGGATAGTAGTAGTCCAACATATCAGTCTTATCTGGCCATCCCATAGTTTCAAAAGGCCATAGACCTGATGAGAACCAAGTGTCTAGTACATCTTCATCCTGCTTGATATTGCTTGACTTACACTTTGTACATTCATGTGGAGCTTCTTCAGCAACTATTATTTCACCACAATCCTGGCAATAGTAGGCTGGTATCTGGTGACCCCACCATAGCTGCCTAGACACACACCAGTCTCTAATATTTTCTAGCCACTGTAGGTAAGTCTTGTCAAACTTGTCAGGAACAAACTTTAATTCGCCCTTCTTTAATATATCTATGGCTGGCTTGGCCAATTCATCCATCTTAACAAACCACTGTAATGACAATCTTGGCTCTACAGTTGTATGACATCTATAGCAAGTACCTACAGCATGGTCATGCTTCTTTACCTTGATTAGGTAGCCGGCTTCATCTAAGTCAGCAACTAAGGCCTTCCTGCATTCGTACCTATCCATACCTGCATACTTACCTGCTAGTTCATTCATTGTAGCATCATCATTCATTACATTTATTTCTTCAAGCTGGTGTCTCTTACCAACCTCAAAGTCATTAGGGTCATGGGCTGGTGTCATCTTAACGGCACCTGTTCCAAACTCCTTGTCTACATACTCATCTGCAACTATAGGCAGTTCTCTTCCAACCAATGGTAGGACAGCTGTCTTACCAACTAGGTGGATATATCTTTCGTCCTCAGGATGTACTGCAATACCAGAGTCTCCTAGTAGGGTCTCAGGTCTTGTCGTTGCTATTTCCAAATACTCCTCACTATCCTTGATAGGGTACTTGATATGCCAGAAGTTACCCTCTTGATCCTCATGCTCTACCTCTGCATCAGATAGGGTAGTCTTACAGTCTGGACACCAGTTAATAATCCTGTTGCCCCTGTAGATATGACCTTCTTCGTATAGCTTTACGAAGAACTTTGTAACCGCCTTGTTACAGCCTTCATCCATGGTAAATCTCTCTAGGTCCCAATCACATGATGCCCCTAGCTTCTTTACCTGGTTTACTATCTTGCCACCAAATTCTTCCTTCCAAGCCCAGGCATACTTAAGGAATTCTTCCCTTCCTATCTCATACTTAGACTTGCCAGTTTCCTTATTTATCTTATCCACTACCTTTACCTCAGTAGCTATAGATGCGTGGTCAGTACCCGGTATCCATAGGGCCTCGTAACCATCCATCCTCTTCCACCTAGTCAGGATATCCTGTAGGGTATCATCAAGGGCATGCCCCATATGTAGCTGACCAGTTATGTTTGGTGGTGGCATTACTATAGAGAAGGACTTTTTCGTCTTGTCGATCTTTGACTTGAAAAGTCCCTTGTCCTGCCACTCTTTATATATTCTGTCTTCGAAATCCTTTGGATTGTAATTTTTAGCTAAATTTTTATCCATTCTTTAACCTCCTTCTTATTTTCTAACAAAAAAAGCTCCCATCCACAAAAGGACGAAAGCTCGCGTTACCACCTTAATTCCGACCAATAGCCGGCACTCAAAACCTATAACGGGGTTAACCGTACTGCACTAACACCTAATTTTATATCAGGCTTCACGCAATATGCTCAGAAGCTACCTTCAACACACCATCTTTAAAAATCTTCCACCAACGATTTTCTCTCTGTAAAATAGGCCTGCCTACTCCTCTTCTTCAAGGCATAAATCTTTACTTCTCTGTATAATAAGTAGATTATATAGCAAATCAGACCATTTTTCAAGAAAATTTAGAAGGTTTTTATAAAAATAAGTCTTACGTGATACTTGATTTTTTCTAAGAATATTTAGACAATTCTTATTTTTATCTCTCTTAAAGTCCCCTTTTTTTAGGTCTTCTTTCTCATTTTAGTTTAAAAAAATTTAAATCGATAACAAATACTTTTTTTGCAATTTTTTTCGCAATTTTTTTGCCCCATTTACTAATTTTTAAAAAAACTTAAACCTTTATTTTTAGGGGTCTTTTTTTCTCTAAAAAAATTAACTTTTTTTATGCTTTTTGTTTTTTTATATAATATGTTGAAAAAGTTAGTTATTTTTTTATAATTTGTTTAAATATATTAATATTCTTGTTTATTTAGTGGTCTTTCTGTGTTATACTTTATACGAATACAAGAATTTTAGAGAATTTATTATTAGTTTATATTTATATGGAGGTATACAATGAGCTTAAAAGGTATCTTTACTGCTATTGCAAAAGTTCGTCGTGACGTCTTCACAGAAGTGGCTAGATTTGCCTATGAAGATAGTCCAGATTACAACACATTAGAAGAAATTCCCTACAAGATAGTACCTGGTGAAATCGCTTCGCATAGAGAGAGTATTTTCTTGGAAAGGGCTATCGTTGGTGAAAGAGTTCGTTTGGCAATGGGTCTTCCTCTTAGACGTATTTCTGAGCACGCTCCAATACCAGCTGGTATAGATGAAAAGTCAGTTACAAACACTATTTACAAGCCACCGTTTGTTAACATAATCAAGTTCGCATGTAATTCGTGTCCGGACAATGTGTATAAGACTACTGATATCTGCAGGGGTTGCTTGGCAAGACCTTGCGTTGAGTATGTCCAAAAAAGGCCGTATCAATGGTAAACGGCAAGTCCTTCATTGATCAGGACCTATGTATCAAGTGTGGTAGATGTAAGGCTGTCTGTCCATATGATGCAATAGCCAAGCTAGAAAGACCTTGTGCTAGGGCTTGTGGTATGGATGCTATTTCATCAGACAAGTATGGTCGTGCCTCTATAGACTACGACAAGTGTGTATCTTGTGGTGTATGTATTTCATCATGTCCATTCGGTGCCATAGCTGACAAGTCTCAGATCTTCCAGCTAATCAACGAAATCAAGTCAGGTTCTAGAGTAATAGCTGAAATAGCACCTGCCTTTGCCGGTCAGTTTGGACCTAAGGTTACAGCAGAAAAATTAAAGGCTGCCCTACTGGAATTAGGCTTCTTCGATGTTGTTGAAGTTGCTATAGGTGCTGACCTTTGTACTATAGAAGAAGCTGAAGACTACATGAAGAATGTACCTGAAAAGCTAGACTTTATGGCTACATCATGTTGTCCATCGTGGTCTGTTATGGCCAAGAAGCTATTCCCAGAGTTTGCAGACAATATATCAATGGCCATGACTCCAATGGTATTCACTGCTCGTTTCATCAAGCAGAGATACAAGGATTCTAAGGTTGTATTTATTGGACCATGTGTTTCTAAGAAGCTAGAAGCAACTAGAAAGTCTGTAAAGAGTCATGTCGATTACGTACTTACTTTCGAAGAGGTAATGGGTATGTTCGAAGCTAAGGGTATAGTCCTTGAGGATATGGAGCCAGCTAAGAACATTAACTTTGGTACAGGAGCTGGTAGAGGCTTTGCTGTATCAGGTGGTGTTGCTAGTGCGGTTGTAGATGTAATCAAGAAGATTGATCAGACAGAGAGGTTCCAATCGATCAGGCAGATGGACTTAAGGAGTGTAGAAACATGCTAATGCTAGCTAAGGCTGGTAAGAGAAATGGCTACTTACTAGAAGGCATGGCCTGCCCTGGTGGTTGTGTTGCTGGTACAGGTACAATCCAGCCAGTTAACAAGAGTACTGCAACAGTAAATAACTACAAGAAGAAGGCAGAAAGGCAGGTTGCTAACGAAAGTAAGTATGCTGAAATGCTATCTAAGCTAGGTGAATCTTGGTTTGACGAGTGGGAACTAGATCTTGAATAATTATATTAAAGAGTTAAATAAGATAGGCGGATAAAAATAAAGGCTGGTGTGTAGAATAATCACACCAGCCTTATTTTTATAAAAACTTTATTACTTGATATATTTTATCTTGTACCCATGTAAGAGTAAGGCTTTATATCCTTCTCTCACATAGGCTAGGTCTGCCTATACTAATTTTGTCGTAAAGTCTTCTATATTCCAGACTTCATCTACTAGGTCATTATAGAAGTCAGGCTCATGGCTTACCAATAGCACGGTCCCCTTAAATTCCTTTACAGCCTTCTTTAGCTCATCCTTAGCATCTACATCTAAGTGGTTAGTAGGCTCATCCAAGACTAGGAAGTTGATATCCTTGAGCATAATCTTGCACAGTCTAACCTTGGCTGCCTCTCCTCCAGATAGGACCCTCATCTGACTTGTTATATGGTCATTTGTAAGACCACACTTAGCCAGGGCACGCCTAACATCTATATTATCCATACCAGGATATTCATTCCATATTTCATCCATGGCTGTATTTGTATTTTCATGAGAAGATTCCTGTTCGAAGTATCCTACCTCAAGGTAGTCACCTAGTCTCAGGTCTCCTCCATAAGGCTTGACTATTCCTAACAGGGTCTTTAGTAGAGTCGACTTACCAATACCGTTCATACCCTTTAGGGCTATCTTCTTACCCCTCTCAAGCCTGAAATTAAGGGGTTTAGTCAGCGGTTCATCATAACCCAATACCAGGTCACTTGTTTCAAATACCAGCTTACCTGAGGTACGGGCATTTCTAAAGGCGAAGCTAGGCTTAATCTTTTCCTTTGGTCTCTCTAGGATTTCCATCTTATCTAGCTGCTTCTGCCTAGAATTTGCCATACCCCTAGTAGCAACCCTAGCTTTGTTCCTGGCTATGAAGTCCTCAAGCTTCTTCCTCTCTTCGACCTGCTTTTCATAGGCCTGTTCTTCCTGACGTTTCTTTATTTCATTTAGTCTCTCAAACTCATCGTAATTACCCTTGTACCTGTTTAGTTCTCCGTTTTCTAGGTGGTAGATAACATTACATGTATTGTTGATAAATTCTATATCATGGGATACCAATACAAAGGCATTTTCATACTCCTGTAGGTACCTTGTAAGCCAGATTATGTGTTCTTCATCTAGGAAGTTAGTAGGCTCGTCCAAGACTAGAATAGTTGGATTTTCAAGCAAGAGCTTAGTCAAAAGAACCTTAGTCCTCTGCCCTCCAGACAAGTCTGTAACATCCTTGTCTAGGCCTAACTCACCCAAGCCTAGGCCGTTTGCAACCTCCTGTATCTTAGCATCTATAGTATAGAAGCCACTGTGCTCTAGCATAGTCTGGATTTCAGCAGTATCCTCAAGATACTTGCTCATTTCCTCATCACTGGCCTCGCCCATCTTGTCATATATCTCTAGCATTTCCTTTTCTAGGTCAAACATATGCTTAAAGGCATCTCTCAGGATTTCCCTGATAGTCTTACCCTTTTCTAACACAGTATGCTGGTCTAGATAGCCAACTGTAACCCTGTTTGACCATTTTATGTCTCCAGCATCTGGCATCTGCCTCATTGTGATTATATTTAAAAAGCTAGACTTTCCTTCTCCATTTGGACCTACTAGGGCTATATGCTCTCCCTTTCTGATCCTAAAGGATACATCTTCTAAAATAGTCCTGGCACCAAAGCCGTGACTAACATTTTCTACAACTAACATCTACTCCTCCTAATCTTTCTAATTTTATTGTAAATTTTATCACTTTAATATGGTTTTATTATTAGCTATTATATCATGATTCACTACTATATAATATTATTAATTCGTGATTTATTCAAGCAAAAATGTTGTAAAATGCACATATTTAAAGTATAATTATTAGATAGTAAGGGGGTTAATAATACATGAAAAAAGAAAATCCTGAAGATAACAAGATAAGAAGAAAAAAGGCTAGTCCGTCTAGCAAGTCTTCTACTCGCAGACCATCTTCGAGCAATTCTGATTTAACATTGCCGTCAGAACGTTCAAAGACAGATGGCAGTTCTGATAGAAGAAAGACAAGAACTAGTTCAACAAATTCAAAAAGGTCTTCTACCTCTAGTAATCCTCAGACAAAAACTAGGGCTGTTAGTCCGAGTTCCAAGTCTAGTACTAGAAACAGAAATAGCAATAGCAATAAAAACTCTGCAAATACAAGTGAAAATAATAGAAAGAATATATCTAAGAGTAAGAACTCAAAAACACTTAAGAGAAAGATGAGGTCAAGGAGAAAGAAAAAGATTATAGGTGGCGTAATTGCCTTCTTCATAATCGCATCTGCCCTTGTACTTGGCTTTGTATTCGCATCCCTAAAGGATGTAAAGCCTGTAAATGAGGCTCTGCTTGACAAGTTGACCCACCAGACCACTACTATCAAGTATGCAAATGGTGAGACTATGTCTACAGCCCCTTCCCAGTACAAGAAGACACCTATCCCTCTAAGTGATATGTCACCTTACCTTAGAAAGGCCATAATATCCATAGAGGATGAGCGTTTCTACTCTCATAATGGTGTAGACTATTGGGGTCTGGGACGTTCTGTGGTTAAGACTCTTATCGGTAAAAAACAGGGTGGTAGTACAATACCTATGCAGGTATCAAAAATACTATTAACTAGTAGTGACCAGACAATGAGCCGTAAAATCAAAGATATATACTATGCGCTTGAAATGAGTAAGTCAGTCAGCAAGGACAAGATTTTGGAAACATACCTAAACAACTACTTCGTTGGTAAGAGTTTGTCTGGTGCTGAAGCCGGTGCTTTGGGCTATTTAACAAGCACTCAAAGGACCTTACTTTGGGAGAAGCAGCCATGCTAGCCGGTGTGACTAGGAACCCATCTAAGTATGCTCCTTATACATCAGCAAGAATAACTGGTGACGAGTCTAAGTCTGACCTAGACCACAAGCTTATCTTCTTCCTTCCAACAGAAGGACTAGAGGGGGCAAATTCAACAGAAAAGTCTATGTACGAAAAGCTTTATGAGTGGGACCTAGTAGACCAGGATACCTACAAACAGTTGAAGAGTGGTGACCTTCTTGTCAGAAAGGCGATAAATAACCCAGATGCTAAGACTAGACAGGAAACTGTACTTAGCAAGATGAAGGAGCTAGGAGTAATAACTGAAAAGCAGTACGTTGCAGCAGTTAACGAAAAGATCAACATCCAGTTCCCTGATTCAAATGAACAAATAGCAAACTCTGTAGAGAGTTTAATAGAATATGATGTAATCGACGCCCTAATGGAACAGGGTAAGACAGAAGAAGAAGCCAGAAATATGTACTACAATGGCGGTTTGATAGTAAATTCGACTATAGATCCTAAGATACAGAAGGCGATCGAAGCTGAATATGCAGTTAATTCAAACTTCCCTAACGATACTGTAGCAGCTAATGGACTAAGCGAGCCTCAGTCAGCAAGTGTAGTTATAGACTATAAGACAGGTAATATCAAGGGCCTAATAGGTGGTAGAAATATCAAGGCAAGGAAGACTCTTAACAGGGCAATCACTCCTTACCAGCCAGGTTCTACTATCAAGCCTCTATCAGTTTATACACCGGCTATAGACACTCAGAAGGTTACCCAGTCTACTCTAATGTCAGATACAAGGGGTGGCTATAGATTTAAAGAAAATAGGGCAGACAACCCAGAGACTACTACCAATGGTTATGGTTCAATGAGCTTGAGACATGCCTTGGCCCTATCTTCAAATACAATCGCCTACAAGACAGGTGAATTACTGGGACCAACCTATGATGATGCTATAGATGTAATGATGGACTACTTGAGAAACTTCGGTATTACCTCTATACTTGACTTCAAGGAAGAGAAAAAGCCGGAATGCAGCGTAGTGACCGTCACTTCAACTCCTTGGTATTAGGTGGTTTGACTAGAGGTATATCTCCATTACAGATGGCAGCAGCCTTTGGCACACTTGCCAACAATGGTGTCTATATAGAGCCAGAAATATTCACTACAATAACTACTTACAATGGTGAGCTAATTATCAAGAATACGCCTAAGACGCATAAGGTTGTAGATCCTGATGTAGCCTATGTTATTACAGACATGCTAACGGCCGTTGTCAAGGAGGGTATTGGTAACAATGCAGCCCTAAGCTCTGGCATACCGGTAGCAGGTAAGACTGGTTCTACCAACAACTATCTGGATACTTGGTTTGTCGGCTATACTCCATACTATGTAGGCTCAACTTACATAGGAGATGACGCCGGTGTCAAGAATGAGGATGGAACAATCATGCAGAGACGTCGTATCGAGGGTGGTGCGGCAATGACATCATCTAGGCTGTGGGCAAAGATTATGAATAGGATTCACCAGAACCTAGAGTACAAGACATTTACAAAGCCTGACAATGTGTATATGACTACTATAAATCCTATAGATGGTGGTCGTACATCATACGGTGTATTGGCGGCCTTTATAGACGGTACAGCGCCTGACAGGTACAGCTATATTGCTACCCAGACTACTAAGAAGAAGACTCAGACTCAAACTGGTCAGCAGGGTACACAGGGTGCGAATGGCCAGGTTGCTAACCCAGGTGCTCAGCAGGGAGCTCAGGGTGCATATAATAGGCAACAACAGGGCGCCTATACTAGACAGCAGCAACAAGGTGCATATAATAGGCAGCAACAGGCCTCTGGTCAGGGAGCCCAGTAGAGTAGGTTAAAATTTAAAGCAGTATAATATTTAGCATTGGCGAGAGAAAAAATTCTCTCCCAATGCTATTTTTTTGTAGAATAAGGAACAAGATACACTCGAAAAGGAAGCCACAGTATGTGACTTCCTTTTCGAGTGTATCTTGTTGTTTAAACTTATTTTACTTGGGCCAGGCCTACTTCTTTCTTCTTGAACGGCTAGACCTGTTGGCCCTTTCAATATTTAGCTTGTTGCCCTTTATTTTCCTGTTTTTCATTTTTTCTATTATTTCTCTTGCCTTGTTCTTGTCTACATCTACAAATGTATACTTGTCATATACGTCTATATTCCCTATGAACTTACTTCTTACACCTGTTTCACCAGCTATAGCTCCTAGTATATCCTTGGCTAGTATTCTCTGGTTCTTACCCACATTAAGAAATAATCTAGTTACATCTGATGGGTTAAGGCTATGTTTATTCCTAGACCTTGGTGCCTCTTCTACGATTTCCTGCATTTCTTCATCGCCCATGCTATTTTTAGGATGGCAGCACATATATCTATCATAGAATAGTCCTCTTCGTTACAGAAGTCCTCTATCCACTGGACATGCTTGGCTATATTTCCTTCTTCTAAAGTTTTCTTTACACCTTCAAAGAACTGGCTAACCTTCTTTTGCTCTACATCATTTACTGATGGTATATCGTGTTTCACAATTTTTGATTTAGTATATCTCTCTATATCCTTTAGCTTTCTCATTTCTCTACCAAAGGCGAAAGAAAAGGCTATACCCTCTCTACCTGCCCTACCTGTCCTACCTATTCTGTGAACATAGTACTCGTCATCCTGAGGTAGCTCGTAGTTGATCACACACTCTACGTCATCAATATCTATACCCCTGGCGGCCACATCTGTCGCCACAAGTATATCTATTGTACCAGCCCTGAACTTGTCCATAACTATATCTCTCTGAACCTGCTTTAGGTCGCCATGTAGGGGAGTCAGCCCCGTATCCTCTTGCCTGTAGGCTTGATACTAGCTCATCTGCACCCTTCTTAGTATTGGTAAATACTACCGTTAGCTTTGGATTGTACACATCAAGAAGCCTTGTTAAAACCTCAAGCTTGTTAGACTTTCTTGTTTCTATATAGTACTGCTTGATATTTGAAACTGTAAGGGTTTTTCTTACTACCTTTATATGAACAGGGTCTTTTTGGTACTTCTTAGTAAGCTCTAGGATAGGTCTTGGCATAGTAGCCGAGAATAGGGCTGTCTGTCTTTCTTCTGGCACATTTGATAGGATAGTTTCTATATCCTCCCTAAAGCCCATGTCTAGCATTTCATCTGCTTCGTCCAAGACAACCATCTTTACCTGGTCTAGCTTTAGTGTCTTTCTATTAATGTGGTCGATTACACGACCAGGTGTACCTATTACTACCTGTACACCACCCTTTAGGGCCTTTATTTGCCTGTCTATAGGCTGTCCACCATATATAGGTAGGGTACGTATACCCTGCATATATTTAGCAAGCTTCCTGACCTCTTCAGACACCTGTATAGCCAATTCTCTAGTTGGACACAATACAATTGCCTGTAGTTTTCTATTATCTTTATCAATATTTTCTAGGATCGGTATACTGAAGGATGCTGTCTTTCCTGTTCCAGTCTGGGCCTGACCTATTACGTCATGACCTTTTATCATACTAGGTATGGCCTGGGCCTGGATTGGAGATGGTTCCTCATAGCCTAGATCCTCTATAGCTCTTTTTATTTCTTCACTTATTTGTAATTCACTGAATTTTGATATTTCCATATGTTTTCCTTTCCTTTTACATACATTGCACACATTCTTGTTATTATACATCTAATGAGAAAAAAAATCAATCATTTCTGTATAAAAAGGTCCCCTAAATCCTATAAAATTTTATTTATATGGCTCTATGTCAAATAACGTTGGTGATAATTTAAATCAATAAAATCTATTAAATTATGCGGCAGCATCCATAGCAAACTTATAGCTATGGATGTTGCCTTTTTGTATCTTATACCTTTCCATTAGCATTATCCTTGCCTTAAAATTCCTAAAACTCCTATATCCGTAGGATACTCTTTTAATTACCTTTATCTTATTATTCTTACCCTCCACCATAGCATTCGTATAGTCATATTTCAGTGAATTTACCACATATTTTTCTAAGCTTTTTTAAGGGTTTTTTTATGCTCTTCCTAAAACACATTGGTATTTCATCAGTCCTAGTATTTAGAATGTCTTCAAGCATAGCTACATCATTTTTTTAGAAATACTTAATAGGAAGTTTTTGATAAAAAAATCATAGGCTTCTTTTTAAATTAGGGAATTTTTCCTAACATGTAGTCTAATATGTCAACTGAACTGGTCATATTTTTTTGAAGTGTCTATTCTTGTAAAAAAATATACTGTTTAACTCCCAGTTCTTTTGTAAGTGGTATTTTTCCAGTATCTCTTCAGTATTTTTATACTCTTTAGACCTGGTATTAAGCTTCTTCATCTCGTTTATTCTTAGCTTGTTTAACTCCCTTGTCAAGAGCTGTACTATGTGGAATTTATCAACTACGATATTGGCATTTGGAAAGGCCTTCTTGGCAAGATCAATATATGGCCTATACATGTCTGTAGTCACATATTCTACCCTTTTTCTCACCTTCAAGGGATATGAATTAAAATACTCAAAGAGGTATCTTTGCCTCCTATCTGCCAGGATATCAAAAATATGACCGCCTTCTAAATCGGTTAAATTCACACTCATAGACGCGTCAACTGTATTTACTGACTTGAATTCGTCTATTGATAGAATCCTAGGAAGATAATTTTTTCTTCTCCTATCTTCAGTTAAACGGAGTATTCTGGCAACACTAGTAGGAGATACACAGTGTTCTCTTGCAATCAGGTCCATTGACTTAGTCTCACATAGGTTTAAAACTATAGACCTCTTAACATCATTCGATATGAAGCACCCCTTATCTGCGATAGGTGTTTTGGCCATAAATGTTGACTCGCAATGCTTACAGAAAAACCTCTGCTTTTTAACCATCAATATCAAAGGGTTTGTATTGACCCTATTAAAAAGTATTTTTACGGTCTGACTTCCATTTTTTATTATGTTATAATTTTCATTGACTATGCCACATTTAGGGCAGCAAGCTGGCCTATATGAAAGCTTTCCCCTTAAGACTGTATATTCTATACCCTTAATATTTTCTTTTTCGTTACCTAAAATTACTAAATTTTTATCGTTAATTCCTAAGATTTCTGTTATACTAGCATTAGAACACATATCATTTCTCCTTGTTTTTTATTTTGTGCGATTTAAATTATACACGAGATTTGATGTGTGTTCCTATTTTTTTGCAAAAAATTTAGCGTTGGGAGAGAATTTTTTCTCTCACCAACGCTAAATATTATACAACCATTTATATTTAAAATATTTCACCCATCTTAGAGGCCTATTTTCAAGGCTTTTTGTACAAAAAATCCCCCCTTGATGACATCACCAAGGGGGAAATATATATTTTTCTATGGTCTATTACAAATAGCTGTTATCTTATATCTGTATTCAGTCTTCTACTCTTCTACAGTAAATACAATTTCAGTATCATTGGCTCCATCAAAGTGGAATATCGCTGTATATTCACCCTGCTTCAGTAAAATACTGAGCCTTTATAGATAGCATCCCCAGCCCCTTTAAGTAACTGTAGTCCTTGCTATTAAGTGCTAGCCTTTCCTTGTTTGGCTTTACTATATCTACACTAGTAACTTCTGGTCCACCTAGGCCCTGGATATCGAACTTGGCTTCGTCATTTACCCTCATCACTCTATCAGTATAGCCTTCAGCCCTAAATCTTACATCTACATTTACATTTGTAGACTTTTCTGGATTTGAAGTTTCATTTGAGCCTTCATATACATTCATATTGTATATTGGGTCACCAAATCCATTTTCCAAGGCATACTTGACTGTATTGTATCCATTCTGAGATAAGTATACATCCTTGTTGTTGTAGTATTCAGCAAAAGTCTTGTAGACCCCATTATTTAGCTTGTTGTTGTGAACATATGTTAGGTACCTGTCCCAAACAACCCTCTTGTTTATGCTTCCATTCATTAGAGCTACTTCCTTAGATGTACCTTCCCATGCATCACCAAGCTTCTTGGCACTAGCTACATCATATGACAACTTTTCTAATATGAAGGCATTGGCAACCATATCAAATTTGAAGGCTATTTTGGCTGGCATATTAACACTTCCGCCACCATCTCCTCCAACTGAAGGCTTAGATACTCCTCCTCCTGTAGCAGATGTAACTACGTCCGCCCTAGCTGCCCTAGTTGTCCTAGTTCTAGGTGTATCTTCTGGCTTCTTCTCATTTGGATTTGCATTTAAAACAAACTTGAAGTTACTGTCATGGTATCCATCATACTGAAGAGTTAGGTAGTTTACGCCCCTCTTAAGGTACTTAATACCATCATTCTTTATTCTAAATGACTCCCCTACCACATGCCATGGGTTCTCCGCTTCATTCTCAGCAACGTCTTCACCCTTGGCCCTTAGGTATTCGTAGTTTTCATCTGGATTTATTACTCTTTTTCTAGTAAGCTTTTGTCCATTTAAATATACAGCCTGGATACCTGTATCCTGCTGGAATATATACGAGAAGCCCTTAAGGTTGAATAGGGTAGATTTACCTGTTACATATTCACCTGAATCACCTGTTAAGATAACCTCTGGGGCCTTATCCTTGATATATATAGTCTCAGTCTCAGCATCCCTATTATCATAGTAGAACTTCAGCAGGTGCTTTCCATTCCTCTGTATTGGTCTTGAAGAATTATATGAAATAGTCACAAGTCCAAAACCATTAGATGTAGACTTTCTTACCCTAAGCTCTGCCTCCGAACTTGGCTGTGTATAAAGTTTGCTAATCTTAGTTAGATGTTCATACTTACTCTTTCTTCGTTATTGTTTAGGTTGTACTTGAATACTAAATCTCTCTTGTCATCAAAAACTCTAGGGTCAGCCTTTTCACTTGGATTTGGATTTACATCCTTAGCTGGCTGGCTAGTATTTCCTGAAGTGTTAGATGAAGCTGATGGCCTCTTGTCATCATAGAAAATTTTAATCTTTTCAGTTGACTTATCCTTAAACTCGATTACTAGTTCATTTTCACCCTTTTTAAGATTTGAAGTTGCTACCTGGGCTGGTATTTCAAGCTTACCCTTGCTTCCACTTAGCGATTTTGTTACATTAAGCTTCTTATTGACTCCATTTTCAGAAAGGTATATCTTTCTTGAAGAGTTAAACTTGACCATCTGGTCCTTATTTAAATAGTCGTATTCAAATACTACACCTTCACCATACTTAAAGAAGGGTAGGCTACTTGCAGCCTGGTTGTTTGAGCTATTTGACCCCTGCGAATCCTTTGGAGTAGGGGTAGTCACAGCATCTACAGCCTTTTTGTAGCATAGTCCACGTCAAAAGTAGTTCTTGTTGGGTAAGTTATATCCTTTCCATTTGCATCCTTGGCAATACTATGGTAGTCCCAAACAGCCATTACAGCATGTCCAATTACAACTTCTGGACTAGAATTTTCACCTGAACCTGTATACTTGTAAGGGAACTTCTTATATATGCCAGAGATATTTTCTTCAAGAACCATATTATTGTTCAAAACTACCTTTATTTTTGAGTGAGAACCATCAAATTCTCTCTTAACTATCTTCTGTCCATTATCTACCTTTGAGAAGTCCTTCTTCACTCCATCAAGGTATACTTCTCTCACACCTGATTCATACTTTGATGAATCCACTACTAAGTATGATACTGTATCTGCTACAGTAACTATTCTTACGTCTAATGATGTCTTTTCATCAGCTGAAGTCCTTGTAAGTCCTACTGCTGAAAAGATTAAAGCAAGTGACATTAATATTGAAATAATCTTTTTCATACATACCCTCTTCTATCTAATCTTTATTAATATTTATTCTATTTCAATCTTATTGAATCTAGGAGTGTAACTAGACTTACTTATTAGCTTTACAGTCTTATAACCATCTACCTTTATCCTATAAATATCTCCTGAGGCTGGTCTTTCTACAGCAAACTTAACATTCTTTACATATCCTTCAGTTGTGTAGTATACATAATTTCTTCTACCATAGGCCTCTGCATTCTGATCCAGTGTTAAATTCCTAGTTCCAGCACTATTTGTATATGTAACTGTTGCCTGACCATTTTTAACAGCTTTAAACCAGTCATTATCAGCTGTTTTTGGGTATCCATCGAATCCAATATCAACCACTGGTGTCTTTAAGCTGTATACAGTAACTGTTAAATCAGCCTTTATAGATTGGTCTTTTTTAGACTTCACTGTCATCTTAACCTTTGTCCCACTAGCAACATCAGCATCTGCTTCTATTGTCATTGGGCTTGAAATCGTGTCAATCTCAATAGCTGGATCGTAAGGATCAACATCTACAGTAACTTCTCCATCTAGACCTGTTAGCTTGTTTGAATTAGAGTCTAGTACTTCACTAGTTAGGCTTAGTTTCTTACCAGCCTCAAGCTTGGCTTCATAAACACCATTTGCTCCTGTTACACCTTCACCTAATATTTTAACCTCTTTAATTACTATCTTAGGCTGGGCTGTAATCTTCTTTGTATCAGACTTAGCCTTAGCTGTTAAAGATGCATTGATTTCAGTAGCTGCACTAAGATCCTTTATTACAAACTTCTGGCTAATAGTTATTTATTTGCTGTCACATCTACAGTCTTGTCCTTTAATTCCACCTTATCTCCTGGTGTAATTGTTAGGTTTAATGTATCTGCAAGGGCCTTAGTTAGGTCTTTACCTACTATAGCCGTAGTAGCTGTCACAGTATCTCCTGATTTATAGCCACCGTTTTCTGGATTTGAAAAACTTACATTTACACTATCTACAACTGGTTCTGATACAGTTGGTTTTTGACTACTATTAGAACCACTGTTAGAATTGCTATTAGAAGAATTAGAGTTTGAGTTTTCATTCACCTTTTTACCCTTGATTTCATCAACTAGTTTATTTGAAATTGTATTTTCTCCACCAATTACATATACCTTATTAGCGTCTTTAACAAGTTTCTTTGCATTTTCACTAAGTGAATCCTTCTTTACTAGAACTATTGGGGCATTCATCTTCTTAGCTAGAGGAGCTGCTGCCAAGGCATCGGCAAAGTTTGTTCCTGATGCCAATACTACAACATCGCTCTTTCCGAATTCTTCTGCTATCTTTTCAGAAGTTTCATACCTATTTGTGCCTGCAATTCTCTTACCAAAGTCATTTGCAACACTTGACTTACCACCAAAAGTGTATAGGCCCTTTAGTCCCTGAGGTAGGCTAGTCTGAGTCTTTCCATTTACTAATAGAAGAGGTAGGTTCTTCTTAGCAAGAAATGCTCCTGAAGCTAGGGCATCTGGGAAGTCCTTACCTGTCGCAACACCGACTTCTTTTTACCTGTTGATTCTACTATCATTTCAGAAGTCTTGTACCTATCTGTTCCAGCAATTCTCTTAGTCTTAAACTTAGATCCTAGACTCTTTTCTACACCTGAACCTATAGAGTTTTCACCTCCAACTAGGGTAACCTCATTTATACCCTGCTTTGTAAGACCTGCCTCTACACTTCCCCTAGTCGCTAATACAATACCCTCATTGTTCGCTGCTGCTACTGGGGCTATAGAAAGAGCATCTGAAAACTGGTATCCATTTACCAAGTAAGTCTTCTTTACTCCACCTAATTTTTCCAAAACTTTTAGGGAAGTTTCTGTCCTATCCGCTCCCCCAATTCTTTCAACTTCAATTTTCTTAGTTGTCGTATCTGCATACACGCCTGGCGCGGCACCACCGACTACTACTGCCATTGCTAATGCTATACCAATGGACTTTGTCTGTTTAATTTTCATACCAAATTCCTCCTATTAAAAATCTTTCATGCCTCTCTTAGGCTAAACTATTATATCATTTTAACATATTCGTTAACTATTATCAATATATATTGCGATAGATTTTGTTTATTTATTTTAAACTATTCCCATATTCTAAGTATTTGTATATAAAAAGAAATTTTGATTGTAAAAAATGAACCCCAAAGACTTTATTCTAGTCTCTGGGGTTCCCCTTAATTATGGCTCTATGTCAAATAACGTTGGTGATAATTTAAATCAATAAAATCTATTAAATTATGCGGCAGCATCCATAGCAAACTTATAGCTATGGATGTTGCCTTTTTGTATCTTATACCTTTCCATTAGCATTATCCTTGCCTTAAAATTCCTAAAACTCCTATATCCGTAGGATACTCTTTTAATTACCTTTATCTTATTATTCTTACCCTCCACCATAGCATTCGTATAGTCATATTTCAGTGAATTTACCACATATTTTCTAAGCTTTTTAAGGGTTTTTATGCTCTTCCTAAAACACATTGGTATTTCATCAGTCCTAGTATTTAGAATGTCTTCAAGCATAGCTACATCATTTTTAGAAATACTTAATAGGAAGTTTTGATAAAAATCATAGGCTTCTTTTAAATTAGGGAATTTTCCTAACATGTAGTCTAATATGTCAACTGAACTGGTCATATTTTTGAAGTGTCTATTCTTGTAAAAATATATACTGTTTAACTCCCAGTTCTTTTGTAAGTGGTATTTTTCCAGTATCTCTTCAGTATTTTTATACTCTTTAGACCTGGTATTAAGCTTCTTCATCTCGTTTATTCTTAGCTTGTTTAACTCCCTTGTCAAGAGCTGTACTATGTGGAATTTATCAACTACGATATTGGCATTTGGAAAGGCCTTCTTGGCAAGATCAATATATGGCCTATACATGTCTGTAGTCACATATTCTACCCTTTTTCTCACCTTCAAGGGATATGAATTAAAAATACTCAAAGAGGTATCTTTGCCTCCCTATCTGCCAGGATATCAAAAAAATATGACCGCCTTCTAAATCGGTTAAATTCACACTCATAGACGCGTCAACTGTATTTACTGACTTGAATTCGTCTATTGATAGAATCCTAGGAAGATAATTTTTTCTTCTCCTATCTTCAGTTAAACGGAGTATTCTGGCAACACTAGTAGGAGATACACAGTGTTCTCTTGCAATCAGGTCCATTGACTTAGTCTCACATAGGTTTAAAACTATAGACCTCTTAACATCATTCGATATGAAGCACCCCTTATCTGCGATAGGTGTTTTTGGCCATAAATGTTGACTCGCAATGCTTACAGAAAAAAACCTCTGCTTTTTTTAACCATCAATATCAAAGGGTTTGTATTGACCCTATTAAAAAAAGTATTTTTTTACGGTCTGACTTCCATTTTTTTATTATGTTATAATTTTCATTGACTATGCCACATTTAGGGCAGCAAGCTGGCCTATATGAAAGCTTTTCCCCTTAAGACTGTATATTCTATACCCTTAATATTTTTCTTTTTCGTTACCTAAAATTACTAAATTTTTTTATCGTTAATTCCTAAGATTTCTGTTATACTAGCATTAGAACACATATCATTTCTCCTTGTTTTTTTATTTTTGTGCGATTTAAATTATACACGAGATTTGATGTGTGTTCCTATTTTTTCAAAAAAATTTAGCGTTGGGAGAGAATTTTTTCTCTCACCAACGCTAAATATTATACAACCTTAATTATATCTAACCATTAATAAATTTTTTCCACTTTTCTAGATCTCTTTTTCCTATGTCTAGACCCTGCCTATAAAGGCCTTCTAGAACATTTACATTCTTCTCTCTGTTCGATACCTTCATATCCTCAGGATAGACCACATAGGCCTTTCCCTGGGCCTCTATCCTATCAATCAGGTCACATGTATCATTGTATACCTGGGGCCTTGTAAGTATTCTTTCAACAAGACCTGGATGCTTCCTAAAGAACCACTTTATCAGGCCTGGATGCTTGACAGGTTTCTTCCTGTAGGACCTTTCCTGGGTCCTGACTATAAAGAATTTATCATAACCCTCTTCTATGGCAATATCTAAGGGTATTCCACCTAGGACACCACCATCATAGTAAATCTTACCCTCGTAATAGGTCGGTGGCATAAAAATTGGAAGCGACGAGGATGACCTCACTATCTTCATCAGGTCTGCCAACTCTTTTATATCTCCATTTGCAAACACCCTAGGTGCGTCTGCCTCTAGGTCATAGGCTATTATCCTAAACTTAGTTGGATTAGCCATGAAGAAGTCGAAGTTAAGTGGCAGGGCCTGGCCTGGCATTGAGGTATGCTCGTAAATATACTCTGAATTGAAAAAGCCCTTACCTCTTAGGAAGGTACTCCAGCCACCAAAATTTGGGTCTGCTGCCAGTTCCACGAAGGACCTTTTAGTCCTAACCTGGTCCCTGGCTATATAGTTGACAGTCATACTTGAACCAGCAGATATACCCGCCACATAGTCAAAATATATGCCATTTTCAAGTAGGGTGTTAGAAATACCGCAAGAAAAAGCAGCCCTCATTCCCCCACCCTCAAAAATTAGGGCTATTTTTTCTACATTTGTCTTTATATCATTTATATTATTCTTGGTCTCCATAGTCTATTACCTCCATTACTGAAGCCTCGACTGCCGCCTTGATTAGACCCTCTACATCCAGCTTGGACTCTGACTTTTCAATACGCTCTAACCTAGGCTTAGTCACTGGCTTCTTTGGTGAAAATAGGGCACAGCAATCTGTTTCTGGTATGATTGAAGTATCATAGGTACCTATCTCTTCAGCCAACTTTATTATTTCTACCTTGTCCATGGCAATCAAAGGCCTGAATATAGGTAGGGATACAGCAGCATTAGTACACACTATACCCTGCATGGTCTGGGATGCAACCTGGCCTATGCTTTCACCTGTTATCAAGGCATCACAGTACCTTGACCTGCCTATTTCCTCTGCTATCCTCATCATAAACCTCCTAGATAGGATAGTAGTTTCTTCCTCATTACACTTTTCAGCTATGGCCTTTTGTATATCCAGTATATTAACCATGTGTAGCTTGATAGGACCACAGTACTTTGATAGGATTCTAGCTAGGTCTCTCACCTTTTCCTGGGACCTTTCATTGGTAAAAGGATATGAGTGGAAGTGGACAGCCTCTATGTCTACCCCCCCTCTTGGCAACTAGCCATGATGCAACTGGGCTATCTATACCACCAGATAATAGGGTTATAGCCTTGCCATTAGTTCCAAGTGGTAGTCCACCATATCCAGCAACTGCATCTGTATACACTAGGATATGCTCCTTCCTATACTCACATGTAATTGTCAACTCAGGGTTTCTAACATCAACCTTTATATTAGGATCATTAAGCTTGCTCAATACATAACCCCCAATATCTATACTCATTTCCTGGGAAGTCAGTCTGAAAGACTTGTCTCCCCTCTTTGATGTTATCTTAAAGGTCTTGGCCCCCTGGGCCACCTTTTCCTTAAGCATATATAGGGCAGTTTCCTTCAAGAGGTCATAGTCCTGGTCCCTCTTTATAGCTGGACAAACACCAACTACACCAAAGACCTTCCTTACTTCCTCTATAACCGCTTCATAATTAGTGTCGTCTACATCTATATATATTCTTCCGTATTCCTTGTATACATTGAATTTGCCCATTGGCTTCAACATATTCCTTATATTTCTTATTAGCTTATTTTCAAATATATACCTATTTTTACCCTTTACTCCTATTTCACCATATTTGGCTATCAATATATTATACATTTGCTTTCTCCTTCATTTTTCTTGGCCTTGACCAAGTCTAGCCCTACTTATAGACTAGTCTATACCGGTCTCAAGTAAATAACAAGACCTATCTCTTATTTTTCTTAGCAAAAAACCTAATCATTTCTATGTGCTTTTGTAATTTTTCTACAACATAGTCTATTTCTTCCTTAGTATTATCCTCTGATAAACTAAACCTTATCGTTCCATCAACCTGTTCAGGACTCAAACCTATAGCATTTAGGACATGGCTACCCTTCTTCTTGGCTGAGCAGGCTGAACCTGTAGAAACAGATATACCCTCATCATCCAAGTAGTGGAGCAAGACTTCCCCCTTTACTTGGTCAAAGCTTACATTCAATACATGGCAAACCCCTCTTAGGAGGTCAGAGTTAAGCCTTATACCATCTATTTTTTGGGAAATCCTCATATATAGGTAATCCTTGTTGTCCCTTATTTTTTCTATATTAGCATCAAGGTCTTCAAAGAGGATTTCTATTGCCTTGCCTAGACCGTATATACCCGGCACATTTTCAGTTCCAGACCTTAGATCAAACTCTTGTCCACCACCTGTTAATAAGGGCTTGAACCTGTTTAGGTCCTTTACATACATAAAGCCTATCCCCTTAGGTCCATGAATTTTGTGACCACTGACAGTCATAAAATCAGCCCCTATATCCTTGATCTTAAAGTTAATCTTACCATAGGCCTGGACAGCATCTACATGGAAAAAAACCTGGTCATGCCTAGATACTATCTCACCAATCTGCTGGACCGGCTGAATAGACCCCAGCTCATTATTGACATACATTATACTTACCAGACAAGTCCTATCAGTAATGGCCTCTTCCAATTCATCCACATTCACCTGGCCTGTTTCATCTACTCCTAGGATTGTTATATCAAAGCCTTCCTCTTCTAAAGACTTTACAGTGTTCAAAACTGCAGGATGCTCTATACATGAGGTGATGATATGGTTCCTCCTCCTCTTATTAAGACCGGCCACGCTACGTATGATTGCATTGTTACCTTCTGTCCCCCCTGAGGTAAAAATTATCGATTTATCTTCAACACCTATAGTCTTTGCTATATTTTCTCTTATCTTCTTTATCTTTTTTTCAACCAAAAATCCCTTTCTGTAGGCAGATGATGGGTTGGCAAAGTCCTCAGTCAAGGCCTTGCACATTTCCTCTACTACTTGGGCATAGGGTTTTGTAGTTGCGCTGTTGTCTAGGTATACATCCATAAAATCAACTCCTTTTCAAGCCTTAATTATACCATATCTTGAGCTATTATATAAGATTTCAAGCATTATTATACAATGAAATTAGGATGTTTTTCTATACAGTTAATAAATTATCCACAAAAAAATATATAGCATCAAGGGTAATCTTTTCTCATAGCTTTATAACTTTGAGAACTTTTAATTACCCTTGACACTATATATTACACAGCCTAAAAATATATCTTATACCCCCTTCATATCTATTCTTTTTTATATAATATTCACTTATAATCTTTTATATATTTTTATAGTTTTTTATCTTCTTATTATAAATCTCATCTATCATATTTATATTTTTTTTATCATACTCACGATAAATAGCTAGCCTCTCTCTCATTTTTAAGGTGTCAGATGGCCAGCCAGCTATTAAAAAGGCATTTATTTCTCTATCAAGATCGTTTATTATTGGATCATGTGATGTGCATGACCAAATATACCATTTATTATTTCTTTTATGTAGAACTACTTCATAGTCCACAGAAGCTGTACCTGGTTGGTCAAAATCTGAACGAGTCATATCATAAACATAGTACACTTCATCTAGTCTGATATAAGCTGTATCCATATTTACGCTAACAAGGTTAAAATTAAATTCTTTGGTTCTTTCCTTTAGATTACTCGGTGTGTAGCCTGCATATCTAAGAGCACTTTCCCTAATTGAGTTTCTCTTTTTCAAAATAATATATGAAGACCTTTGATTCCTTATCAATTAATCTAGTATCATGATCACTAAAATGAGAATTGTATGAATTAGATATAAAAGTCTTTGCTATAGAAGATACTTGCTTCTTTTCTTGATTTAAAAACCATAATCTAGTAGGTATAGATATTATTATTAATAAAGTTATATGTAACAAAAGTTTTTTTGTGTTTAGTTTCATAAAATCACCTTCTTTATATTATTATAATACAAAATCTAAAAATAGTGAATATTAAAATTATTTTTTATATTTACTATTCTGATTAATTTTATTAAAGACTGTACTCAGATATCACATTAAAGTAGTTGTAATTTACACATCCTTTTTGTATACTTAGTATGTAAAGGAGATGTTTACTTTGTCTAGTTTTATTTTTGCATTAAACTCTACCCTACCTGTCTTTCTAGTCATTCTAGTAGGCAAGTTTTTTATGAGGGTAGGTATAATAAATGAGGAGTGGACAAGGATTTCTGACAGGATGGCCTTTAAGTACGCCCTGCCAATCGTTCTCTTCCTCGATATAGCTAAGATGGATATCCACAAGGATATGGATATGACCTTTATCCTCTTCTGTATGGTATCCACAACGGTAATGTTCTTTTTAATTTACATACTTACTAGGATTTTTCTTAAGGATAAGACTATGGTAGGGTCATTTGCCCAGGGCGCTGCCAGGGGTAGTGCAGCCATCTTAGGTATCCCCTTTGTCACAAATATATATGGTGATGCAGGCATGATACCCCTTATGATACTCGCTGCTGTACCCTTATTTAATGCCTATTCGGTGATTATCCTTACCATATCATCGAAAAAGTTCTTGGCGGGGTCTAAGACTAGGATCCAGTACATGGAAATCATTAAGTCTATCTTTAAAAACCCCCTTATTAGGGGTATCTTGATAGGCTTTCCCTTCTGCATATTAGGAATTAAGGTACCACCTATCTTGGACAAGAGCTTGACCTCAATAGGGGCAATGGCAGTTCCCCTTATGCTTATATCAATAGGGGCAGACTTTAGGATGAGCGATCTCACTGCCAAATTTAAGCCGTCTGTAGTTGCATCTAGTATCAAGCTAGTATTCCTACCCCTTGTGGTCCTTCCAATAGCCATCTATATGGGATTTAGAGAATCAGCCTTGATAGCAATACTCGTAATGCTGGGTGCCCCGTCAGCAGTATCTGGCTATATTATGTCTAAGGCCATGGACAATGACTATGTCCTAATGTCCAATATAGTGGTCATGACCACCCTATTTCGTCGGTTACCTTTACCTTCTGGATATTTATACTTAGGTATATGGGCTTGATATAATAGGACTTTTGGTCATACAATAATTAGTCTATAAATATAGTAAATAAGGGCCTTGCGTCAGCTAATAAATATCTTTTTATTTGGATATCTAGCTAGGACAAGGCCTTATAATATATAATAAACTTTTAAATTTTTTAAGATAAGTATAGGGGGAAATAACTTGTTAATTTTTGCAATTGAAATACTTGGAACTATAGCCTTTGCCGTATCAGGTTCGGCTCTGGCAATAAAAAAGCAAATGGACCTACTTGGGGTCATAGTATTAGGTCTAACTACCTCTATAGGTGGCGGTGTCATCAGGGACGTCATAATTGGTGCCATACCGCCCTCTAGTGTCCAGCATACCATCTACGCTAAGATTTCCATAGCGACATCGCTTTTAGTCTTCTTGATAGCCTATATATACCGTGATAGGCCTATTAAATATAGCTTCAAGCTAGTCTACAACAATCTTTTATTGGTATCAGACTCTATAGGCCTAGGACTTTTTACAGTCGTGGGTATAAATGCAGCCTACCATCGCTTGAATTCACCTGGTTTCTTCCTCCTAATATTGGTTGGGGTAGTAACAGGTGTAGGAGGTGGCCTAGTAAGAGATATTATGGCAGGTGACAAGCCCTATATCTTCGTCAAGCATATCTATGCCTCGGCTTCTATCCTAGGTGCAATAGTGTGCATCTACCTTTGGGATATAAGTGGTGAGAATATAGCCATGCTAGCAGGTACATCAGTCGTATTTCTTATAAGGTTTTTGGCCGCCCGCTTCAAGCTAGACCTGCCAATAATTAGGGGTAATAATTTTAAATAATAACAAAATATACTCATAATAATTAGTTGAAATTTTAAATAATAAGGAGAGTTTTTATGATAAATAGAAGTGACTATAACAGCCTGCCAGCAAAGGCTCGCTACAGCATGATAATAGGAAATTTGTTGAGTCTCGCTATAGCCCTTGCCATCCTAATATCAGTTTGGAAGATCCTCCATATCTTCCCGATACCAAAACCGGTATTTTTCTGGTATAGGTGCATTGGAGGCCTGGTTATAGCCAATATAATCCTCCTCCTGGTCCTAGAACCAAGCCTTGGTTACAAGAGGCACCAGTATAGGATTAATGATGAGAGTATCGATATTATTAAGGGAATATTTTTTATAGAGCATACAGTAATACCTATACGCAGGATGCAGCAGGTAGATATCAGCATGGGACCTATTAACAAATTTTTTAAGCTGGCCGATATCAGTATTACTACTGGGGGTGGTGTTGCAAGCATAGACTTCATTCCCCTAGACCAGGCAGAGCTGCTAGTAGATAACTTAAAGAATAAAATTAATGAAAGGGTGGTTTAGACATGAAATTTAGAAATCATCCCATAATGATAGCAAGGCCCTTCTTGGTCATTATCGCCTTTATAGCCTGGATTGTATTTTCAACATTAGAAAGGTTGGTTGAGGGAGACCTTAGACCCAAGGACCTTTGGACTGGTCTATCTGGTCATATTAAGGGAGATTTTTTGGCCTATATTTTTGACCAAAAGATACCCTCCCTAATATTTCTAGGCCTAGTAGTCATACTAGTAGCTTCACTGGTAAAGACCTTTTTTGAATGGAAAAATTCCTATATCAACCTAGGTGATCATTCAATTTTTTATACTAGACAGGGATTATTTAGCAAGGTCCACAAGGAGGTCAACTTTACCAATATAGCAAATGTAAACATCAGGACTGGGATTGTATATGGTGTATTAGGTCTTTGTGTTTTGACCATAGATATAAATTCTTCTGCCACAGCCAATGACTTGGACTACAAGATGTACCTGTCTAGGAAGAATGCTCAAATAATAAAAGACTGGGTCATGGCCAGTAAGACTGATAGAGGCGATATAGAGATTGACGATAAGGTTCCTAGTCAAGATCTTTCTAGCTATAGGTTTAGGTCTAGTCAGGCAATAAGCCACTTTTTCATGGATATTAATCTATTCCATATTGTCCTATTTATAGGTGCTATAGTGGCCCTTATTAGCAAGGTCGTTGCCATCTTCGCCCTAATTAATATAGGTATAATCAAGGGTTTCTTGAGCAAGATGGATGGACTTTATGACTTCACTGTTAAGAGGTACCCAGACCATATCCACATTAACTATGGCCTATTTAAGGCAAGGGACTTTACTATACCGATAGAAGAGTATATTCTGACGGTTGCAAAGGTCCTTTATCCAAGGGTATCTTAGGTTGCAAATTTACTAACAGCGTTAACTTTGTGGGGTTGTGGTATTAGAGAGAACGAGGCAAACTCCTTTCACACTTTATATGAAGAGACGAGTTCGTGGAAGACTTTATGGTTATATGCAAATTTAGCCTAGACCAGCTGGGGGTGACTTTTACATGGCCCTACCTTCCCTAATAAATGCTATCTTCCTCTTTTTGTATATTTTTGTTCTTGTAGCTGTCTTGGTTGGCCTGCCCTTAGGAAAATATTGGACTAGTCTCTAGGCCTGCCACTGGCCATACGAAGCCTGTATGTGATATTCGGTGGAAGGATGTTGCCTGATGACCTGGTGCTAAAGAAGGTATCTTGTCAGCAAGACCATCCTTGCTGCCCTGTCAGCCCAGATAGGAAATGATTAATATAGATTCCATCCAATCTGCAGTGAGTTGTCTCTCTGCCTATCTATAAGGAGGACCCATGGTCAAATGAACTGTGATGAGGCTGATTCCCCTATCCTGGAGAGTAGTGACAAGCTATTCGACTTATTATTATGATGGTGAAATCGACTGGTAACAAACAGGAATACAATCAGTTAAAGTGAAGTAGAAATCGGTTAAAATAGAAAAATAGTGCTGGGGATGACCCCGCTGCACTGTCACCCATTTTTTATATTGGGTTCTGGGCCCTTATATTGATAATCTAATTTTCCTTGTCCTTAGGACCACAAGAGCTGCTACAGCAACCTCCACAGCCATCTTCATGACCACAGCCACAAGCTCCCTTCTTCCTCATTCTCTTGATAGCAAAACCAACTGCTACCGCTATTACTGCCAATACTATTAGTGTTGACACCATTGAAGTATTTCCCATGTCTACACTTCCTTTCAAAAAATACCTTGCTAGTTATTTTCTGGTACGGCTCTCTTAGCTTCAACCTTATCAAACTTAGGTTTTCTAAACATAGCATAGATCATAGCAACTAAAATCACTACTGCTACACCTGTCCATACTGTTGGAGCTGCACCCATTACTAGTACATTACCAAACTGATATACCATTAGGGCTATTGCATATGCAAAGCACAACTGGTAGGCTACAGCGAACCAAGTCCACTTAGCACTGTTCATTTCTTCCCTTAGAGCACCAACTGCTGCGAAACAAGGTATGCATAGCTGGTTGAATAGCATGAAGCTTAGGGCAGTTACACTTGTAAATAAAGTAGCTGCATAGTTTATTACTCCTGCATTATCAGCGCCAACTTCACCTACACCAGCGACAACACCCAATGTACCTACTACTACTTCCTTGGCTACTAGACCTGAAACTGTTGCAACTGTAGCTGCCCAGTTACCAAAGCCTAGAGGGCTAAAGACTGGTGCTAGAGTTTTACCTATAGCTTCAAGGAGTGAATGACTATTGTCAGAGAACTCAACAAATTCAAAGCTAGTAGATATATTCTTTAAGAACCAGATTACTACTGTTGCAACTAGGATTACAGTACCGGCCTTCACTATGAAGGCCTTAACCCTATCCCATACTGTTCTTAGAACATTTGAAGCAAGAGGCATATGGTATTCTGGTAGCTCCATTACGAATGGTGCTGGATCTCCTGCGAAGCGCTTAGTCTTCTTTAACATCAAGCCTGAGATTATTACAGCTAATATACCTGAGAAGTAGCAAACTGGGGCGAACCACCAGCCCTTGCTACCTGCAAATATTGAGGCTGCAAATAGGGCAATTATGTCTGTCTTAGCACCACATGGCATGAAAGCTGCAACCATTATAGTCATCCTTCTATCATTGTCATTTTCTATTGTTCTAGTAGCCATGATACCTGGTACTGAACAACCTGTACCTATAAGGATAGGTATGAAAGACTTACCAGATAGACCAAACTTACGGAAGATCCTATCAAGTATAAAGGCTATTCTTGACATGTAGCCTATATCCTCTAGGATAGCCATAAATAGGTAAAGTGTTGTGATTATTGGCAGGAATCCAAGTACTCCACCAACACCGCCTATGATACCGTCTACAACTAGGCTCTTTACCCAAGGTGCTACTCCTGCACTCTCTAGCATATTACCTACATTACCACCAATTATTTCACCAAAGAATACATCATTTACCCAGTCTGTAACTGGACCACCAACAACGGTTACTGCCACATAGTATATCAAGAACATCATGGCAGCAAAGATTGGTATAGCCAATAGTCTACTAGTTACATACTTGTCTATCTTATCACTTGTAGTAAGACCAGCTCTTCCCTTGCTTACTGTTCTTGCAACTACATCTGTTATATATGTATAACGTGCATCTGTTATGATACCTTCACCATCATCATCAAAGTCTTCCTCAGCCTTTGCTATAATTTCGTCGATATTATTTCTTTCAACAGAAGATAATTCCAATTTTTCTGTAGCCTTTGTGTCCTTTTCAAATAGCTTAACAGAATACCATCTCTTGTATTCAGAATTTGCTAGACATCCTGCACTAGCCTCTATGTCTGATAGGACCTTTTCAAGCTTTTCATCATAGACATTAACTTCTTTGTGCTTTCTTCCAGCAACCTGCTTAGCAGCCTCGACTACCTTGTCTATATTCTTACCTCTAAGGGCAGATATTTCAACAACAGGATAACCAAACTCTTGGCTTAGCTTGTCAGTGTCAATCTTGTCACCATTCTTTTCAACTACATCCATCATGTTTAGGGCCAAGACCATTGGTATACCTATTTCTGATAGCTGAGTTGCCAAATAAAGATTTCTCTCTATATTAGATGCATCCATAACATCAACGATTACATCTGGCTTTTCATTAATTAAGTACTCTCTACTTACTACTTCCTCTAAAGTATATGGTGATAAAGAATAGATACCTGGCAAGTCAGTTATATTAACTTCCTTGTCCTTCTTATATACACCACTCTTTTTTTCAACCGTTACACCTGGCCAGTTACCAACATACTGATTAGATCCGGTCAAGGCATTGAATAAAGTTGATTTACCACAATTGGGATTTCCCGCTAAGGCAATTGTTATGCTCATTTCATTCCCCTTTCCATTCTTAAAATATTATTTTTCGATTTCTTCGACTTCGACACATTCTGCATCTTCTCTTCTTAATGATAGTTCATATCCTCTTACTCTGATCTGAACTGGATCTCCAAGTGGCGCTACCTTCCTAACATAAATTTCGGTATTTTTAGATAACCCCATATCCATAATCCTTCTCTTTAAAGGACCTGTGCCATGTATCTTCTTGATTACATAGCTACTACCTACTGTGGCTTCTCTTAGTGTTGTCATAATACTCCTCCTACCTTTATATTTTTTCATTGATATTGATAATATATATCGTCAATATAGCATAAAAATGAACCATACAGTCCTACCGTATCGCTCATTATGCTTTTAACTACATTTATACAGGACTTACCATTATCTTTTTAGCCAAATCTGGCCCAATTGCAACCCTACTATCCTTAATATTAATTATTAGGTTACCTGCATTTTCAGCTACAACAGTAACATTGGCATCGACAACAAACCCCATATTAGCTAATAGCTTTTTCTGATCTCCTTCGATTTTAATTTTTAAAATTTTCAGTGCTACTCCCATTGGTGCTATGGATAAATTCATAGTAGTTCCTCCTCCCCAAACTGTAATTAAAAGCGTTGAATTGCTTATTAAAAAGACTTAAAACCTTTATTTCTAAATCCTAGTATAAAACATTCAGTAGCATATGTCAATAAGTTATGATAGTTTTTATCTCTTGAAGAAGTGAGTCACACTAATACTTCAATTAATATTATTTTCAATCTTTTAATCCTAGTATTATTTTTTGCTTTCACTATCATTTATTGTATTGCAATTTATTATATTGTTCAATAAAGTCAATATATCGTATATAATTAG